>Ga0307994_1000658_pt1 | contig 23177 bp, 18 predicted proteins | sample EllFjometagen261_FD_203171 | JGI IMG/M metagenome (GOLD analysis project Ga0307994, IMG submission 203171) | Marine microbial communities from Ellis Fjord, Antarctic Ocean - #261 | ecosystem: Environmental > Aquatic > Marine > Unclassified | place: Southern Ocean | collected 2014-11-02 | reverse complement strand
ATGAGTAGAGAACAATCATGCCGCCGTAGATATTAGTGGCAATGGTAGCTGCCCACACTAAACCCATTTCTTGGGGCAGGCCCACAATGGCCATAAGGGGCCCTAACCATTGTCCTAAAAGTGCTATACCACCCATTTCTTCAAGCACCTTAACAATTAAAATTATGGGCACCATAAGTTTAAAAAGAGGCAATGAAACGGCAATGATTTCGTCAAACAATTGCTTAAAAAATTGGTGCACTTGAAACATTAAATTAACCTTGAATAGGGGTGGTGATTTGTGCAACATCATGCAAGTCATGTGACTAATGCAGGAGGCGATGGTAACTGATTTGGCCATCCATGTCTTAGATTGGACACATCCATTGACACAGATTCCAACGCCATGCATTATCCGCGCCTAGATTTGATTCAATGGACGAAATTAATGAGTACAGCATTGCTCTTAGCGTTAATACCAACTTTCTTTTTTGTATCTGTGACCCCAGGTATGTGTATGACCTTGTCCTTGACCCTTGGCATGACCGTTGGCATACGTCGTACTATGTGGATGATGTTGGGCGAACTTATAGGGGTAGGAACAGTGGCCGTGTTAGTGGTCATCGGTGTGGCAGCACTCATTGTTCAATACCCACAACTGTTTGTGGTGCTTAAAATTGCGGGCGGAGGCTACCTACTCTATTTGGGCGTCCAGTTGTGGCTCTCACGAGGCAAGATGGCCATAGACCTTAACGGTGTGCCCAAAAATACCGGACGTCTCCAATTAGCCAGTCAGGGCCTTATCACAGCTATTGCCAACCCTAAAGGCTGGGCCTTCTTTATTGCGTTATTACCACCATTTATAGACCCAGCACGGCCCTTGCCAAATCAAATGGTTATGTTACTCACAGTCATTTTAACCCTAGAAGCCATGTCTCTCATGATTTACGCTGTAGGCGGAAAGAGCCTGAGTAAGGTGTTACAAAAAAGTGGCAATGTACGCTTGATGAACCGTATTGCAGGCACCTTGATGATTGGTGTGGCAGGTTGGTTAGCCTTGGGCTAGATTGACTCATGGTTGCGTAGTCCGTAGATCAACCAACAGCCCACAAACATGATTGCGCAGGAAATGATAATACTCAAATGATAACTGCCCGACCATTGGGCTAACATTCCTGCTGCCGCTGGAGCTGCCATTTGAGCCACACCATAGGACAATGTCATTTTCCCCATCATTTTTGCCGGGCGAGTGGGGAAGTAGCGTCCTGCCATAGTGAGCACTAAGCTTACAATACCGATGAAAGTGCCACCAAATAAGCCTGCCCCCACAAAGGTCCAGATTAAACCTGGGCTTAAAATGGGGATGAGCATGCCGGTGAACTGCAGCGTAAAAGCCAACAATAATGCGTTTAAGTTGCCTAATTTACGGGCGATAAGGTCCCAAATGATACATGCTGGAGCAGCGGCAAGACCAATAATCATAAAGGTTATTGAACCGTATTCATTGTCCCCAGCGATCTGGTTTACATGGGCAACAATGAAGGTGATGATGACGGCGTAACCCACTCCTGCACAGAAATAGGCCAACATAAATGTCTGTAGAAATTGTTGCGATGGTGGTTTATCCACCATTTTGTCGCCACCCACGGTATAACCGCTGGTATCGGGTTTAGGCAGCCAAAACCACGCAGGGATAGCTAATAATGCGCCTAATGCGGTGAACCAAAACCAATGCTGTTGCCAACTGATTTGGCCTGCAACTAGGTATACAAAAAGTGCTGTTAAAAAGATACCAGCACCCATGCCAATAAAATGAATGCCCAATTCAGATCGTAATTGATGACGTAGTAACCAATGCATCACCAAACCGGATCCCAACAATAGCCCAGCTGCACTACTTAGACCTGAAAAAAACCGTAATGCGCTCCATAACCAAAAGTTCTGTGTCAGTCCTAAGCCCATAGTGGTTGCTAAAGCGACTAATAAACCTACCCGGTAAAGGCGGTCTTTTTTTGTCAGATCACTAATGTTTGCAGCAATTAATGCGCCACAAAAATAGCCTGCGTAATTGAAGGCTGCTAACCAGCCTCCTTGAGCAACACCAAGGTCTGCTTGTTGTTGCATGAGGGGAAGCATAGGCGTGTAGGCAAACCGAGCGATGCCAATCATTAAAATAAGGCTAGCAATGCCAGCACATAAAACTTTAAGCCGTTGGGCATTGTGAAGGAATGTGTAAGACGTAGTGTTGGGCATGAAGGGCCTGTGCGCACGTAAAAGGCGATGGCGTACATTATGGCGAGGCCTTGCTCACAATACAATCTAGACATTCGGCTAACAGGACTTTTGCACCGTCTTCGGCTACACTTTCGCTGCTGGATTATTACCAGCGGCCTTTACCAGTAAAGCAGAGAGTTATTATGGAAGATACAGCAGTTAAAAATCCCAAAAAACCAAATGAAACGACCTATATCAGAGTCTTAACGGAAGTTGGTTTGTATCATGCCGTCTAGTACTTCGTTATCTAAGGGGCGCGGACAAGCGGTATTCTCGGGTTTTTTCTTCGCTTACTTTATTTGTTTTGGTTTGGTGTTGCCGTTCCTGCCTTACTGGATGGTAAGCCGGGGTTTAGATGCCCAAGAGGCTGCGTTGATTCTTAGCTCTGCATTTGTGAGCAAAGTGTTTTTTGGCTTAGGTGTGGGTGTCTTGGCAGATGCTACTGGCCATAAAAAGCGCTGGATAGTATTGTTGTCTGTACTCGCATTTTTGGGCTTTGCTTTGTTTGTGCAATTCGAAACCTTTTGGCCCATGCTCACTGTTTGGTTTGTGGTAGGCGCCTTACAAACTACACAGGTGCCTATGGTAGATGGGTTAGCCATCGCCGCTGCTAGGTTAGGCAAGCTTAATTACAGTAGTGCGCGGTTATGGGGTTCCGTTGCTTTTATTGCGTCTTCTACCTTAAGTGGGCTTTACATTACTGCCTACAGTATTGATGCGTATCCACAATTACTCTTAGTACTGGCTGCTATTGTCATTGTTTTTGCTTTATCTTTGCCAGACATCCGTCCGCAATCTAAAGCAACCCGTAAACTGGCCTTTTTGGAGCTGTTTAAATTACCAGGGTTCATTGCTGTCGTTGCCGTTGGCTCTTTAATACAAGCTAGCCATGGCGCTCTCTATACCATTGGAACCTTGCATTGGATTAAGGCAGGTATAAGCGAATCTATTATTGGTTTACTGTGGGCCCAGGGCGTAGCCGCAGAAGTCGTGTTATTTGCCATTGGTATATGGATGTTAAGGAAAGTAGGCATTCAAGGCTTGTTATGGATGGCAGTGATTGCAGGTGTTGTACGTTGGCTTGCATTAGGCTGGTCGACTGATATTGGTCTGCTTTTTACAGTGCAAATACTACATGCTTTCACCTTTGCTGCTACTCACTTAGCTATAACGCAATACATTACCCAAAAAGTACCAGATCAGCTGACCGCATCTGCTCAAACGTTTTATGATGCTCTTGCCCTAGGTGCATTAATGGGTATGAGTATGACACTAGTAGGGGGTTTGTATGAGCACATTAATGGGCAAGTCTTCTGGGCTATGGCATTCTTATCCCTCTGTGCAGGCCTTGTGCTTAAACGCTACGCAAAATTAATTTAACTCAACTAGACAGACGTTTATTATGAATTTAGATCCGTTGTACCACACTTTGTCTTTTGTCCACTTAAGTACCATTGGCCCGGCATTTCTTATTGGTACTTATATTATGTTGACCAAAAAGGGCTCCGGGCAGCATAAGTTCCTAGGCCGCATCTACATGGTGTTAATGTTGTTTACAGCCTTGGTGACTTTGTTTATGTCGGCTCAAGTTGGCCCTACGTTGTTTAATCACTTTGGATTTATTCATCTGCTGAGTGTGCTGGTGCTTTATTCCGTGCCATCGGCCTACTTTGCCATCAAAGCTGGCGATGTGAAAAAGCACAAGTTTCGCATGATAGCGCTATATGTCGGTGGCATGTTAGTGGCCGGTGGATTTACCTTGGTGCCTGGACGTTTTCTTGGCGACCTGCTGTTTGGTTAAGTCAGGTCGCTGTATAAGGCTTATGAAAATGAATATAACAGTTCGCCAATCCGATCCTCTTGGGGATTAACACCTAAACCGTAGCCTTTGGGTAAATCGAAGTAGCCGTCACTGCTACGAATGGTATTTTCTGGATCATAACTTTCTTCAATGTAGTTGCCAGCTGTCCAGACAGCTTCAAGCATAGCTGGTTTAACCGTGGCCCCCATATGTAAAATGGCTGCAGATAGAATGTCACCACCCCAGCTGTCTTCACAGGTATGGGGTAGGCCGCGCGCTTCACAAATATCCCTCATGGTAGCCATGGTGTTAAGGCCACCGACACGGGTCAATTTTAAACCAAAACCGTCACATACGTTCATGGAAATGGCTCGTAACATGTCGTTGATGTTCTCAATGTTTTCGTCAAGGGCGATAGGGTGAGCCATTTGTGGCCTAATGTTAGCCACTTCTTCCATGGTGTTGCAGGGCTGTTCAAACAAAAAAGGAATGTCTTTGCAGGCTAAGCTAAGCTGCAAGGCTTGGCTACCAGTCATGCCGCGGTTGGCGTCTACCACTAGGTTCACTTTTTTGCCCACGGTTTCCCACACTTTATGAATAACTTCAATATCTGTTGCTACGTCCCGGCCACCACTTTTAATCTGTATGCGTTGGTAACCTTGATCCACTTTATCCTTTGCCTTGCGGGCCACGTCGTCAGGGGTGCCCTTGCTGATGGCAAAGTAGGCCGGTAAACGTTCACGCACGGCGCCACCTAATAAGTCACACACACGCATTTTATAATGCTTACCCATTAGATCCATAATGGCAAAATCGATAGCCGCCTTGGCATAGTTATGGCCGCTTAATAGGTCATTCATGCGCCTTTGTAGCAGCAATGGGTGAAGGCAGGAGTTGCCTATTAATGAAGGCGCTAGGTGGCATAGAGCAGCTCGTGCGCCAAGTGCGTGTTGGGGTTGATAAACAGGGCCAAGGGGAGAGACCTCTCCCCAACCTACTAAACCAGTGTCGGAGACCACCTTGATGATGGTGGCGTCAATGGATGTAAGGGTCATTGTGGACATGATATAAGGCCCATCAACTATGGCTTGATGTTTTTGAAAAATATGTATTTCTGCAATCTTCATCCACTGTCTCCAAGTGTTTAAAATGCTTTTAAAAGTAGCAATAACTAGTTTTAAGAGTACCATAATCAAGCCAGTCGTTATTGCGCAAGAACAGTCGCCACGCTTAAGTGGCTAACCTGATGCAAGATCTGGTGTATGAATGATAAGAATAATGTTAAATTTTCAAATAACTCCTTTTGTCTCTCTTAGGGTATGCAGCTATGTCGTCTAATGATCCCTTGTTACAGCCCTATAAGCTAAAACACTTAACCCTTAAAAATCGCATTATGATGACTTCCCACGAACCGGCCTACCCGGAAAATGGGATGCCTAAAGAGCGTTATCTTGCGTATCACTTAGAACGCGCCAAGGCTGGAGTTGCACTTACCATGACAGCGGGTTCAGCCACTGTTTCTAGGGATAGCCCGCCGGTATTTAATAATATATTGGCGTATAAGGATGAGGTAGTGCCCTTTCTAAGAGACATGACGGACGCTTGTCATGAGCACGGCTGTGCAGTGATGTTGCAGTTAACCCACCTTGGCCGCCGTACGGGTTGGAATAAAGGCGATTGGCTGCCTGCTGTGTCGCCTTCGCATCAGCGTGAAGCGTCTCACCGCGCCTTCCCTAAGAAAATTGAAGATTGGGACATTGAGCGCATTATTCGTGATTATGCTGATGCCGCAGAGCGTATGTATGCTGCAGGCTTAGATGGTATTGAACTACAAGCTTATGGTCATTTGATGGATCAGTTTTGGTCGCCCTTAACCAACACCTTGGAGGCGCCTTACGGAGGCTCGTTAAACAACCGAATTAGGTTTACCTTAGAGGTACTGCAAGCGATTCGTGATCGCGTAGGATCAAAGTTTATTGTTGGCGTTCGGTACACGGCAGATGAGGCTTATGCCGGGGGTATTAATCCAAGTGAAGGTATCGAGATTTCTAAAATTTTGCGTGATACGGGCCATGTGGACTTTCTTAATGTCATTCGCGGGCGTATTGACACTGATGCAGCCTTGACTGATGTCATTCCCATCATGGGTATGAAAAGCTCCCCCCATCTCGATTTTGCTGGTGCGGTGCGTGAGGCAACGGGCTTCCCCGTGTTTCATGGTGCTAAAATCCCCGATGTTGCCACAGCGCGCCATGCCATAGCAGAAGGTAAATTGGATATGGTTGGTATGACTCGGGCGCACATGGCCGATCCACATTTAGTGCGTAAGATCATGCAGGGTAAAGAAGCCGATATACGCCCTTGTGTGGGAGCTAACTATTGCTTAGATCGCATTTACCAAGCGGGTGATGCCTTGTGCATTCACAATGCAGCTACCGGGCGAGAGCTCACTATGCCCCATGATATTCCCAAGGCTGATGTGCGTAAAAAGGTGGTCATTATTGGTGCCGGGCCTGGTGGCTTAGAGGCTGCTCGAGTGTCTGCGGAAAGAGGTCACCAAGTAATCGTGTTAGAGGCGGCCGCTGAACCCGGTGGGCAGATACGCCTCACCGCACAAACCCCAAGACGTGCAGAAATGATGTCGATCATTAATTGGCGCATGGCTCAGTGTCAGGCTAGAGACGTAGAATTTCACTTTAATCATTGGGCGCAGGCGGATGATGTTAAGGACCTAAACCCAGACGTGGTGATTGTTGCCACGGGGGGGATGCCTGACACTGATGTGCTGACCTCGGGTAACGAACTTGCAGTATCGGCCTGGGACATTCTTTCTGGGGATGCCAAGCTTGGTAGCAATGTGTTGATCTTTGACGATGCGGGTGACCACCCAGCACTGCAAGCTGCAGAACTTTTAGCTAACAGTGGTGCCAAGGTAGAAATAATGACACCTGATCGCAGCTTTTCACCCGACGTGATGGCGATGAACTTAGTGCCCTATATGCGTAGCTTACAAGATAAGGATGTTACATTTACGGTGACCTATCGTGTTGCAATGGCTCGTCGCATTGTCGCTAAAGGTGTCGATCAAATTGAAGTCACCTTAAGTAGCGATTATGGCAGCATTAACAAGACTCGTCTGGTGGATCAGCTTGTTATAAACCACGGTACCTTGCCCTTGGATGGCCTCTATTTTGACTTAAAGGACGATGCATCTAACCAAGGTGAGCTTGACCACGCTGCCTTCATTAAGGGACTACCTCAAACCCAGGTTCGTAACCCAAAGGGCCGCTACCAGCTGTTTCGTATTGGCGATGCAGTGGCTGCCCGTAACACTCATGCGGCGATCTATGATGGCTTGCGCTTAGCCAAAGATATTTGAATGTATATTATAGATAAAAGGCTAATATCATCGACACCATTTATGCGTATTATGGCTTAGAATGTACTCCACATATTTACCCAGAGTGATCTAAACATGCAAGCGCTACTAATCAACAAGGATGACGCAGGATACACTGCCAAATTAGGCCAGATTGAAGAAGCACAATTACCTGAAGGTGATGTGTTAATTAAGGTGGACTATTCCACACTAAATTACAAAGATAGCCTAGCTATTACCGGTGCATCTCCGGTGGTACGAAGCTTTCCAATGGTGCCTGGTATCGACCTTGCTGGCACCGTAGAAAAGAGCGATCACGCGGATTTTAAAGCCGGTGACAAGGTAGTATTAAATGGTTTTGGTGTAGGTGAGGGGCATTGGGGTGGATTAGCCCAAATAGCTCGTGTGAAAGGTGATTGGCTTGTGCCATTACCCAGTGCCTTTACACCTAAACAAGCCATGACAATTGGCACTGCAGGTTATACTGCAATGCTGTGCGTTATCGCCCTAGAACAACATGGTGTAACACCAGATAAGGGTGAGATTTTAGTCACCGGCGCTGCTGGTGGTGTGGGCAGTGTTGCTATCAGTTTGCTAGCTAAATTAGGCTACAACGTAGTGGCTTCAAGTGGCAGAGCAGAAGAAACAGATTATTTACTGAGTTTAGGTGCCACCAAAGTGATGGACCGTAATGAACTGAGTGAAAAGGGCAGACCTTTGGCTAAAGAGCGTTGGGCTGGTGCTATAGATGTTGCAGGTAGCCATACCTTAGCTAATATTTGTGCATCAATGAAGTATGGAGGCACTGTTGCAGCGTGCGGCTTGGCCCAAGGATATGATCTACCAGCCACAGTGATGCCTTTTATTTTACGCGGAGTCACGTTGGCCGGCGTTGACAGTGTATACCGCCCTAAGGCAGACCGTATTGCTGCATGGAACCGCTTAGCTCAAGATTTAGACCTCACCCACTTAGAGGACATAATGACGGAAATAACCCTAGCTCAAGCCTTAGAAACCGCCCAAGACCAAATTGATGGCCGCACCCGTGGTCGCTTTGTGGTTAATGTAAACGCTTAACCCTTAACCTTTAACCATGGACTTAAACATGAATGCCATCAGTCGCTACCCCGTGCCCACGCTTGAAAATCTGCCAGCAGACATTAAAAGCCGGGTATTAGAAGTGCAAGAAAAAGCGGGTTTTGTGCCAAACGTGTTTTTGGCCATGGCCCACCGTCCTGACGAGTTACGTGCTTTTATGGCTTACCATGATGCATTAATGCTTAAGGAAAGTGGTTTAAGCCAAGCCGAGCGGGAAATGGTTATTGTCACTACATCTAACGATAACGGGTGTTTGTATTGTGTAGTGGCTCATGGGGCCATATTGCGTATACGGGCGAAGGATGCCTTGGTGGCAGATCAGGTGGCAGTGAATTACCTTAAAGCGGATATTTCTCCACGTCAAAAAGCCATGCTCACTTTTGCTCTAAAAATATCCAACAATGCTCAAGCAACCGATGATGAGGATTTTGTGATATTGAAAAGCCATGGCTTTAGTGAAGAAGATATTTGGGATATTGCAGCAATTACAGCCTTTTTCGGGCTAAGTAATCGTATGGTTAATTTTGCTTCCATACAGCCTAATAAAGAGTTTTATGGCATGGCCAGAGAGTTTTAAACTCAGTTATAAGTTAAGTTACAGCAGGGGTTAGGTTATTCGGCTGACGTATCTGCATGGCCATCAATATCAATATCATAGCCACAATCTGGCTATGATTAAGCCCATTCCCTAGTACAACTGTGCCACAAATAAGCGCAATCACTAATTCCAAAGCTCCAGCTATACTTGTCTTCTCAGCCCCAACTTTTGGGGCGCCAAGAGTAAATAAGAACTGCGGCAAGCTAGTCGCTAATCCGGCTAACGCAATAATCCAAACATAGCCTACATTAGATTGCGGTAACCAGACCGCTGGTTGGCTTATGATAGCTAGGGGCACCAGTATCACCATGTGTCCAAGTAAGCCACAGCGCATTCGCTGTAATGGCGCTAATGGGTTTCGAGGTTGTGACCAGTAATGAATGGTTAGAGCAAATACTAAAGGTGCTAAAAAGCAGGTGAGGGTGGGTAGCCATTGCCTAGCATCAAGCTGTTGCGGCTGGAATACTAAGCTGGCTGCAATAATGATTAAGCCGGCGGATATAACCCGGTTAGTGGTTGGTTTTTTACCGTACAGGCCCCAACCCACAAGTAAGCTAATCACCGGGTACGAATAGTAAATAAAGATAGCTTGGGCTACAGGTATCTGAGATAGAGCGCTGAAATAGGCTAGCATAGCAACGCCGTTAGCCATGCCGAAAGCGAACATAATCAAGCCTTCTGTATATTCTGATTTTTTAAGGCGCAACCACGGCATAAGTACTAAAGCGGGAAGCAGAAATCGATACAGAGTTACTAATTGAGGGTTTAGGCCATCACCCATAAGTAATTGTGCAAGCATTGGGTTAAGTCCAAAACCAATGGCGGCGGTGATAATGAATAAATTACCTGAGTGCATAACGATCTAGTTTGATTTAATAATGGTTATAAAATAACTTGAATTAGATGCACAAAATAGTGAATAATAAGAGTTATATATTCATTATTTGCATCTATTATTTATGAAATTAGATATCAAGCATTGGCAAATGCTTAAAGCCATAGACGATTTCGGCAGCCTGAATCGCGCAGCCACAGGACTTAACTTAAGCCAATCGGCCTTAAGTCATCGTTTAGCAGAAGCGGAGCGCCGCTTAGGTGGTGTTATTTTTCATCGCCAAGGTCGCCGCTTGATACTTACTCCTGCAGGTATTGCCTTAACACAAGTAGCTCACCATATCGTGCCTACCTTAATGCGCGCGGAGGATAGCTTCGTACAAACGGCTCGCGACGTAGAATATGTGGTTAAAATAGGTGTTGCGGCCTACAACAGTTTCTATTGGTTACCCGATTTTCTTGCCTATCTAAAAACTCTACACGAACACATTCAAATTGAAGTGGTGGCTGCTGCTACGGCGCAACCGCGGCAGAGTATTTTACAGGCAGAAGTTGATTTGGTTTTAGTACCCGGACCGTTTATTGGGCCAGGCTTAGAATCCATGCCATTGTTCGAGGATCACTTAGTGCTAATTACTGCTTTAGGCCATGAGTTAGCTGGGCAAAAATGGATAGAGGCGGAGCATCTACTCCACGAAGACGTGCTTACATACGGCAGAGATCACTATCCCGGTTTTGAATATGAACGTTTTATTAGGCCCGCAGGCGTTACACCTCAACGGGTTAAGATCATCGAAATGGTTGGCGCTATTGTTGAGCTAGTAAGTGCAAACCAAGGCATTAGTGTGTTGTCACGCTGGGCTATTCAACCGAGCTTAAAAGCACGGCGTGTGAACGAAGTACAATTAGGGCCCAAGGGTTTAGATTTGTTGTGGTCCTGTGTTTGTCGCACGGAAGAGCCGCAGTATTCACCCACTCGTCAAGTAGCTGCGGCTTTGCAGACTTGGTTTAGCCAGCAGGCCGCAGCAGAAACAACCCATTAGTCTTTAGTTGTATGGGTGATGACAACTATTCACCATTTTATGGGTTTTATGGCTGTTGATTTGGTTCTGAACACGTTACTCTATTGCGACCCATACGTGTACAAAGCCGACAAATTGTCGATAAGTTAATCTGCTACTTCCTAAGGAATATTTTTTAATGCCAGAGTCTCTAAAAGACAGCGCTATGCGCTACCACACCCATCCAACCCCGGGTAAATTGTGCATTCAACCTACAAAACCTCTGGCTAATAAACGTGACCTTGCGCGCGCTTATTCACCTGGTGTGGCTTATGCGTGCGAAGCCATAGTAGAAGATGAGGACATGGCCGCAGCAGTAACTGCCCGCGGTAATTTGGTGGGTGTTATTACTAATGGTACGGCAGTACTAGGACTAGGAAACATTGGCCCATTGGCATCTAAGCCAGTGATGGAAGGTAAGGCAGTTTTATTTAAAAAGTTTGCAAATATAGATGTGTTCGACATTGAAATTCAAGAAAACGAAGTTGATAAGCTAGTAGACATCATCGCCTCGTTAGAACCCACCTTTGGTGCCATCAATCTAGAAGACATCAAAGCGCCAGAATGCTTTTTGGTAGAGAAGCAACTGCGTGAACGTATGAACATCCCAGTTTTCCACGATGACCAGCACGGTACAGCGATTGTTGCTGCAGCTGCGGTTTATAATGGCTTGCGAGTGGTAGGAAAAAACATAGAAGACATTAAGGTGGTTGGCTCAGGTTCTGGTGCGGCCAGTATCGCCTGCTTAGACTTACTTGTGAGTATGGGTTTGCCCCGCAACCACGTCACCTTGATAGACCGCTCAGGGGTTATTTATAAAGGCCGAGAGCATGGCATGAACCCTTGGAAGGAAAACTACGCAAGGGAAACAGAAGACCGTACCTTAGCTGATGCTATGGTTGATGCAGACCTGTTTATGGGTTTATCTGCCCCCGGCGTTCTTACCCAGGACATGGTAAAAACCATGGCTCCAAGGCCACTTATCTTGGCGATGGCTAACCCTACGCCAGAAATTATGCCTGAACTAGCCATGGCAGTGCGCCCAGACGCTATTGTTGCTACCGGGCGTTCTGATTTTCCTAACCAGGTAAACAACGTGTTGTGTTTCCCGTTCATCTTCCGTGGTGCATTAGATTGTGGTGCCACTACGATTAACGAAGCTATGAAACAAGCCTGTGTTAGAGCCATTGCAGATCTAGCCTGCAAAGAAGTGACCGATGTTGTGGCAGCAGCCTATCCCGGGGAAAACTTTAAGTTTGGTCCTGAATACCTTATTCCTAAGCCCTTTGACCCACGCTTAATTGAAGAAGTGCCGATAGCTGTAGTTAAAGCTGCAATGGAAAGTGGTGTGGCAACGCGTCCTATTAAAGATCTAGACGCCTACCGCATTAAGTTGCAAGGCTATGTTAACCAAGCTGGCTTGTTCATGCAGCCGATGATCGAAAAAGCCAAACAAGGCCCACAGCGCCGCATCGTTTATGCTGAAGGCGAGAACGATGATGTGCTCATGTCCATGCAAGCCATGGTGGATGAAGCCGTAGCAAAACCTATTCTAATTGGCCGACAAAGTGTGATGGAAGCGTCTATCGACCGTTTGAGTTTGCGCTTTAAGCTAGGCGAAGAGGTAGAAGTGTTTGATCCTAAAGACTGTGATCTGCACAATCGTTATTGGCAGCATTACCACAAGAAAGTGGCACGCAAAGGCACCTCTGTAGAAACCGCCAAACAAGAAATGCGCAACAATAGCACTGCTTTAGCCTCTGTCATGGTTGATTTGGATGAAGCCCATGGCATGATTTGCGGTAAAGTAGGGCGCTTTGACACCCACTTTAAAACCCTTTTACAAGTGCTTGGTCCCAAGACTCCAGATACTCATGTATCTACCGTATGTGCGTTGTTATTGCCTAGCGGGCCATTATTCTTAGCAGATGCGTTCTTAACTGTAGATCCAACTGCGCAAGAGATCGTTTCCTCCACTGAAGCGAGCATGAACTTTGTGCGTCAATTTGGTATTAAACCCAAAGTTGCGCTTCTATCTCACTCCAACTTTGGCACATCCAGCGACCCCCAAGCCAACAAGATGCGTCAGGCTTCTGCTACCCTGCGTGAGCGTTATCCTAATGAGGAAATTGAAGGGGAAATGCACTCATTCACAGCCCTTAATGAAGAGCTGCGTCAGACTATTTTCCCCAATTCAAACCTAACGGGCCAGCCAAACTTGTTGATTATGCCCAACTTAGATACGGCCAACATTACCCTGGGCCTTATCCGCTCGTTAACGGATGCCCTACTTATTGGGCCCTTTGTGCATGGTTTGGCTAAACCTGCTCATATTGTAATCCCTTCGGTTACCGGCCGAGGCATGTTCAATATGAGTGCTATCACCGCAGCCGATGTGGAAGTGCATTGTGAAACTAATGAGTGCAGTATTTAGGTCATAATTTTTGAACATGGCTACACAAAGCTGATTGATGGTCTATTATTATTGTATGTAAGAATTACTCTTGTGTGTTTTTTTGCCCAGTTTAGCTGGGCTTTTTTTTCAGTATTTCTGCCACCAAGAATCCCTAACTTTGGGTTCATGGACTAATTGCATCAGCTCGCCTATTCGTGGAATAACAAACGCCTGATCTTGCTGTTGAGCCAGCAAGCTCGTTTGCTCCGCGGGCTCGTCCCAAGGATGTAATGACAAGGTAAACGCACCCCAGTGCACGGGCATCATAATGCGGGCATCTAAATCTTGCGCAGCTTTCAGGCTCTGCTTAGGCAGCATATGAACTGCCTGCCAGCGAAAATTATATTGCCCTGTATCTAGTAGGGCGATATCAATAGGGCCAAAACGTTGTCCAATTTCTTTAAAGTGAGGGCCATAACCGCTGTCACCGCTAAAAAATACCCGCTGATCTGGTGCCTCAACCATCCATCCACCCCAAAGAGTAGAGTTGCTATTGCCCAGACGCCTGCCAGAAAAGTGACGAGCGGGAGTCAGTGTAAGCTTAATGCCATTTAAATCGTTAGCTTGCCACCAGTCCATTTCGGTAATGCGCTCTGGAGCAATGCCCCAATGCATTAAGTGTTGCCCTACGCCAAGAGGCACGTAGTAGTGTTTAACCTTGGCATCTATACGCATAATGCTGGGATAGTCTAAATGGTCGTAGTGATCGTGGGAGATAATAACCGCATCAATGGGTGGTAGGCTCTCCGGTTCAATGGGTAGTTCATCGCTATATCGTTTGCTACCAAGAGCCGGGTGAGGGGCTGCAACATCGCTAAATATAGGGTCAAATAACAAGGTTTGATTAGCTGTTTGTAGTAAAAACGAGGAGTGACCAAACCACAGGAGTTGGGTGTTATCCATCGCATTGTTTAGTAGTGACGAGTCTGTCTTGATGACATCTAGATTGCGTTCTGGGGCGAGGTCCTGGGCAGTCATATAATCCCATAATGCGCTAACCATAAGGCCAAAAGATCGATCTAAATCGCTCTCAATTTCATTAACAAACTGGGGTTGTGAAAAGTTTTTTGAGTTGCTGTAGGCTTGCTGTTGTGAGGGTGTCATGGGTGCACCAAACACATCAGCGTTCAAGTACCAATAATACCCAGTGCCCGCAGCCGCTAGTACTAAAGTGAGTGTTATGCCGACTAAACTGAGAATTATTTTTTTAATCATTTAAACGCAAACTCACAATATCTTTATTTTCTAGAATAGTACGACGATCACCATTTAGTGCAAGATGAAGCATCACCGCGGCAAGATGTGACGCAGGGACAGAAAAGTTGGTCCCTAGTCGCTTTATAAGCGGGTACATTCTGCGATACATGCGGTAGGCCATATTAGGTTCGGTTCGGGGTTCATCCGGATAAATATAAGATGGCCGTACACTATGGAAGCGACCTAAACCAAGTGCTATTAATTGATTTTCGGCCATACCTTTGTACTTTGCAAAGGCTACTCTACTTGTTTCTTTGGTGTCAGCGCCTTGGCCACTAAGCAAGATAAAACCCGCGTTGGGGTTTGCTTTGAGCAACTGGCTACCCAGCCGTACTGGCATGTCTACAGTAACTGCCTTGAATTGATCGTCTGGAAGGCTACCGGTGTAAGCACCAAGACAAAAGATCACCTGATCAATATTAGACAAGGTGTTATGCAGGTCTTGCCAATTATTAAAGTCTTCACGAATATGTTCTGTGAGCTTTGGGTGGCTATTTCCGTTAGATCGGCGTAATACCGAATGAACCTGACTTACATCGGGATGCTTCAGGCAATTGGCCTCAATGATTTGGCCAACCATGCCGCTGGCGCCGGTAATTAATATATTCATGTAATAAAAGTAGTGAGTCTTTGGATAGTTAAGTCTAGCTAAGTTAGAGCATAGCAATGTTGCCTATAACACAGTAATTTTTTTACTCGTTTTTACATAATTATCATGATGCAGAAAGCGAAGGCTGAAGTCATGGGGCGTTAGTCAAACAAACTAACTACCCCATGAGCTCTGCTTAAGGTTTACGCTTTTGGGCGCAGACCTTTAGGGTCGTAGAACCCTTGCAAACTAGCTTGAGCTGAATAGCGCTTGAGAGCGATTTCGATCTCAAACTTTGCTTTTGATAGGCGAATTGGAGATAGGTCAGGAGAATTTACATAACCCATACCAATGGCACTGCCTACGGAATGGCCATACATACCCGAGGATAGATAACCCACGATTTCATCGTTCATAACGATGGGTTCGTTATGGAATAGCATTGCTTCAGTATCGTCGAGTTTAAACTGCACCAACCTGCGAGTAGATTTTTTGGATTCAAGTTGTTCTTTAAAACCATTAATACCTATAAAGTCACCCGCTTTTGGCTTGGCGGCCCACGCAAGGCCAGCATCAAACAGGGTGTCTTCTGGGCCTACATCATGGCCCCAATGTACAAAACCTTTTTCCATACGGGCACTATTAACTGCGTGCATGCCTACGTTGCGTATACCAAACTCGGCACCGGCTTCAAACAAAGCACGGTAAACAGTGACTGCGTGTTGAGCTGGAATAAACAATTCCCAGCCTAGTTCGCCAACGTAACTTAAACGTTGTACCCACATACGCACACCAGCCACGTCCATTACTTTACCCGTAGCAAACGGAAAGGCTTCATTGCTTAAGTCTGTTTCTGTAACTTTAGACAATACGTCGCGAGCTAATGGGCCTTGAAGGGCCATAGCGCCAAAGTTCATGCTGATGTCTTGCAGTAACACATCATCGATCAGACGGTGATTAAGGTGCCACCAATCCCTTGAATGGGAGCTAATGCCAGTGATAACCCAGTAAGTCGTCTCACCGGTACGTACAACCGTTAGATCTCCTTCTATGCCACCACGGGCATTAAGGAAGTGGGTGTACACCACTTTACCTACGGGCACATCAATATTGCCTGCACAAATATATTGTAAGTTCTTGCCAGCGGCAGGTCCGGTCACTTCAAACTTACCAAAGGATGACATGTCGTATATACCAACACTTTCACGCATCGCCATGTGTTCTTGTTTGTTGTTTTCAAACCAGTTTGGCTTTTGGTAGCTGTATTCGTACTTGGCTTCTTGTCCTGGATTGGCAAACCAGTTAGCGCGTTCGTAGCCACATACTTCACCAAAACAGGCGCCTGCTGCTTTCAATTCTTGGTGTAATGGCGAATGAATTTGGTCACGTGCTGTTTCGTATTGATAGAACGGCCAATGCATAGCATAACTATGACCTAAGGCTTCTGGGATACGTTCAGACACATATTCGTCATGTTGTTGGGCTGGGTGGTGGCGGCGCAAATCACACTCGCTTACGTCACCAGATGGAAAACCATCAATCATCCAGTCGGCCATAATTTTACCCACGCCGCCGCCAGCACCAATGCCTTTGGAGTTCATGCCTGCCGCTATAAACAACTTGTCTACTTCAGAGGTAGGGCCAAGCAGGTGAAGGTTATCGTTAGTGAAGCTTTCTGGGCCGTTAAACCAAGTGCGAATTCCTGTTTCTTCCAGCTGTGGGAAGGTTTCCATACCATTTAAAAGGTAGGGCTCTACATGGTCTTGGTCTAAAGGAAACTGTCCAAAACAGAAGTCGTCGGCTATTTTATCCATGGGTAGTCCAATAGCGTTGTCTTCAAACCAGCCTACCAACATTTTCCCAGCGTCTTCTTTAAAATATAGGCCACGGTCAAAGTCACGTAGTACTGGGCGCTGTGTTAGGCCTTCCATCTCTTCTGTAACAATGTAGGAATGCTCACAGGCATACAAAGGTAGTTGCACCCCTACTGTTTTAGCAATGTCTCGGGTCCACATGCCACCACATAGAATCACCTGATCAACTTCCATGGTGCCTTTATCAGTGCGAATGCCGGTAATAACGTTGTCTTTAGTCAACAACTCTTCCATTACCGTGTTTTCAAAAATCTCCACACCATTCATCTTGGCACCCTTGGCTAATGCCATGGTGGTGTCGATGGGGTTGGTTTGGCCGTCATCAGGTGTGTATAGCGCCCCGATAACACCTTCGGTATTAATTCCAGGGTAAAGCTCTGCTAAGCGGGTGTTGTCGATCATTTCTGATTCCACACCAAATACTTTACAGATAGACGAAGTACGTTTAATTTCTTCTAAACGTGCTTCTGTACGAGCTAAGGAGATGCTACCAATGCGCTTGTAACCTGTAGCTTGCCCTGTCTCTTCTTCTAAACTGGCATACAGCTCGTGGCTGTACTTGGCTAAGTTGGTAAGGGTAGGTGTAGGCCATGCAAGGCTTATTAGGCCTGCAGCGTGCCAAGTGGTGCCACTAGTGAGCTGTTGACGCTCTATTAGCACTACGTCCTTAATACCCCGTTTGGCTAGATGATAGGCTACTGAGGTGCCGATAATACCACCACCAATGATGGCAATACGGGCTTTTTCTGGCAATACTTTGGTGTCGCTCATAACATTCTCGTTAGCCGTGGGTTAGCAATAGCCCACGGTGTTGTTTTTATTGATATCAGTGGCTAGCTGCGCAACAAACTATTGTTTGGGTTATAGGCAGAGTCGAGTTCTACATGGCAATGCCGTGTGCCAACAGAAGTCTCTACAGTAAGTGCCTGGCCCGCATTACAATGTTCGGGTTTTAGATAGGCGAATGCTAAGCTTTTTCCTACCCGATAGCCATAGGCGCCACCGGTGATAATGCCTGTATGGTCACCATTAGCAAACACTGCTTCGTTACCAAAACATTCTGCAGGTACCTCGTCATCAAATACTAGGTAAGCTAGCTGCATAGATAGGCCGTTAGCTTGGCGTTCGAGCATATTAGTACTGCCAATAAACTCACGGCTTAAGTCTAAGAAACGGTCCATGCCAGCCTCTAAGCCCGAAATCTCTTCAGTAAATTCAGTGCCATAAGCACGGTACATTTTTTCCATACGCATGCTGTTAAAGGCGCGGGTACCAAAGTCACGTAAACCTAAAGGTTGACCAAATTCCATTAACGACTCATAGATGGAAATAAGTTGCCAAACAGGCATGTGTAATTCCCAGCCCAATTCGCCAGCGTAAGATACCCTCATAGCAAAAACAGGGGCGGAATCTAGCTGAATAGTTTGGCAAGCCAGCCAAGGGAAGGCGCTGGTGGATAGGTCATCTTCACAAATGTGTTGAAGAATTTCACGGGCTTTAGGGCCAGTGAGTAATAAACCACCCCAGTCTTCTGTGAAATCCTCAAGGGTGACATCATAATCACCTACATGTTGCTGCATCCACTGCATGTCTTTAATTTGTGAGCCAATAGCACCCATCAATACAAAGTGGTCTTGGCTAATGCGGCTAACGGTTTGCTCGGCCATGATGCCACCGTTCTTCGCGTGGAATAGGGTGAGACTAATGCGGCCATCTTTAGCGGGTAGCTTGTTGCAAGACAAGTGATCTAAGAAGGCATAAGCGTCTGGCCCGGTAACGCGGAATTTGGCAGTACCGCTGATGTCGGTAATGCCGCAGGTGTTTTGTACCGCAGTACATTCTTCGGCGACGACTACATGTGCTTCGCTATGGGTCCAGGTTTCGCTTTCACTACGTACTGAATCGGTTTTAAACCATGCTGGCTTTTCAAAGCCTGCGGTCACAAAGTGTACGGCATCTTTTTGCGCCATTATGGTATGCAATGGGCTGGTACGAATAGGACGTCCATGGGGACGGTTTTCTGTAGGTGAGCCGCTTGAATACATACGCTCGTATGATTCAATGGCGCGAGTAATGCAGTAGTTCTTATTAGCCCAATCACCAAAACGGCGGCTGTCTAATGAGGCCATGTTGAGTTCTGTTTGGCCATGAACCATCCACTGCGCCATGTATTTACCAATGCCACCTTGAGCAATGCCAATAGAAGCGCCGGTCATGTTCCAAAAGTTAGTTAGGCCAGCTACTGGGCCAACTAAGAAGTTGTCATCTGGGGTGTGGGTAATAGGGCCATTAATAATAGTTTTAACACCCACTTCTTGGAAGATAGGCACTAGTTCCATACAACGCTCTAACCAGGGCATCAGGCGTACTAAGTCGCCAGCAAACAATTCACGATCAAAGTCCCAATCCATGCCGTTTATGGCCCACGGCTTTGAACCTCGGGTTTCGTAAGGGCCTACTAGTAAACCGTTACCTTCTTGGCGAATGTAAGCAGCAGCAGTAGAATCTCTGGTGACAGGCAGTTCTTTCACTAAGGCCGCAATGTCGGGGTGATCTTCGGTGATTAGGTATTGGTGTTCTAGGTTGATAATAGGCACATGCACACCCACCATACGGCCCACTTCTGGGGCGAAACAACCCCCTGCGTTGACGACATGCTCGGCAATAATGTTGCCTTGCTCGGTAATCACCTCGTAACCGCCTTGGGGCAGAATGTTGATGTCTGTAACACGGTTAAAACGGCTAATTTTAGCGCCATTTTCACGGGCTAATTGTGACAAGGGCATTACCACAGCCGTTGGGTCCACGTGGCCGTCATTTGGCGTGTATAAAATACAGCGAGCACCGTCAAAGTTCATCACAGGGTTAATGGCTTTGGCTTCTTCTTTAGACACCCAGCGCATTTCACAACCAATGTTGTGAGCCCGGCTCATAATGTTGCGAAACCATTGTTCTTCAACTTCTGTATAGCCTACTCGCAGGCTGCCACACTTATGGAATGAGGAAGGTAACCCTGTTTTGGCCGGTAGAATCTTGTCATACAACTCAATGGTGTAATCGTGAATTTGACTTAACGTGTGGTTGCCGTTGAAGTTAGGGCATAAACCTGCTGCGTGCCATGTTGACCCGCTAGTAAGCTCGCCTTTTTCAATCATTACTACATCGGTCCAGCCTTCTTCCGTAAGGTGGTACATGAGGTTAACGCCAAGGGAACCGCCACCAATAATAACGACGCGGGCATGGGATTGTAGGGACATAGTGTATTTCTCTAAAGGCCGGTATTAACGGCCAATTTGTTCACGGGTAAGGTGGATGTCAAATTCAGCGCGTATTGCTAAATCGGCTTCGTCATTGATATGTTTAGGGTAATAGCTGCTTAGTAGCTCGTTCTTTTTCTGTACGGCCTTATCAAGCAATACCGGTTTGCCTTGCTCGGCCCACACATTGGGGCTGGTACGGTCACCTAAAATAGGGTAAATATATTCGCTTTGCATTACCGATAAGGTTTGCTCTGAACCGAGATAATGGCCTTTGCCACCCATACATACATCATTAATCACATCAAAGCTTAGGCTAGACTCATCCACTGTAACGCCTTTGGTCATGCGCATACAAGAACCTAACAGATCGTTGTCCATAAGTATGCTTTCAGGGCATGCGCCCATAAGACTAGCGTACATACCAGCAGATTCGTATACCACATTGGCGCCAGCCATAGCTGCAGCAACGGCTGTATAGGCACGCTCAGAACCGGCTTGATAATCTGGGAATTTGGCATCGGTCATGCCACAGGCGGTGCCTGTTGGTAAGTCAAAGTAGTTGCCCATTTGTGCACAGGCAGCCGATAAAATACCTTGTTCTGGCGAACCACCACTCATAGCACCTGTACGTAAGTCAGACACAAAAGGCCAAGTGCCAATAATAGCTGGCGCACCTGGTTTAATAGCGTTCACATAAACTAAACCACCTAAGCACTCAGCCCAAGCTTGAGACACTGCACCCGCCAACAAAGCAGGGGCGGTGGCACCGGCTTGTCCAGCAGATAGCAACAGAATAGGCATGCCGCCTTCTACGCCCACCCGCAAACACTCCATTGATTCTTCTGCAAAGGTCATTGGTGGTACAACAAAACAGTTAGACATGCTCACAAAAGGCCGCGCGCGCCAAGCTTCTTCGCTACCAGCAAAGTGATGCAGCATTTTTAAACCCGCTGCAACATGATCCGCTTCTGCGAAACTGGTGCCAATGTGCTTACTGCTGCCCATGACCGAGTTATACAGGGTGTTTAAGTCCATGGTCTTGGTGTCGTCTATATCGCGTAATACACACATGCGTTGGAACATGTGGATATGCTCACAGGTGTCGGCAATACGCGCCATGTCGTATAAATCTTTACTAGTGGAATTTCGGTAGGTGTTGTTCACTGGGTCGGCTATGTGTACGGCTGCACCGGCAGTAGAAAAATGCACCCGTTGCCCGTTTAGTTCTAAATCATGTTTAGGATCAACGCCATGGAGTGTGAGGTTTCGCTGACAGATGCTTAATGTGTGATCAACCAAACTGCGAGGAATGCGTAAGCGGCCATCCTCACCCATAGTGGCGCCAGCTTCTACCATGGTCTTTGTAGCATGCGGCGTAGAACTACCAAACCCTATTTCCGCGAGTATGCGATAGGCATTGGCAGCGATGGCAGCCATCTCGTCGTCTGACAGAGGTTTAAACGTGCCGCCTGTTTCCCCTGGGTGAACGGGTTTTGCTTCTTCAGTTAAAGGGGCTGTACGCTCTGCTACACGGGCCTGACGGCCACCTGATCTACGTGACATAGTGGTTTTCCAATGTGGTATTTATTAGTATAAAAACAGGGCCATTCTTTGCTTAAATTTCGCTCTATTCAATTGATTAATTCTATTGATATGGATTAGAATAACTAATCTGAAATTCGATGTGTTAATGGGGTTAATAAATGGCCAGAAAACTGCCTCCTCTCAATAGTTTGCGAGCTTTCGAAGCGGCAGCGAGACACCTAAGTTTTACCCGCGCAGCGAACGAATTATGTGTCACCCAAGCGGCTATTAGCCACCAAGTGAAAGGCTTGGAGGAATATCTTGGGCATAGCTTGTTTAAACGCTTACCACGAAACCTAGCGCTTACCTCACAAGGCGAGGCTTTGATGCCTGTATTAGCAGATGCGTTTGATGATATGGCTAATGCCATTGTGAGTCTCAAACAAGAAAGGGCGGGCTCTTTGCTTAACGTACGCTTAGCATCTTCCTTTGCGGCAAAATGGCTATCGCCACGGTTAAAAGAGTTTAGGCGACTTCATCCAGAAATTGATTTGTGTTTATTCCATGCTCACAACGCGGTCGATTTTGAACGTGAAGACATAGACCTAGCCGTCACTTATGGCCGAGGAGACTGGAAGGGGGTAGAAAGTACAGCTCTCCTCACGTTAGATTTTTTCCCCGTAGCAAGCCCCACATGGCTCGCCAATAACGGCCCCTTAGTTACCCCAGAAGAATTTCTTAATGTCACTTTACTGCATGATACTAGCCCGTATTACTGGAACGGATGGCTTAGGCAGGCGGGTGTGAAGGGTATTAACAACCAGCGCGGCATCACTATTGATGACACCAACGTGTTAATTCAAGCGGCCATAGACGGCCAAGGTGTAACCCTAGGCTCCACTTTGTTTGTGGAAGACCATTTGGCATCTGGGCGCTTGGTTACTGTGTTTGATGAGGTACTAATTACCGACTATTCCTATTATGTGGTGTGCCCTAAAGCGCACCTTCAGCGTGCAGATGTAAGGGCGTTTAAGGATTGGTTGTTGGCTCAGGTTTAATCTGGCAGTCGGTGCTCAGGCACTACCATAGCATCGCTAGCAGCCCATACTGACTGATCAAAATTAACCACTGATCCTGTCATTAACCCAGATTCATCGCTGGCTAAAAAGGCTAAAGCTCTAGCCACTTCGTCAG
>Ga0307994_1000656_pt1 | contig 23254 bp, 35 predicted proteins | sample EllFjometagen261_FD_203171 | JGI IMG/M metagenome (GOLD analysis project Ga0307994, IMG submission 203171) | Marine microbial communities from Ellis Fjord, Antarctic Ocean - #261 | ecosystem: Environmental > Aquatic > Marine > Unclassified | place: Southern Ocean | collected 2014-11-02 | reverse complement strand
CAGTTATGAGTTCCATCTTTTTTTTTTGGAATTTAGGACTCGAGTTATCGACAATTATGACGAACTCTTTGGACAAGGGGCAAACACAAGCCTTGACGCAGTTTCTAACTTCTCAACCAAATGGGGTTGGTATCAGTCGCTTTACGGACTCGCTCAAGGCGACATTACACGATTTGAAGATATCACTAAACTAAATTTCCACAGTTGTTTTATGATGTTAGCATTTTTAAAAGACAAAGCAGAAATAGAAGCAAATCAAATGAAGAAAAAATTTAAATAATGGCAAACTTAAATCAAGGCGTAAGAGGATTTTATCAATTAACAGAAACTATAAAGACTGAACTTTTACAAGATGTTAGTATCAACACAGTTACAACAGGAGACATAACAGACGTCAATCTGAATAAGCAAGATATGTTCCCACTTGGGCATATTATAATTAATAACGTAATTGATAACGAAAATACTTTAGATTTTAACATCACAGTTTTAGCTTGTGATATTGTGAACCAAAGTAAAGAACTAACGGTTGACAGGTTCGTTGGCAACAATGATGTTCAAGATATCCTTAATACGCAATTGGCGGTCTTAAATCGCCTTATACAACGTTTAAGAAAGGGAACTCTTTATACCGAGATGTATCAGCTAAACGGAAGTCCGAGTATTACTCCATTTTATGACAGATTTGAAAACCAACTAGCAGGTTGGAGTGCAACAATGGATATTCAGATTTATAACGATATTTATATTTGCCCATAAATGAAAAACAAGGAATTAGAAAAAGTACTTAACGGATTTGCAACTGAAGTTGTCAGGAGAGCTAAAATGAATTTAGTAGACGACAAGAAAAGTAGGGGCGAATTGTATGATACTCTTAAATATGATTTGACAGTTGAACCAAGTATTTTCTTAGTTGATTTTATGATGCAACCTTACGGTATGTTTGTGGATAAAGGTGTACGAGGTAAAACATCGGTTTACCCTGAAACTGCAAGTGCTATGTCAGTCTTTCAATACGGAAGTGGGACAGGACCGAAAGGTGGTTTAACCAAAGGCATTTTAAATTGGCTGAATAAAAAAAGATTTCAATGGCGAGATAAACAAGGTAGGTTTTTAAGTTATGATACAATGAGTTTTTTAATTGCTCGAAGTATTTACAATAAAGGCTTAAAGGCTAATCTATTTTTTACAAAACCTTATGAGGAATTAATAAAGGGATTAGACAAAGACATTGAAGATGGGTTTTTTTTAGATGTAGAAAACGCAATTATATTAGGTTCAAAATAAATAAATAAAATGGCAAACATAGCATTAAGAAGTCCGCAGTTTAAAAGCATAAATGTATCATCATTATCGGTGCTATCTACAACATTAACCCTTACCATTGATGGTATTTTAAGGTACACAATTGCTAAAAATAAAAGTTCGCTTTCAGATACATCGTTTGAAATATCGGAACTTTGCAGAGATTATTTAACGATATATTATTCAGGAAGCAACACGCCTAATACCATATCCATTGGCTCAATCTTAACAAATTATGATGGTGTAAATGGAACAGGTAGCGTAGTGGGAACACCTGTTGTTTTTAGTGACGTTGGATGGGAAGCATACGGAACGTATCTTAATGGTTCTAACCCTATAAACACTGCAGACAGGACTGTACCAACTTGGTTAATTGCACCAATAAAAACAGAATCTTATTCGAGTAATGAATTTGAAATTTTTGTACCTATTGGCGTGAGTGGTCGTGTTGCAGGAGTTACAAGTTCAGGTACTGTATTTACACAAATATATAGCGACACAGATACTGAAGTTTCAAATGCATCTCAAACAGATGACATAAAAATAACTCGTATAAATTGCAGTAAATACGGAAATGGCAGAGAGATAGTTTTTATTAATAAATATGGCGCTCAACAAGACCTTTGGTTTTCTTTAAAAGAAACTCAAAACCTAAGTCGTAAAAATGAAAATTACAAGTCAAATACATTGTACTATGACGATGCACCGCCTTATTATCAAATTTCTGAAGCACCTATAAGTACCTTTAATACCATTGCTAAAAAGACATATACTTTAAATTCAGGTTACTACCCCGAGGGGGCTACTGAATATTTTGAACAACTACTTTTGAGCGAATATGTTTGGATGAAAGTTTTTAGAAAGGAAAACCCTGTGAGTGAATTAACCATACCTGTTCGAGTTAAATCTTCAAGAATAGAATTAAAAACATCTTTAAATAACAGATTAATTAATTATACAATAGAATTTGAAGATGCGTTTGATTACATAAATAACATAAGGTAACACAGAAATAACATAGATGCAAGAATTACAATTATACATAGAGGGTACAAGGATTGATTTATTCAAAGATGAAACGGTTTCTTTAACTCAAACAATTCAGAATGTAAAAGATGTAGCTAAAATATTTACCTCATTTACAAAGACGTTTACTATTCCTGCGAGTAGTACAAATAACAAGATTTTTAAACACTATTATAATTTTGACATTGTAGGTGGATTTGATGCAAGGATAAAAAAAGACTCAAGAATAGAATTAAATTCAATACCATACAAAACAGGGCGAATTAGATTAGAGGGGGTTGCTTTAAAAAATGGAATTGCTTATACTTATAAAATTACATTCTTTGGTAATACAGTAGAATTACCTGATATTTTAGGAGAAGATAAATTAAGTTCTTTATTTTTTTCAAGTTCAGATTACAGTATACCTTATACTGCTGCATACATTAGAGCATATATGGGTGCAGTTGGTAACAGTAAAATTATAACTCCATTAATTACTCATACAGATAGTATTTATTATAATTCAGGACAAAATATTGCAGGGACTAATAATGTTAGTTATAATAGCGGAGTGATTAAGGGGCTTAAATGGGACCAATTAAAATTCGCTATTAGACTGTATGAGTTAATCTTAGAGATTGAAGCAAAGTACACTATTGCGGAGGGTTACTCGAATAATATAGTTTTTTCAAGAGATTTTTTTAATACATCAAATCCTAGTTTTTACAATTTGTATATGTGGTTACATCGTAAAAGTGGAGCAGTAAAACCTGCAGAGCAAATAACATCTGTTTCAAGTCAAGTTACTTTTGCAACACCTTCACCACCAAATGCTCATTTAATCTCAACAGGTGCTAATATTATTACTCCTGCTGATATGTTGACTTACCCTAATAGGGTTACAAGCCATAGTTTAAGTTTTGCAACTTCAAGCGCAGCAGCCTATGTAGTAAATGTAACGTTAAATGGAAGCCCATATTGGCAATCAACAAGCGCTTCAGGACCTCGTACTTTTACAAATCAATTTGCATTAGTAGGAAACGGAGTTTTTAATATTTTTGTTACAGCAGGAACAACTATTTCTTTCACAAATGTGGAATGGGAATTTGACGGTGTTTATTATTTTGTTCAAGGTGGTAGCGCAAGTTTTTACACAGATACATTAACTACAACTTCTTTTCAGATTACAAACGATTTTGATTTTTTAGTAAAAGAACAAATACCTGATGTTACTATAATGTCATTTCTTACAGGATTATTTAAGATGTTTAATTTAGTTGCTTATGCAGATGAAAATAATACGATAGTAGTTAGACCTTTAGAAGCAACTGACGCATCTAAATTCAGTACTGAAGATAATTTATCATATTACACAAATTCAGATATTAACGGTAATGATGCACCAATAAATTACAATATATCTAGTTTTATAGATACCACTAAAAGCAACGTAAATATAGCATTACCTTATAACGAAATTGTTTACGGATATGAGGGTACAGGAAGTTTTTTAGCTAAACAACATAATCAATTAGCAGGGAGCAATTGGGGAGCTTTAAGTTATTCAGGTGACCCACAAGGGCAAACAGGGGGTGTAAATTATAATGCTTCTACCGAGATTTATAAAGTTTTAGTACCATTTGAGCATTTTAAATACGAAAGGTTAATTAACGTCACAGGTAGCGTTGACACAACAATTCAATGGGGTTATTCTGTAAATGAAAATAAACAACCATACATAGGAAAACCTTTAATTTTTTATGCTATATATAGAAGTAGCGGCTTAACACCAATTGGTTTGGTAACAACTGATACCTCTGTTTTCCCTATATCGGATTACACAATACCATCAAATAGTTTATTTATAAATTCATCAACAGGTAAGCAAAATATAAATTTCAATAATGAAATAAATGAATACACAAGAACAAATGCTTTTACTGACACTTTATTTTCAGTTTATCATAGTGAATACATTATAGATGTTTTTAATACAAGGAGACGAATTACACAAGTAAGTGCATATTTACCATTAAGGATATTATTTGATTTTAAATTAAATGACACGTTTGAAATAAATTCACAACGATATATTATTAACTCAATTACTACAAATCTTCAGAACGGAAAAAGTAGTATCGAATTACTAAACGAAGTATGATAAAAAACATATTAGAGTTGCTACAAGTAGCAGATGGAGAAACAGAGAATATTAGAATCGCACAAGGTAAAAATTCTTTACCAAAAGATTTTAAAGAAGTGATTGAAAAAATTAAAAACAATACAAAATGGCAGTAGAAAAAACGTTTGTAATTAAGGTAGATACAAAGGGTGCAGTTAAAAGCGTAGATAACCTAAATAAAGAAATTGAAAGTACAACAGAAAGTACTGAACAATTTGAGGGAGTTATCGGACAACTTGATAAAATGACAGGTGGTCTTGCTTCAGGATTTACAGGACTTGGTAAAGGTTTGAAAAAAGTTACAGGCTCTTTTAAGACTATGAGGGGTGCAATAATCGCAACAGGACTTGGTGCTTTAGTTTTAGCAGTTGGTGCTTTAGCTTCAGCCTTTACATCTTCAGAAGAGGGACAAAACAAGTTCAACAAAATGATGCTTGTTATTGGTTCGGTGGTTACGGTATTTACTGATAAACTTGCGGACTTAGGGATGTTACTAATTAACGTCTTTACGAATCCTATTGAATCACTAAAATCATTCGGTACAAGTATCAAAACATTTGTAATGGACAAATTTGATGCAGTAATGAAAAGCGTTGGATTATTAGGTTCGGCAATTAGTAAACTATTTAGTGGCGATTTTTCAGGAGCATTTGAAGATGCAAAAGATGGAGTTATCGGACTTAACAATGAATTGAACCCTGCGGTTATTTTAATTAATGGAGTTATAGCAGGTACTAAAAAATTAACTCAAGCATCAAAAGATTTAGCAAAACAGATTGCAGATAATGCAAGAAGTGCAGCAGCTATTGCAGATAAAAGAGCTCAAGCAGATAAATTAGAAAGGGACTTGATTTTAGAAAATGCTGAAGCAATTAAAAAGAGGGCAGAACTACTTAATAAAGCGATTGATAAAGAAAAGTTTTCATTACAAGAAAGGATTGATTTTTTGAAAGAAGCAGGAACTGTTGAAGATGAAATTGTAAATAAACAATTGACTGCTGCTAAATTAAGATTGGCTGCACAAGTTGCTGAAAATAAATTAGGAAAATCAACCAAAGAAGATTTAAAAAAAGAAATACAATTAAAGGCTAATATAATTGCTTTAGAATCTGCAAGACTTTTAAAAGCAAGAGAGGTTTCTGCTCAAATTATAGGATTAAATACTGAAGCAAAAGCAGCAGAAGAAGCTGCAACAAATGAAAAGATTGCACAAGAAAAAGCAGTACAAGATTTTAAAGATGGACTTAGAATAAAAGACAAAGAGAATAAATTTGCTGATATCGAACAAGAAAGAGCAGACAGAATAAAAGCATTAGAAGAACTAAAATTAGATAAAGAAACAGAGCAACAAATGCTGATTGATGTCGAACAGGCATTTAAGGAAAAAAAGAAAATAATTGAAGAAGAAGAAAAAGTAATTGCTGACGAAAAATTAGCTGCTTTTTTAGAATCTGAATTACAGAAAAAAGAACTAACATTAGAAGAACAAAAGAATGAAGCACTTGCTGAAGTTACAAGATTAAATGGAACTGAAGAAGACAAGATGCGAATACGCAAAAAGTTTAATGATGAACAAACTAAAATAGAGGGTATAAAAAGAGATGCAGAAGTAGATATGGCTAAAAGTACTTTTGCAGGAATAGCTAATCTTTTGGGTGAAAATTCTAAAGCAGGAAAAGCTGCTGCTGCTGCTGCTGCATTAATAAATACCTATCAGGGTATAACTGCGGAATTAGCTACAAAGACTGTTACACCATTTGGATTTGCTTTAAAACTTGTAAATATTGCATCAACTGCAGCGATTGGTTTTAAGTCGGTAAAATCTATTTTAGCAACTAACCCAAAAGCAGGTGGCGGTTCGGCTACTAACCCTGCATCAGGAGCAGCAAGTGCTTCGCCATCAGCGATTCCTGAACCTCCTGCATTTAACGTGGTAGGAGCAAGTGAAACCAATCAATTGGCGGATGCTATTGGCGGTCAAGCTTCACAACCTGTACAGGCATTTGTGGTGTCAAGTGATGTAACTACTTCGCAAAGTTTAGACAGAAACATTGTTACGAGTGCTACAATTGGATAAAGAAATACAAATTTTAAAAATTAATACGTTATATAATTATGAGAATAATCGAACTAATATTAGATGAAGAACAAGAAGATGCAGGAATTGAAGCGATTTCAATAGTTGAAAGCCCTGCGATTGAATCTGACTTTATTGCTCTAAAAAATCAGGAAATTAAACTTGCTGAAATAAATAAAGAGAAACGTTTATTGATGGGTGCATTGTTAATTCCTAACAAACCTATTTACAGAAAAGGAGACGAGGGCGATTACTATATTTTCTTTTCAAAAGAAACAGTTGTAAAGGCTTCGCAATTATATCTTAAAAACGGAAATCAATCACAGACCACATTAGAACACGAAAAATCTTTAAACGGTTTAACGTTGGTTGAAAGTTGGATTGTAGAAAATAAGGAAAAAGACAAAACTGCTTTATATGGTTTGGACGTACCTGTTGGTACTTGGATGGGTTCGGTAAAAGTTCAAAACGAAGATGTTTGGAATGATTACGTAAAAACAGGAAAAGTAAAAGGCTTCAGTATTGAGGGTTACTTTGCTGATAAAATAGAATCGCCAAAAGAATCTATAAAAGAAGAGTATTCTGAAGAAATTACATTAAATGAAATCAAAAAAATTCTAACAGATGTCAAATAATACAGAGGACAATATTTATATAGGCTCAAGAACCTCGCCTAAAGGCAGTAACAGAGCTTGTTTATGTTGGGATAAAAATACGTATTCAATAGAATGTTGCGATGGCTCAATGAGAGCGCAAGGCATTGGAGTGATCACAGGAACGGTAAGCGAATAACAATCGAAAATGCAAATTTTAATTTAAACCACGTTATATAATAAATATGAAAAGTAAACTAAATCAAATTAAAGAACTTCTAAACATTCAGGTTAAGCTTGAAGAAATGAAGTTAGAAAATGGAACAGTCGTATCGGCTGACTCATTTGAAAAAGACTCTGAAATTTTTATCGTTACAGATGACGAAAAAGTAGCAATGCCTGTTGGCGAATATTTACTAGAAGATGGTAGATTAATTGTAGTTTCTGAAGAGGGACTAATTGCTGACGTTAGAGATGTTGCTGACGATGTTCCTGCAAAGGAAGACGAAGAGGGCGAAGAAATTACTTCTGACTTAGAACAAGAAGATAAAGAGATGGCAGAAGATGGCGAAGCAGATGTTGCTGATTGGCGAGGAATGGAGAAACGAATTCAAAATTTAGAAGATGCTATTGCTGATTTAAAAGGCGATAAGGAAGCTAAAATGGAAGACGTTGAAGAGGAAGAAATGAGCGAAGAAAAAAGCAATGTTTTGAAATCGAGAACTGTAAAAGAAGAATTTTCAAAAGAAGAACTTTCTGAAGCATCAAGTAAACCAATAAAACACAATCCTGAAACTGTTGGGACAACTGTAAAAAAGCACGAGTTTATAAAAAATAAATTTGGAAGTTCAGCAATGGACAGGGTATTAAATAGATTAAATAAATAAAAAACAATAAAATGAGTAAATTAGACAAACTACAATTAGCTACTGCTACTAACATTACAACGACTTATGCAGGACAATTTGCAGGCGAATATATCGCTGCTGCATTATTATCTGCATCAACTATTGACGATGGTGGCTTAACAGTAAAAGCAAACATTTCTTTTAAAGAAGTAATTAAAAAATTAGCAACAGGGGCTTTAGTTACTGCTGCAGGATGTGATTTTGCACCAAACTCTTCAGTTACTTTAACAGAGAGAATTATTCAACCTGTTGAATTACAAGTTAACTTACAATTATGTAAATATGATTTCGTAAGCGATTGGGAATCACAATCAATGGGATTCGGTTTAGGTCAAACTTTACCTCCTAAATTTTCTGACTTTATGATAGCACACGTTGCTGCTGAAGTTGCACAAAATACTGAATTTAACATTTGGCAAGGAGATACTGCTGCTGCAACTAATAATTCATTTGATGGATTTAACAAGTTAATTGCTGCTTCTGCTGCTGCAGGGGACATTCCTGCTGCTCAACAGATTGCTAAGGTTGCAGGTGGATTAGATGCTGCTAATATTATTGTAGAAATGAGCAAAGTTGTTGCTGCAATTCCATCTTCACTATATGGTAAAGAAGATTTATACTTATACGTAAGTTCTAAAGCTGCTAAATTGTATGTTCAAGCATTAGGTGGCTTCGCTGCTAACGGACTTGGCGCAAATGGTGTTCAAAGTATGGGTACGCAATGGTGGAATAACGGAAGTTTAACTATTAATGGTGTTAAAGTGTTCGTAGCACAGGGACAAGTTGATGACGATATGATTGCTGCAAGAACTTCAAACCTTTATTTCGGTACAGGCTTGTTGAATGATACAAATACTGTAAAAGTTTTGGATATGGCTGACCTTGATGCTTCAAACAATGTACGTATGGTAATGAGATTTACCTCAAGTGTACAATTTGGAGTTGCTTCAGATATCGTTACTTACGCATAATCAATTAAATTAATCAATAAAACGAGGGTAGGTAGTTTATCTACTTACCCTTTTTTTTTAAAACAATAAAAAATATGGCGTGCACATTAAACACAGGTAGAAAAGTACCTTGTAAATCAGCATTTGGCGGAATTAAAACCGTATTATTTGCAGACTTTGGAACAATTGCAAGTGTTGCAGTAGATTCAACAAGTAAAGAAGCAACAATCACAAACGGAAGCGCTGCACCTGTTTGGTATGAATACGATGTAAAAGGCAATTCATCTTTAGAAACTACTGTAACAAGTAGCAGAGAGAATGGAACTACTTTTTACACTCAAACTTTAAATTTAACATTAACTTATTTAGATGCTAAGACTCAAGCAGAATTGCAAATACTTGCAGTAGCTAGACCTTACATTGTAGTGGTTGACTATTACGGAAACAGTTTCCTTTGTGGATTTGAAAACGGAATGGAAGCTACAGGTGGAACAGTTGTTACAGGAGCAGCAGCAGGAGACTTAAGTGGATTTACTTTGACGTTCGAGGGAATGGAAGAAACTGCACCTTATTTCTTAGATGCAACTCCAACTGCTTCAGCATTACAAATTGCACCAACAGGAGTATAAAAATACCTTTATTTAGTTAGTAAATTAGCCACTCTTTTATAGGGTGGTTTTTTTTTGTAAATTTACTTTTACAAATATGTAAAATTATTACGTTATATAGATAATATGATTATACTAACTACATCTACACTTGCTCAAACACTCTCAATTATACCTAGACAGTATGATGACAGTAATTTCACAATGTCTATTAGAGATGACAGTACAAATATCACTAAATTATACCAAAATAAATCAGGCACAACGGTAGGTAACTACTTGACTTTTAACAATGTGTTTAACCCTGTTTTGGTTGAAGGTCATTTTTTTGACATACATTTGTACATTGATTACGATTTTTGGAATACAAACAATAGTTTTTGGAATTTATACGATGTTTTATGGCAAGTAGATTCAGGCTTTAAAGAAGATATTTACAGAGATAAAGTATTTTGTACAGACCAAGATATAGACCAATTAAATGACAATGACCATTACCAATTAAACAAAGGTCAATTTACAGAGTACAAAGGATTTGATAATACTTATACAGTACCATAAATATGGAAAATAAAAGACTAAGGAATAACAAAGGGCAATTTAAAAGAGCATCAAAGGTTTCAGAATTTGGATTCGTAAATTTAAGCACTTATACAAGTCCATTGATTAAAGAAGTAAATGGCGAAGATTGGATTGAATACGGAGAAGATAATAACTATTTTCAATACCTAATTGACAGGTACAATGGTAGCCCAACGAATAATGCTGCTATAAATGGAATTAGCCAAGCTATATACGGAAAAGGTTTAAATGCAACAGATTCAAGCAGAAAACCAAATCAGTATGCACAAATGATTTCTTTGTTTAAGAAGAATGTAGTTAGAAAATTGTGCTATGACTTAAAATTAATGGGGCAATGTGCGGTACAAGTAATATATTCAAAAGACAGAAAGACAATTGCTCAAATAGAGCATTTACCTGTTGAAACTTTAAGAGCAGAAAAAGCAAATGACGATGGAGACATTCCTGCATATTACTATTTTAAAGATTGGGTAAATATTAAAAGAAGCGATGTGCCTTTAAGAATACCTGCTTTTGGAATGTCAAAAGAGAACATAGAAATTTATTACATAAAACCATATAAGTCAGGATTTTATTACTATTCGCCTGTAGATTATCAGGGTGGATTACAGTATGCTCAACTTGAAGAAGAAGTAAGCAATTATCACTTAAATAATATACTTAATGGTCTAGCACCTAGTATGTTAATCAATTTCAACAATGGTACTCCAAACCAAGAAGAAAGACAATTAATTGAAAAGAAAATAGCACAGAAGTTTTCAGGCTCAAGCAATGCAGGAAAATTTATACTTGCTTTTAATGACAATAAAGAATCACAAGCAGAAATAACACCTGTACAATTAAGTGATGCTCATAATCAATACCAATTTTTATCTGACGAATCACAATCGAAGATTCAAGTTGCTCATAGAGTTGTATCGCCTTTTTTATTAGGTATAAAAACAAGTACAGGATTTTCAAGCAATGCAGATGAAATTAAAACATCATCATTATTGATGGACAATACGGTTATAAGACCTTTTCAGGAACTTTTAATAGATTCCTTTGATGTATTATTGGCTTATAATAACATCGCCTTAAACCTCTACTTTACGACTTTACAACCATTAGAATTTACAGAAGTAGATAGAAAGATTCAAGACAAAGAAACGATTGAAGAGGAAACAGGTGTTGAAATGGAAAAACTGTCTTTACAAACAATAGATGGTCAACAGGCTTATAACACAAAAGAAGAAGCAGATAATGCAGCAAGAGAGTTGGGTTGTTCAGGCTCTCACGAAATGAAAATTGAGGGCGAAATTTACTTTATGCCTTGTGAAAATCATACGGAACTGAAAGCACCTTGTTGGGATGGTTACGAGCAGATAGGAATGAAGACAAAAGATGGCAAAGAAGTACCTAATTGTGTACCATTATCACGAGAAAAATTATGTTGCTCAAGTGAATCGAATGAAAACGATGATGAAATTGCTGCTCAATTAATTGCTTTAGGCGAAGATATTGACGAAACTAAGTGGGAAGCTATTTTTGAACAAGATGTCGACTATCAAAAAGAAGAAAACATTGATGGAATTATCACAGATTTAAACAACCAAGAAAAAGATAAATTATCTACGTTAAGCAAAATTGTAAATTTAGTAAGTACAGGAAGTGCTTACCCTAACAGCCCATCTTCACAAGATGAAAAAGTAGGAGAAAATTATTTTAAAGTACGGTATTATTATAGTCCACGAAAAGTAGGCGATAATGCTCGTACATTTTGTAGAGCAATGAAACAGGCTAATAAATTATATCGTAAAAAAGATATTATACGAATGGGTACTGAACCTGTTAACAAGGGATGGGGACCGAAAGGAAATTCTGACACATATTCGATATGGTTATACAAGGGCGGAGGTAATTGTCATCATTCGTGGAGACGAGTTACATACAAGAGTAAATTGGCAAAAACAAGTACTAAAAATGCACAAGATATTATTGGTACAAGACAGGCTGCTATTTTAGGATATAGAGTTACGAATCCTTACCAAGTTTCTATTCAACCAAGAAATTTACCGAATAAAGGATTTTTACCTAATAACCCACAAGGATTTTAAAAGATAAAATTATGGCAACAGTATTATTTATCAATAGAACAGATTTAGTTCGGAACTCAATAATTGATGGCAACGTAGACACAGACAAATATATTCAGTTTATAAAACTTGCTCAAGAAATTCACATACAGAATTATTTGGGTACAAAAATGTATGAAGCCTTAACTGCTGCTTTAGTTGATGGAATAGATAAACCTGCAAACGCAAGATGGAAACTTTTACTTGACGATTACATTGTATCAATGCTAATTTGGTTTTCGCAAGTGGATTACATACCATTTGCAAGTTATCAAATAAAAAATGGCGGAATGTTTAAACATCGTTCTGAAAATGCAGACTCAGTTAGCAAAGAAGAGGTTGACTATTTAGTCGAAAAAGCAAGAACAAACGCAGAATGGTATTCAAGAAGATTTATTGATTTTATGGGTTTTAATCAAACTACATATCCTGAATATACAAATAACATTAATGATGATATTTACCCAAGTAGTGATGCAACTTTTAATGGTTGGGTACTATGATTTATAAAGCAAAAGAGAAAAATGTTAAGAAACTTAAAACTTTCTTAAAAAAATCTGAAAACAATAAAACAAAAAAATTAAAGAATGGCAACTCTATTTAATACTAAAATATCTGCTACTTACGAGGGTCTAATTAAGACCATTGATAATGCGGCTATATCTGCAACCTTGAAAGAAATATCTGATGGTGCAGGAAATCAGTCGGGACTTTATATTAATTCGGCAGGTGATTTAAAAGTAAGTGCCGTACTAGAATGGGGTTCTTTAAAAGATACAGGAACAGGGGTTGTTATAACTCGTTTTGTAACATCAACAGATGGTATTGAAAACTTTGACAACAACACTTCATTACCTACAAGTGCAGCAGTCAAGTTATACGTAGATACTAAGTTTGCAAGTTCAGATACTTTACAGGAAGTTTTAGCATTTGGTAATTCAACAAGCGGAAATGATATTGTAGTTTCCACAGGAGATGATATTACTTTTGCAGATTCTAGTAAGGCTTTGTTTGGTTCAGGAAATGAATTACAAATTTTTCACGATGGTTCTACTAGTACTGTGTATAATACCGCAGACCTTTTAACTATTGAAAGTAATAAATTAAGGTTTCAAGGTAGTGGTGGTTTATCTTATATTATAGCATATGATAATTTAGGTGTTATTATAAATTATAATAATGCTAAAAAGTTTGAAACCACAAACACAGGTGTTGCTATTACAGGTAGGATTTCGGGATTAACAGACCCTACATTAGCACAAGATGCTGCTACAAAATCTTATGTAGATAATATAGTAACAATACAAGACTTAGATTTTACAGGGAATTCAGGAAGTGGTGCTATTGATTTAGATAGTGAAATTTTATCTGTTACAGGAACAAATGGAGCAACCACAACAGCTTCAGGAAACAATTTAAATGTAGATACTACTGTTTTACAAACAGGTATTGCAACCAATGTAACAAACATTGCGACCAATGTAGCAGATATAGCTACTAATTCTACAGATATTGCTTCAAACCTTTCTTTAATTAATACAAATATTACTAATATTGCCACTAATGTAACGAACATTTCTAGTAATGATACGGATATAGCAACCAATACGTCTAATATTTCAAGTAATGATGCTGATATTGCAGGAGAGATTGTAAATAGAACAAATGCAGATACTGTTTTACAAAATAATATAGACACAAATTCAGGTGATATTACAACACTTGAATCTGATGTAGTTTATAAAGCAGGTACGCAAACAATAAGTGGTGCAAAGACTTTTTCAAGTGCTTTAACAGGAACAAGTGCTACTTTTGGTGATGATGTAGTTATCAGTGGTTCTTCTAAAGCATTTAAAACAATTGATGGTTCTTATTATAACAGATTTGCTCAACGTGGAGATACTTTAGATTTATCAGCTAATGAAGGTGCAGTAGGTGCAGGAGGGGATATAAGATTCCAAGTAGGTGGAATAGGTGGTGCTAATCAAAAAATGATTATCCAAAGAAGCGGCAACGTAGGTATAGGAACAGATAGTCCTGATACTAAGTTACACGTATCTAATACCACTAAAATAGATGATGCTTTTGGCTTGCTTCTTGTAGAAAATACATCAACAGGAGATACTAATTCTGGTGTTAATGTTAAGAATCACTATGGAACTTCTCAATTTATGCAATGGGAAAATCACGGTTTAAGAATAGGCTCTAGAATACTAAGCAATAGCGGAGTGGGTGATGTTATCTTTACTTCAGGTTCAGATACTGAAAGAATGCGTATTACTTCAGGTGGCGGAATATCCTTTGGTTCTACAGGAACAGCTTACGGAACGACTGGACAAGTTTTAACATCTAATGGAAATGCAAGTCCAACTTGGGTGTCTGCTGCAGGTGGAGTTAGTGGTTCTAATTCAGTTTATGTTACACCGACAGGAACTGCAGCACAAAATGGAGTTTTATTACTAGCGGGACTTACTAGTGCAATTGCTAAAATTGGTAATGTAACTACTCCTGGCTCGAATATTGGTATGCAGTTTTACCAACAGACTGGGCCAAGTTCATATGATGCGTATGCAAATAATTCTGTATCTTTTTCTCCTGGACCACAATATCAAGCTACATTTGATGGTTCTCAAGTATTAATAACTGTTATATCTGTTGGTAATCAGGGACCATCTACTTTTTCAGTTGACATAACAGATTTAAACGGTAACCCAATTTTTTTTCCTGGTGCTCCTGATTTTCCAACTCCTTCAATAACAGTACTAACTCCTTCAACATTAATAATAGCACCAGGAGATTATAGTATAGCATCTGACTTCATATTAAATAATTTAGTCAATGTAACTTCTTTAACTGGTCAAGCAGACGTAAATATAAGCACTAGTAATGTAAAAATACAATCAGGTGCTAATAATTCTAGTCATCCAATTAGTGTAACTGGCTTGAATTTAACTAGTTCTTTATGGATAGAAAGTAATTTATCTTTTTTAACATTTAAAAATTGTGTGGCTATTGGCTCTAATTCATTTAGCATACAACCTAGTGGTACTGGTTCTATAACAGGTGTTTTTGAAGATTGTATAGGTGGTTTTAGGTCTTTTGGTGGTGGTGTGGGAGTTACTGCTGCAGGTTTATTTACAAGATGTAAAGTAACATCTCTAACAACTAATGGCGGAGCATTTGGTGGAAAAGGGAGTACTTCAGGTAGGTTTGAATATTGTGGTGGTGCAACGCGTGATTCTTATGGTGGGACATATATTCCTAGTAGTATGTTTGGTAACGAGGGCGTAAGTTGCTCGGGGTATTTCTATTATTGTATAGGTGGTAACCAATCTTTTGCTTCGGGTAATACAGGTTCAACAAATGCAGAGTTTCATTATTGTATAGGTGGTAACCAATCTTTTGCTTATAGAAATACTAATAATTCAGGTAAATTTTATAATTGTTCTTCAGATGGAAACAATTCTTTTGGGTCTAATCCTTTAAACGGTGATTTAGCTTCAAACGCTAATTACTATAATTGCACAGGTACAACCATCGCTACTAATGCTGTGGGTATTGGAAGTAAATTTTATAATTGCCACGCAACTATAAATTGGAATAATTATAGTGCTGGAAATGGTGGATTAGCATATAACTGTTCGTTTGGTGCTTTTGGTGGACAAGGTGCTGTTTCAGGAACGGGTAAATATAGAAATTGTTTAGATAGTAGTTTTACTATAATAAATCAAGGATAAATAAAAAATAAAATTATGATTAAAGATTTTAAAAAAACTGAGGATAGTGACTGGTCATTATTAGTTAATAATGCACTAAGCGTTGAAGAAATGGAGTTTGTAGATAAAGAAAATAAATCAGATGACGAGTTAATTGCGTTAGGAAATTTATATAAAAAATGTGAAACAACTCCAAGCGAAAGTGATGTCGTAATGTTAGATAAAATTTATAATGGTTTTATAAAAAACAAAGGTTTAGAAGACACTGAAATTAAAATTTCGGGACTTCATATTACTTTAGAAAATGGTTCTATAAGGGGTATTTTTAATTATTTTATTGATAAAGAATTTCATCAACATAGCTTTTAAAAAAAATAACTAATAAATTAATATAATTATATTAACAATCATTATCTTTACATTTAATCATAAATTAAATAAAATGTCCAAAGAATTGAAAATTACAGAAGTTGAGTTAAAAGAATTACAAGACCAAGAACAAAAGAAAGGAGCAATCCTTCACGACTTGGGATTACTAGAAACTCAGAAACATTCATTAAGTCACTACTATGCAGAATTAATGGTAGAACAAGAAAAAGGTAAAAAGGAACTTGAAGAAGTTTATGGTAAAATAAACATAAATCTTCAGGATGGTTCTTACGAATTAATCAAAGAAGAAAATGAAGAAAGTAAGTAAACACATTTCATATAAGGAAGCGACCCATTCAAATTATGCTAAAGAAAATGGCATAAGCAATAAGCCCAAAGCAGAACATATTAAAAATATGGAGTTATTGGCTGAAAAGGTTTTCGAACCTTTGCGTGAGTGGGTTGGACACCCTATAAAAGTTAACTCTATGTTTAGGTCTGAAGAATTAAATACTGCTTTAAGGGGCAGCCATAATTCGAGCCATTTAAAAGGTCAAGCAGTAGACATTACATCTTTAGGTGGAAAAACTAATTTAGAGATGTTTTACTATATAGTTGAAAATTTAGATTTTGACCAATTAATTTGGGAATATGGAGAACAACCAAAATGGTTACACGTATCGTATAAGTCAGAAAAAGAAAATCGCAATCAAATATTGAAAGTTTTAAGAGGTTCAAAATATATAATTTTAGATAAAAATAAAATTTGTAAAAATTGCTAAAATATGCCTATTCCTAAAAAAAAGAGTGGAGAAAAACAGTCGCAATATATGATACGTTGCGTACCTCAACTAATGGAGTTTCATCCAAAGAAACAGGCAATTGCAATTTGCTATAATGAGTATCAAAAACTTAAAGATGAATAACGATTACAAAACTTTAGTTCTGAACTTAGGAACATTTGGAATTTCAATGACGAACATAGATATATTTTTAAAAATTGTTTTATTAACTGTTACTATTTTATACACTTGTCACAAGTGGTATTTAATGAACGAAAATAAAAATAAGTAAATGCCTAAAAAAAAGTTTTCAGAAACTAAAGTTGGTAAATTTTTAAAAAGCATCGGCTCAAATATTTTTAGTAAAGTAGAAACTATTTTACCTAATGATGGATTACTAGGCGTTTTAAAGAACTTGCTTAAAAGTAGTAACACGTTAAGTGAAGAAGAAAAGAAAATGGCTTTAAAGTACCTTGAATTGGATATGCAGGAGATGCAAGAGGTTACAAAGAGATGGGACTCGGATATGAAAAGCGATAGTTGGCTTTCTAAAAACGTTAGACCAATAACTTTAATCTTTTTTTCGGTTTCTTACGTAGCAGGATGGTTTTTTAATTATTCGCTTGAAAACATAACAGGAGTGCTTTCTTTAATTATTGGTGCTTACTTTGGCTCAAGAGGATTGGAGAAAATAAAAACTATTCAGAACTACAAAAAAAATTAAAAAATTCCCAAAGTTATTATTTGGTTATATTTTAGTTTTATATTTAGTTATATTTTTGATATATTTCTAATAATTCAAGTAATAAAAAAATTCGAAGTTATTACTTTTTTCCTAAACAAAAAAATGAGATGGCGAAAAAGAAGATAACAAGAAGCAAGATTGTTAAAAAACTTGATACAATTTTTAGTCAGTATATAAGACTAAAAGATTCAGAAAATGAGTACGCAACCTGTTTCACTTGCGGAAAATCTGACCATTGGAAAAAACTACAAAACGGACACTTTCAAAGCAGAAGACATTATTCAACAAGATGGGACGAAGTAAATTGCCAAGTGCAATGTGCAGGTTGCAATGTATTCAGGCAAGGAGAACAATTTATTTTTAGTAAAAACTTAGATTTAAAATACGGAAAAGGAACTGCAGAGAATCTTCAGATACAAGCAGGTCAAATAATAAAACTTTCAGATTCAGAATTACAGGAAATGATAAAAGACTACGAAAAATTTGTAAAGACCATAATTTAACCGTACATTTGAACGTTCTGTTTTTCAATACTAAAGAGGGTTGGCTTATGCTTACCCTTTTTTCTTGCCTTAAAATTAGGTTTTATTAACTATTTTGTGTATATTCGTGGTATATTAATTTTAAAATCATAAAAATGGAAACACAGGACATCACATTACACAAAGAAATTAAAGTGCTTGAAAAGGCATTATCTCACGCAGTTTACAATGGAGACGCATTTGAACAATTAGATTTGTTTAAAAAGTTAGAGATTGCTAAATCAACCTTAATAAATATAAAATAATGGTAAATACTAATTTTTCGCAGGAAACTGCCCAAACATTAATGGTTGCTTATGAGCATAGAATCGAAGCATTACTTTCTCATATTGAACAACTTAAACAATTGAATGATAAATATTTAAAACTAAAAAAATGAACATTGAAAAACTAAAGGAATTGTACAAGTATTACGAATTAACAAAAGATGACGTTTATAAGCATCAGCACTTTGTTATAATCACTCGACAAGGTATCGAGAAAATTCAAGCAAAAGAAAATATGGCGGTTAATTTTGAAGTCATAAAATGCGAAACCAATTTTGCAGTTGTAAAAGCATTTGCAAGGATTCAGTTTAAAGAAGATGCACAGACGATAGAAACGTTTGGCTCTGCTCTTAAAGGCTTGAGTTTTAAGGATGGGAATTGCAACTCGTGGTATGTTATGGAGATGGCTGAAAAAAGAGCTTTAAGCAGGGCAGTTTTAAAACTTGCAGGTTTCTACGAATTAGGAGTTTTTGGCGAAGATGAATCTGAAGATTTTAAAAGAAAATAATGACTGAAATAGCTATTTGTCGAATATTAGATTTGTTAAAAGCCACTATTAATAAAGGCGGAGACAGAAAAACGATAGAGACGTTAAAAAGGAAAGTCGTATTATTAAAAAAAGAATTATCAATATTAACTAAATAAAAATAGAAAATTATGAGTACATTAATTAATGCAAGTATCAGAGTAGACAAGTTACCAAAGGAAAAATTCATCAAAGGAAAGGATGGGGCAGTTTATTACAATATGACTATATCAGTTCAAGACGAAACAAGATTTGGAAACAATGTTGCTTTTACTGATTCACAGACCAAAGAAGAAAGGGATGCGAAAGTAGCCAAGAATTACTTAGGAAACGGAAAAGTAGTTTGGACAGATGGAAAAGTAACTTTAGCAGAAAAAGAACCTAAAAAGGATTCTGCTGAAAATGTCGGTGCAGTAGGCGAAGACGATATGCCATTTTAATAATGAGAGGGGTAACGGTCTAATACGTTGCCCTTTTTTATTATCTTTATACCTAATCTTTAAAACAGAAAAATTTGAAACAGAACAAACTTGAATTTACAGAAAAAGAAACAGAGCACAATATGCTGATGCAGTTTATTGAACAGGATTGCTTTGTGGACACAAAAAAGAAAATGGAATACCCACCTGTTTGCCTTTCAATGGGCGAAAAGGTTTTAAGGTCAGATAATGGCGATACTATATTACCAATACCAATTGGAACTTATGGTAATTTATCAGTCGTTACTGCCCCACCAAAAACTAAGAAAACTTTTTTTATATCACTATTAGCTTCAGTCTATTTATCAGGCAGTAATATTTATGGCGGAAATATAAAAGGTCACAGGGGCGATGGTAGTTTAGTACATTTTGATACAGAGCAAGGTCTATGGCATTGCCAAAAGGTTTTTAAAAGAGTTTATGATATGGACAAAAATGTTAATTCAGAAAATTATCATACCTTTGGTTTAAGAGCAATAAATTATAAAACGAGAATTAAGTTCATAGAGTACTACCTAAGTCAGAAAATAAATAGACCATCACTTGTAATTATTGATGGCATTGCAGATTTATGTAGTGATGCAAATAACATTCAGGAATCGAACGAAGTTGTACAGAAGCTAATGGAATGGTCCGCTAAATACAATGTTCACATTATCAATGTTATACATCAAAATTTCGGAAGCACTAAATTAGGAACAGGACATTTGGGTTCGTTCTTAGAGAAAAAAGCCGAAACAGTTATAAGTTTAGAAGCAAACACAGTTAACAAAAATTGGGTTACAGTTAGATGTGGCAGAAGCAGAGGTTACGCATTCGATACCTTTAGTTTTGAAGTGAATGAAAAAGGCTTACCAATAATTGTAGGAGACCTATATGACCCACTAAAATAAAATGAAGCATACATTAGAGTTGATTGCGAAGAAGCACCTAATTTGGATTGACATTGTTAAGTCGTTTGGGGTTTCAAATGAGACCGCAGAAGATATCACTCAAGAAATGTATATTAAAATACATAAGACACTTTTAAAAGGAGTGAACGTTAACCTTATGTATAACGGAGAAGAAATAAATTACTACTATATTTTCAAAACTCTAAATTCTGTTTTTATAGACCTTAAAAGAAAAAACAAAAATAACATTGTCATTTCTATGGATGACGTTGGCAAGTTAAATTTTGCTAACACAGAAAGTGATGAGACAGTTGCTTTTGAAAAATCTTACATTAAAGTTCAAGATGCTTTAAAAAAAATGTATTGGTACGACAGAAAAGTTTTCGAGATTATAAATGGCGGAGAGAGCATTGCAGAATTGTCACGAAAATCACTTATACCATATTATTCTCTTTACAACACATATCATAATGTAAAAAGAAAACTAAAAATTATAATAAATGAGGTTTAATGATATTGAACTAATGGCATATTATGGTAAAGAAAATAATAATTTTAAAACAATATACTACTAATGGAAACAACAGGATTGAGTACGCTAATTAAATTAGCAAGTGAATTTAATACAGACTTTGAAAAAGTTGAAAAAGAAAAAATAACAAAACGTGATAAAATAGTTGAAGACTTAAAAAGAGAATTTGACATTAGAAGTTGCGTAGGAATTACCAAATACAAAACAACTCTGCAAGATAATTGCACAGATGACTTTTTACAACATCTAAAAGAGGAACTAATGGATGCTTGTTTATACATTCAAAAATTACAAAGCAAATGAGACTCGGAGACATAGTATTTTACATTACGAAATATACAGGTATAAAATGGCTTGTAGAAAAATATCATAAATATAAAGGAACAAAATGCAAATGTGATTCAAGACGTCAGGATTGGAACAAAATAAAAATTAATAGATGGGAATAAAATTGAAGTTTGAAAAAGAAGATTACAAGGATTGGGGCTTCTTCAGGATGGGAACTAATGATACAATAACTGCAGCAGAGTTTGAATTAGTTTGTCAACTACATTCAAAATATCACAAGCATAGTTATTATAAACCTTGCACCTGCTCAACTAAAATTATTAAGGGTTGGATAAAAGATTTAAATACCATCTTTGACATTGGGAATAAAGAAGATTAAAGAATACGAAAAAGCCTTAGTCTTACTTTTAAACTTAGATGGGTGGGAATTAAAACTTCCTGACAATGACTCTTCAAGATATGACGCTTACGGAACAACTCCAAAAGGCAAAAAATGTGTTATTGAAATGAAATTCAGAAATAAGCATTATGAAGACAAGATGCTTGAAAAAGATAAATACGATGCATTAATGTCTTTAGACGATGACATTGTAAAAATTTATTTTGTAGCAGATACGAAAGGAAACTTTATGTATTGGCTAAATACTTTAAAGATGCCTGAAACGGTTAAAAAATATTGTCCTGACACTACAATGTGGACAAAGAAAAGATTGCTTAAAGACGTTTATTTACTACAAGAAAACGATGCAAGTATAATTAATTTAAATAAAAATTAAAAAATTTATACAAAGATAAACTATTATGTATAAAAAAATCAATTTTCTTTACAAAAGGAAGGTGATATGATAAGATAACTCAGAAAGTTTAACATATAAAATACTTTGTGGATAACTTTATTTGTTTTATATTTGAATGTTGGCAATTAAGTCACGCTTGAAGGAGCGATGAATACTAGGTCAATTTCAAGGGGTTACTTAAACCTTTACACTTTTGATATGTTTGATAATCTAATCACCTCAAGAATAATTGTAAGGGATTGACATTGGTTGCAGTAGAGATTGAAGAATAATAATAATCAGGGGCTTAAAAACCCCTTTTTTTTTATTTTAAAAATAAGTTATTAATAATTTGGTTTATAAGTTTATTTAATGTATCTTTGAATAAGAGCAATAGGAATAAGAACCCCGAGGGACTTGGCTCACCCCTCACTAAAATCAGAACAAAATGACAGAATACACAAAAATTAACTTATTTAGAGCAATCACAGATAATGGTAGCGTAGAAATTACAGTAGTACCTAATGATGAAGCAAACGAATTAATTCGTGAGATTACTTACACAAATTACGAAGAAGCGTTAGCAGACATTACAGGTTTAGAGTATGAGAATGAAATTTACTTTTAAAACTTACGAAGTGAATTGGAAAGATGGAACCACGACTAAGTTTGTCAATGGTAGGATTGTGACAATAAAAACAGAGAAAAATACTAATTTAAAATCAGAACAGATGTTAGAAAGATACAAGCAAAATTTAAGAGTAGACAGAGACGAAGTATGGAGTTATACAACTCACGTAGCAACAATTGCAGGAGGACAACTTATTCAATTAGGATATTGGAGTATGACCACGCAAAAGCATATCAACTATGTTGCGCAACAATTTGACTTAGAATTAATAAAGCCATAATGAGGGGCGAATATGATATGAAGATTACAGGTAGACGAGATGGCGGTTTTAAAATTAGAATCGCTAACTCAAAAACCAAAAAAGCTTCACAGTTTATTGCTA
>Ga0307994_1000651_pt1 | contig 23394 bp, 19 predicted proteins | sample EllFjometagen261_FD_203171 | JGI IMG/M metagenome (GOLD analysis project Ga0307994, IMG submission 203171) | Marine microbial communities from Ellis Fjord, Antarctic Ocean - #261 | ecosystem: Environmental > Aquatic > Marine > Unclassified | place: Southern Ocean | collected 2014-11-02 | reverse complement strand
TCGGCGAGACTGTCACACCCCCTACGTAGTGTCTCAATCACCTTCCCACCACAGCCCGTGCGCCGGCCAAAAACCCTTACTGGGGTCGCCGCACATGAACACAGGAGAACCCGTGGACAAAGATAAAGCACTCGACATGGCATTGAAGTCGATTGAGAAGACCCATGGCAATGGCGCCATAATGAAACTCGGCGATCGCAGCGACAATGCCATCGAGTCGATTCCTACTGGCGCCCTTGCGCTTGATGTCGCTCTCGGCATAGGTGGCATCCCTAAGGGTCGCGTCGCCGAGATCTTCGGCCCGGAATCATCCGGCAAAACCACGCTGGCCTTGCACCTGATCGCAGAGGCTCAGCGCAATGGCGGCATCTGTGCCTTCATCGATGCTGAACACGCACTCGACCCTGAATACGCCCGTGCCATAGGTGTCGATGTCGATGAGCTCCTGATTTCGCAGCCCGATACCGGTGAACAAGCACTTGAGATTGTTGACACGCTGGTGCGTTCCGGCGCACTTGACGTCATCGTGATCGACTCTGTGGCAGCACTTACACCTCGTGCTGAAATCGAAGGCGACATGGGCCAGTCCCACGTAGGCCTCCAGGCTCGCCTCATGTCGCAGGCCTTGCGCAAGCTTGCTGGCAATATCCACAAGACCGGCACCATCTGTGTCTTCATCAACCAGCTTCGCGAGAAGATTGGCGTCATGTTCGGTTCGCCCGAGACCACCCCCGGTGGCCGTGCGCTCAAGTTCTACTCATCGGTTCGCCTCGACATCCGACGAATCGAGTCCATCAAAGACGGCGTCGAGATCGTGGGTAACCGCACCCGAGTCAAGGTTGTCAAGAACAAGGTGGCACCTCCGTTCCGTCAGGCTGAATTCGATATCATGTACGGCGAGGGCATCAGCCGAGAGGGTTCGGTACTCGACCTGGCTGTTGAGCATGAGATCGTTAAGAAGTCGGGTGCTTGGTACACCTACGATGGCGAGCAGATGGGCCAAGGCCGAGAGAACGCCAAGAAGTTCCTCAAGGACAACCCTGAGATCATGGTCGAAGTCACCGACAGGGTTTGCACACTGTTGCTGCCAACACCCGAAGAGAAGCAGGCCGCTATCGATGCCGCTGCTGCCGAAGACGCTAAAGGCTTCAGCGAGCTCGACGAAGAGCCAATTAGCCTCGACTAACGGCTAATGCGAGGCCATACGCCTTAGCAACAGTCACGCGGGTCCCCTAGCAATAGGGATGGCCCGTGAAAGCCAAGCGGGTTCCATTAGGAGTAGGCGAGTCGTTCTATGGCTCGGGCACTGTTCGGCGCCAATAGGTATGTCGAGCTAGCTGGCACCCTGGCCTCACCTCACGGTGAGGCCTCCCGGCACCGGTGCGGTGCAACCATCCATCCCACACTGCACGTAGTGCTTCAAGTAGCCGTCGGCGGGTCCATTCCCCGCCGACGGCTACTTCCGTTTTCGCCAAGAGTGCGGTCGATGGAGCTAACGAGATCTCCCAACCTGGCGGCGCAATTGTGAGCCGAATTGTTTCATGGAAACCGGCTACGCCACCAAGTTGGGCCGGGGCGCCAAGCCAGCGTTGTAGCCTGTGGCAGTGAGCCAGCAGTACTTCATCCGTACCTATGGGTGCCAGATGAATGAACACGACACCGAACGTATTGCCAGCCTGTTGCAGGACGACGGTATGACTGCCGCGAGCTCGATGGAGGACGCAGACGTCATCGTGCTCAACACGTGCTGCATTCGTGAGAACGCGGACAACAAGCTGTACGGCCAACTGGGCAACTTGAAGCAGCTCAAAGCCGACAAACCGGACCTGCAGATCGCCGTCGCTGGATGCCTAGCGCAGAAAGACCGCGAACAGATTCAGGAACGTGCAGGCCACGTTGACGTCGTCTTCGGAACGCACAACGTGCACCGAGCGGTCGAATTGCTTGAGATTGCCCGCACCCAGGGTCCGGTTACCGAGATTCTCGAAGCTGCGGCCCGAGACGATGCCCTGGCATTTCCGTCTGCACTTCCTGTTCGTCGCGAGAGCGATCATGCCGCCTGGGTCACTATCCAGATCGGCTGCGACAACAACTGTGCGTTCTGTATCGTGCCAGCCGTCCGTGGCCCTGAAGTGTCAAGGCCGTTCGATCAACTTGTCGGCGAAGTCGCTGACCTGGCCCGCCAGGGAATCAGCGAAGTCACGCTGCTAGGCCAGAACGTCAACAGCTACGGCCGCGATCTGGCTATTACGGCACGCCGAGCCGGCAGCGATGTGCGTCTGCGGCCAATGTTCGCTGAGCTGCTGCGCACGATTGGCGACATCGACGGTATCCAGCGGATCCGTTACACCAGCCCGCATCCCAAGGACATGCAGCTCGACGTAGCTGAAGCCATGGCTGAAACGGCCGCGGTATGCGAGCACTTGCACATGCCGTTGCAGTCGGGAAGCGACCGAGTGCTGTCGCTCATGCACCGTGGCTACAACGCAGAGCGGTACCTGCGAGTCATCGAGCAAGCCCGGGCCACGATCCCAGACCTGGCTGTCACGACCGATATCATCGTGGGCTTTCCCGGCGAGACCGAAGACGACTTTGAGCGCACCCTCGAGGTCGCGGCTGAGGTCGAATACGACAGTGCCTACACGTTCGTGTTCTCGCCTCGCGGTGGCACCGAGGCTGCCGATATGGAAGCCGACTTCTGCGATCCCGCCGAAGTTACCGACCGCTACGAACGCCTTCGGGTTGTCACCGAACGCTCGGCCCGTCAGCGACACGCCGCACGCATTGGCAAGACCGAAGAGGTCGTCGTCGAAGGCACGAGCAAACGTGACGACACGGTGTTGACCGGACGCACGCGGCAGAACAAGCTCATCCACTTCCCAACGGTCGACCCCGTCAAGGCTGGCAGTTACGCGACGGTCAAGGTCACCGGGGCGGGGATGCAATACCTGACTGGCGAACTCGTCGAAGTCACCTCGCTTCCCAAGCGCCGTACCCGTATCGCCGTCGTACCCGGATAGTCCTCTGTGCTTTGCTGCGGCTACCCGAGCTGCGTCGTCGACCCACGCGGCTCTCTTCGGGTTGACGCGCTCGCCTTTACTTGCTTCGGCTCGTTGACTGGTGACCCCGTTCAGAACGGTGCTGCGCTCGTTCTTGCAAATACACGCCCACACATCGAGGTAGCGCGACTATGACGACAGCAGATATCCCGCTTGCAATCATTGGACCGACAGCGGCCGGCAAGTCGGCACTGGCGATGGCGATTACGGCTGCTGACGACCGAGTCGAGTTGATCTCGGCCGACTCGATGCAGGTGTACCGCGGTATGGACATCGGCACCGCCAAACCCACGACCGCCGAACAAGATGCCGTGCCACATCATTTGATCGACATCCTTGACCCGTGGCAGGACTACACAGTGTCGCAGTTCGTCCAGGACGTGCCTGCGGTGACCGCGGATATTCGGAACCGCGGCAAGGTCCCCGTCATGGTCGGCGGTACCGGTCTTTATGTGCGCTCAATCGTCGATGACCTCGAGATCCCTGACCAGTTCCCAGAAACGCGTGCGGAGCTTGAAGCGGAACCTGACACGGTCGCGCTGCACCGGCGGTTGGCCGAGCTCGATCCGGTGGCGGCCAAACGTATGGAGTCCAACAACCGACGGCGGGTTGTGCGAGCGCTCGAAGTAACGGTGGGCAGCGGCCGTCCTTTCTCAAGCTTTGGCCCCGGCATGGAGCGTTACCGCACTTCGCGGATCAACCAGATCGGCTGTGACCGGCCGCGCCCCTCGCTGGACGAACGCATCGAACACAGGTATCAGTTGCAAATGGACCATGGCTTCTTGGACGAGGTCACAGCTGTCGCCGCACACCCGAACGGAATGTCGAAGACAGCGCGTCAGGCGCTCGGCTATAAGGAGCTACTTGGGCACATCGAAGGTGGGCAGCCTCTGGAGATGGCGCTTGATATCGCCAAGCAGCGCACCCGTCGTTTTGCCCGGCGGCAGCAGCGATGGTTCCGACGCGATCCGCGGATCGAATGGTTCGACCTCGACGACGTCGATATGGACCTTGTGCTGAAACGAGTCCTTCCGCTGTTGGACTGAGATCAAGTCAACGAAGCCCAGTATGGCGAAGGCGAAGGCGGTGCCTTTTGGCGGCTATATCGACAGACCGTTGGGTCTGCGTCGCAGCTTTTTGTGGGTCTCGCTGCTCCTGGAACCGTCGGCGCACATGATTTCACGAGTTGTTCTGACGGTCAACGTCGATGGGATGACCCGCATTGCCCGGGGCGCTGCAGCGCGAAGGTCGCGCTTCGGTAGTGGCACACTGAGTCTCATGATGACTGCACGCTTTGACACCGTCGCCGGGGCAACACCACGGTTGAGCCCCTGGCGCTGGTTTGTACTCGCCGTTCCCTTCTTGTTGCTCTTTGGCGGGTGCAAAGCAGATACCCCCGATGCGGTTTGGGTCGCGGCCGCACAAACCCCAGCCCCAGCGTCAGAAGCGGTTCGAGCGACCACAGCGCCTGCAGAGACTCCAGCAGAGCCAACGTCTGCGCCTACGCTGGCGACAGTCGAACCGGTCGGTCAGTCGTTGGCTTGTGAAGATGTGCCCGCATTCCAAGCGGCAGAGACAGTGTCGGTTGCCTGCTCTGGAGAGTTCGCTGTCTCGCCGGAGCTCTTCGCGAATAACGCGGGGTGGCATCTATTTGAGGTGCAGGATGGTGCGTGGATCGAGATCGGCTACGCCCGCACCTGCTGTGAGCCAGACGATGTGTCATTCGTTCAATTGCTCGGTCGAAACGGCCTCGACAGTGTCATGGTTGCCCAACTATGCGCCGCTTCTGGTCTGGCCTCTGACGCCTTTAGTGGCTGTGCCTCGGACGGTTTAGACGAAGAAGACATTGCGTTCGACGGAGCCTGGCTTCGCGTGAACGGTCTCGGGCCGCACGACTTTGCCACAGGGCAGGACCTGGTACTCAGCTCGATCGAGCAGGTCTTCGGTTCTGCTGAAAGCATCACCGAGGCCCTTGAGTGTGGCGCTGGGCCAATGACCATCGTGTCGTTCGATGACTTCGCTGTCCAGTTCCAGGACAACGCATTCATTGGCTGGTATTACGTATCCTCGGCGCCAACACTTTCTACGCCGAGTGGTGTCACGGTCGGGATCAGCGAAGCCGATCTCGTGGTGGCCTACGAAGGGGTCGACATCTTCGACGAGACTCTTGGCCGCGAGTTTTTCTTCGAAGTTCCCGCCGGATTCATGGCCGGGTTCATCAGTAACACCAGTGCCAGGGTCACCGCTCTCCACGCAGGGACGAACTGCTTCTTCCGCTAAAAGGCGAATGGGTGGGTGGCGTCCAGGCCACGTTCTATCGCCGAGAGGGTGAGTTCGGTATGCCACCGTCCTCGACGATTGCGAGCGCTGCTGCGGTGACTAGACCCTGATCGAGCTTGGCCACGAGGAACTCGTGGCCCGTCCAGTTGGTTCGGTGATCTGCCTGAGTTCTTCGTACAACTTGATGGTGTAGTGGTTGCAAGGGCGCTGGTGTGAAGGACGCTGTGGTGTAGCCGTCAACAAGTCTCGTGATCTGACCGCAGGGTGCCAGGTCTAACTCGATGTCAGCTCGGCCTTTTCGATGAGGGCGACGTCGGTCCAACCTTCGCGTGCAAGGAGCCAAAGCAGTGATGCGCCGCGCACGTTGCTGCTGATAATTGCTACTCGGGCGGTAGATGGAACCGCGGGGGACGCTCTTTGCACATCGACGAACGAGTGGGCCCCCGCTCGGCTGGTTTAGAACCTCTAAGAATTGTTTAGAGTACATAAATTACATGGAGTTCGCCGAACTCCATGCGACTTGGCGGGATCTGCTGCCAGACTGGGTTACATGTCTGAGTTCCACGTTGCCTCACGAATGCAACGCCACGACCTCCATAAACTGCAGGGGCTGGGCAATGACTTCTTGCTGTGGTTCCAGCCAGCAGTTCCGGAGGGTGCCAGTGAGCTTGCGCAGCGTTGGTGCAACCGAAAGACTGGGATCGGGGCCGATGGCCTGATTGTCGCGATCGATGACCGAGTTGCGCCGCAGTTCGTGCTCTTTAACGCAGATGGAGGTCGTGCCGAAGTCAGCGGAAACGGGCTTCGCTGTTTCGCCCATGCCATTGCTGGTCGCCGTGGTGTCGACGAACTCGAGACGCTGGTCGCTACCGACGCTGGCGATCGCGCCGTGCGAATAACTGACGCGCTTTCGGAAACAGCGTCGGCATTTGTAGGTATGGGTGCGCCGAATCCCGGGCCGAGCCTCGGAGGGATCGACCTGGCTGCTCACCTTGAATTCCTCCGAGCCGACACGGTTGACCTCGGAAATCCGCACCTCGTGATCGAAGTCCTGGACGAGCAAGCCCACGACATTGGCACCGTGGGTCCAGCTATCGAGAAGCATTTTCTTCCCACTGGCATAAACGTGCACCTGGTGACTCGTACTCGATCGGGCGTGCGCATGTCCATCTGGGAACGGGGCGCCGGAGCGACCGAAGCGTGCGGCTCTGGCGCGTGCGCCGCGGCCGCAATCGCAGCGCTTTCACGGCCTGACCAGACCGACTTCGTTGTGCAGATGCCTGGTGGTTCCGCAACTGTGCACGTCGGCGATGAACTCACACTGAACGGACCGAGTTCCTATGTTGCGGCCATCGAGCCGATGAGATGGGCCTAGTGTCGCTTCTGGTTATTCATGGTGTTAATCCATCGGCTGTCTACGCCAGTCGCTGCGTGCTGAACGTTGCGTGCCGAGCTACTCACGGCAACGACGGATTAGGACGCTGGCCGAATGGGTGACGACCCGACAGTCTCAACGCCGACAGAATCTCACCGTGGCGCCTTTGGTGACTATGGGGGTGAAGAACGTGCGTTTATCGACCGTTCGTTCCGCGAGAAAATTGTGCTCGTTGGTGTCAGCCTGCCCGGCGGATCACCCGAGGCAACTGAAGCTGCACTCGACGAACTAACAGCGCTCGTAGACACTGCTGGCGCCGATGCGGTGGCTCGGGTTGTCCAACGTCGTGATGCGCCTGACCCTGCGACCTTCATTGGCAAAGGAAAAGTCGACGAAGTCCGTAGCGAATCAGATCTACACGATGCCGACACCGTCGTCTTCGACGACGAGCTGTCGCCAGCCCAGCAGGCGAACCTGGTCAAGCTGCTCGGCCGTACCGCCATCGACCGCACCGCGGTCATCCTCGACATCTTTGCGCAGAATGCACACAGCCAAGAGGGCAAGGCCCAAGTTGAGCTGGCGCTGCTGCGTTATCGCCTGCCTCGGCTTAAGAGCACGAAACGCTTCAGCCAGCAGGGTGGCGGTATTGGTACCCGTGGCCCTGGTGAGACCCAGCTCGAAGTTGACCGCCGCCGTATCGAGCGCCGTATCCATAAGCTCGAGTCACAACTTCGCACCGTGGCAGGCCACCGCCGCACCCAGTCAAAGCAGCGGCGACGCACGTCGAACCGCGGTGTCGCCATTGTTGGCTACACCAATGCTGGCAAGTCCACATTGCTCAATCGTCTGACCGATGCCGGGGTATTGACCGAAGACCGCCTGTTCGCCACACTCGACGCTGCAACTCGCAAGTTGGCGCTGCCAGGTGGTGAAAAGGTCTTTCTGACAGACACGGTCGGGTTCGTGCGTAAGCTTCCGCACCAACTGGTGCAGGCCTTCAAGTCCACACTCGATGTGGTGATCGACGCCGACCTGTTGGTGCATGTGGTCGATGCCAGCGCGGCTGATCCCGAAGGGCAAATCCACGCAGTGCAAGCTGTACTCAATGAGATCGGTGCGAGCGACATTCCTCAACTCGTTGTATTTAACAAGATTGATATAGCGGAAGAGCCTGCAGCGCTGCTGCGGGCCTACGAAGGCTCGATGTCGGCCTCGGCCCAGACGGGCGAAGGCGCTGAAGAGTTGCTGAACGCCATCGCTGACCGACTCGCGATCACGAACGAAATGACCGATGTACTTGTGCCGTTCGACCGTGGCGACATCATCGCCGAGTTGCACCGTTCCGGTCAGGTCATGAGCGAACAAGCCACAGACAAGGGAATGAGGTATCGAGCTCGCCTCGACACGTTCTCGGCTGGTCGTATGAGCGAATTTGTTGTCGATGACGAAGGCACTCAATGAGCACTGGGTATGTCCCGCCGCCGTATCCCTATGATCGGCTGAACGGGCTGAAGCCGTTTGGTGCGAAGTTCGAAGGGGGACTGGTCGATCTCTCGATTGGAACCCCCCGAGATCCCGCGCCGGAAGCAGCGGTGCGAGCCCTGGCCGAATCTGCGTCCGAGGCGGGGTATCCGCCTTCTATCGGGCTTCCTCAGGCTCGCCAGGCCGCCTCGGGATGGCTGGAACGTCGCTTTGGTGTCACTGTTTCGGCTGACAACTTAGCGGCCACGATTGGCACCAAAGAGTTCGTTGTATCGACGCCGCGCTACCTAGCGTTACGCACGCCAGACCGCGACACGGTGCTCTATCCCGAGATCAGCTATCCGAGCTATGCAATGGGTGCCGAACTGGCCGGGCTCCGTGCAGTGCCGGTTGCCGTCGACGAGTCGTGGAACCCCAAGCTGGACACGATTGACCCTGGCGATGCAGAGCGAGCGTTATGCCTGTGGGTCAACAGCCCGGGTAATCCCGCCGGTGCAGTCGATGATCTGGTGGGTGCTGCCGAGTGGGGGAGAAGCCGTTCGATTCCTGTGCTCAGCGACGAGTGTTATATCGAGTTCACGTGGGACGGCCCTGGGCGAACGATTCTGGAGAGTGGCATCGACGGCGTTATCGCCTTGCACTCGCTGTCGAAGCGTTCGAACTTTGCGGGCGGTCGTTTCGGGTTCTATGCGGGTGATCCCGACCTGGTGTATTTCTTGTCTGAGATCCGTAAGCACGCCGGAAACATGGTTCCCGGGCCGGTGCAACATGCTGCTATTGCGGCGCTGAACGACGACGCTCACGTAGACGTGCAGCGCGACCGTTACTACACGCGGCTTGAGTACGTGGCTGGCCTCTTGCGCAGTATCGGTCTCGAGGTTGAACTGCCTGCAGGCGGCTTCTATCTGTGGATACGTGCGCCGCAGGGTGATGCGTGGGCACTGACTAACTGGATCGCCGAAAACGCCGGTGTGCTGGTCAGCCCCGGTGAGTTCTACGGCCCAGCAGGCAGTGAGTATGTGCGGCTGGCGCTGGTGGACACCATGGAACGGCTGCAGCTCATTGAACAGCGCTTAGCCAGAGCCCCGGCCATCCCGCTCTAAGCAGTCGCTGTACCCAACCGGGTGCAGGACTACCGCGGTCTTCAAATGATTGACCCGGCCGCCTGAAGACCCCAACGTGGCCATCTGAACGCGCCGCTACCGCTTACGAGCGGTAGCGGGAGGAAACGTAGGTTGCTGGCGAAGGATTTAGAGCTTGCGCATGACGGTGACGACTTTGCCGAAGATCGTCACCTGGTCGGGGGTGAACACCATGAGCTCGAGTGCTGGGTTCTCGGGTTTCAGGATGATTTCGGTACGAGAGTTGGTGTGCAAGCGTTTGACGGTGCCCTCGTCTCCGGGGATGCCAGCAACCACAATCTCGCCGAGTTCTGCCGTTGGCTGAACTCGGACGACGACGAAGTCGCCATCGAAGATGCCGGCGCCGATCATGGAGTCGCCGCGAACCCGCAGCATGAAGAGCTCGCCGTCACTGGTTAGCTCGGCGGGAATTGGCATGAGTTCTTCGACGTTCGACTGGGCCAGGACATCGGTACCAGCAGCAACATCACCGATTAGGGGCACATGTGTGACAGCGGCTTTGTCAGCAACCTTGCCAGAGCGAGGGTCATACCGGACTTCGATTGCGCGCGGCTTGTCTGGATCGCGACGTAAAAAGCCGTGCTTCTGCAGGGTCGCAAGGTGTGAATGGACAGTGGAGGGTGAGGTGAGCCCCACCGCTTCACCGATTTCGCGAACCGATGGAGGAAAGCCACGTTCGCGCAGTGTGTCAGCGATGTAGCTCAAGATCGACTCTTGGCGACTCGTGAGCGTGTGGTTGGGGGCCATTTCAGATGCCATCGGAATGTCCTTTGTTCACGGGGCCGGAGACCCGTGGTGAAATTCAGGGTTGCAATCGAACGAACGTTCGTTCTACAGTACCAAGTGTCGAACGCATGTACGACGAATGCATGTTCCCCGAACGAGCGTTCGAAGTCAAGCATTTGACGAGCAAATCCACTGAAAAGTGGCAATCCCGCCAGAACTACAACCAAACATCTTCTGCGACCCACCACCGCGACAGAAGCTCTCGTTGTCAGTAGCCAGTCTGCAGACCGCCGAGAGTGTCACACCCCTCAGGAAGAATGAAACCATGACAGCAACCGCTTTCGCCTTTGACCCGGCTCTCGACTACTTCGATGATTCCGGCAGCGTCATTCCTCGCCGCCCACAGCTACGCCTGATTGAGGGCGAGGGTTTCGGCCGCGTCCTGCCTACGACCCAGCCCTTGATCTCAACCTCGTCCGTCGAGATCTACCGCCGTCGGCGGTTCCTGGCGCTTTTGGCGGTGACTGCGCTCGTGCTGTGCATCGCTTGGGCGGCTGGTCTCTCGATCACAAGTTTCGCCAGCGCTCCAGCCGGCATCGTCGGCGAATCAGCACCCGTTGTTCACGTGGTGCTTCCCGGTGACTCCTACGCAGCGATCGCCGCCGACCTTGGCGCGGTCAACCCGGTCGCTGCTGGCGAACAATTACGGGTCGCCAACGGCGGCAGCGAACTGGTCGTTGGGCAACGGGTCGTTGTCCAGTCCGCTGCACTATTCGCAGTCGGCTAGCGCACTCTTAGATATCGGGCGAACAATAGATCGTCAGCCAGCAGGACACGATCGACGGTAAAGCGCCGTTCGCCTGGCATGGGTTCACCGTTCGTTAGACGAGAGCTGGTGCCCCCAGCGATGAGTGGTGAGTAACTGATGAGCATCTCGTCGACAAGGTCTGCTCGGAGAAAGTGGCTGTTAAGGGTCGGCCCTCCTTCGAGTACCACCGTTTGCATCCCCCGATTGTCCAGGTCTGCAAGGACCCGTGCCGGATCAACCGAATCGCCGAGGCTAATGACCTCGGCGATGCCGTCGAAGTCCGCTCCACGGGTCCCTGCGGCCTGGTCGGTCGTGTACAGGATCGGCTGGTTGTCCGGGTCGCGGAAGAGTCGGGCAGTTGGATCAGGCGAGAGTGAACCGCTGATGACGGCAATCGGCACGGTCGTCGGCTGGTAGTCCTCGATGCGCACGGTCGTGGCCCCAACAATGATGGCATCGGCCTGGTGGCGGGCAGCCGAGAAACGCTGCTGGTCGCTGGGCGCACCGAGTCCACCAGAGACACCGTCGATAGCAATAGCCCCATCGACTGAGGTGATCATGACCATGGTCACCCATGGTCGCCCTGGCGGGTTGGGTCGCGAGTCTGCGGCAAGACGAGCCGATATGTCGACATCGGTGCTTGGACTCGGCCACAGTTCCTGCATTGACCGCACAGTACCGCGCCGCCGCAGGCACCTCGTCCAATTTGTGAGTATGTAGCCGCGCTACACGCGATTGTATTGATGCAGCACATGGCGAACATATGTTGCCGTATGCGCCTTGTGGGGCTCACAGATATCGCGGTTATCCGTTGCGGTGGGCGCCGGTGATGATCCAAGCGTCGCCGCGAATTCGCCATCCAAGCGTGAACGCCCTGGCCGCAATGAAGAGAACAAGGGCGATCCACAACCCGGTCAGGCCAGCATCCAAGACTTGCACGATGCCGAGTAACCCCAAGAAGAATACGGTGTTGCCCAGCATCGCATAGGCAAGGAACCGCATATCGCCGGCGCCGATCAGGATGCCGTCGAGAGCGAATACTGCACCAGCGAGCGGCTGCATGATGGCGAGTAACAACAAGATGCCAAGTGTCTTGCTGATCACTGCCGGGTCGTTCGTAAACAGATCAGGGATCACCGGGCGAGCCAACAAGACGAAAGCAGAAGCCACCATGCCCAAGAAGATGCCCCACAGGGTGAGTCTGCGGCCCGTTCGCAACGCTTCGGGTGCGTTGTTCGCTCCAAGAAGTGTGCCGACCATCGCTTGGCCTGCGATCGCGATTGAATCCAGCGCCAGTGCCACGAAAGAGAAGAGCTGCGTACCGATCTCATGGGCCCCTAGCGAGGCCTCGCCCTTGGCGGCAGCGAATGCGGCGGCGACGATAAAGGACAGCCGCAGCGCACTCGTGCGGATGAACAGCGACACGCCGTCTCTTCCGAGGGCTCGTAGTGCGACGCCATCGGGACGCCATCCCACGTCGTGTTCGCCAGCAGCGGTGCCGATCCACTTCAGATAGAAAGCAGCGCCGACCCATTGAAAGATGACGGTGGATAGGGCCGACGCTCCGACGCCGAACCCAAGCCTGAAGACCAGGAACAGCTCAAGCACCAAGTTGCCCAAGGCTGTCCCGAGCGCGACGTAAAGCGGGCGCCTGGTGTCCTTCAGGCCACGCAGGTATCCGACCCCGGCCAAGATGAGCAACATCGGGGGGAAGCCGAACACCGATACCCGGAGGTAACGCACGCCGAACTTCTCGACGTCTTCGCTGGCTTGCAAGATGCGTAAGAGCTGTGGGGCGAAAACGAAACAGACACCGGCGAACACGACACCGGCGACGGCCGCAATCCAGAGACCCTGTACCGCCTGGTTAGCGGCATCTCGGTCACGGCCAGCGCCGAGTAATCGCGAGACCGCAGCGGTAGTGCCATAGGCCAGGAACAGCGAGACCGACAACACAGTGCCGATCACCTGCGCAGCCAGACCAAGCCCACCGAGTTCAGCGGTGCCGATGTTGCCGACGATGGCGGTGTCGGTCAACACATACAACGGCTCGGCAATCAGCGCACCCAACGCCGGGATCGCCAGTGTGAACATCTCGCGGTCGGTCGCAGCTAGGCGTCGGGTGAGCATCCTGACAGTCTGCCGCTTGGAGAGATATCAGATCAGTTCATTGCTGACGGGTAGTGTTGCCGAGATATGAGTTCGATTATTCAATCTGGCGGCGACAACGCCATTGGAACGAAGCAGTGGCTCAAAGGAGCTGTTGGCTATGAGATCTATGTGCGGTCCTTCGCAGATAGTAACGGTGATGGAATCGGTGACATCGCGGGCATCACAGGCCGTCTTGATTATCTGAAGTGGCTCGGCATCGACATTGTCTGGGTGACTCCTTTTTATCCGTCGCCTGGGCATGACCACGGCTATGACGTGTCCTTCTACTGCGACGTCGATCCCCGCCACGGATCACTCGATGATGTTGACGCCATGATCGAACGCGCCCATCAGCTCGACATGAAGATCGTCTTCGACATCGTGCCGAACCACACCTCGTCGGAACACCGCTGGTTCAAGGCGGCCATTGCCGATCCGACGAGCCCCGAACGCGACTATTACCTGTTCCGTGATCCAAAACCCGACGGCAGTCCACCAAACAACTGGGTGAGTCACTTCGGACCAACGGCATGGACACTCGACGAAGCAAGCGGCCAGTATTACTGCCACCTCTTCTTGCCCGAGCAGCCAGATCTGAACTGGCGAAACCCCGCAGTACGGGCCGAGTTTGATGCGATTTACAAGTTCTGGTTTGACCGCGGCGTCGATGGCTTCCGCATCGATGTCGCCCATGGGCTCTTGAAGAACCCCGATTTCCCTGACATTCCGCTGCGATCCGAGATCCCAGCTGGGGCCGGCCCGATTGAGACGTTCTTCAGCTACGACCACATCTATGACCTGGATCAGGATGACAACGTCGAGATCTTCAGCCGCTGGCAAGACGTCGCTCGTCCCTACGATGCATGCTTGCTCGCCGAGAGCGGCGTGACCGATCCTGAGCGGCTAGTTCGTTATGTAGGAGACGGCGCGCTGGACCTGACCTTCTTCCTCAAGCCGGGTTGGCTCGAATGGGAGCCTGAAACGTTCGTGAGCGAGCTCGGCGGCCTCGCCAGCCTGTCGCCCAATGGCGTGTCCTGGGTGACCAGTAATCATGATCAGGCCCGACCAGCGAGCCGGTTCGGCGGCGGTGCAGCCGGACGTAATCGGGCAATGGCGGTCACGACGCTGATGTTCTCGCTAGGTGGTGTCCCGTTCCTATATCAAGGCGAAGAGTTGGGCTCGCCGAACGGCGAGATTGCACCTGAGCACCGATCTGACCCAATTTCGACCCGCAACAGCACGTCCGAAGGTCGCGACGTATCCAGAACTCCTATGGCGTGGAACAGCGACCGGTTCAATGGATTCTCGACGGTGCAACCATGGATGGTCTCCGAGGAACGTTCGCCCGACTTCACCGTGGCCGGGCAACATGCGAACCCTGCGGCGCCGTTACATCGATACCGCCGCCTGATCGCTCTGCGCAAGCAGCTACCCGAACTCTGGGATGCAGACGTCAAGCCGGTCCCAAGTGGACGCGAAGACGTTGCCGTCATCCAGCGAGGTTCCACGCTGACCGTCGCCAACCTGGGACCGACGCCGTTCGCTATTAATCTTGGCGACAGCAACTGGAAGGTTGTCTTCGCGTCCCAAGGTGGCGACGGTGACATCGCCAGTGGCATCGTTAACGTTGCCGCCGAGACAACCGCGATCATGATTCCTGAGTGAACGTGCTCGTGACTCCACCATCGACTCTGAACGGCTGCGCATAAACCATGCCCGCACACTTGCCAGTAATCGTCGGCTTTGGCGGGGTAAACCCCGCGGGTCGGCTGTCATTTCACCATGCGTATCGACGCATGGTTATCGAAGCGCTTGGCGAGAGCGCACGATTACGAACCTTCACGAGTCTGGCTGCGCTGATGGGTACGCCGGGCAGCCCGGCGGACGATCAGACTCGCCAAGCAATTCTCGATGGCACGCTGATCAGACGAATTAGTGACGAGCGCGGTAACCAGATGCGCTGGCATACCGCGGTGCCCCACGACCAGGGTCAACCCGATCTGACCTTCCGTCTGAGTTCTCGCCAGATCCCCGAGGTCCTCCCCGATAACTGGCACCTGAGTGAAGAGGAAGACCGCTCTGTGCAGGTCACCGTCACCGGTGACCCGAACCTGTTCGCTCAGACCTCTCAGCCTATGAAGGTGAACTCGGCCGGACAGCTACCCGAAGGGTTTGAGCCCGGAGCGCTCTATGGCTCCCGTAGCCACCCCAGGGGTTTGCAGATCACGGTCTTTGCCGCCTCTGATGCGCTGCGCAGCACTGGGCTCGGTCTCGATCTGTTGAAGTCGGTGGTCAAGCCCGATCAGTTCGCGGTCTTCTCTGGCAGCGCCATGGGTCAACTCGACAACGAGGGTTATGGCGGTTTGTATCAGAACAGCTTGATGGGCAAACGACCCACCTCGAAGAACGTCCCCCTTGGGCTATCCGAGATGCCAGGTGACTTCATCAACGCATATGTGCTTGGATCGGTCGGCGAGACGGCGGGCATCATCGGAGCTTGCGCAACATTCTTGTACAACCTCAAGCGCGGCGCCGACGCCATTGCCTCAGGTGACAAGCGCATTGTCATGGTCGGCAACGCCGAAGCCCCTGTAGTCCCCGAGGTCATCGAGGGCTACCGCACGATGGGTGCGCTCAGCGAGGACGAAGCACTCATGGCGCTTGACGGTTCCGACGTGGCTGATCTGCGCCGAGCATGCCGTCCGTTCTCTGCCAATGCTGGGTTCACTGTGGCCGAGTCGGGGGTCTACACCCTGCTGATGGATGACGAACTAGCGATTGAGTTGGGGGCCCAAATTTTGGGATCGGTCGGAGGTGTGTTCGTGAGCGCCGATGGTTTCAAGAAGTCCATTCCTGGCCCGGGCGTCGGGAACTACCTGACGGTTGGCAAGGCAATGGGTCTGGCCAGGAACATGCTGGGCGAGGACGGACTGCGCCATGGCACCCATATGCAGGCACATGGCACCGGTACACCACAGAACCGTGTGACCGAGTCCGACATCCTTAGCCGCTTGGCTGGAACATTTGGCATCGAGAACTGGCCAGTTGCAGCGATCAAGTCCTACGTAGGTCACTCGATGGCGCCCGCTGGCGGCGACCAGATGAGCGCTGTGCTGGGCACCTGGCACGATGGCTGGCTGCCAGGGATCACCACGATCGATCATGTTGCCGACGATGTCCAGACCGACAACTTGGCGCTGTCGATGACGCACACCGAGCTCGATGAGAACCAACGCCAAGCAGCATTCATCAACAGCAAAGGGTTCGGAGGTAACAACGCCACCGGCCTGATCATGTCGCCCACCTGGACCCGCGAACTTCTCGAACAGCGCTGGGGTAAGCAGGCCATGGCAGATTATGACTCCCGGTCCGAGACCGTGACCGCTCAGGCAAACGACTACGACGACGTCATGTGTACCGAAACGATGGAGAGCATCTATCAGTTCGGCGAAGGTGTGTTGAGTGGCGACGACCTTGAGATCACCGATCAGCAGATTCGCCTACCTGGCTTTGGCCTACCTGTTGATCTGGACGTTCCAAACCCCTATGTCTAAGACGCGACGCTAGATCTTCAGCAGCGCAGGCAGCGGGGCTAGTAGAGCTTCCCGTGGTCGAGTTGAGCGGAACGCGCCAGATAGCGTGCTGCCGGGCTCTGTGCTTGAACGGATTGCGACGCAGAAGCAATGAGTTTTAGAGCCCCCAGACGCTGTTTGCCTCGGCGGTCTTGCGGGCTGGTGGCGTCATCCATTCCGAGCGGCCGGTGCGGGCGCCGCTGGACGAAACGTCTTGAAGCTTGGCTGGCAGGGTAAGCACAACGGCAGTTTCGGGTAGGTCCGGAGAGCCAGGTCGATTGGGGCCAATCACCGTTGGAAGCGCTGCGATAGCGGCGTCGCGGGCGTCCTCGTCGGCGTAGAACTGCACGTCTTGAATCTGCTCGAACTTGTCTGCCCCCATGAGCACGGCGTCGTAACCAGCAGCGATATCGACGATCAGTTGTTTGTCCGTCACCACCAGATTCAGCCAGGGTGCGTGAGCGATACTGGCTTCGATCACAGCTATTCGCAGGTCGAATGGTGCATGGTCAGCGTCCTGTTTGGCGAGCGCGTCGCGGGAAACGACCAAGTCGATGCGGTCCAAATTGGCTGCCCGTTTGGCCATTACGGCGATACCTAGATGGGCGATCGTCGGGGGATCAAACGAGCCGGGGTAGACACCTGCCCGTTCCTCTTCATATACTGAGTCGGTCATGTTGAACAGCACGGTAGTAGTACTTACGTAGCGCCCGGTCCTTTTCCCCGTGCGCGCTTGGCCTCCCCACCGGGAGGCCGTTCTGCTTTTCGGGGTCAAAGACACGGCAGTGCCACCGAAGAGCGTTCCGCCGTGCAACAGACACAACCAAACAGTTATGACAAACGAACAAGCCAAGACAGGTGAGTAATGCAGATCAACGGAGCCCAAGCGGTACTCAAAGCGCTCGAGCATGAGGGCGTGGAGACCGTATTTGGCATGCCCGGTGGTGCGATCCTGCCCGTATACGACCCGCTGATCGAATCGAGTATTCGACACGTCTTGGTGCGCCACGAGCAAGGTGCAGGCCATATGGCTTCGGGCTACGCGCATGCCACCGGCAAGCCTGGTGTCGCGATCGTGACCAGCGGCCCGGCCGCAACCAACATGGTCACCGCTCTACTCGACGCCATGATGGACTCGATCCCCATGGTCTGCATTACCGGCCAGGTTGCGCTTCCCGCAATCGGCACCGATGCGTTCCAGGAAGCGGACACGACCGGCATCACCATGTCGGCCACCAAGCACAATTACCTGGTGACCAAGGTCGAAGACATCCCGCAGGTCATCCATGACGCGTTTCACCTAGCGACGACCGGGCGCCCCGGTCCCGTGCTGGTCGATATTCCCAAGGACCTCGTGCTGCCCGACGCTGTATTCGAGTGGTACGAGCCCACCGGGCACGATCTTCCTGGCTATAACCCCAAGACCAAAGGCGACCCAAGCGCAATCGCTGAAGCCGCCAAGATGATCATGGCGGCCGAGCGTCCCGTGATTTACAGCGGCGGCGGCATCTTGCGCTCTCGCGCTGCAGCCGAACTATCGGCGCTGGCTGAAATGACGCAGATTCCTGTGGTCACCACGCTGATGAATCGTGGTGGTTTCCCCGACGACCATGAGCTGAACCTGGGTATGCCCGGCATGCACGGCAATTACACCGCTGTCATGGCGATGCAAGAGTCTGACCTCCTTATCGCCTTGGGCGCTCGTTTCGACGATCGTGTTACCGGTGCTCGTGACAAGTTCGCCCCCGATGCCAAGATCATCCACGTCGACATCGACCCGGCAGAACTCGGCAAGGTGCGATTCGCTCATGTGCCAATCGCCGGCGATGCCAAGTCGATCATCACCGACATGCTCGCCGAACTCGAGAAATTGGGCGGTGCCAAGGCTCAGCCCAACCGCGACGCGTGGCGCCAAACGCTCAGCGGCTGGCAAGAGAAGTACCCGCTCGTCTACGGCGACCATGAACCGGGCAAGCTACTCAAGCCACAGTTCGTGATTGAGAAGCTTGCCGAGGCGTGTCCCGCCGACACCATCTTGTGTTCGGGCGTGGGCCAGCATCAGATGTGGGCCAGCCAATACTGGACGTTTAACCATCCCTACACGTGGATCAACTCAGGCGGCCTTGGCACGATGGGCTACTCGATACCAGCAGCGGTTGGGGCCAAAGCCGGAATGCCTGATCGCATGGTCTGGGCTGTCGACGGCGATGGGTGTTTCCAGATGACATCGCAAGAACTCATCACCGCAGCGGTCGAGAGGATTCCTGTCAAGGTCGCAATCCTGAACAACAGCTGGCTGGGCATGGTCCGCCAGTGGCAAGAACTGTTCTACGACGAGCGGTTCAGTCAGACCCATTTCGGTTCAGACATCCCCAACTACAAGATGTGGGCTGAGGCCATGGGCTGCGTTGCCTTTCGAGTCGATTCACCCGAAGAAGTCGTGCCGACCATCCAGAAGGCTAATGCGATTAACGACCGCCCAGTCGTGATCGACTTCCGCACTCAGGCCACAGAGAATGTCTATCCAATGGTTCCGGCCGGGGCGAGTAACAGCGAACTGCTGGTCGATCCTTCACAGCGAGACGACGAAGGAGTTTCGTCATGAGCGATGCTTGCGAATTCCACACCATCGTCGTTCGCGTCGAGAACAAGGCCGGTGTCCTGGCTCGTATCGCTGGGCTCTTCTCGCGGCGCAGCTTCAACATTGAATCCCTGGCGGTAGCACCGACTGAGGATGAACGCTTCAGTCGCATCACAATCGTGGTCGATGTCAGCTCGACGTCTATCGATCAGGTCGTGAAGCAGCTTGACAAGCTCATCAATGTGCTTGAGATTCGCGAGCTTGACCCGGAAACCTCGGTCGAACGCGAACTGCTGATGGCGACGCTCGATGCTCCGACGCCAGAGTCGCGACGCGAGATTCTTGATCTCGTTCAAATCTTCGATGCACAGGTGCTAAACGTGGGCTTCGATCAACTGATGGTTTCGCTTGCGGGATCACAACGCCGCCTCGATGATTTTGAAGCGTTGTTAAGCCGTTACGGCATTATGGAGATTCAACGCACAGGCAAGATTGCTCTCAGCGAACTAGCCAAAGTCGAACCAACTCCTTCAACGCAAACTCAACTGGAGAACTAAGAACAGGGCCGCGCAGGTCCTCCGAGGTATCGGGCAAAGACCCCGATCACCGCTTCGAAATCGAGTGTGCTGGCGTGCGCCATCTCATCGAGGGCCTGCCGGGTGATCTCAACATCTTGGGGCAAAGAGGCGGACAGCCAGTGGCTCTGGTCGGGTTCGACGAAGAAGTTCACATCGATGGCGATGATTCCTCGTGCTCGTTCTGTGCCCCGGGCCAGCGCCGGGAGCGCCGCCAAACGCATAGGGGATCGGTGGGTCGTCGAGCGCAGCATCTCGTCGAAAATGCAGCGGACTGTTTCAGACTTTGTCTCTCTCTTCATCGCCCTCATTCGCCAGCAACGACCAGAAAGCGCTGACCAATGGGTTCTTGAGATGGCGTTTCAAGGTGAATAGCCCGAGGTCGTAGGCGGCCAAAGCCGGTTTGACGTCGAGTATGCGCACGCGGGCGGCAAGCGGACTGTTATCGAGAACAATCTTTGGTACAACCCCGACTCCGAGCCCCAGACTGACCATGCTGACGATGGCCTCATTCCCAGCCACTTGTGCGTAGATCTTTGGTGTGACCCCAAGGGTTCGGAACCAAGCGTCCACGCGTTTACGGGCGATTCCGCTGGCGGCAAGGATCATGGGAATCTGCTGCCAAGTGGCGGTGTTGTCGGGCGGTAACTGCGCAAGACTCAGGTCTGTCGATTCCACCGGAGCGATGAAGACAAGGGGGGAGACAAGGATGGGTTTGAATATCATGCCGGGCGGCAGCTTCGCCGGGCGAGCCGCAATTGCCAAGTCTTCCTCCAGCGCCAGAACGCGGGCAATGGCATGCTCCGGATCGCCGGTCTGAAGTCTGATCTCAACTCCGGGATGAGCGGGTCGAAAGCGGTTCAACAGGTCGAACAGAATGCTGTGGCTGGCGGTGACCGAGCAGTAGAGGCTTATTTCTCCCTGAAGCTGCTCTGCAGGGTCAGTGAGCTCGTAGCAGATTTGTTCCCACTGCTGTATGGCGTTGCGTGCGTAACGTTGAAATTTTTGACCCTCGAGGGTGAGTTCGACGGTGCGGTTGTCGCGGTCGAACAGAGACGTATTGAGTGCGGTTTCTAGTTGCCGGATGTTGCGCGACAGGGCGGAAGTGCTGATGTTTGCGCGACGGCTGGCGCGGCCAAAATTCAGAGTCTCGCACAACAGGATGAAGTGTTTAAGCGTTCTGATGTTCACGGTGTGAGTATGCAGGCGTCTTGCACAATTTGGGACGAGGCGTTGCGTATATATCAATTTACGAAACACTGGCCTCACGGTAGGATTCAGCTGCACACCCTCTGACGAAAAGCACACCCATGGCTAACTACTTCAACACTCTGCCCCTGCGAGAGCAACTCGCTGAGCTGGGCAAGTGCCGCTTCATGCACCTCGATGAATTTACCGAGGGCGTCGACGCCTTGAAGGGCAAGAAGATAGTCGTGATCGGCTGCGGTGCTCAGGGGCTGAATCAGGGCTTGAACCTTCGAGACAGCGGCCTAGACGTGTCCTACACGCTACGCGCCGAGGCCATCGAGCAGAAGCGTCAGTCCTGGAAGAATGCCACCGAGAATGGTTTCACCGTAGGCACCTATGACGAGCTGCTGCCTGCAGCCGATGTTGTGTTGAATCTCACCCCAGACAAGCAGCACACCTCTGTGGTGAACGCCATCATGCCGCTGATGAAGTACGGCGCATGTCTCTCCTATTCACATGGCTTCAACATCGTCGAAGAGGGCATGCAGATTCGTGACGACATCACCGTCATCATGGTCGCCCCGAAATGTCCGGGTTCCGAAGTCCGCGCCGAGTACGTGCGCGGATTTGGTGTACCGACCTTGATCGCAGTGCACGAGGACAACGACCCGAACGGCGAGGGCTTGGCGCTGGCGAAGGCCTATGCCGTCGGCACAGGTGGCCACAAGGCTGGCGTACTCATGTCCTCGTTCATCGCCGAGGTCAAGTCCGACCTGATGGGCGAACAAACCATCCTGTGCGGCATGTTGCAGACTGGCTCTCTCCTGTGCTTCGACAAGATGATCGAAGAGGGGATCGAGCCTGGCTACGCCTCCAAGCTCATCCAGTACGGCTGGGAGACGACTACCGAAGCACTGAAGTACGGCGGCGTCACCAACATGATGGACCGACTGTCGAATCCTGCGAAGATCCGGGCCTTCGACCTGGCAGAACAGATGAAAAACATCATGCGTCCGCTTTACAAAAAGCACCAGGACGACATCATGAACGGCACATTTTCCAAGACGATGATGGCCGACTGGGCCAACGACGATGCTGAGCTGCTCGGTTGGCGTGCCGAGACAGCAGAGACCGCCTTCGAAAAGACAGCTGCCGGCGACGTCGAAATCTCCGAGCAGGAGTACTTCGACAACGGCATCCTCATGGTCGCCATGGTGAAGGCGGGTGTCGAGCTTGCCTTCGAAACAATGACTGCAGCAGGCATCATTGCCGACTCGGCCTACTACGAGTCGCTTCACGAGACGCCGTTGATTGCCAATACCGTCGCACGCAAGAAGCTCTACGAGATGAATGCAACGATCTCAGATACGGCCGAGTACGGGTGCTACCTCTACAACCATGCGTGTGTGCCATTGTTGGGCGACTTCATGACAGATATCACGAGCGATGTCATCGGCAAGGGTCTCCAGCTCAGCGATACCGGCGTCGACAACGCACGCCTGATCGAGGTGAATGAGGCCATTCGCAGCCACCCGGTTGAACAGATCGGTGGCGTCTTGCGCGGCTACATGGCTGACATGAAGCAAATCATCTGACCGAATCCGGGTAGTCCGGATTCGGCGCCGGGGGCGCCTTATCCTGTTTTCGAGCTTGCGGATCCTCGGTCCCGGACCGCTTCGCTACCAACTCACTCCGTTATGGCTCGTGCGGTCTCAGAGGCCACTCAGTCCTTTATTGCTCGTGCCGTCCCAGAGGTCACTCAGGTAGAAAAGGGGTAGATCAGTGAGCACAAGAGACTTGGTCTGCCTCGATGACTTGTCGGTCGACTTCGATGGGCGTTTTCAACTTAGTGACATCAGCTGGGTTATCCAGCCGGGAGAGCACTGGCTGATCACGGGCGCCAACGGCTCTGGCAAGTCGGCACTGGCGGCCGTGCTCGCGGGTGACGGAGACTGCTTGTCAGGGACACTGTCGGGCTTGCCTGATCGGGTGGCTCTCGTCTCCTATGAGAGACAGGCGGAACTCATCGAGGCCGAGCGCCGCAAGGATGATGCTGACATTCTGGACGTGATTTCAGAAGGAACTCCGGTAGCAGAGATCATCGATGCGGTCTGCCAGGATGATGAACTTGCGCAGACGTTGGTCGACATATTGGGTCTACGACCGCTGATGGGCCGAGCCTTCCGCAAGCTCTCAACGGGCGAGACTCGGAAGGTTATGCTCATTCGAGCTCTGAGTAGTCGTCCGGAACTGTTGGTCTTGGATGAGCCTTTCGACGGTCTTGATCACGAGTCGCTGAGCTGGCTTCAAGCTCACCTGCGTGTTCTGGCGAAGACCGTACCCATGGTGATCGTGCTGAATCGGTTTGACGAGTGTCCGGAGTTCATCACACATATTGCCTATGTTGACCACGGGCATTTGCTCCATCAGGTGAAGCACGATGATGAGCGCGCTT
>Ga0307994_1000645_pt1 | contig 23499 bp, 26 predicted proteins | sample EllFjometagen261_FD_203171 | JGI IMG/M metagenome (GOLD analysis project Ga0307994, IMG submission 203171) | Marine microbial communities from Ellis Fjord, Antarctic Ocean - #261 | ecosystem: Environmental > Aquatic > Marine > Unclassified | place: Southern Ocean | collected 2014-11-02 | reverse complement strand
CCACTGGCTAGCATTGAGCCTTGCTCTATCAGAGTTACATCAAAACCCCGCTGAGATAAGCTGTAGGCCGTAGTTACACCACTGATGCCAGCACCAATAATAGCCACCTTCCTAGGCTCCTTGCTAGCTGTGACACCTGTGAATGGGCGCTGCCACGGCGGTGTATACGCCGTATTGGGCGTACGCTCTAAACCATTAAGAAACACATCAAACTGGCCCTTACCCTGTCCCTTACCCGTAATGTGAATCTGGGCTAAGGCTTGTTCAGACTCAGCTTGTACCATAATTAGTTTTACGCTGCCAAAATCTAGCTGATGAAAGCCTTTAATAGCATCTGGATATTGGCCTCGCAGCTGCAGGCTCAGACCTTCTAATTGGGGCCAGTTTTGGTGTAGTTGTTTAAGATCCTCTAGAGGCAGAGGTTGCTCACAAATAGCTAGGTAACGCAGTGGCGGGGTTTGGCTGTTATGTTCTTCGGCTTGCAACCAAAGCTTCCAAGTGAGTAGAAAGTCTAAGCCCGCACCAAATGTTTGATCCAACACTTCAACAGTGGTCATGGCAAGGCTTGAATCTGCAAAACTTGCATCCCCAACACTTGCATCTAAAGCGCTAGAACGTGGAAATAAATACGAATCTAAAAAAACAGCTTCAAGTTCTTTAAATCGTTGATCTACTTCAAGGGGTGTTAGTTGTAACTTGGCGATTAAAGCAGCCGCAACCTCAGGGGTTGCAGCCAGATTTTGAGGATCAGAAAATGCCTTTTTAGCGTGACTGGCTTTCATAGCCCGTAATTATTGAGTTAGGTTATAAGCTTTATAGAGATAGACTGGCTTCGACGGCCAATCACGATACATACCGTTAGTTTTAGTAGTTACTTGCGCAATTGTGTCAACAATATCCATTCCCTCAATCACTTTTCCAAACACAGCGTAGCCAGCACTGGATGACGTTTGATCTAAGAATGGGTTGTCTTGGTGATTTATAAAAAACTGAGCCGTGGCACTGTCCGGATTACTAGTACGGGCCATCGCAATGGTGCCCCGAAGATTAGACAAGCCATTATACGCCTCATTTACGATGGGACTTATGGTGCCCTGTTTGGTTTCACCGTTAGAGAGAAAACCACCACCTTGAACCATGAATCCTGGGATCACCCGATGAAAAATAGTTGCATCGTAATAACCACTATCCACGTAATATAAAAAATTCTTTACACTTACTGGTGCAGCTTCTGAATCCAATTCAATCACTATACGACCGTGAATAGTTTCCAACTCAACCTGAGGGTTTGCTGCCCATACGGTAAAACTTAGACCTAGGGCAAATAGACCCGTTAATAGTTGCTTCATTGGTTTATCCTTATGCCGGAAAGACTTGTTTAAACGGCTTAACCGTTACCTGAGCGTAAACACCTGCTGCTACATATGGATCCTCTGCGGCCCATGCTTGTGCAGTTTCAAGGTCAATGAATTCAGCTACCACTAAACTGCCAGTAAAGCCTTCTTCAGAGGCGTGTGGGTGAGGACCAGCTAAAGTTAACCGATTCTGTGAATCTAACACCTTAAGCCGCTCTACATGAGCTGGCCGAGCTTCCAATCGTGCCGTTAAGCTATTTTCTACATCTTGGGAAATAATGGCAAACAACATAACTAATCCTCTATTTCACTGTCTTTAGGCATAAAGCGAGACATGTACAGGCCTTGAGCAAGGATGAATACAAATGTCAGCCCAAGCATGCCAAACAATTTAAAATCGACCCACGTAGATTCACTGTAATTAAACGCCACATATAAATTAATACTGCCCATGGCTGCAAAAAAGACAACCCAGGCTAGGTTCAGTTGCCGCCAAATACGATTGGGCAATTCCACACCTTTTTCCATCAAACGCTGTACCACCGGCTTTTTGCCTATAAATTGGCTGCCCAAGAAGCCCAAACCAAACAACCAGTTAACAATGGTAGGTTTCCACTTAATAAACTGTCCGTCTTGCAAAGCCACGGTAAGGCCACCCAACACTACCACCAGCACTAAGGTGATCAGTTGCATTTTTTCAATTTTCTTTGTAGCCCACCAGGTGTAGGCCATTTGTAACATGGTTGCAGGAATTAACACCGCTGTGGCAAGGATCAAATCATCCGTCAATTTATAAACAATAAAAAAAATGACTATGGGTAGAAAATCGACAAGTAATTTCATGAACAAGAGTTCTCTGTTTCCACTGGGGCTTTGTGACTGACTAGCCAAAGTGCATAGAATGTTAGGTTAATTAAGCTGGAACATTGTACCATGCAGTCATACGGACTTCTCATTTTCTACGCCTTATGACCATACACACATTTAGCTGTATTGACGCCCACACATGTGGCAACCCTGTTCGCTTAGTCGCCAAAGGTGGCCCCTTGCTCAAGGGCAACTCCATGAGCGAAAAACGGCAAGATTTTTTGCAACACCACGACTGGGTTCGTACCTCATTAATGTTTGAGCCTCGTGGCCACGCTATGATGTCTGGCTCTATACTCTACCCGCCAACCAATCCAGAGCATGATGGTGCTATTTTATTCATTGAAACCAGTGGCTGCTTGCCCATGTGTGGTCATGGCACCATAGGCACTGTGACTACGGCGCTACAAGAAGGCTTGTGGACACCAAAAACTGAAGGGAAACTGACCTTAGAAGTGCCTGCAGGGGTAATTCAAATTGAATACCAACAGAACGCCAATGGTTTAATTGACTCAGTACGTATCTTTAATGTGGCCAGTTATTTGGCCCACGAAGGCCTAGTGATAGAGTGTCCAGAATTAGGCGAACTAATCATAGATGTGGCATACGGTGGTAACTATTACGCCATCATTGAACCTCAAAAAAACTTTGCTGGGCTGGAACAGTTTTCCGCAGCCCAAGTACTGCGATACAGCCCATTAGTCAGGGAAGCTATCAACAAAGTAGCCACCTGCGTGCACCCAGAAGATCCAAGCGTTAATGGCATTAGCCATGTCATGTGGACCGGAAAGCCGCACAAACAAAATTCCAGCGCAGCCAATGCTGTGTTCTATGGCAGTGGTGCTATAGATAGATCGCCCTGTGGCACTGGCACCAGCGCACGCATGGCTCAATTACATGCCAAAGGTTTACTGCGAGAGGGTGAAGATTTTATCCACGAAAGTATTATCGGCAGCCAATTTATTGGCCGAGTGGAGTCGACGACTCAAGTTGGCACCTACCGTGGCATTATGCCTAGCGTTCAAGGCTGGGCTCAAATCACGGGATATAACACTATTATTGTCGATCCAAGGGACCCATATGCCCACGGATTTGAGGTTACTTAGAGCTACTTAGGAAACACCATCATGGATTTAGCAGCATTAAAAAAACACTATCCCGTTAGCACAGAAATTAAAGTGAAATGGGGCGAAATGGATGCCTTTCAACACCTCAACAACACTGTGTACATTCGCTACATCGAAGATGGCCGCATTGATCTGTTGGAAAAACTGGGCATGAGTAGTGACATGAAAAGCTTTAATATAGGGCCTATATTGGCATCTATACAATGTGATTACCTGGCACCGGTCACCTACCCTGATACCCTGATAGTATTCAGTACAGCCACACAAACAAGCGCCAAAAAAATAGAACTAGAACACAAGTTATGGAGTACTCAGCAGAACCGATTAGTAGCAAAGGGCGTAGGTATAGGTGTTTATTATGATTTCAAGGCACTTAAAAGCTGCATTATCCCAGACGTTATTGCAGCCAAATTCGCTACGCTAACGGACAGTTAAAAATATGGCCATATCACTGCACAACTACAATATTGTAAGGGTTAACGACAATGGCAATATCGTTAATTGCACTGTCATTAAAATGTGTAAGGACTACGCCCAAATCAAGTTGGATGGCAAAATATTTAGGGTACCTTACGGCATAATGGATGAGGTGGTTGGGCATGAATTACTCATGCCCGAGCAGGTCCTATAAATTAACATCGATGGTAATAATGGGGGGTTACAATATCATCTCACCGTTTTCGCTATGCTTAGTAACAGTCCTGTGTTCGCTAAGGTAAGTGTACAAACCTGATCCTATAATGATCACTGATCCAATAAGAGTAAGTAGGTCAACGCTCTCGTTGAAAATGAATATGCCAACCAGCAACGAGAACAGCAGCCTTGAATACCTAAAAGACGACACAATAGACGCATCTCCCACACGCATCGCCGAAACGATAGCGTAATAGCCTGAAACACTAAAAACGATAGTACAGGCAAAATAGACTAGTTCTTTGCCTGGGATAGGGGCAATACCTTGCGGGCTAACGAGTAAAATTAATGCCCCGGCTATAATGAGAGACGAAAAGGCTTGAAAAGAGATAATTGAAGATTCTACCTTAGTCGGAATAACTCGAGTCACCAAATCTCTAACAGCTACACCCAAAACGGCAACAAGCACCCACAAAACCGATGGATCAAACCCACCAAATCCCGGCTTAATTATCAGTAAAACACCAATAAAGCCAACAAAAATCGCCAGCCATCGGCGCCATCCAACACGCTCACCTAAAAATATAGCAGCCCCCATGGTGATGGTTAAAGGCGTTATTTGAAACACCGCAGCAACTGTTGATATAGGCACAAGAGATAACGAAGTGATAAACGCCATAGCCGCAAAAGCTTCTGCACACATTCTAGTTAATGTTGCTCGCGTCCATACGCTAGACGCCAACAAGTTACGCCCTCTTGTGACGGCAAGCAGTGCAAAAAACACAGAACTAAAAAATCCAATAATAATCAAAATCTGACCGATAGAGATCGTGGTAGAAAGCTGCTTGATAAATGCATCTTCTATGGTAAAACCCGCCATCGCGACGAGCATTAAGAGTATTCCTTTGCGATTATTGCTGCTGCTATTCAAAGTGAGTGACCCCCAATCGTTAATCAACTTGTAATGTAAACTAAAGTGCGCTGCAGTGTTATCGAATTACTGCTTCAAACGATAACCCGTCTTAAAGATCCACGCGATCAAAGCCAAACAAATGCCCATAAACAACATCACCATGGCCAAGCTAACACCCACACTAACATCAGAAATTTCATAGAAACTCCACCGGAAACCACTGATTAAATATACTACAGGGTTAAACATGGTAACCGTTTGCCAGGCACTTGGCAGCATATCTATGGAGTAAAATGCACCACCTAAAAACACCATAGGGGTTACTATCAAAAGTGGGATTAACTGTAATTTTTCAAAGCCATCAGCCCAAATACCTATGAGAAAACCGAATAGGCTAAACGTAATAGTGGTGAGTATTAAAAATGCCACCATCCAGAATGGATGGGCGATTTCAATCGGTACAAAAAATCCTGCCGTAGCAAGGGTAATGACGCCTATCAACAGCGATTTAGTGGCTGCAGCGCCTACATAACCCACGGTTGCTTCCCAGAAGGACAAAGGTGAAGAAAGCACTTCATAAATGGTGCCAGAGAAACGCGGAAAATAGATACCAAAGGAAGCGTTAGACAGGCTTTGCGTCATAATGGATAACATGATCAACCCAGGCACAATAAAAGCACCGTAACTGATACCACCAACAGACTCTATACGCGATCCAATGGCGCCACCAAACACCACAAAATAAAGCACTGTTGAAAGTACAGGTGAGACTACGCTCTGGGTAATGGTACGTTTTGTCCGGGACATTTCAAACGAATAGATGGCCCACATGCCTCTAAAATTCATGCTGCATCCTCCACTAGGTCAACAAATATTTCTTCTAGGCTACTTTGTTGTGTATGTATATCTTTCACACCTAAACCGGCACTGGCAACAGACTGTAATAGGCCAGCAATATCCACTTCCGGTGCATCTTTGTCGTAGTGGTAAATAATACTTAGACTATCTTCAGCAAGCTCAAAGCCTTGTTCTGCAAGTGCAGCAGGCATGGCATCAAGTTTTTCCATCAATTCAACTTTAAGCTGTTTTTGGCCCATACGAGACATCAACAACTCCTTGTCCTCTACCAGCAGCAACTTACCGCCGCTGATTACACCAATACGGTCGGCAATAGCTTCTGCTTCTTCAATGTAATGGGTAGTCAATACAATGGTAACACCTTGATTTCGTAGCTTATCTACCATACGCCACATGTCTTGGCGTAGGGATACATCGACGCCAGCTGTGGGCTCATCTAAAAACAGTACCTGAGGCTCGTGAACGAGGGCCTTGGCAATTAATAAACGGCGCTTCATACCACCAGACAGGGTCATTATACGGTCGTCTTTTTTATCCCATAAAGACAAATCTTTTAAAACCTTTTCAACCATCTGTGGATTCTTCGGCAAGCCAAATAAACCACGAGAGAATGTTAGGTTATTCCAAGGCGTCTCAAATGCATCCGTAGTGAGTTCTTGAGGAACCAAACCAATGAGGCTGCGAGTTTGACGATAGTTCTTAATGATATCAAAGCCACCCACAGAAACAGTGCCTGAAGTGGGATTTACAATGCCACAAATGATAGAGATAAGGGTCGTTTTACCCGCACCATTAGGGCCTAGCAAAGCCAGGATTTCACCTTTTTTAACCTTCAAATTTATATCATCCAAGGCCACAAAGCCACTGGCATATTGTTTGCGTAGGTTGGTGATCTCAATCATTTAAATGTCCCTATAAGAATGCTTTTTTAGTGAGTGGTAATATAACCACTTTGAGCGATTTTGGCCAATAAAAAACCGGCTACAAGAGCCGGTTTTTTAGTAAGCATGGTTAGCTTGGGGGATGAATTACATCATACCGCCCATACCGCCCATACCACCGCCGCCCATGCCGCCCATGTCGCCCATGCCGCCAGCATCGTCTGTAGGTGCGTCAGCAATCATACATTCGGTGGTAAGCATCATACCAGCTACAGAAGCTGCAGCTTGTAGCGCAGTACGAGTTACTTTGGCAGGATCTAGAATACCCATTTCGATCATGTCGCCGTAACCACCGGTGCTAGCGTTGTAACCATAGTTACCAGAACCCGCTTTCACCTTATCAACAACAACAGAGGCTTCGTCACCTGAGTTGGTAGCAATTTGACGCATAGGCGCTTCCATCGCTTTAAGAGCAACTTTAATGCCTACTGTTTGATCTGGGTTAGCGCCTTCAAGATCTTGAATACCTTGTAGAGCACGGATTAGAGCAACACCGCCTCCTGGTACTACGCCTTCTTCAACGGCAGCACGAGTTGAGTGCAATGCGTCTTCTACGCGAGCTTTCTTCTCTTTCATTTCTACTTCAGTAGCAGCACCAACCTTGATTACGGCAACGCCGCCTGCAAGCTTAGCAACACGCTCTTGTAGCTTCTCACGATCGTAGTCTGAAGAAGTATCAGCAATCTGTGCACGGATCGCAGTAACACGACCTTCAATAGCAGACGCTTCGCCTACGCCATCAATAATGATGGTGTTTTCTTTAGACATAGTGACACGCTTAGCTTGGCCTAGTTGCTCTAGGGTAGCTGTTTCTAGAGACAAACCGATCTCTTCAGAAATAACAGTAGCGCCAGTTAACACAGCGATGTCTTCAAGCATAGCCTTACGACGATCGCCAAAACCAGGTGCCTTAACAGCACATACTTTAACGATACCGCGCATGTTGTTCACTACTAAAGTAGCTAAGGCTTCGCCTTCAACATCTTCAGCAACGATCAATAGTGGACGACCAGACTTTGCAACGGCTTCTAAAATAGGTAGCAAGTCACGGATGTTAGAGATCTTCTTGTCAACCAACAATAGGAAAGGTGTTTCCAATTCGGCTGTCATGTTCTCTTGGTTGTTTACAAAGTAAGGAGACAAGTAACCACGGTCAAACTGCATGCCTTCTACAACATCTAGTTCGTCTTGTAGAGAAGTACCTTCTTCTACAGTGATAACGCCTTCTTTGCCTACTTTCTCCATCGCTTCAGCGATGATCATGCCAACAGTGCTATCAGAGTTAGCAGAAATAGTACCTACTTGAGCAATAGCATTAGTATCTGCACAAGGAGTAGCCATGGCTTCAAGTTGAGCTACTACAGCAGCAGACGCTTTGTCGATGCCGCGCTTAAGGTCCATTGGGTTCATGCCAGCTGCAACAGCCTTAAGGCCTTCGTTTAGGATCGCTTGAGCCAAAACAGTTGCAGTTGTTGTACCGTCACCAGCAACATCATTAGCTTGGGAAGCAACTTCCTTCACCATTTGTGCGCCCATGTTTTCGAACTTGTCTGCTAATTCGATTTCTTTAGCTACAGACACACCATCTTTAGTGATGGTAGGAGAGCCAAAGGCTTTGTCTAGAACTACGTTACGGCCTTTAGGGCCTAAGGTTACTTTTACAGCATCGGCTAGAATGTTTACGCCGTTTACCATACGGCTACGAGCCGAATCACCAAATCTTACTTCTTTAGCTGCCATGTGAAAAATTCCTGTATCAAAAATAGTGTTAAATTATGCTTCAAGGACGCCGTAGATTTCGCTTTCGCTAACGATAAGCACTTCTTCACCGTTGATCTTAGCTGTACTGTTGCCAGCGTATGGGCCAAACAATACTTTGTCGCCAACCTTAACGCTCATTGCTTGCTGTTCACCATTGGTGGTAATACGGCCAGGGCCTACTGCCAATACTTCGCCTTGGTTAGGCTTCTCTGCAGCACTACCAGGTAGTACGATACCACCAGCACTAGTTGCTTCTTCTTCCTGACGACGAATTACAACGCGATCGTGTAAAGGACGGATGCTCATTACGTTTGCACTCCTAAAGTGTATGTATCTCTGGCTAAGCCAGAATTGTTGTTAATATCGAACTCTTAGATATGGGGTGAAGTGTGCTTTTCAATAGCAAACTCAAAATAAAGTTTAGATATCTAGCCTTTATTCAATCTTATCTTGTGGGTGGGTATTCTGAGGTGCTTCAAACTCCCCATCTATTATACTTTCGTCGCTGTTAGGGCCAGTGCCAAAGTTGCTTGAACCGAAGCCACCTGAACCAAAACCCTGAGGGCCAAAACTGCCACCAGCAACATTGGCACTAGCGAACGCCTTAAACCGGCCCATTAAACGCGATGCAAAAAACTGCCGAGTAAACGGCACCAATAGCAAAAAACCAATGCCATCTGTAACAAAACCCGGTGTTAATAATAGGGCCCCGCCTACGGCGAGCAAAATACCTTCTAATATTTCTTTAGCAGGAATCTGACCAGACTGTATGCGCCAATTAGCTCTGCTTAGCGTCGCTAAACCTTGGTGACGCAATAGGTTAATTCCGATAAAAGCGGTGATTAAAACCAAGGCAATGGTCCACAAAGCACCGATTTGCTGGCCTACTTGGATGAGCACTATCATTTCAACAATAGGTACCGCGATAAATAGGGCAAAAAGAAAACGCATAATGATGTAATCCTAGTGTAAGTTAAGTTAAGTTAACTGAGCTACTTATATGCGGCCATATTTCAAAAATGAAAGACCCCAACGAACAACATAAAGAGCAACAACTGATAGCGCGCCAACAGCTATACCAAACCATTGCTGCTATCCCCCACGGCAACGTAGCGAGTTACGGCCAACTAGCCACCCTTGCTGGACAAACAGGCGCCGCGCGTTGGGTAGGCTGGTGTTTGCGGCATCTGCCTAAAGATTCAAGTTTACCTTGGCACCGCATCATCACCGCAAGCGGCAAACTAGCCTTCCCACCAGCAACAGCAGGTTATGTGCGGCAGCGTGAAAAGCTTGAACAAGAGGGTGTGCGGTTAAATAACCACAAAGTGTCTATGAAACTGTATCAGTGGAAACCCTAAAACACCCCGCCTTTACAAACCCTTTGAGGCTAAGCTAGGCAATGCACCAACCACCTACTTTATGGAATAGTGCGCCAACACGTCAGCATTGAAGGTAAAGCCTAAACCATGACCCTTAGGCATATTCAACCTACCAGCTTCCAACACCATGGATTCGTTAAACAAACGCGCATGCCACGGCATATGCTCTACCGAGATACAATTATTACAGCTGCCCGCGATGGATAAGCTCTGTTCGGTAAAAATATGTGTAGATATGGGTAGATTATGAGCCCCAGCCAAATGGGCGACCCGTAGCATTTCCGTAAGTCCGCCTATACGCTGTAGATCGGGCATCAATATGTCTACTGCGCCGGCGTCGATCATGGCTTGTATACCAAAACGGGTGTACTCACCTTCTCCGGAGGCCACATCAAGGCTCAAGGCATCGCGCACTTGGGCATGACCCTTTAAATCATAAGAGGCCACTGGCTCTTCAAACCAATTCACCCCATGAGTTTGCAATTCCTCACCCAACCGAATGGCCTGCTTAGGCGTAAAGGCCTGGTTAGCATCACACAGCAATCCAATGTCTGGCCCAATGGTTTGGCGCACTTGCTTCACTCGTTCAATGTCTTCTGCAATAGTGGCCTTGCCTAAGCGTAACTTCATCGCCACAAAGCCCTGTTCTACCAACTCATCGGCCTCGGCCACCAGCTCGTCAACCGAAGCAGACAACCACAAACCACCACTGGCATACGTGGCTACACTATCGCGGCATGCGCCAAAGAGCTTGTACAAAGGTTGTTGTGCTGCCTTACCAACAATATCCCACAAGGCCGTATCTATAGTGGATAAAGCCGAAACTGTCACACCTTTCAATCCACTTGGATTAATCTCTTGCCATATGGATTGCCAAATACCTTCACTGTAGTGAGGATCTTTGCCCACCACCAAGTGTTCTAAGCCCTTAATCATTTCATCAAACACGTTTAATCGCAGGGCATTTAGCGAAAAGGCATAGGCCTCGCCCACTATGCCTTGGTCTGTATGGATCGTTAAACACACACAGCCAACTGAGCGCATGTCGTGAATGGCCGTACGAATAGGTTTATCCAAGGGTAAATTTACCAGTTGTGTTGTCAGAGCGGTGACTTTCATAAGCGTATTATCGTTGTTGAGTTGTTACTTTGGTCTGCAAAACGTTATTCCACGAGTGTAAAACCAAACGCCTTAGAATTGAAGCCTTTTAAGCCGCCTTTTTTTACACCCTTAAAACCCACTCAAAAGCCAAAAAAATGCATTTACATAGTTCTAATTTAGTGCAACTATGCGGCATGTTTTGAGTTAAAAATACCAATTTCTTGTGAGCCGTAAAATGAATGATTTTTTATTAGAAGAACAGCAAGTGCGCGTAGATTTAGCCGCTATGTTTCGCCTCACCCATCACTTTGGTTGGGACGATACTATTTGGAATCACATCACTGCACGCGCCCCCGGTACGGAGCATAATTTCTTCATGCATCGCTTTGGTCATTCTTATGATGAGGTTTGTGCGTCTAACTTAATCAAAGTGGATGAGGACGGTAACGTTGTAGAAGGCCCTAAAGACCTCAATACCGCGGGTTTTATTATTCATAGCGCTATTCACCTGAATCACCCAAACCATAAGTTCGTTTTTCATGCTCATCCTAAGTCGGCATCTGCAGCCACAGCGTTTGAGGAAATTCCCCACTTCATTCAAGATTCTTCAATGCTCTATGGCAAAGTGGGTTACCACGACTGGGAAGGTCTTTCTGTAGACCCAGACGAGCGCCACCGTATTGCAGAAAATATGGGTGAAGGCGGACTTTTAGTCATGCGCAATCATGGCTTCCTGACTGCAGGCGCCACTGCTGGCGAGTGCTTTATGAAAATGTACTATTTAATTCGCATGTGTGAGGTAGCTCTACAGGTGACTTCAAGCAGCCTTAAAGTGAAAAATGGCAGCCCTGAATTGTGGCAGCGGGCAAGTAAGCAATATGAAGCTTTTTCACCGGGGCTTTATGAATGGCCTGCATTGTTGCGCAAGTGCGACCGTCTAGACCCTAGCTACAAGTTCTAGCATCAGCTAGCTGATTTTGCGAGATTAAATGCCATGCCTAACTCTGAGCACGGAGAAGCACACTCCCCCACAATTCATGCCAGCGCTTTTGCTGCAGCCGAAATTCAATTGGACGATTTCATCGATTTAGAGCAGTTCCCCATTCACGATCTCACTAGTTCTAAACGTAAAGAACTGGTGGCCGCTTGCCGCCAAGACCTAGTGGACTATGGTTGTTCCCACGTACCCCAATTTATTAAACCCAGCGCCATTGCTGCCATGAGTGCAGAAGCCCACCGACTGATGCCTTACGCACGGCAAGCCGATGCCCGTATTAATCCATATTTAATAGCAGAAGATACCAGCCTATCAGAACGGGACCCACGGCGTTTTTTTGAAACCCGCACTAGCGCTTTCATCAACTCTGATCACTTAGAACCCCAGTCTTTGTTAAGAAAAATTTACGACAGTGACGTTATGGTTCACTTTGTTGCAGAATGCCTAAATCAAGGGCCTATTTATCGCTGGGCTGAACCTTTGGGGCGCAACCCCTATAGCGTTATGCATAACGGCGACTACTTCCCATGGCACTTTGATGGTAACGATTTCACAGTAAGCATACTGGTTCAAGAATCCGATTCAGGGGGAGATTTTGAATACGTACCAGACATCCGCAGTCCAAAAGACGAACGATTTGATGAAGTGGCCAAAGTACTGTTTGATGGCGAGCGTTCTAGAATAAGAGTTTTGCCATTAAAAACAGGCGATTTGCAGCTATTTAAAGGCCGATATTCGATACATCGAGTCACTAAAACCTATGGTAAAAAGGCTCGTATTATTGCCCTGCCCACATACGTCACTAATCCATACCTAGTGAATCGTCCGCATCATGCTAAAGCCTTCTATGGCCGCGCATTGGACATACACCACCAACGAGATTTAGCCCGCCTAGATCAACTCACTGATTAAACCCAACATAATAGGCAAGCCGCATGAACATTGGATTTATAGGTTTAGGGAATATGGGTTCTGGCATGGCCCGCAATCTGCAACATTACTGTGCCGCGCAGGGTCACCAACTTACCGTACTGGACCTAGACGCCAAGAAAATTAAAGCCCTCACTAACCTTGGTGCTACGGCAGGAACTAGCATTAATAGCTTAGCCCAAACATCAGACCTTGTTTTTACGTCACTGCCAAGCAGCAAAGAAATCAACCAACTGGCTTTTGGTGATCAGGGTCTTTTGGCTCAGCTCAAACACGGTGCTACATGGATAGATACCAGCACCAATGAATTGGTGGAATGGCAAAAAGTCTGCGCTGCAGCACCTCGCCACCTCACTTTAATTGATGGCCCAGTGACCGGTGGTGCAGAAGGCGCAGCTGCGGGCACCTTAACTATGCTGCTAGGCATTGAACAATCTAAGCTTGATGAATTGGCTGATCTCTTATCGTCCTTCACCAATATTGCTTTACGCATGGGCCCAAGCGGTGCGGGTTATGTCACCAAGCTCACTCAGTTACACTTAAATTACCTAGTTGCTCAAGGCATTGGCGAAGCCATGATGATGGCCGCTAAAGCCAACATAGACTTAACCACTTTGCATCAAGTACTACAGCACAGTTGCGCACAAAGCTATGTAGCGGACAGCTATATACCCAAGGTATTAGACGGGTCTTACGATCCTTCGTTTTCATTGGGTCTCGCTGAAAAAGACATGCGCTTAATCATCCAGCAAGGACAACACTTAGGCGTTAACCTGCATCTTGGCAAAAAGGTGCATCAAACCTACCAACAAGCCAGTGAAAAATATGGAGTCGACGAGCCTCATTTGAGTGTCATAAAACTCATTGAAGAAGAGTCAGGCCAGAAATTACGTGGGTAACACTCCTGTAAAGTCTCGCCCAACAAACCTATTATCCTTAGCATGGCTACTTTTACTGGGCATCGTATGGGGTAGTACCATCGTTATTACCAAACACGTGGTTTCCACGGGTTATCAGCCCTTAGGTCTGATCTTTTGGCAGCTGGCACTGGGGGCATTATTAATCAGCGTTATTGCTCGCTTGCAGAAAAGCCCCCTACCCATGAGCTGGGCCCATATACGCTTTTACACCATTGTGGCTTTGGTTGGCACTATTATTCCAAACACCTTCACCTACATCGCGGCTGCGCATTTACCCGTAGGGTTATTAGCCATAAGCCTCACCACGGTGCCTATGTTTTCACTTATTGTCGCTTTAGTGATTCAAAGTGAACGATTCAACGGCGTACGGATGCTGGGTATTTTGCTAGGTGCTATAGCAATCGCTTTAATTCTCGGTCCAGAAGCAGATTTTAGCCGCCAAGGTATTGGCCTGTTTATGTTATTAGCGCTTGCTGCGCCACTATTTTATGGTGTGGAAGGTAATTATCTTGCCCTTAAAACCCCACCTCACACAGACGCTCTGACCACCGTGCGCGGCGCTTCTGTCATTGGCTTAGTCATTTGTACTCCCATTACTTTAGCTACAAACTCATGGGTGGATTTAAGTCAAACTTGGACCTCTGTTGAATGGGCTATTTTGGCAAACAGCGTATTACACGTGGTCACCTACGCTGGCTACATTGGGCTAGTAGGCCGAACTGGTGCAGTATTTGCTAGCCAGGTAGCGTATATTGTTACCTTGTCAGGCGTTTTCCTGGGGATAATGATACTAGGAGAAACCCATAGCCCGCTGGTGTGGCTAGCCCTTGGATTCATGCTTATAGGCTTGGTGTTAGTTCAACCTAGAAATACAACTGATCTCTCATAACCTCACCGATTAATGGGTGAATTGTATGACCTGCATCAAGTAAAACAGGCACTCACTTTTAAACTTGAAGATTTTTGCTAAGGTTTACCGTAAAATTGCACTTCACTTTTGAACCCACGCTCCGGATTTACGTTTCGGCTCGCTAAGGAACCTGTCATGACTCAAGATCAGTCTCAAATCGTTGTTTGTGCCCTATATAAATTCGTCACCCTAGAAAGGTTCCAAGACCTACGCCAACCTTTACTTAAGGTGATGGAGTACAACAAGATTCGTGGCACCTTGTTACTTGCCTCAGAAGGAATTAACGGTACCGTAGCCAGTAACCGCCAAGGCATTGATACGCTGCTGGCTTGGTTTGAGAAGGATGCACGCCTGGGCAACATCGTTGTGAAAGAATCCTTTGAAACCAGCAATCCGTTTAATCGTATTAAAGTAAAGCTCAAGAAAGAAATCGTCACCATGGGTATTGAAGGTATCGACCCTAAGCAGGTGGTAGGCACTTACATTAAGCCTAAGGACTGGAACGCTCTCATTTCTGATCCAGACGTCGTATTAGTAGACACCCGCAATGCCTACGAAGTAAAAGTGGGCACTTTTGAAGGTGCATTAAACCCAAACACTACTAATTTCCGCGAATTCCCACAATACGTACGTGACAACCTAGATCCTAAAGCCAACAAAAAAGTCGCCATGTTCTGCACCGGTGGTATTCGTTGTGAAAAGTCTACAGCCTACTTAAAAGAACAAGGTTTTGACGAGGTATATCACTTAGAAGGCGGTATCTTAAAATACCTTGAAGAAGTGCCAGAAGAAGACACTATGTGGCAAGGCGAGTGCTTTGTGTTTGATAGCCGCGTTACCGTAAACCACCAGCTGGAAAAAGGTGAATATGACCAATGCCATGCTTGTCGCTTACCTATTACTAAAGAAGAACAAACCAGCGACAAATACCTAGAAGGCATTAGCTGCCCACACTGTTTTGACAAGCACACCCTCGACCAGCGTCAACGCTATGAAGAACGTCAACGCCAAATGGAACTTTCCAAAGAACGTGGTGAAGCCCATATTGGTGCCGATGCGGTCGACACCATCGCTCAACGTCGCCAAGCTAAAGAACAAAAGAAGCAAGTTCAACGAGATAAGGAGCTACTCGTTTCAAGTATTAACTCTCAGTAATAGATGACTTCAATGCGGCTTTTTATGCCGCTGGTGAGGTTGATCGTGAGGCTGATAGTGAGGCTGAAAGTGAGACGGCTTCTCTAAGTCGCCTTACAGGTCGCTCATCAATAACAATATGAATAACTGCAGTCACCAATGCAATGGCGGCAGCTGTCCACCAAACATTATCGTAACTACCTGTTGTATCAAACAAATAACCGCCCAACCAAACTCCTAAAAATGAACCCAATTGATGGTTTAAAAAGACGATACCATACAGGCTGCCCATATGCCTTAAGCCAAACATTTGCGCCACTAAACCAGACGTAGGTGGCACTGTAGCCAGCCACAGGAAGCCGGTAACAATAGAAAATAGGTAAATAGACGTGGTGGTCATAGGAGTTAGCATAAAGGCTGCAATAGCCACTGCCCGCAATAGATAGATTATACCTAGCAGATTTTTTTTGGAGTATTTGCCAGACCAAGAGCCAAATAACAAACACCCAAATATATTAAACAACCCAATTAACGATAAACTAATAACCGCAACTTTGGCATCAAAACCATTGTCAGACAAATAGGCAGGCATGTGCACTGTAATGAATGCTAATTGGAAGCCACAGACAAAAAAACCTGCAATAAGTAACCAGTAGTGCACATGCCCACTGGCCTCTTTTAATGCTTCAGACAAGGTTTGATCTTGCTCTGAGCCTACCGTTGCAGACACTTGACCATCATTACGAAAAGGTCGTGACAAAAGCAGCATACACAAAGAACCACCGGCCAAGATCATCAGTGTAATTTGCCACCCATAGGCTGCAATAAACTCTTGTGCTACTGGAATCACTAGTAGTTGGCCAAAGGAGCCTGCAGCAGTGCCCAAACCCAGGGCCAAACCGCGCTTTTCTTCACTCACCATTCTAGCTAAAGCGGGTAAAATGACACCAAAACCTGTGCCTGCAACACCCATGCCCACTAGAATACCCGCACCTATATGCAGGCCCCAATAACTGTCGGCTGTGGCTGTAATATACAGGCCTAATGCATAAGCGATTGAACCAATATAAATAGTTTTAAACGTGCCAAAACGATCAGCTATAGCCCCAGCAATGGGCTGAAATAATCCCCAACATAGGTTCTGTAACGCCAAAGACAATGCAAACACTTCACGTCCATAGCCAAACTCACTGGATATAGGCTCCATAAAGAAGCCGAATGATGCGCGCATGCCAAAGTTTATAGCCAGCAATACGCAGGCAGAAATAACAACGAAGCTAAGTAGTTTTACTGGTTTAGACATTTCTTACACGATTCCATTTCGAAACAAATCCTTTTGTATATAGCCCTAATGGCTGACCGCAAACGCTGATAATTAATCTCTAAAATTACTAAACTGCAGCGGCATGTCAAATTCACCTTCACGTAAACAGGCAATCGCTTCTTGCAAGTCGTCGCGCTTCTTGCCTGTTACTCGTACTTGGTCGCCCTGCACTTGGCTTTGTACTTTGATCTTTTGCTCTTTTAGAAACTTAACCACTTTTTTTGCCAACTCTTTTTCTAAGCCAGATTTCATCAATACCACTTGGCTGCTTTTCATATTGGTGGTTTCTGGGTCTTTGACTTCTAAGCAACGGATATCAATACCACGCTTAATGAGTTTTTCATGCAAAATGGGTAACATTTGCTGCAACTGAAACTCCACATCGGCGCGCATGGTAACCATATCTTCGCCTTGATCAAAGCTGGCATTAACCCCTTTAAAGTCATAACGGGTAGTCACTTCACGGTTAGCTTGGTCTAGGGCATTAGATACTTCATGGCTATCGAGTTCGGAAACCACGTCAAATGATGGCATTAGTTAATTCCTTTGTTAAAATAGAATGAGACCTTTAAGGTCTCAGAACACAAATCTTAATGGTAATATTGTAACCCATGACTAGTCTTTCATCCTACCCTTGGCACATTTGTGGTGTCGGTGCCATTGGCAGCCTTTGGGCCAGCACTTTGATCACCCGTGGATCAAACGTCACTTTGTTATTAAGAGACACAGACCAACTGACGCAATACCAAACCGCAGGTGGCGTAAACTTGCTGGAAGATGATGGCCAGATACATACCCAACCGAACGCACTGATCCCAAACAGCCCACCCCATGAACAAATCAAACACATGTTAGTGTGTTGCAAATCTTACGCCACTTTAGGTGCGGTATTGCCCTGGCGTAAACACTTGGCAGATGATGCCCAGATAGTACTGTTACAAAATGGTATGGGCAGTGCTCAAGCATTACAACGAGCGATGCCAAACGCCAACATATATTGTGCAACCAGTACCGACGGTGCATGGCGCAAGGGGCCTTTTGATGTCGTCCGTGCAGGCATTGGTGAAACCTTTATAGGGTGTTTTAGCGACCATTTACTTGAAGCAGAAATACCGTCATCTATACAAAGCCTGCTTGATACCAGCCACGGCAGTCATGAAATCAAAAACAACCCACCCATACCAACCCTCAATATTTCTTGGCATACGGACATCCGCACACCCATGTGGCACAAGTTAGCCATTAATAGTGTGGTTAATGCTCTCACCGCCATCTACCAATGCTCTAACGGCGAGTTGATTAATCATCCCAAAGGTAGGCTGCGCTTGGAGCAGTTATGTATAGAAACCCAAGACGTTATGGCCCGCGTTGGCATAGCGCCTTTGGGACAAGGTTTACTCCAAACAGTAGTGCGGATTTTGCAGCAAACAGCTCTCAATAAGTCGTCTATGTTACAAGACTGCGAAGCAGGCCGCCCAACAGAAGTTGCAGCAATCAATGGCTACATTATTGAGCAAGGCGCGCTGTATCACTTGCCTTGTGCAGGCCATAAACAGGTTTGCGAAAATTTACGGCGCATATATGCAAGTTAAACCTTGCCCTTAAATAGGCAACTCCCCGTATAATAAGCCTTTATTCGCTACTAAATGGCTGGCTCACTATGTTGGTTGTTCGCCCTATTGGTCCACAAGACCAAGACGCTTTGTATCAAATAGCCGTAGATTCTGGTGTAGGTTTTACGTCCTTACCTATTAACCGTGATGTTTTAAATGAAAAGATTGCGCGTTCTGTGGCGTCTTTTGCCAAACAAGTGGTTCAGCCATATGACGAAGGTTACTTATTCGTCCTGGAAGATACACTAACAGGTGAGGTGATAGGCACCACTGCTGTGGAAGCCAGTGTAGGCACCCGTGCACCTTTTTACCATTATCACCGCCAGACTGTGGTACATGCGTCACCCACCTTAGAAGTACACAACAAAATGGAAGTACTTACCTTGTGCAACCATTACACCGGCTGCGCTGAAGTGTGTACCTTATTCTTACAAGAAGCACATCGTTGTGGCACCAATGGACGCCTTTTGTCCAAAAGCCGCTTTTTGTTTATGGCTCAATTTGCCGAACGATTTGGCACCAAAGTGATTGCGGAAATGCGTGGTGTTAATGATGCCAGCGGTAACTCTCCTTTTTGGCATTGGTTAGGCACACATTTTTTCTCTATGGAGTTCAAGCAGGCAGACTACCTAGTAGGCTTAGGCAACAAGGTATTTATTGCTGAGCTGATGCCTAAGTATCCTCTTTATGTGAATCTGCTGAGCCCTGAGGCCCAAGCGGTCATTAGCCATGTCCATGAAAAAACCCGCCCTGCTCTTCGATTACTAGAAAAAGAAGGTTTTCAGCATATGGGTTATGTGGATATTTTTGATGCAGGCCCTACGGTAGAAGCCCAGCTTAAAGATGTGAGTTCTGTTAGAAATAGCGAAGTGTTCCCCACTAAAATAGCCCAACCCACAGATGATGCCGAGTTATTTTTAATGAGTAATACCGAACTAACAAACTTCCGCAGCAGCATTGTACCTGTATCGTTTGACGACATGGGCAACGCTATCATTAGCCAAGAAACTGCACGAGGCCTGCAATTACAAAATAAAGACCTCTGCCGTTTAGTAGCCGTAAAGGCTTACTACAAAACCTTACAACGCCTGTAACCCCTACCTGTAACTCGTAAAAGGGAGTATTTATGACTGTTCGTATTAAATCTGGCGGCCAACTTGTTGTCGACGCCTTAGAAGCCCACGGCGTTAAGCAGCTATTCTGTGTACCGGGTGAAAGCTACTTAGAAGTACTGGACGCCCTACACGACAGCCCTATTAACGCCACTAGTGCTCGCCAAGAAGGTGGCGCTGCAATGATGGCAGAAGCATGGGGTAAGCTCCATGGAACGCCTGGTATTTGTTTTGTCACCCGAGGCCCAGGTGCTACCAACGCCAGTGCTGGTATCCATGTGGCACAACAAGATTCCACACCAATGATTTTATTTATTGGCCAAATAAATAGCCAATTACGCCACCGAGAAGCTTTTCAAGAAGTGGATTACGGCCAATATTTAGGTTCTATGGCTAAGTGGGTTGCAGAAATAGATTCTGCAGATCGTATCACTGAGATGGTGAGCCGAGCTTGGTCTGTAGCCACTAGTGGTCGTCCTGGCCCAGTGGTATTAGTGTTACCAGAAGACACTTTGTCTGGCACAGCCACAAGCTCCGCCATCAAGCCTTTTAAGCCGTTAGAGACCTACCCTAGCCAAGCCGATTTGCAGCAAATGGCTGAGATGATTGAACACGCGGCTAACCCCATCCTAGTATTAGGTGGTAGCCGTTGGTGTGCAGATTCAGTGGCGAAAGTAGAGGCCTTTGCAGAACAATTTTGTGTGCCAGTAGCATGTTCATTCCGGCGCCAAATGTTGTTTAACCATAACCACCCTCACTACGCTGGCGATGTTGGTTTAGGCATAAACCCTAAATTAAGTGCTGCTATAGCCGACGCAGACTTGGTGATTCTAATGGGCGGCCGCTTCTCAGAAGTACCCTCGCAAAATTATGAACTGTTAGGGGTACAGGGTGCTAAGCAACAACTCATCCATATTCATGCCTCAGCAGAGGAATTGGGACGGGTATATCGCGCAGACTTAGCCATTCACGCCAGCCCTAAAGCCATAGCACAAGGCCTTTGTGGCCTGACACCTACACGAAGGATGACGCAACAGCGTTTAGACCACGTAGCGCAGTGTCATAGCAACTACCAAACGTGGTCTAGTTTGCCCACTAAAGCACACCCTGGTGATGTGCAAATGCCCGCTATCATGGCGCATCTTGCGGCAACCCTTCCCTGCGATTCTATTATCACTAACGGTGCCGGCAACTATGCCACCTGGATTCACCGGTTTTGGAAGTTTTCTGAATACGGCACCCAACTTGCGCCAACCTGCGGTTCAATGGGCTATGGCTTACCTGCAGCTGTTGCAGCAAAAATAGCTTTCCCCAACAAAACTGTAGTGGCTTTTGCTGGCGACGGTTGTTTCCAAATGACCATGCAAGAATTTGGCACTGCAGTACAGGAGCAGGCTGCGATTATTGTATTGGTGATCGACAACGGTATGTATGGCACCATCCGTATGCACCAAGAACGTCACTTTCCTAGCCGTGTAAGTGCTACAGATCTAGTTAACCCTGATTTTTGTGCCCTAGCAAAGGCTTATGATGCTTTTGCAACTCAGGTGACTAAGAGCGAGCAATTCCCTCAAGCTTTGAGTGATGCAATGTCTGCCAATAAACCAGCTTTGATTCACATTAAACTCGACCCACAAGCTTTAACGCCAAACAAAACCCTCAACCAAATTCGTGACAACGCATAAGGTTTATAAATAACGAGTATGACCGTTTAGTCCCTACTAAAGTCGAATACAGACTAATAACTGCAAAACAACTCAGCTATGATGCTCTCAATAATAAAACTTACTGGGAGCCTCTCATGGCCGAACTATCTCTAAGTCGCTCAAAGCGCATCATTAACGCTACCCTTGCCAAGGGCAAGGAACTTGGATTCAACCCTTTATCTGTAGTGGTATTGGACTCAGGCGGCCATGTAAAGGCATTTGAACGCCAAGACGGCGCCTCACCAGGACGTTTTTCTATTGCCCAAGCTAAGGCTTATGGCGCGGTGATGCTCGGTATGCCGGGAAGCGCACAAATGGCCAGGGCCGAAGCTCAACCTTATTTCATTGTGACTGCTAATGCTGCCTTAGACGGCAAAATGATTCCCGTACCTGGTGGTGTCTTGATCCAAAACGAACGTGGCCAAACTTTAGGCGCACTTGGTGTAACGGGCGATACTTCAGACAACGATTTAATCGCTGCGGTTGCAGGTATCGAAGCTGTAGGTCTAGTGGCCAAAGGCTAAATATGCCATGATGAGTGCTTGAGTTATCCTACAAAAGCACACTAATGACACAACTCCTTCACGCTTCAAAAGAACAGATGCAAAGCTGGCGTCGCCACTTGCATCAACACCCAGAAACTGAATTTTCAGTGTTTGATACAGCCGCTTTTGTAGTACAAAAACTCACTGAATTTGGTCTTGTTGTACATGAAGGTGTTGGCCAAATAGGTATCGTTGGTCAGTTAACCAAAGGGTCGTCCAACAAAGCTATTGGCTTAAGGGCCGACATGGATGCATTAGCTATCCAAGAGCTTAACGAGTTTCCTCACAAATCTCTAAATGATGGACGCATGCACGCCTGTGGCCATGATGGCCATACCACCATGTTGTTAGGTGCTGCCCAAGAATTAGCTGAACACGGTGAGTTTGACGGTACCGTCTATTTTATATTCCAGCCAGATGAAGAGCACGGCGCTGGCGCCCAAGCCATGATAGACGATGGTTTGTTCGAGCGTTTCCCTATGCAAGCCATTTATGGCCTCCATAACATGCCCGGCATGGCCGCTGGCCACATGGCCATGAATTCTGGTGGCGTAATGGCCAGTGAGGACAATTTTAAGATTGTCATTAAAGGCCGTGGCGGTCACGCTTCACAACCTCATCACCACATTGACCCTCTCGTGATAGGTGCAGAAATTTTACTAGGGTTACAGACTATTGTGTCTCGTAGTATAAACCCAGAGCAGCAAGCCGTAGTCTCAGCTACCGAATTCGTCACCGATGGTGCTGTAAATGTCATTCCAAGCACAGTCACTATCACTGGTGATTGCCGCAGTTTCTCTGAGGAGGTGCAAGATATCATCGAAGCGCGCATGGGACGGCTTGTAGCAGGTATCTGCCAGGCCCATGGTGCCGAGCATGAATACACCTACGAACGCGTATTCTGGGCTACCATTAACACCGAGAAAGAAACCCAAGCTGCAGGAAAAGCCGCGCTTTCTTTGCTAGGTGCTGATTTAGTAGATTTAGCCTGTCGCCCTAAGACCATCTCTGAAGATTTTTCAAGCATGCTGCGTGTTAAAGATGGCTGCTACGTCTTTTTGGGTAATGGCATTGATAGCGTAGGTGGTTGCATGTTGCACAATCCCCACTATGATTTTAATGATGACATTTTGGAAACTGGCGCTGCTTACTGGGTGACTCTAGCACAGCAGGAGTTAGGTGAAGTAGCGGGCTTGGTATGAACCGTAGAATGCCACCCTTAAACGCGCTTAAAGCCTTTGAAGCTGCCGCTCGCCATTTAAGCTTCACTGCAGCATCTGCAGAGCTTAATGTAACCCAAGCGGCCATTAGTCACCAAGTAAGGACACTAGAAAACTACCTTGGCTTAAACCTGTTTAACCGGTCTCATCAAC
>Ga0307994_1000640_pt1 | contig 23734 bp, 20 predicted proteins | sample EllFjometagen261_FD_203171 | JGI IMG/M metagenome (GOLD analysis project Ga0307994, IMG submission 203171) | Marine microbial communities from Ellis Fjord, Antarctic Ocean - #261 | ecosystem: Environmental > Aquatic > Marine > Unclassified | place: Southern Ocean | collected 2014-11-02 | reverse complement strand
GGCGTCATCGACGAGTCCTTTTCGCGGGCTATCACCGCGATCAGCAAGGGAGAGCGATGATGGCCTATGTTTCCGCAGCCGATGGTACGCAGATTTTCTACAAGGACTGGGGTCCGAAGGATGCCCAGCCGATCGTGTTCCACCATGGCTGGCCATTGTCGTCCGACGACTGGGACGCGCAGATGCTGTTCTTCCTCGATCAGGGCTTCCGCGTCGTCGCGCACGATCGGCGCGGGCACGGCCGGTCCGAACAGGTGAGCGAGGGCCATGACATGGACCATTACGCCGCTGATGCGGCCGCAGTCACCGCGCATCTCGACCTGAAGAACGCGGTGCATATCGGGCACTCGACCGGCGGCGGCGAAGCTGCGCGTTATGTCGCGCAGCACGGCATCCCGCAGGGCCGCGTCGCCAAGGCGGTGCTGGTCGCGGCGGTGCCGCCGATCATGGTCAAGACCGAGCGCTACCCCGGCGGGCTCGACATGGAGGTCTTCGACGGCTTTCGCATTGGCCTTGCCGCCAACCGCGCCGCCTTCTTCCGCGATGTCGCCTCCGGACCGTTCTACGGCTTCAACCGCGAGGATTCGGAGCCCGATGAGGCGGTGGTCGAAAACTGGTGGCGACAGGGCATGATGGGCAGCGCCAAGGCGCATTACGATGGCATCAAGGCCTTTTCCGAAACCGACCAGACCGACGACCTGAAGGCGATGACCGTCCCCACCCTGGTGCTCCACGGCGATGACGACCAGGTCGTGCCCTACAAGAACGCCGCGCTGCTGCAGGCCGAACTGCTCCCCGACGCCACGCTGAAAATCTATGAAGGCCTCTCCCACGGCATGCTGACAGTCAACGCCGACACGCTCAACGCCGATATTCTCGCCTTCATCCGATCCTGATCCGAGCCCGGGCGCCCGGTCCGCAGAAATGCGACGGATCGGGCGCCTGATCGCGCCAAGCCTCTGTTCTTTCTTTGTTCTTGACCCTATATCGGGGGCATGAGCGAAAAACCGATTCTGCAAAAGCTGGCCGTGCTCGCCGACGCCGCCAAATACGATGCTTCGTGCGCCTCGTCGGGAACGATCAAGCGCGACTCGACCGGCACCAAGGGGATCGGATCAACCGGCGGAATGGGCATCTGCCACAGCTATGCCCCCGATGGCCGATGCATCTCGCTGCTCAAGATCCTGCTCACCAACTTCTGCATCTACGACTGCCGCTTCTGCATCAACCGCGCGTCGAGCAATGTGCCGCGCGCGCGGTTCAATCCGGAAGAGGTCGTGCGGCTGACGCTCGATTTCTACAAGCGCAATTATATCGAAGGGCTCTTCCTCTCTTCCGGCATCATCCGTTCGGAAGATTACACGATGGAGCAATTGGTCGAGGTCGCGCGGCTGCTGCGCGAGGAGCACCGTTTCGGGGGCTACATCCACCTGAAGACCATCGCCGGCGCCTCGCCCGAGCTGATCGCGCGCGCAGGCCTTTATGCCGACCGCCTTTCGACCAATGTCGAGTTGCCGACCGAGGCGGGGCTCAAGAGCTTTGCGCCAGAAAAAACCTCGGCGACGATCCGCAAGACGATGGCAGGCGTGCGGGTCGGGCTCGACGATGCCGCAGAGGCTGCGCGCGGGCGGATGCTCAAGAAAGCCAAGGCACCGCGCTTTGCCCCCGCCGGCCAGTCGACCCAGATGATCGTCGGCGCGGATGGGGCCAAGGATGACGACATCCTGCAATCGGCAACCAGCCTGTATTCGGGGTACAAACTGCGCCGCGTCTATTACTCCGCCTACAGCCCGATCCCAGATGCGAGCAGCGACCTGCCCCCCGTGCGTCCGCCGCTGATCCGCGAGCACCGATTGTACCAGGCCGACTGGCTGCTGCGCTTCTACGGCTTTTCGCGCGGCGAGATCATGGAAGGCGCAGACGGCGGCATGCTCGACCTGACGATCGACCCCAAGCTCGCCTGGGCGCTGCAGCGGCGCGAGGCGTTTCCGGTCGACATCAACCGCGCGCCGCGCGAGATGCTGCTGCGCGTGCCGGGCCTCGGCACCAAGGCGGTCGAGCGGATCATCGCCGCCCGGCGGCTGGGCGCGGTGCGGATCGGCGATCTGGCCAAGCTCACCGCCTCGGTGAAGAAGGTGCTGCCGTTCATCACCACCCCCGACTGGCGCCCCGGCGGGTTGACCGACAGCGAAAACTTGCGCACACGCTTCGCCCCGCCACCCGAGCAGATGAGCCTCGCGCTCTGAAGCCACGAACGATGCGCGAGATCATCCTCAACACCCCCGGCGACTTTGCCGAATGGCGCGAGGCGGCGCGCGCGCTGCTCGCCGCCGAGGTGCCCCCCGAGCAAGTCGTGTGGCGGCATGCGGGCGAGAGCGCCTCATTGTTCTCCGACGACGCCCCGCTGGTGCCGAGGCGCACGGTCACCCTGCCGCGCGCGCTGGTGACCACACTCGACCGGGTGATCTGCCACCGCGACGCGAACGTGCCGACGCGGCTCTACACCATCGTCTGGCGCGCCTTGGGCGACCGGCGGCTGCTCGAACGGCGCACCGATGCCGATGTCGACTGGCTGGCCAAGGCGGACAAATCGATCCGCCGCGACCTGCACAAGATGCACGCCTTTGTCCGCTTCCGCAGGCTGGGCGAGGACGAGACGGGCCGCGAATCCTTCGCCGCGTGGTTCGAGCCCGAACACCGGATCGTGCGGCTGGCGGCACCCTTCTTTCGCAAGCGCTTCTACGGCATGGACTGGGCGATCCTGACGCCAGACGCGCGCGCGATCTGGCAGGACGAAACGCTGAGTTTCGGCCCCGGGGGCACCCGCAACGAGGTGCCCGATTCCGACGTGGTGGAGGAGCAGTGGCGGATGTATTACGGGTCGATCTTCAACCCCGCGCGGGTCAAGATCGCCGCGATGCGCGCCGAGATGCCCAAGAAATACTGGCACAACCTTCCCGAGGCGCAGGACATCGGTCCGCTGCTTGCGGGCGCGGGGGCGCGGGTCGAGCGGATGCGCGAGACCGCGGTCCAGCTCGCCAATCCGCGCAGCGACAAATGGCGGGTGCGCGGCGAAGCGGAGGCGGTGATGGCGGGCGAAGCGGCGACACTCGCGGAACTGGCGCGCGGCCTGCAGACGTGCACCCGCTGCCCGATCCACTGCAACGCGACCCAGGTGGTCGCGGGCGAAGGCAAAGCGGATGCGCGCATCATGCTGGTGGGCGAACAGCCCGGCGACCGCGAGGACCTGGAAGGCCGCCCTTTCGTCGGCCCGGCAGGCCAGCTGCTCGACGAAGCGCTCGACGAGGCCGGGCTGGACCGCGCGCAGCTCTACATCACCAACGCGGTCAAGCACTTCAAGTTTGAGCCGCGCGGCAAGCGCCGGTTGCACCAGAACCCTTCCACCGGCGAGATCGACATCTGCCGCTGGTGGCTCGATCAGGAGCGCGCGCTGGTCAGGCCCGACATCATCGTCTCGCTGGGTGGTAGCGCGCTCCGCGGGCTCACCGGCAAGAGCGCCAGCATCGCCTCGGTGCGCGGCAAGCCGATCACCCTGGAAGGCGGCGAAAGGCTGGTGGCGACGGTGCATCCCTCCTTCCTGCTGCGTCTTCCCGACCGCCAGCGCGCCGCAGCCGAGCGCACCGCCTTCATCGCCGATCTGGCAGCCGCGCGGAAGCTGGCGCAGAATGCAACCTGATCGGGATCGCCGCGTAGGGGTGGAATGTTTATTCCTTGCAGCAATACCGATCATCCGCTGGCGCAACGGTTTCGCGCCTTTATCAAGCAACCTGAATTCCCCTGTGTCGGCGCCAAGTCGGCCTTGGGCAAGGGGCAGATGCGGATCATCGTCGGGCGCGATCTGCGTTCCGGCTGGGACGATCTGCGCATCCTGCCCTCGCTGATGGCCATCGCGCAGGACTATGCGCGCGACCCCGTGCCGTTCCAGTCGCTGGCGGTGTTGTTCGAGGAGGACGCAGGTCTGGACGAGGAACAGTTCGAACAGCATCTGTGGCAGCGGGTGCAATCGCTGACCGACAAGGACGCCTGGCTCGGACAGCAGGCAGACCCGCGCGTGAGCTCCGACCCCGATGACCCGCATTTCTCGCTCAGTTTTGGCGGCGAGGCGTTTTTCGTCGTCGGGCTGCACCCGCATGCCAGCCGCCCCGCGCGACGCTTCGAGCGTCCGGCGCTGATTTTCAACCTGCACGACCAGTTCGAGCAGTTGCGCGCCAATGGGCTTTACGACAAGATGCGCGGCACGATCATCGCGCGCGACATCGCGCTTGCGGGCGACGCCAACCCGATGCTGGCGGTGCATGGAACGGTCTCCGAAGCCCGGCAATATAGCGGCCGCCAAGTCGACCAGAGCTGGAAATGCCCGATGAGCCAGCGCAAGGTTGCCGATCATGCCCTCTGATCCCCGCAGCGAAATCCCGCCGCGCTCGGGGACCGCGTTCGAGCTGCGCAAGGGCCAGACGCTGACTGTTATCGATGTGCGTGGGCAGCAGGTGGCCGATCTGCTGGCGTTCGACCGTGGGGACATTCACGAGGTCATCTCCTCAGGCCGCACACTCGATTATGCCAGCCGAATATACCTCACCACCGGCGATCTGCTCTATTCCAACCGCAGCAACGTGATGCTGGAAATCGTCGCCGATGATGTCGGCCGCCACGATTTCCTCCTGACTCCGTGCTCGAAGGATACCTTCCGGATCATCTATGGCGACACCGATCCGCACCGCGGCTGCTTTGGCAATCTCGCCGCTGCTCTGGAGCCCTATGGCGTGACCGAGGACATGATACCGGTGGCGTTCAACTGCTTCATGAACGTACCGGTCGATGGCACCACCGGCGAGTTGCGGGTCGAGCCGCCGCTGAGCAAGGCGGGCGATACCGTGACCTTCGTCGCGCACCGCGATCTGATCATCGGCCTCACCGCCTGTTCGGCGCTGCAATCGAACAACGGCTCGTTCAAGCCGATCGCCTACGAGATCAGCGGCTAGAGCTTTCGCGCGGCCAGGTAGAACCAGTCGCCCATCCCCAGTTTCGGCCCCGCCCAGGCGAGCGGCGCGAACGCCAGCGCATAGGCAAGTCGTTTGGGGCTGCGCCTCAGCGTGCTCATGCTGCCGAAGGTATAGGCAAGGTCGATGCACGTATGCTGCGTCCCCAGACAGGCAAAGCCGCGCTGCTCGAGCATCGCTGTCAGCGTGCGCACAGAGAACTGATAGAGATGCCAGGGCGGCTCGGGATGCGGCCAGTGGCCCAGCACCCCGGCCAGCGGCTGCGAGGCCCTGGGGAACAGCCCGTCGATGTTGGGGGTCGAGAGGATGAACAGCCCGCCGGGCTTGAGCAGCCGGTGTGCCGCCGCGATATCACCTGCCGGATCGCGGACATGCTCGATCACGTCAAACATCGTCAGCAGATCGAAGCTTTCGGGCGCGGCATCGACCGCATGGATGTCCCCGTCGGTCACCTGCAGCGCGAAATGATCGCGCGCGAACTGCGCCGAGGCGGCGGAAAACTCCGCGCCTTCGGCCGTGAAGCCCGCAGATTTGGCTTTGTCCAGAAACAGCCCTGTCGAACAGCCGATATCGATCAGCCGTCCGCCCGAGGCCCAGCGCCGGGTGAACGCCAGATGCTCGCCCGCCACGCCCGCCATGCGCGCAAAGGCCGGGCTGTGGGGATCGTGCAGTTCGGTGTGATAATCCGCTTCGCCCTGATACATCGCGGCAAGCTCGGCAGGCTCGGGCGGGTCGGCGATATAGGCCAGGCCGCAGTTCGAGCACTCGACCAATGTATAGCGCCCCAGGCTGGCGAGCAGGCGGGGTCCGGTCGATCCGCAATGATTGCATACGGCCTGCGGCCAGGACTGCGCCATGTCAGGGTCCTTTTGACGGCTTGTGTCGATGTCGAGGTCGCAACTCGCCCAAGGGGATATCGCGCGACGGTGAACAACGGGTAAACCTGTTTCGCGCACCATCAGGTTCAAGCGATCTTAACCGTCCTTGTCTAGACCGGCGCGCATCGCTTCACCCTTGCCCGGAAACCATCGCTCGCATGCAACCCGTCGCCACCCAGGTCCGCTTTCTGCTCGGCGACCGCCCGATCCTTGCGGCGCGGCGGATGCTGGTGCCGATCGGCTATGGGCTGGATGCGATCCTGCGCAACGCCCCCCTGCCCGCAGCGCCGTTGCCATCCGATGCCGATGGCTATCGGCTGCAATCGGTCCCGGTCGCACGTATCGCGCCGCTGGACCGCGACTTTGCCGGGCTGGTCGCCTCGCAGCCGCAGCTTTACGCGCGGCATTATATCGACATGGCGCCGGGCCATGACGGCTATATGGCGCAGTTCTCGTCCAAGACGCGCGCGACGCTCAAGCGCAAGATGCGCAAGCTGGCCGATGCCGGCGGGGGCGAACTGGATTTCCGCAGCTATCACCGACCCGATCAGCTCGATGCCTTTTTCGCCGCCGCGCTGCCGCTCTCGCAACAGACCTATCAGGCGCGGCTGCTCGATGCCGGTCTGCCCGGGGATGATGCCTTCCGCGCTGAGGCACACCGGCTCGCCACAGCGGACAATCTGCGCGCCTATGTGCTGTTCCTGCACGGCCGGGCTGCGGCCTATCTGTATCTGCCGGTCGCCGATGATGTGCTGATCTACGCCTATCTCGGCTATGACCAGGCGTGCGCGCAGCTCTCCCCGGGCACCGTTCTGCAGATGCACGCGCTCGAGCAGCTGTTTGCCGAGCAGCGCTTTCGCTATTTCGATTTCACCGAGGGCGATGGCGCGCACAAGGCGCTGTTCGGCACGCATCAGGTGCAGTGCGCAACGCTGTTCCTGCTCAAGCCCACGCTCGCCAACCGCGCCCTGCTCGCGGGACAACAGCGCTTCAACGCCGCGGTGGAAGGGACCGGCGCATGGCTAGACCGGATCGGCGCCAAGGCCAGGATCCGCAAGCTGCTACGCGGCTGACGAACTGCCGGGGGCAGTTCACATCCGCCTAGACGGCAGGAAGTGACTCGAACACCGCGAATTCGTTGAGGAAGAAGGTCGACAGGATCCCCGCCTCATAGCGGATGCGGCTGACCGCCTGCTCGCCATAGCGCAGCGCCGTGCGCACCAGATTGGCGGGCAAGGTGGTGATCGACTTGCGACTGCGAGGCTCCAGCGCGTCGAAGCCGATCGGCTCGAGCCGCTGGTGCTCGGCGATGTTGCGGCACATCGCATCGAATCGCCGCACGACGATGGGATTGGCGCGGGTGCGATCGCGGCTGAGCAGTTCGAAGCTGTGGCTGACGATGGTGAAGCACGGCCAGCCGTCTTCGGCGGCATGGGTCAGCGCATCGCGCATTTCCCAGGCGGAAAGCGCGCACAATTGCACCGAGCGGATGCTGCCGGGGCGATCCTGGATGACGCTCACCGGGATGATGCCGACCCCCAGATGCTCGCTGAACGGCGGCGTCGCCGGTGGCAGGTCGATATCGCATTCGCCCGAGAGGAACGAGGGGTTGAAGCTGCTGTCGTAGCGCACCCCGATCGCGCTCAGCGCGCGCAGGGTGTCGTCATTGGCGCCAAAATTGCCCGCGCGAAACGCGGTCGGCTTTGGCGCTCCAGCCATGATCAGCAGCGCGCGCGCCTGTTCGAGCAGCCGGATCTGGTCGTCGAGCGGGAAATCGGCGATATTGCGTCCGCGCAGATGCGCATGTTCGTGATCGCGGGCAAATTCCAGCCATTCGGTGTGGATGTGCAGCTGCACCTCGTGCCCGCGCTTGAGGATCGGCTCGACGATCCGCGCGATCACCCCGGGGCCGTAGACCAATGCGGGCATCGGATCGACGAAGAACACTCCGGTCAGCCCGGCAGCCTCCAGCCGGTCCATCTGATAGAAGATGCCGAATTCGCCGTCGCGGCATTTGCCGGCGATCGAGCTGTCGAAATTGTCCTGCGCGCTCGCGCCCTCCTGGAAGAGCTTGAGCGACAATTCGGTATCGACAGTGAACTGAACCTTGGTGACCATCATCCTGCTCTATGTCGAGGGGGTTAAAACCGGCTTACCAATGTCGCAGCGCATCAAAAAGCTACACGCGAAGCCGCACAAAGTCTATCCGATGATAATTCTGTGCTGTGTCGAAATGAGGCATTATATAGTCCCTAAGCACTATGTGGCCGGGATGAAGCGCACCGTGGATAGGCCGACCGAGTGCCCTCTTGCTAATAGTTTTCAATTGCATAGATAATTGGCGAGACAGCGCTTTTGACGGTTGAAATGCCCGTCCAAGCGGCCTAGGCAGGCCCCCTAGGCGACGATTCAGGCCGGGAAATCCGGCTGGCGCCAGCCTCAGGTCGTGAAACGGACACATATTTTGCCGGATTTCTGCTCAGGGAACGCACACGCACCATTTTCACCCCCGCATTCCTGACAGGCAGTTTCGGCCGGCCTTCATAACTTTCGGAAAGGATTGACCATGGCACGCAAGAAGATCGCGCTGATCGGCGCAGGCAATATCGGCGGCACGCTCGCGCACCTCGCGGCGCTCAAGGAACTGGGCGATATCGTGCTGTTCGATGTGGTGGAAGGCGTGCCCCAGGGCAAGGCGCTCGATCTGTCGCAGTGCGGCCCGGTCGAAGGCTTTGACGCGAAGATCACCGGCACCAATGATTATGCCGACATCGCCGGCGCAGACGTCATCATCGTCACCGCAGGCGTTGCCCGCAAGCCCGGCATGAGCCGCGACGACCTGCTGGGCATCAACCTCAAGGTCATGAAGGCCGTGGGCGAAGGCATCGCCGCCAACGCGCCGAACGCGTTCGTCATCTGCATCACCAACCCCCTCGACGCGATGGTCTGGGCACTGCGCGAATTCTCCGGCCTGCCGCACCACATGGTCGTCGGCATGGCGGGCGTGCTCGACAGCGCGCGCTTCAGCCACTTCATCGCCGACGAATTCCAGGTCTCGGTCCGCGACGTCAACACCTTCGTGCTCGGCGGTCATGGCGATACCATGGTTCCCGTGGTCCAGTATTCGACCGTCGCCGGCATCCCCGTTCCCGACCTCATCAAGCAGGGCCGTTCGACCAAGGAGCGCATCGACGAAATCGTCAAGCGCACCCGCGGCGGTGGCGGCGAGATCGTCGCTCTGCTCAAGACCGGTTCGGCCTATTATGCGCCCGCCACCAGCGGCATCGCGATGGCCGAAGCCTATCTGTCGGACCAGAAGCGCCTGCTGCCCTGCGCAGCCTTTGTCGAGGGCAAATACGGTCTTGATGGCCTGTATGTCGGCGTGCCGGTGATCATCGGTGCCGGCGGCGTCGAGCAGATCGTCGAGATCGAACTCGACGACGAAGCCAAGGGCAACCTTCAGGTGTCGGTCGATGCGGTCAAGGAACTGCTCGACGCGTGCCGCAACCTGGATTCGAGCCTCGCCTGATGGCGGCCTCCGGTCTTCTGATCGGACTTTTCGCGCTGGCGGTGGTGCAGGACGCCCCGCCAGCCGAAAACCCCTACCCTGCGCGAGAGGTTCTCTCCGCGTTTGCGACCGCCTGTTCGGGTATCGAGAACATGGCCGTCGCCAAGGCATCCGTGCTCGCCGCAGGTTGGCAGCCGGTGCCTGCCGATGACACTGGAGCGCTGATGGCACTGGTCGCCTTCGGCAAGGCGAAGCTCGCCGAAAGCGATCCCGACATGAAGCTGATCGAGGGCGGCGAATACCGCATGACCGTCGCCGGGCGCGAGCTGGGCGTCGTGCTGTCGGGGGTCGATCTGGAAAAGATCCGCTCGCAGGGCTGCCGCGTCTATGATTTCACCGCCGCCAGCGCCATATCACCCGAGGATCTGGAAGGCTGGGCCGCGCGCAAGCCCAACGACACCCAGACGCCCGAGGGCGGGATCATCAAGCATGTGTGGAACCCGGGGCTGAAACCCGGCCACATGGAAATGGAAATCAGCTTTGTGCCACAAGGCGCACTCGCCGCCGCCAATATTCCCCTATCCGGCCTCGTCTTTACGGCCACTGCAATGGAGTTTCTGAAACCATGAGCATTCTCGTCAACAAGCACACCAAGGTGATCACGCAGGGCATGACCGGCGCGACCGGCACGTTCCACACCGAACAGGCGCTGGCTTACGGCACCCAGATGGTCGGCGGCGTGACGCCGGGCAAGGGCGGCACCACGCATATCGGCCTGCCCAACTACAACACCGTTGCCGAAGCGAAGGCCGCCACTGGTGCCACCGCAAGCTGCATCTATGTTCCGCCGCCATTCGCCGCGGATTCGATCCTGGAAGCGATCGATGCCAAAATGGAACTGATCGTCGCGATCACCGAAGGCATTCCGGTGCTCGACATGGTCCGCGTCAAGCGCGCTCTGGTCGGCAGCAAGTCGCGCCTCATCGGCCCCAACTGCCCGGGCGTGCTGACCCCCAACGAGTGCAAGATCGGCATCATGCCGGGCAGCATCTTCAAGAAGGGCTCGGTCGGCGTCGTCTCGCGCTCGGGAACGCTGACCTATGAAGCCGTGCACCAGACTACCGCGGTTGGCCTCGGCCAGACCACCGCTGTCGGCATCGGCGGCGATCCGGTCAACGGCACCAACTTCATCGACGTGCTGGAACTGTTCATGGCCGATGACGAGACCACCTCGATCATCATGATCGGCGAAATCGGCGGCAGCGCCGAAGAAGAAGCCGCGCAGTTCATCAAGGACGAAGCCAAGCGCGGCCGCAAGAAGCCGATGGTCGGCTTCATCGCAGGCCGCACCGCGCCTCCGGGCCGCCGCATGGGCCATGCAGGGGCGATCGTTTCGGGCGGCGAAGGCGGCGCGGACGACAAGATCGCGGCGATGGAAGACGCCGGCATCCGCGTCTCCCCCTCGCCCTCGCTGCTCGGCCAAACGCTGGCGGAGCTGCTGGAAACGGTGTGATTTTAGTTACCCTCTCATCCGAAAGTCGGTCCCCTGCGCAGGCAGGGGGCCATCTCCTGACGGATCGGGATTGAGCGGGGGGTGCGGTCATGCGCGAGGGCTATGTCTACATCATGGCCAACCGCAGGAAAGGCACCTTGTATATCGGAGTGACCAACGATCTCGTCCGCAGGGCGGATGAACATCGCAACGGGCAGATCGATGGCTTCACCAAGAGGCACGGCTGCACCAGGCTGGTCTGGTTCGAAGCATTCGAAGACCTGCACGAGGCCAGGCTGGTCGAGGCGCAGATGAAGAAATGGAAGCGGGCATGGAAAGTCCGCGTGATTGAAGAGTTGAACAAGGACTGGGACGACCTGTGGTGGAAACTTGGTCTCTAGCCAGACCAATACGGTCCCTGCGCAGGCAGGGCCCATCTCCGGGCGGTTCGGGATCGAACGCACGGAGCATCGAACGGCCAGCTTAGGAGATGGCCCCCTGCCTTCGCAGGGGACCGTGTTCGGCGATTAAGTGGATAGAACGTATGACCTACGACGCAAACGATTATGATCCCGCCGAAGGCCCCCAGGCGGGGCCGAGCTGGCAGTTGAGCAACTGGCCGCTGGGCGATGGCGATGACCTGACCGCGGCGCTGGACCCGATGCAGATGCAGGTTGCGGTCAAGGCCGCGATCCGCAGCGCGTCGGCAGGCGCGGGCCAGCCGGTCAACGAGGCCGCGATCGCGCGCGCCGCAGACCGCTCGATCCGCGCAATGATGCTGATCCGCACCTACCGGGTGCGCGGCCATCTGGCAGCGGACCTCGATCCGCTGGGGCTGTCGCAGCAGGACATCCCGGCTGACCTGACCCCCGAATATCACGGATTCACTGCGGCCGAGATGGACGAGAAAGTGTTCCTGGGCGGCACCATGGGCTTTGAAAGCGCCACCGTGCGCCAGCTCATCGATACCCTGCGCGCCAACTACTGCGGCAAGGTCGGCCTGGAATACATGCACATCTCGGACGTGGAGGAGCGCCGCTTCTTCCAGGACCGGATGGAAGGCGTCGACAAAGTCATCGAATTTACCGAGAACGGCAAGAAGGCCATTCTGTCCAAGGTGATCGAAGCCGAAACGTTCGAGAACTTCCTCGGCAAGAAATACGTCGGCACCAAGCGCTTCGGGCTTGATGGCGGCGAATCGATGATCCCTGCGCTCGAGGCGGTGATCAAGTACGGCGGCCAGCTCGGCCTCAAGGAAATCGTCTACGGCATGCCGCATCGCGGCCGCCTCAACGTTCTCGCCAACGTGATGGCAAAGCCCTATCGCGTGATCTTCCACGAGTTTTCGGGCGGTTCGTCGAACCCCGACGACGTCGCAGGCTCGGGCGATGTGAAGTATCACCTTGGCACCAGCACCGACCGCGAGTTCGACGGCATCAGCGTCCACATGTCGCTGGTCCCCAACCCCTCGCATCTCGAGGCGGTGGATCCTGTCGTGCTGGGCAAGGTCCGCGCGCAGCAGGTCAACCGCGACGATCTGGCTGATCACAGCCAGGTGCTGCCGGTGCTGCTGCACGGCGATGCCGCCTTTGCAGGCCAGGGTATCGTGTGGGAGTGCCTCGGCTTTTCGGGCATCCGCGGTTACAACACCGGCGGCTGCATCCACTTCATCGTCAACAACCAGATCGGTTTCACGACCAGCCCGCAGTTCGCGCGCTCATCGCCTTACCCCTCGGATGTCGCCAAGGGCGTCCAGGCACCGATCCTGCACGTCAACGGCGACGATCCGGAAGCTGTGACCTTTGCGTGCAAGATGGCCATCGATTTCCGCCAGCAGTTCCACCGCGATGTCGTCATCGACATGTGGTGCTACCGCCGGTTTGGCCATAACGAAGGCGACGAGCCCAGCTTCACCCAGCCGCAGATGTACGCCAAGATCCGCCAGCATCCGCGCGTCAGCAAGATCTATGGCGATCGCCTGATCGATCAGGGCGTGGTGACGCAGGACTGGATCGACGGCACGGCCACGGCGTTTTCGGACAATCTCGAAGTCGAGTTCGAGGCGGGCAAGACCTACAAGGCGAACCAGGCAGACTGGTTTGCCGGACGCTGGTCTGGCCTGCACGCGCCTGCAGACCCCGAATATGCGCGCCGCAATGTCGAAACCGGCATCGACCGCAAGCTGCTCGAGAGCCTGGGCCGCACGCTGACCACGATCCCCGAAGGCCATGAGGTCCACAAGACCCTGCGCCGCGTGATCGATGCCAAGCGCGACATGTTCGACAAGGGCGAAGGCTTCGACTGGGCGACCGGCGAAGCGCTGGCGTTCGGGTCGTTGGTGTCGGAAGGCTATGCGGTGCGTCTGTCGGGCCAGGATTCGGGCCGCGGCACGTTCAGCCACCGCCATGCGGTGTGGATCGACCAGAACACCGGCGGCCGCTATCTGCCTCTGGAACAGGTTCCGCACGGGCGGTTCGAGGTGCTCGACAGCCCGTTGTCCGAATATGGCGTGCTCGGCTTCGAGTACGGCTATGCCATGGCCGACCCGAAGACCCTGGTGCTGTGGGAAGCGCAGTTCGGCGATTTCGCCAACGGCGCGCAGATCATGATCGACCAATTCATCGCCAGCGGCGAGGCCAAGTGGCTGCGCGCCAATGGTCTGGTGATGCTGCTGCCGCACGGCATGGAAGGCCAGGGACCCGAGCACAGCTCGGCGCGTCTGGAACGCTTCCTGCAGCTGTGTGCAGGCGACAACATGCAGGTGTGCAACATCACCACGCCGGCCAACTACTTCCATGTGCTGCGCCGGCAGATGCACCGTCCGTTCCGCAAGCCGCTGATCATCATGACGCCCAAGTCGCTGCTGCGACACAAGATGGCGGTATCGAAGACCAACGACTTCTGCGGCAACAGCCACTTCATGCGCATCCTGTCCGATCCGGCCCAGCCGGAGGACAAGGACGTCAAGCGGCTGGTGCTGTGTTCGGGCAAGGTCGCGTTCGACCTGATGGAAGCGCGCGATGCGGCGGGCGACAAGCACACCGCGATCATCCGGCTGGAACAGCTCTACCCCTTCCCCGGCGAGCCGCTGACCATCCGTCTGAAGCGCATGGTCAATCTGGAAGAGGTGGTCTGGGCGCAGGAAGAGGCGCGCAACAACGGCGCGTGGTTCTTCGTCGAGCCGTTCATCGAGGAATGCCTGGCCGATGCCGGGGTCGCCCCCAAGCGTCCTCGCTACGCAGGCCGGATCGCGGCGGCATCCCCCGCCACCGGTCTTGCCAAGCGGCACCAGGCCGAACAGGGCGCGCTGATTGCAGACGCGCTGGGCCATGATGTCCGCGATGAGATCCGTCGTCAGCGCAAGAGCTGACTACCCGCAAGAATATGAAGTTGTTTCCGCGAGTTGAAGCGGACAAAGACGAAGGTTTGTGAACCATGAGCATCGAAGTCAAAGTCCCCGTTCTGGGTGAATCGATCAGCGAAGCCACCATCGGCGAGTGGCTGAAGAAGCCCGGCGATGCGGTCGCCGCCGATGAGGCGATCGCGAGCCTGGAAACCGACAAGGTCGCGGTCGAAGTCCCCGCGCCGTCGGCAGGCGTGATGGGCCAGCAGATGTATGCCGCTGGCGACACCGTTCAGGTCGGCGCGCTTCTGGCGATGATCGAAGCGGCTGGAAGCGCGGCGGCAGCCTCGCCGCCGGCGACGCCTGCTCCGGCCCCTGCCGCCGCCCCTGCCCCTGCCCCCGCGGCTGCAAAGGCCGATCCTGCGCCTGCCCCGTCGGTCAGCTCGGGCGAGCCGGTGAGCCTGTCGCCTGCGGTGCGCCGTCTGGTGCTCGAACATGGGCTTGACCCCACCGGCATCCGCGGCACCGGCAAGGACGGCCGTCTGACCAAGGAAGATGTGCTCGCTGCGGCTGAATCCGCCAAGGCAGCGCCTGCGCCCGCCGCAGCGCCCACGCCTGTCGCTGCCAGCGCGCCTGTCGCCAGCGGCGCTGCCGGTCGCGAGACCGAGCGCGTGCGCATGACCCGCATCCGCCAGACGATCGCCAAGCGCCTCAAGAGCGCGCAGGACACCGCCGCGATGCTGACGACGTTCAACGACGTTGACATGACCGCGGTGATCGAGGCGCGCAACAAGTACAAGGACCTGTTCGAAAAGAAGCACGGTATCCGCCTCGGCTTCATGGGCTTCTTCGCCAAGGCCGCGTGCCTTGCGCTCAAGGATGTCCCGTCGGTCAACGCGCAGATCGAGGGCGACGAGATCGTCTATCACAACTACGCCGATATCTCGGTGGCGGTCAGCGCGCCCAACGGCCTGGTTGTGCCGGTGATCCGCAACGCCGAGACGCTGTCGTTTGCCGGCATCGAAAAGACCATCGCCGACTTCGGCAAGCGCGCCAAGGACGGCACGCTCAAGATGGACGAGATGATGGGCGGCACGTTCACCATCTCCAACGGCGGCGTGTTCGGCTCGTTGATGTCGACCCCGATCATCAACCCCCCGCAGAGCGCGGTCCTCGGCCTCCACCGCATCGACCAGCGCCCCGTGGTGATGCCCGACGGCTCGATCGCGGCGCGCCCGATGATGTACCTCGCGCTCAGCTATGACCACCGCCTGATCGATGGCCGTGAGGCGGTTACCTTCCTGGTGCGTATCAAGGAAGCGATCGAGGATCCGACGCGGTTGCTGATCGATCTTTGATAGCGTGTCCGGCGTGGGCGGGAAGCTGCAATTCCTTCTTGCGTCACCCCCGCGCAGGCGGGGGACCCGCTTTTCCTCTCCGGCATCGCAAAGCGGGCTTGCCGCGTTCGCGGGAATGACGGGGATGGAATTGCAAACGTAGCCCGGTTAAATCCGGCGCACGATGGAGTTTGAAAATGGCTGACTATGATTTCGACGTTCTGGTGATCGGTTCCGGTCCCGGTGGCTATGTCGCGGCAATCCGTGCGGCGCAGCTCGGCCTCAAGACCGCTTGCATCGAAAGCCGCGAGACTTTGGGCGGCACCTGCCTCAACGTCGGCTGCATCCCGTCCAAGGCGATGCTGCACGCGTCCGAGCTTTTCGAGGAGGCTGCCAGCGGCAAGCTCGCCAAATTGGGCATCAAGGGATCGGTCACGCTCGACCTCGAAACCATGCACGCGCAACGCCGCGATGCGGTCAAGGGGCTGACCGGCGGGATCGAATATCTGTTCAAGAAGAACAAGGTCGAGTGGATCAAGGGCCGCGGCGCGTTCACCGGCGCCGATACGGTGGCCGTGGGCGACAAGAGCTATCGCGCCAGGAACATCGTTATTGCCACCGGATCGTCGGTCACCCCGCTGCCCGGTATCACGGTCGATAACGACAGCCAGATCATCGTCGATTCCACCGGCGCGCTCGAGCTTGCCAAGGTTCCCGGCCACATGATCGTCATCGGCGGCGGCGTGATCGGGCTCGAGCTCGGCTCGGTGTGGAAGCGCCTGGGCGCCAAGGTCACCGTGGTCGAATATCTCGACATGATCCTGCCCGGCATGGACGGCGAAATCCGCAAGGAATCGCTCAAGGTGTTCAAGAAGCAGGGCATCGAGTTCAAGCTGTCGACCAAGGTCACCGGCGCTAGTGTCGAAGGCGGCAAGGCGATGCTGTCGGTCGAACCCTCAGCCGGCGGCGACACCGAAACCATCGAGGCCGACGTCGTTCTGGTGTCGATCGGTCGTCGTCCCAACACCGATGGCCTCGCGCTCGACAAGGCCGGCCTTGCCGTCAATGGCCGCGGACAGGTCGAGATCGATCATGATTTCAGCACCTCGGTCCCCGGCATCTGGGCGATCGGCGATGTCGTTCCCGGCCCCATGCTCGCGCACAAGGCCGAGGACGAGGGCATTGCGGTCGCAGAGAACATCGCGGGGCTCACCGGCATCGTGAACCACGACATCATCCCGAGCGTGGTCTACACAATGCCCGAGATCGCCGGCGTCGGCCTCACCGAAGAGCAGGCCAAGGAGCGTGGCGAGATCAAGGTCGGCAAGTTCCCGATGATGGCCAATTCGCGCGCCAAGACCAACCATGAAGGCGACGGCATGGTCAAGGTCATCGCCGATGCCAAGACCGACCGCGTGCTCGGCGTGTGGATCATCGCGTCCTTGGGCGGCACCATGATCGCACAGGCCGCGCAGGCGATGGAATTCGGCGGCACCAGCGAGGACATCGCCTACACCTGCCATGCGCACCCGACGCACAGCGAAGCGCTCAAGGAAGCCGCGATGGCGGTTCAGGGCAAGCCGATCCACATCTGACGGTTTGCAGGCCCACACGGCGGACGCGTCATCGTACTGGTGACGCGTCCTCGCCCGTCAGCGGCGCGATCCGCCGCGCGACATCGTCCAGCCAGCCGATGAACGCATCCACCCGCGCGAGCTTGCGCATGTCGCGGTGCACGACCAGCCAGAAACTGCGATGGATCGCGACCCGATCCGCCAGCACCCGCTCCAGCCGCGCGTTCTGCTCGCCCATGAAGCACGGCAGAATCCCCACCCCCGCGCCCGACGCGATCAGGCTGTGCTGCACGTTGATGCTCGAGCTGGTCAGCACGGGTTCCAGGCCCGGGCCGATCTCGTCGAGATAGCGCAGTTCGTCGGCATAGATGAAATCGGGGATATAGCCGATCAGCGGGTGGCGGCGCAGGTCGTCGATCGAACGGATCGGACCGGCCTGGGTCAGATAATCGCGGCCCGCATAGACCCCCAATTGATAGTCCACCAGCTTGCGCACCTTCAATGGCCCCGCGGTCGGGCGCGAGAGCATGATCGCCAGATCCGCCTCGCGCTTGGACGGGTTCAGAAAGCCGTTGGTGGCCACCAGCTCGATGCGGATCGCGGGGTGGAGGCGGTGAAACTCGGCCAGGTTGTGGCTGATCACCCAGGCGGCAAAGCCCTCCGCGACGCTCACCCTTATGGTGCCGGCAAACACCGTCTGCTCGCCGGTCAGCTCGGTGCGCGCATCGACCAGCGCCTGCTCGGCGCCTTCGGCATAATGCAGCAGCTTACGCCCGTGCTCGGTGAGCGCGATCCCCTTGCCGCTTGCCTCGAACAGCGTGGACTGCAGGTCGCCCGACAGCCGCGCCAGCCGCCGCGCCACGGTGGTGGGGTCGATCTCCAGCCGCCGCGCGGCTTCTGCCACCGATCCGGCGCGCGCCAGCATCAGGAAAATGCGCAGATCATCCCAGTTCATGAGCCATGCCGTGTCATGCGAACCCTCTCGTGGCCATTGTATTTCTGCAGCCCGCTGTGACGTTTTTACGCAATTGCTTGCATGAATGCCAGAGGCTATTGCGCTCTCCAAGCGACAAGCACCTACAGGAGAGCGACCATGCGCACCGTCACCCACCGTCTGGCCACCGGCGTTTCTGCCCCCGCCAGCCCCCGCCAGTCCGACATCTTCGATCCCAACAGCGGCTCGGTGCAGGCCAGGGTCGATCTGGGTGACAAGGCGGTGCTCGATGCCGCGGTCGAGGCCGCGCTCGCAGCGCAACCCGCCTGGGCCGCGACCAACCCGCAGCGCCGCAGCCGCGTCATGTTCAACTTCAAGGCGCTGGTCGAAGCCAATATCGATGAACTCGCAGCCCTGCTGTCGAGCGAGCACGGCAAGGTCCATGCCGATGCCAAGGGCGATATCCAGCGCGGTCTGGAAGTCATCGAATTCTGCTGCGGCATCCCGCACGCCTCCAAGGGCGAATACACCCATGGCGCGGGCCCGGGCATCGACGTCTATTCGATGCGTCTGCCGATCGGCATCGGCGCCGGCATCACCCCGTTCAACTTCCCCGCGATGATCCCGATGTGGATGTTCGGTCCGGCGATCGCCACCGGGAACGCCTTCATCCTCAAGCCTAGCGAGCGTGACCCCTCGGTACCGGTGCGTCTTGCCGAGCTGATGAGCGAAGCTGGCCTGCCCGATGGCATCCTGCAGGTCGTTCATGGCGACAAGGAAATGGTCGACGCGATCCTCGATCACCCCGCGATCGCCGGCGTGTCGTTTGTCGGATCGTCCGATGTTGCGCATTATCTTTACCAGCGCGGCGTTGCTGCGGGCAAGCGCGTCCAGGCAATGGGCGGCGCAAAGAACCATGGCATCGTCATGCCCGATGCCGATCTCGACCAGGTGGTCAAGGATCTCGCGGGCGCGGCCTTTGGCTCAGCAGGCGAACGCTGCATGGCGCTGCCGGTGGTCGTCCCCGTGGGCGATGAAACCGCTGAGCGCTTGCGCGCCAAGCTGATCCCGGCGATCGAAAAGCTGCGCCTCGGCGTGTCGTCCGATCCCGATGCCGATTACGGTCCGGTGGTCACCGCCGCGCACAAGGCCAAGGTCGAAGGCTGGATCCAGACCTGCATCGATGAGGGTGGCGAGATGGTCGTCGATGGCCGCGGCTTCACGCTTCAGGGGCATGAGAACGGCTTCTTCGTCGGCCCGACATTGTTCGATCACGTCACCACCGAGATGAGCAGCTACAAGGAAGAGATCTTCGGCCCCGTGCTGCAGATCGTCCGCGCCGCCGATTTCGAGGAAGCGGTCGCGCTGCCCAGCAAGCACCAGTACGGCAACGGTGTCGCGATCTTCACCCGCAACGGCCACGCCGCACGCGAGTTCGCCGCGCGGGTCAATGTCGGCATGGTCGGCATCAACGTGCCGATCCCGGTGCCGGTCGCCTACCACACCTTCGGCGGCTGGAAGCGCAGCGCGTTCGGCGACACCAACCAGCACGGCATGGAAGGCGTGAAGTTCTGGACCAAGATCAAGACGATCACCTCGCGCTGGCCCGATGGCGCGGTCGACGGCGGCAATGCCTTCGTCATCCCGACGATGGGTTGAATGAGGGGCTAAACGCGTGCGGCTTGCGTACACCGCCTATCTGGTCCGGGAATATGACGAAGCCATCTCCTGGTTCGTCGACGCGTTGGACTGGACACTGCTCGAAGACAGCGACCTGGGCGGCGGCAAGCGCTGGGTCCGGGTGGGTGGACGTGACGGCGGCGAACTGCTGCTGGCGCGCGCCACCTCGCCCGAACAGACAGCCGCCGTCGGCAAGGAAGCGGGCGGACGCGTCGCGTTCTTCGTGCACACCCGCGCCTTCGACCGCGATTATGCACGAATGCTCGCGGCAGGCGTGAAGTTTGCCGAGACTCCGCGCAATGAAGTCTATGGCCGCGTGGTGGTTTTTGCAGACCTGTATGGCAATCGATGGGATTTGATCGAAGCGCGTGACAACGCGGTTCCGGACAATGGAGAGATTTGAATGGCAACCATCGGATTTATCGGCCTGGGCAATATGGGCGGCGGCATGGCGGCGAACCTCGCCAAGGCGGGGCACAAGGTCATCGCATTCGATCTTTCGGGCGAGGCCCTCGCACGCGCAGGCGCTGCAGGCTGCACGCCTGTGTCGGACCCGGTGCAGGCGGTCAGCGACGCTGACGTGATTGTCACCATGCTGCCCGCGGGCAAGCATGTCGCATCGGTCTATAACGACTCCGTGTTCGGCGCGGCGCGATCGGGCACGCTGCTGATCGACTGCTCGACCATCGACGTCGATACCGCGCGGCAGGTCGCAGCCGCAGCCAAGGAGCGCGGACTGGAAGCGGTCGATGCGCCGGTTTCGGGCGGGATCGCTGCGGCCAATGGCGGCACACTGACGTTCATGGTCGGCGGCAGCTCGGGCGGTTTCTCGCGCGCAGCCCCGATCCTCTCGGACATGGGCAAGGCGGTGATCCACGCAGGCGACAATGGCGCAGGCCAGGCCGCGAAGATCTGCAACAACATGCTCTTGGGCGCGACGATGGCCGCGACCTGCGAGACCTTTGCGCTGGCCAAGAAGCTGGGGCTCGACCTGCAGACCTTCTACGACATCTCGTCCAAGGCTTCGGGGCAGAGCTGGTCGATGACGAGCTATTGCCCCGTGCCCGGGGTCGGCCCCGCCAGTCCGGCGGACAACGGCTATGCGGGTGGCTTTGCCGCCACGCTGATGCTCAAGGACATGCGGCTTGCGCTCGAGGCAGCCAAAGCCAATGGCGCGCAGGTGCCGATGGGCGAGCGCGCCGAGGCGATCTACGCCGCGTTCGTGGAAGCCGACGCGCAGGGGCTCGATTTCTCGGCGATCATCACCGCGCTCGAATAAGGCCGCGGCGCGGATTGCTCCTGCCCCCGCGGGCGAATGACAGAAGGCCGCCCCTTTAGTTCGCCCCCCTCTCCCCCTATATCCGCAGCCATGGCGCTGCCCCAAATCATCACCGACTGGTTCGGGCAGCGCGGTTGGGCACCCCGGCGGCATCAAATGGAGATGCTGGAGCAGGCAGACGCAGGGCGCCACGCGCTGCTGGTCGCCTCGACCGGTGCGGGCAAGACGCTCGCGGGCTTCCTGCCCACGCTCGCCGACTTCACCGACGGCAAGACCCATGACGGGCTGCACACGCTCTACATCTCGCCGCTGAAGGCACTCGCGCACGACATTCAGCGCAATCTGCTGACCCCGGTGACCGAGATGGGGCTGCCGATCACCATCGAGACCCGCAGCGGCGATACGCCATCAGACCGCAAGGCGCGTCAGCGAGCGCGTCCGCCGCATATCCTGCTGACCACGCCCGAATCGCTCAGCCTGTTGCTGTCCTACCCCGAGAGCTTCGAGATGTTCGCAGGGCTCAAGACCGTGATCGTCGACGAGGTTCACGCCTTTGCCACCGGCAAACGCGGCGACCTGCTCAACCTCTCGCTCGCGCGGTTGCAGGCCATCGCTCCCGCGCTGCGCCGGGTAGCGCTGTCGGCGACGGTAGCGGACGCAGATGCCTACCGTGCCTGGCTCGCACCCTATGGCGATATCGATACCGTAGCCCTGGTCGAGGGCGAGCCCGGCGCTGAACCCGACCTGTCGATCCTGATCACCGACGACCGCGTCCCCTGGGCGGGGCACAGCGGCAACTACGCCGTGCCGCAGGTGCTCGAGGAGATATCGCGCAACCAGACGACATTGGTGTTCTGCAACACGCGGTTTCTCGCCGAGTTCATCTTTCAGAAGCTCTGGGAACTCAACGAGGCGCATCTGCCGATCGGCATCCACCACGGCTCGCTGTCGGTCGAGGCGCGGCGCAAGGTCGAAGGCGCAATGGCGCGCGGCGAACTGCGTGCGCTGGTCGCCACCGCCAGCCTCGATCTGGGGGTCGACTGGGGCAATGTCGATTGCGTGATCCAGATGGGCGCGCCCAAGGGATCGTCGCGGCTGCTCCAGCGGATCGGCCGCGCCAACCACCGGCTCGACTGCCCCAGCCGCGCGATCCTGGTCCCCGGCAACCGCTTCGAATATCTGGAAGCCCAGGCGGCGTTCGATGCGGTCACCGAAGGCCAGCGCGATGGCGAAAGCTTCCGCCCCGGCGGGCTCGATGTGCTCGCGCAGTTCATCATGGGCGCAGCGTGCGCGGGGCCGTTCCACGAGGATGCGCTGCTCGACGAGGTTCAGTCCGCCCTGCCCTATAGCGGCATCGACCGCGCCGCGTTTCAGCGGGTGCTCGGCTTTGTCGAGAACGGCGGCTATTCGCTCCGAGCCTATGACAAGTTCAAGCGGCTGGTGCGGCTGGCCGATGGCACATGGCGGCTCGCGCATCCCAAATTTGCTGCGCAATATCGCCTGAATGCGGGCATCATCGTCGACACCCCGATGCTCGAGGTGCGCTTCAAGAACGGGCGGTCTCTGGGCAAGGTCGAGGAGAATTTCGCCGCGCAGCTCGCGCCTGGCGACACTTTCGTGTTCGCAGGCATGGGGCTCGAGGTCGAGCGGATCAAGGACATGGACCTGCTGGTCAAGGCGTCGGCCAAGGCCTCGCAGATCCCCAGCTACAACGGCGCGCGGATGCCGCTGACCACGCATCTGTCGCAGCGCGTGCGCGGCTTCCTGACCGACCGCGCGAGCTGGCCGCGCTTCCCCGATGACGTGCGCGAGTGGCTCGAGATGCAGGACTGGCGCTCGGCGATGCCCGAGCCCGATCAGCTGCTGGTCGAGACCTTCCCGCACCATGGCCGCCATTACATGGTCTGCTATCCGTTCGAGGGATGGAACGCGCACCAGTCGCTGGGCATGCTGCTGACCCGGCGGATGGAGGATCGCGGGCTGCAGCCGATGGGCTTTGTCGCCAATGACTATGCGCTCGCGGTGTGGGGCCTCAAGCCGATCACCGATCCCGGCGCCTTGCTGTCGGCGGATATCCTGACCGATGAGTTCACCGACTGGGTGCAGAACAGTTACCTGCTCAAGCGCGCCTTTCGCGAGGTCGCGGTGATCAGCGGGCTGGTCGAGCGCCAGCATCCCGGCAAGAAGAAGTCCGGGCGGCAGGTCACCTTCTCGACCGACCTTATCTACGATGTGCTGCGCAAGTACGAGCCCGACCATGTGCTGCTCGAGGCCGCCTGGGCCGATGCGCGCGCGCGGATGACCGATGTCGGGCGGCTGGGCGATCTGCTCGACCGCGCGGCAGGCACGATGCTGCACATCGATCTGGAGCGCGTCAGCCCGCTCGCGGTGCCGGTGCTGGTGATGATCGGGCGCGAGAGCGTGGCGCAAGGGTCGACCGACGATGCGCTGCTGACCGAGGCCGAGAGCCTCGCTGCCACCGCGATGCGCGGCGATTGATTGCGGGCGCTCACCGCTGGTGGTAATCTCATGCCAGTGCCCGGCCTGAAACGGGCGCGGGAAAGGATCGCAGCCATGACCTTACGCCCCCTGCCCGGTGCGCTGGCCCTTGCCGTCGCGCTGTGCGCATCCGCTGCGGCAGCCCAATCGAGCCCGGCGTCCTCCGTCCCCGCTGCTCCGACTGTTTCC
>Ga0307994_1000639_pt1 | contig 23759 bp, 16 predicted proteins | sample EllFjometagen261_FD_203171 | JGI IMG/M metagenome (GOLD analysis project Ga0307994, IMG submission 203171) | Marine microbial communities from Ellis Fjord, Antarctic Ocean - #261 | ecosystem: Environmental > Aquatic > Marine > Unclassified | place: Southern Ocean | collected 2014-11-02 | reverse complement strand
GACATATTTTTAGGACTTTCTGTGGGAAATGTGGTAACACAAGATATGGTGAAGTCTATGGCTAAAAATCCTATCGTATTTGCTCTAGCCAACCCAGATCCAGAGATACCTTACGACGAAGCCATGGCGGCTCGTGAAGATGTGATAATGGCTACTGGACGTTCTGATTTTCCTAATCAGGTGAATAACGTATTGGGATTCCCATTCATATTCAGAGGAGCACTAGACGTGCGTGCTACGGCTATCAATGAAGAAATGAAGTTAGCAGCGGTAAAAGCACTAGCTGAAATGGCCAAAGAGCCTGTACCTGATGGTGTACTAATAGCATATAACCAACCCGACATGAGTTTCGGTAAAGACTACATCATACCTAAACCACTTGACCCAAGACTAATCACTCGTGTAGCACCCGCAGTAGCCAAAGCAGCTATGGAAAGTGGGGTAGCTCAGCAAGACATAACGGATTGGGACGCCTACGAAGTAGATCTTTTAAAACGTATGGGTCTGGACAATAGATTCCTTAGAAGTCTTGCACTTCGTGCAAAGCAAAACCCACAGCGTGTGGTCTTTGGCGAAGCCGATAATCCAAAAATACTAAAAGCCGCACACGTAGCTCGTGAAGAAGGCAGCTGTATTCCAATATTACTCGGGTTTGAAGATGAAATACGTGCTCAGATTGAAGATCTAGGACTCAATCTACTGGACTGCGAGATTATAGACCCAAGCAGATCGCCAGAGATAACCCAAAAGTATGGCCAACTATACTTCGAAAAAAGAGCCAGAAAAGGGCTAACTCTTCACGAAGCCAAACGCAAAATGCGTCAGCGTACCTACTTTGGTACTATGATGGTGGAGATGGGAGAAGCTGACGCCTTCATCAGTGGACAAAATAGCAACTATCCAGACACTGTACGCCCAGCGTTAGAAATCATAGGAAAAGAAGAAGGCACCAGCAAGGTAGCGGGTATGTACATCATTATGAGTAAGCAAGGACCACTTTTCTTTGCCGATACTACAGTGAATATAGAACCTACTGCTGATGGCTTAGTAGATATAGTAAAACTGACGCACAAAATGGTGAGCAAACTACAAGTGAAGCCTCGTATAGCTATGCTAAGTTACAGTAATTTTGGCTCTGCCAAAGGTCCTACAGTGACTAACATACAAGCAGCGTTAGCCAAATTACACAAAGAAAATCCAGAGATACTAGTAGATGGCGAAATGCAAGCTAATACTGCTCTAGACGCAGAGCTGAGACAAGAGCTCTTCCCATTCTGTAAACTAGGAGATGAGAATGCCAACGTATTTATCTTCCCTGCTCTTAGCTCAGGCAACATAGCATACAAAATGGTTCAAAGTCTTGGTATATCCGAAGCTATTGGGCCGGTATTACTAGGTTTTCGTAAGTCTGTACACGTACTACAACTAGGTAGTTCTGTACGTGAAATAGTGAATATGGTAAATCTAGCAGTAGTAGATGCACAAGGCAAGAAAGGATTATTTTAATGACGTTGGCAGGTTAATTTTTTGATATGTTAATTTGCAAATAAGTAACCCAGCATGTCTATTCAAATTATATCAACTGAATCAAAGCTCTATCAAAAAGCTATAGACCTCCGCAATGAAATTCTCCGTAAACCCCTGGGGATGGACATCGATAATGATGGATTCAAAGACGGAGAAGACCACGTACATTTCGTAGCATTAGAAGACGATGAAGTAGTAGGTGTAGTAGTACTCATTCCACACTGGAAAGAAGGAGTAGGTAAACTCCGCCAAATGGCAACTGCAGAAAAGGTAAGAGGCAAAGGCTACGGAATCCAACTCGTAAAAGCCTTGGAAGAATATGCCGCTGAACAACAAATGACTTCTGTTTTCTTGCACTCAAGACACTATGCCGCTGGTTTTTATGAAAAGCTTGGTTATACAATCTGGTCAGATGTATTCCAAGAAGTGGGAATGGACCATTTTGCGATGCAGAAGAGGATTTAGTCGTAACTAGGTTGTAGAATAGATAAGGCAAGCTATTAAACCTATAATGGCCGAAAACATTCCAACATTCGCCCAATTATAAATTCGTAACAACCTATTAGCTTCTTCCAGTAAGTTTTCGTCAATTTTATTAAAAAGCACTGCTTTTTCAAGCTCATTTGCCTGTAACATTGGTGTCAAGTTCATAAAACCGTCCATCAATGGCAAGTCATTACTTTTTAAAAAAAAATGGATGCAAATCCAACTATAAACTGCAAATACAATCGATAGGATTAATATGCTTATTGAAAATATTACTAATAAAATCAAAATGTCACGTTTCTCCTTTACTTAAACCACTCCACACCATTCTTGAAAATATCCATAAACTCCATTTCAGGGATATTTTTCATTAGGCCTTTGCGGTAACGCTCTGGGTGTCCCATTCTACCGTAGATCTGTCCCGTAGCGTCTGTGATGCCTTCTATACCGTGTACAGACCCATTTGGGTTGTACGGCATATCTAGTGCTACATTTCCTTCGAAATCGATGTACTGAGTTGCTATCTGCCCATTGGCTGCTAGCTCTTTTACCATAGCGTCGTCTGCATAGAATCTACCTTCTCCGTGAGAGAATGGTACGATGTATTTCTTGCCTTTCATTCCTGCTAGCCATGGTGATTTATCGCTCTTTACTTCTACGTGTGCCGTCTGGCTTATGTGTCTACCGATACTGTTAAAAGTCATAGTAGCAGAAGTATCATCCAAGTCTCTTATCTCACCATATGGCAATAGACCCGATTTTACTAACGCTTGAAATCCATTACAGATACCGAGCATCAATCCACCTCTTTTGAGTAGTGCGTGCACCGCATCTTTTATCGCTGGATTTTTGAGTACCGATACTATATACTTGGCAGAGCCATCTGGCTCATCTCCTGCTGAGAATCCACCTGGTATCATCATAATATTAGCAGCATTTATCTGCTCTACGAATGCTGCTATAGATTCACTGATAGCCTCCTCACTGTAATTGGTAAATAGTCTAGTGTGCACATCTGCTCCTGCATCTACGAATACGTGCTCAGACTCATACTCACAGTTGGTTCCCGGGAATATCGGGATGAACACGCGAGGCGTTGTGAGTTTTGAGTTATTAGTTTTTAGTAGAGTCTCATTGTTTAGAGCTTGGAATTTGGAATTTGAATCTTTGGGGCTTGGAGTCTTTGACGGAAATATCGGCTCAAGCGTCCCTTCCCAAGCTGTAGTAAGTTCTCCTAGGTTGAATATCTCGCTGTTTATAGTTAAGTCACTTCCTCCTGTTTTACCGAGTAGTTCGTATCCTGCTAGTTCTGTTTTAGATTCTAAAATTAGGCTTCCTATCTGTGGTTTAAAACAGTCTTTTTCGTAGTTGATGTCCGCTCCTATTCCATTACCCACAGCCATTTTAAATACAGCACTTGCTAGTCCGCCATCTTTTATGGTTTGGGCAGAGAGAATAGTACCTTTTTTGATGTGTTGGTGTATATCAGCGTACGTTTTGTTTAGCAAATCGTAATTAGGAAGTCCACTTGCAGTAGCTTGATGCTCTGCAAGGTAGAGGTAGTTTCCTTCTCCTTTTATCTCTGGGGAAATGATGTTTTTCAATTCTCCTACTGCACACGCAAACGAGATGAGGGTTGGTGGTACCTGTATATTATCGAACGTTCCACTCATAGAATCTTTGCCTCCTATTGCAGCAGTTTCAAATTCTAGTTGAGCTTCTAATGCTCCAAGCAATGCCTGCAATGGCTTGCCCCATTTCTCCGCATCTGCTCCCAGTTTTTCGAAATATTCTTGAAAACTAAGGCGAGCATCTTTGTGATTACCACCTGCTGCTACTAGTTTAGCGAGTGACTCCACTACAGCATACGCTCCCATTAGGAACGGGTTTTTGTTGGCTAAATCTACAGAGAATCCCCAAGTAGATATAGCTACCGTATCCGTAGATTTATTGAGTACAGGAATCGTATTCACACTTGCTAGTGAAGGCGTCTTGAGGTACTTTCCGCCTAAAGGCATGAGCACTGTAGTACGTCCTACGTGTGAGTCAAAATTTTCTATCAGTCCTTTTTGCGAAGCTACATTGAGCTGCGAAAGTTCTTTTTTGAATTGCTCATTGGTCAACGGAGTAATTACCTGTGTTTCTGCATAGCTATTACTTACTGCTTTGGCATGCATCGTTTTCTGGGTACCAGCAGTATCTAAGAATTCACGATCTAGGTCTACTATCATTTCTCCTCTCCAGAAGATTTGCATTCTACCACTATCCGTTACTTCTGCTACATCTACAGCGAGCAGATTTTCTTGCGAAGCGTACGCTATGAAAGTTTCTACATCTTTAGCTTCTACCACTACCGCCATTCGCTCTTGCGACTCAGATATGGCGAGTTCAGTACCATTCAGTCCTGTATACTTCGTAGGCAGTTTGTCTAGATTTATATTTAGACTATCTGCTATTTCTCCTATAGCTACCGACACTCCTCCTGCCCCGAAATCGTTGCATTTTTTGATAAGTTTAGTTACCTCTGGCTTGCGAAATAAGCGTTGTATTTTTCGTTCTTCTACTGCATCTCCTTTTTGTACTTCAGCACTTAGCGTGTTGATAGAAGTTTCGTCCTGCACCTTACTAGATCCAGATGCTCCACCCACACCATCACGGCCCGTTTTACCACCTACCATTATTACGCGGTCGCCCGTTTCTGGGGCTTCTCTACGTACCCAATCCTTAGGCACTGCTCCTGCTACGTAGCCTACTTCCATTCGTTTGGCTTTGTATCCTGGATCGTATACTTCTGCTATTTGCGAGGTAGCCAGTCCTATTTGGTTACCGTAAGATGCGAATCCTTTGGCAGCTGTTTTGGTTATTTTTTTCTGTGGAAGTTTCCCTTCCAATGTATCTTCTATTCGTTCCCGAGGATCAGCACTACCTGTTACACGCATCGCTTGATATACGAATGCTCTACCGCTCAATGGATCTCTGATAGCTCCACCCACACACGTAGATGCACCGCCAAATGGCTCTATCTCTGTAGGATGATTATGCGTTTCATTTTTGAAGAGTAAATACCACGCTTGCTTCTCACCTTCTACATCTACTTCTATCTCTATAGTACACGCATTTATCTCGTCTGTAATTACTAGATCATCTAGCTTTCCGTTAGCTCTAAGATATTTAGCTGCTATAGTTCCTATATCCATGAGCGAAATAGGCTTATGCTCTCTGCCTAATTCTTTTCTTAAAGCTAAGTAGCGATTAAATATTTCTTCTAGTTTGTAAGCTAAATCTCCTGCAAACTGGATGTCTTTTAACTCCGTAAAGAAGGTAGTGTGTCTACAGTGATCACTCCAATACGTATCCAGTACCTTTAGTTCTGTCTCGGTAGGATTTCTTTTTTCATTCTGAAAATAGGTTTGAATAAATTTCAAATCTGCCAAGTCAAACGAAAAGCTCCATTCTTTATGAAATGCGAGCAATGCACTTTCATCCAATGCTGTAAATCCTTCAATAATAGGCACTACCGTAGGTTTAGGAATTGGCGGATTTACTAAAATATCCAGATTCTTTTCTTGTGAATCTACACTATTGATGACGTAGTCTTTTACTTTAGCCAAATCAGAATCACTTACCTTATCAAAAACGAAAAGCTTCCCTGTACGAATAGCAGGCTTGTTTCCTACTACTAACTGAATAGCCTGAGCTGCTGAGTCTGCACGCTGATCGTACTGCCCAGGTAGGTATTCCGTAGCAAATGAAGAAGTGCCGCTAGCTGCAGGATTATTAGTATGAACCACATCAGCCACTGCATCCAAAAGCACTGTTTTGAGCTTACCCCAAGATTGCTCTTGAGCATCGAATACATCATAGATTACGTATTGCTTTAAGTGTGTAAGTGAAGTGAATTCTTGGAGTTCTGCAAGTACTTTATGTGACTCGACATCAAACGCGGATTTCTTTTCTACGAAAATTCTTTGATTCATGCGTATTGGTATATGATAGGCAAAGGTAAACGGTACTATTACGTGACATAGACTAGAGGGCTGAATGTTGAGAAAATTCTTTAAAACACTTAGACGCTAAGTTATAGGAGAAGTTTTCGCAAAGCAAAAATCTTAATCTCTCTAAAAATATGTTTTGAGTTAAATAAAGTGTTCTCCCAATAACACTATATCTTCAGTCGGGTTGAAATTCTAAGTGCCTTAGTGTTTTTTCTTTTTGAGAGTTTCCAAGTATCTATATTTGAACCTATGGGACCAAATCCAGAAGATCATTATGTCAATCGAAGCAACTGGCTGAGAGCGGCAGTGCTCGGAGCCAATGACGGCATACTTTCCACTGCGAGTATCGTAATAGGTGTAGCAGCCGCAAGCAGCACCAGAGAACCAATAATACTGGCAGGCGTAGCAGGTCTAGTAGCAGGAGCACTCTCTATGGCCGCCGGCGAATATGTGTCTGTAAGCTCGCAGAGTGATTTAGAAAATGCTGACCTAAAACGTGAGGAGCAAGAGCTTATTGATTTCCCTGTACAAGAAGAGAAAGAGTTAGCCAAAATATATGTAACCCGCGGACTTACTAAAGACCTAGCCAACCAAGTAGCTCGCGAACTCACAGAGCACGATGCCCTTGGAGCACATGCCAGAGACGAGTTAGGTATCAACGAAATAACACAAGCCAATCCATTTCAAGCGGCATTGGCATCTGGAGCGGCATTCATCTTCGGAGGGGTACTGCCTGTTATCGTAGCTTTCTTTGGAAATTTAAGTGCTATGATCTATTTGCAGTATGGCTTTGCCATCGCATTTTTAGTATTACTAGGCTCGGTAGCCGCTAGAGCTGGAGGCTCCAACGTACTACGAGCAGTCATTCGCATTACCTTTTGGGGTACTGCGGCTATGGGCCTTACTGCACTTATTGGTTATCTGTTTGGGGTAAATGTGGGGTAGATTATTGACTAATAATAACATCTTTGCACTCTGAATTTACTAGACACCATAGAGCAGCCTTCTGATCTTAAAAAACTGAGTGTAAAGCAGCTGCCACAGTTGTGTCAGGAGATTCGTGAATTTTTCATTGAAAGAATCCTTAAGAACGGTGGCCACTTTAGTGCTAATCTGGGTGTAGTAGAACTTACAGTTGCATTGCATTATGCCTATGAATTCACAGACGATAAACTGATATGGGACGTAGGACACCAAGCCTATATTCATAAATTACTCACTGGTCGTAAATCAGAGTTTGATTCCATTCGAAAACTGGATGGATTGAGTGGATTTCCTAAAATACAGGAAAGTCCTTTTGACCATTTTGGTACAGGGCATTCTAGTACTTCTATATCAGCCGTGATGGGAATGGCAGAAGCAGCTCTGCTCAATAAGAAAAAAAATAAACACATAGCCGTGATAGGTGATGGCTCACTTACGGGTGGAATGGCATTCGAAGCACTTAATAATCTGGGTGTAAGCAAGGCAAATGTGCTAGTAATAGTAAACGATAATCAGATGGGAATAGACCCCAATCTAGGAGCTATCAATACTCATCTAGCTGAAATAGATGGAATAAAACCGAATCTTTTTGAGAACTTAGGATTACAGTATGACGGACCACAGGATGGACACGACGTGGTAGACTTGGTTAATTATTTTGAGAAACAAAAAGAGAATAATGGCCCACAAATACTCCATATCAAAACCATAAAAGGCAAAGGATACGAACCTGCAGAAAAAGCACAAACCGACTGGCACAGTGTTAGTTACGTAAAAATAGACCCGCTAAAGCCTGAAACACTTGAGGTAAAGCCCCGAAAGTTTCAAGAAGTATTTGGTCATACACTACTACAGCTTGCTGAAAAAGATAAACGCGTAGTCGGCATCACTCCAGCCATGCCAAGCGGCAGCTCTATGAAAATAATGATGGATGCCATGCCAGACCGTGTTTTTGATGTGGGAATAGCAGAACAACACGCCGTGACATTTGCTGGGGGATTAGCCTTAGAAGGCAAACGACCATTTTGCAATATCTACTCCTCATTCGCACAACGTGCCTATGACCAGATCATTCACGACGTAGCTCTACAAAACATTCCTGTTATCTTTTGCCTAGACAGAGCAGGACTAGTGGGAGCAGATGGACCTACGCACCATGGAGCTTTTGATTTAGCTTTTCTAAATGCGATTCCTAATCTCACCATCCTATCTCCTATGGATGAGCACGAGCTCAGGAATATGATGTATTGGGCGGTAGACTATACTGAAGGGCCGGTAGTGATTCGCTATCCACGTGGCAGAGGAAGTAAGATAGATTACAATAACGAAATTCAGCCGCTAGAAATCGGCAGCTCTCGTACACTTACTTCTGGAGGTAAACTAGCTATTCTTTCTATCGGTCAAATAGGCACAGAAGTGCAAAAAGCCATTTCTAAAAATCAGCTAGAAGATGAAGTGACTCACGTAGATGCTCGCTTTATGAAGCCGCTTGACTTGCAAAAAGTCGGAGAATTATTCCGCTCCTTTGACAAGATAATCACAGTAGAGGAATCATGCTTGTTAGGCGGGTTTGGGCAACAGATAAAAGTACTAGCACAAGATTCTGGATATAAAGGCACCATAACTTCTCTTGGTCTGCCAGATGTATTCGTGGAGCACGGAGAAATATCCGAACTCAGAGCTAAGTATGGCTTGGATGCTGATGGGATTGGGAGGGTGATTACAACTCTTCTTTGATTATTTGTCGCTGTTTTACAGATCCGTAATTCTTGTTTGTCGCTATTGATACACCTCTATTTTAATGCAAATCACAGATTTGCTTAAAATCTACCCCTCTGATAGAGGGGATTTTTTGTCGCTAGAGGATTTTGCTCCGCAAAATTTTTTTAGACCCGAATAATCCCTCGCCGAGGCGAGGGCTTTTAGTCCCAAATCTATGATTTGGTGAGATTAAAAGGGGTGTGTTTCTAAACTCGAAGAAATCTCCCATAAGTGCACCCTTCGACTCCGCTCAGGATGACTTATTCTATCACTGCCACCACCCTAAAACCAATAGTAGACTTTGCGTCTATTGCAGGTTGCTTACTTTCTACTCTCACGTCATATCCTGTATCATTCCAGCTGCCACCCATAGCTACAGTATCATTAGATACTAGCTCTGCTACATTACCAGACATATTATAGACTCCGAATTGATTGGGATAGTACGATTCTGCCGGTGCCGTAATTGTCATGGTGGAACTTGAATTATTAAACGGCACTACTTGGTATTCTTGCTTCTCTCTGTTATATCTAATGTTTTGAGCATCAAATCTCTTGAAATTAGATAAATAAATACCTTTAGAGTTTCTCATATAAGGACCTCCCCAAGGATAAAAACCAGAAGTTTCTCCTCTTGCTGCTCTTATCCATTGTTTCTTAGTAGGAACTGAAAAAGTTATTTTCACTTCTTGATCTCTCATTGCAAATATCTCTGTAAGCCAAGATGCATAGGCTTGTGCTTGTATTAAAGTCATCCCAACTGCAGGATAATCCTTATACGCAGGATGCCAATAATAATAGTCTACGAAAGGTTCGTTATATGCCAAAGCAGTTCGCCAAACTGTGGTATCAAGAATATTAGCATTGTACTCTTCCATTCTACCTTCTTGTTTTAAATATGAAAGAAACTCTTTCCAATTGATATTCGTAATTTCAGTACTTGAAACATAAAATTCAGAACAAGAATCTAGGCCGTGATCAAAGAACCTTTGTGGAGCCAATGCCGCGGATCTTGCATCAAGCATTTTAAAACTATCTAGTTTTTCAATCTTTATTCTATCCGGATGCATATACACCTTACCCGCAGGCACTTTAACATAGTGTTTAGTCAAATACTTAGACGTCTGTGGTTTTTTGTTTTTGCCAAAGGCAAATAATAAAGGTAAGAGCAATAAGAGGTATCCCAGTTTTTTCATGATTAGAAAACGAAGGTAAGAAGGAAATAGTATTTTTTGTTCAATCTTCAATACTCCACTGCATACGCACCGGCATTCAGATTGACAAAAACAAACGAATAATTTACCTAGAACGGGGAACACACGAAATGACAAGCAATACAAGAATACACCTACCTTTGCCCCACAAATAGAACGAGATGCGATTTAATCATAAAACCATAAACCTACAACGCTATCCTAACACTGCCAATCGCTCTCTCAGAGCATGGAGTGCTGCAGATGAACTAATTCTAGAGACAGCTCTAGGACTTGGTTTAGAAAAAAAGAGTATCGTACTGATGCACGATACCTTTGGGGCTATGGCTGTGGCTCTGAGCGTACATAATCCTCATTCTATAATCACCAATGCCTCACAGCTAAAAGCTACCAAACTAAACTTAGCCAATAATGGCTTAGATAAGAAAGACTGGGAGCATAGTAATCCGCTGAATATACAAGCAAAAGAGATAGACATTGCTCTACTCAAAATACCGAAATCTGCAGACCTTTTTCAGCTTTACGTACAGCAGCTACATGCGGCTGGCAATGCAGATAGTGTTATCCTATGTGGGTTTATGACTCGCAACTTTACTGCTCGCTGGAAAGAGATAGCAGAACTCTACTTTGAGGATGTATCACAGTCTATGGCTGTAAAAAAAGCAAGAGTTCTAATCCTTAAATCTCCAAAAAATAAGATAGAAAAAGCACCTCTATTTCATACTATCAAAAACGATTTAGATCTTAACCTAAAACAGTACTCTGGAGTATTCTCTTCTGAGAAAGTAGATCCTGCTACACAGGTTCTATTAGAGCATTTACCTACTCTTACAGAAGACCAAAATATACTAGACCTAGCGTGTGGTAATGGTGTAATAGCTGCTTATATACAAAAGCTATATCCAAAGAATCCTATCTCTGTAATAGATGACAACTATCTAGCCATAGCCTCTGCTAAACTAAACCTGGGAAAAGAAAATATCAACTACCATTGGTCTGACACTGTGACGGCATGTAGAGATCAAAAGTTTGATTTAATTCTATGTAACCCTCCGTTTCATTTTGAGTATGAGAACACAATAGAGATCTCTATGACTCTTTTCAAAGAAGCCAAAGATGCTTTACAAAATGGTGGATCATTCTATATAGTAGCCAATACGCACTTAAACTACCGCACTCATCTTACCAAGCTTTTCAAAGAGGTAACTCAAGTCACTGAAAGTGGCAAATTTGAGGTGATACTTTGTAAGTAGAAAATAGTAGCTAAGCTTAGCACACTACCTTTCAAACTCAAAGACCTCAATAATCTCTGGGAAAAAGTACTTCTTCTTTAACTCGAAATCTGCTTGAAAATCAGAGATTAACTTTTCCTTTGGGCCACCGTCTGTCATCATGAAAATGACCTTATTTACCGTGGTATCTATCCGTGCTTCTGAATACTGATTTATTCCATAGAAATTTTCTTCCTTGAATCCTTCTAGCACATTATAAAATCCATACTCAGCATCATACTTTTTGAACCTTTCTCGGTTAAAATAATACGAATAGCCCAAAATTCTAAACTTGGGATACATCACTACTCGAGTATTCTCATCTCTAAGTTCTTGCACCTTGGCTACAGCTTCTCGGCTATGTCTACCATTATCTATGCTTCTCTCACTCTTTACCACAAAACAAACAAGCAGTATCACTGGTATAATCCATTTCCCCATAGGAAGCTTTACTATAGACAGGCTGGCTATGCTAATCACTAAAATAAATCCTACAAAAGCGTGCATTAAATATCGATTATGAAACATAGGCATTTCATAACTTATAAGATACATACCAAAAAACGGTACAATAAACCAAGCTAAGATTACAAGCAGATTCTTGTCCATAGCTCTAAGACGTCTCAGATTAAAAACTACTGCTAAACCAATAATACAGAGTATGACGGTTACCACTTTTTTGCTATTGGCAAACTGCATAAGCATATACTCTATGGTAGGCCAACCATCTGGCGGCAATAGCCAAGTTCCCTTTTCTTTGGTTACTGAAAATTGTTCTAAAACCACAGGGACATACGGCCCAAAAAGGACAAAGGAAGCTGCCAAACTTAGCACAACCGCTTTGAGCTTTTTACCTTCTCTAAAACTAAAAAGCAATGCAAAAAAGACTTGTAGACCTATGACCATTACCCCAAAATAATGAGCATAGAGTAGCAATGCATTTACTATCGCGAATAGGACCAACGTCCTAATAGAATACCTATTATTTACCCATCTTAAAAAATAATAAAAGCTAATGCACGTGAGCATTCCAAAAAGAGCATACACTCTAGCCTCGTGAGCAAAGTATGTGGCATAGTTCGAAAAGGTAAAAAGTAATCCAGCTAGGATACCCGTATATTTTGAGAAAAACTCATTTCCTATTTTATATAAAAATGCACCTGTGATTCCAGTGAATATGAGAGAAGGAACTCTTACGGCAACTTCTCCTATACCAAACCAACCTTCCCAGAAATGCAGAAAAAGCTCATACAAAGGCGGATTGTTACCTGGTCGCATATGCCTTAGAATATCAGCGATATCCATCTGAGCGAAGTAAACACTATAAGGCTCATCGCCTGCTAAGCTATTGACCTCTATACCAAAAAATCTAAGAATAATATTGAATAGAAAGAATAATACGGGTATAACCCAACCCAACTTTCTTAGGCGAGTCATCCCTATAGATCTTTGGCTTGAGCAACAAGCTCAGCAATATCTAGCACCTCTACTGCACCTTCCTTATTGGCATGTTTCACGCCGTCACTCATCATAGTGGTACAGAAAGGACAGTTAGCAGATATGATACTAGCTCCAGTTTCTATAGCTTCTTCGGTACGCTCTATGTTAATCTCTTTAGTACCTTTTTCAGCTTCTTTAAACATCTGAGCACCACCAGCACCACAGCAAAGTCCTTTAGACTTACAACGCTTCATCTCCACGAGCTCTGCATCTAGAGCTTCTAGTATGCGTCTTGGAGCATCATACACACCATTTGCTCTACCTAAGTAGCAACTATCGTGATACGTTATTTTTTTACCTTTAAACGGGTCTGCACCAAAGGTCAGTTTCCCCTCGTCTATTAACTGCTGCAGGAAAGTAGTGTGATGAATCACCTCATACTTTCCGCCTAAGGATGGATATTCGTTTTTTAATGTATTAAAGCAATGCGGACATGTGGTTACTATTTTAGTGATATCATATGCATTGAGCGTAGCGATGTTAGCCATAGCCTGCATTTGAAAAAGAAACTCGTTACCTGCTCTTTTTGCTGGATCACCTGTACAGCTTTCTTCTTTGCCCAGTATGGCATAGTTTACGCCTACATTATCTAGTATTTTAACGAATGCTTTGGTTATTTTTTGAGCTCGCTCATCAAAACTACCTGCACAACCTACCCAAAATAGGATATCTGCTTTTTCTCCTTTTGCTACTAGCTCTGCTACTGTAGGTACGTGTATTTGTTCACTCATATACCTTCGCAAGGTATAACAAAACTGAGTCTTTTTTTACTCTTTTATAGTATGACCTCGTTTGCTCTTTTTAGGAGCAGGTTTTTTTATTTTATATCTTACAGTGAACATAACGTAACGTCTTATCGCTAGATTTTGGCTCTGAATAAATCTATTTGCCGTCCAATATCTCCAAAGATTCTGGTTCTGGTCTAAAATATCAAATGCCTTTAAACCTATGCTCCATCTATCTAAGCTATCTAGACCATAACTAATTTGACTAGTTAATATCGGGATACTTTGTGCACCTGCAGCGGCATTTGCACCGTACACTTCCATATCTAGCTCAGCACTCCATTCTAGCCTTTTTATAGGATTCAATACCAGTTCGGCGTAGTAGGATTGATTTGTAAATTTATTATTGCTTTGGCCACCTATGCTCCCTCTATTCCAAGACATATCAGCACCTAGCGACATACTCCATTTATCAAATTCATTCCACTGTAGCTCTGTTCCTACAGACGTACTAGAATTTATCTGCTCTAAGTCTACATCATTTTGTATCTGAAAAGATTGACTCCATTGATAACCCAGCTCGCCCGAGACTGAAGCTTTGAGTGGCTTAAATGGCCATTGCACTGACAGTGTCTGAGAAGTCTGCGTAGCACTTTTATAATTGAGTATCTCACGTGTGGAGTAATTAAATTCATCCACGCTTAGCTTAGATACTACCGGATTTAGGGTATGGGTATTCCAGCTATTGAGCGATATATATTTACCAAGTCCAAACAACTTCCTATAGTTCATATAGCCCGAATAACGGATAAAGTTTTTCAGCCCAATATTCCCAATCATTGTATTATAAGGATTTGTATTATTGACCACAGGAAGTAGCTGAGCAGTTTGTGGTCTCTGTACGTTGGCTCTTAAGTGAGCATATAAATTATACTTGTGAGGCTTGTTAGATTGCACAAATACAAAGGGTATAAAGTAGAATTGGTTAAAACTAAACTCTTGTAAAGTATCGGTAGTAAAGCTTCTTTTCTCTATCATTTGATTTACCTCTGGCACCACACGTAAAGTGGTAAATGAATCAATCTTAAAAATGAAATGCATGTAATACTCCAGGTTATCTGACCGTACATTTCCGCTAGGGCTATTAGACTCAAGAAGCGGTGCATTATTAGGTTTCCACTGAAAATCATGACTGTACGTGCTACCCATCCAATTGACTCCAGGTTGGATACTAAATTTTTTAGATATCTCTAAATGGAGTCCAGATGTAGTGGCAAATGTTTGTTCGTCTGTGGCTAAGTCTGTTCTGATGAGAGGAACTTCATTTTGAGGGAATTTTAGTAATGCGTTACTTATGGTATTGAAGTAGTTGCCTTCTCCCTGATTTACAAAAGAATTACCATAGTATATAGAACCCAAAAAGTGATTTTTTGAGTTTTTCTTTGCTTTACGTGTCCAATGTATTTTAGAAGCTAGTTTACTGTTTTGTTTATCGGAGTTCACTTCGCTGACACCAGAGTTAAGTACATTCTGACTAGAGTCCCTGAAATTGAATGTTAGACTAGTATTTCCTCCTCTATTTGCCAGAGTTTCATATTGAAATCTAGCAACTATTCTATTGAGTGTGTCAGGTTCTAATTCAATTTTAGAACTGACCTTATGGTTCTGGTCTTGGATGAATGAAAACCCTTGTGACTCGCTAAACAAGGTGTTGGTGGGGAGATACACTTCAGAATTATACAAACTAGTGTCCACCGTTTCTATGTCTGTCACTATATAACTTAGGTCTACTTTCACCTTTTCCAAGGGTTCAAAGTGAAGATTGGCACCGATCCCTTTATTGCTGCTTACCCCTGAGTTCCCAGATGTGTAAGAGTTCCAATTATTCATAGGGTTAATGGCAAAAGAATTGAGTGTTTGCATATCTCGCCACCCGTAGAGTCTTTTACTTATATTATTCAATCCTCCGATAAGTGAAAGCTGTGTAGCATCTCTAAAGAAATTTATGTTGCCATGCATATCGTACACATCGCCAGTGCCATAGCCGCCTCTTATATTACCAAAATATCCATTCGCATGCTTCTCTTTGAGTACTAGGTTAATCACCTTTTCAGTTTCTTTAGAGTCTCCATCTGTAAACTCATCTTCGTCTGTTTTCTTATCTATGACCTCTATCTTGTCTACTAAATCAGCATCCAGGTTTTTAGTAGCAGCCTCTACATTACCTCCAAAAAACTCCTTTCCATTGATTAGTACTTTAGTTACTTTTTCACCTTCTGCTGTCAATGTACCGTCCTTGCCCACTTGTACCCCTGGCAACTTTTTCATTAAATCTTCTACAGTCGCATTAGACTGTGTTTTGAAACTACTACTGTTATACACCACCGTATCTCCATTCATTAAGATGGGGATTTTGCGAGCTTGCACCATTACCTCTTTCATAGACATAGCTGCGGAGACCATCTCTATATCAAAATTGGTTTTATTCTTAGTTATAGAAATAGGGACATATTTCACTTCATAACCTACACAAGCTAATACTATGTAATAGTCATTTGGCTCTACATTCTTTAGGGTATAATATCCACTTTCGCTTGCTACAGTAAATTGAAGGGTATTCGTATCTACCTTGTCGGCTAGAGCTAAACTAGCATAAGGTACGGCCACTCCATTACTATCTGCTAGATGACCAGAGACGGAATAAGACTGTGCTTTTACGTGAAAGCAAAAGAAGATGAGAGCACAAAGAGTTACACTAGTTTTCGGCATAAGAATAAGACGAAACAAAGATGCAGATTATTGCGTCTTAATTTATGTCCTTCGTCCAATTTGCTCGGTCGCTCGGCGAAAATTGCCAAGGTGCTTGGTTGTTTTCTATGTTACTATTCATCATAGCCCATTCGCTAGGCATAGCTGATTTCTCAAGCGTTTGGTACTGTCGCATACCAAAAATGATTTCAAGTGGATTAATATTGATAGGACAAGCATCTACACATGCATTGCAAGTAGTACAAGCAAGCAACTCTTCTTGCGAGATAAGATCATGTAGCGATTTACCATCGTGATAGTCAGGCCCATGCTCATCTTTCGCATTGCCTAGTTCTTCTGCTCTAGCCCGTGTATCCATCATTATTTTACGTGGACTCAGCTCTTTACCTGTAATATTAGCAGGGCATGCACTAGTGCATCTACCGCATTCCGTACAAGCATAGGCCCCCATAATACTGGTCCAACTAAGATCTGTAACATCGTTCACCCCAAATTTATCTGGAGGTGGCATGTTAGGATCTGCTTTACTTGGGTCAAGCATTAGGTTTACCTCATTGGTAATTTCTGGCATATTAGCAAACTCCCCAGCTGGCTGTAGCCTACTGTACCATGTATTAGGAAAAGCTAAGAATATGTGAAGGTGCTTACTGTACGGTACATAATTTAAGAAAAACAATATTCCTAGGATATGAAACCACCAAAACACACGCTCGAAAATGACCAATGTGGAAGTAGAATATCCATTAAAAAAACCAGTGAGATATTGAGAGACAGGAAAACTACCTGCAGCCACATAGTGATCTGATTGACCTTGAAGAACTTGGTCTACAGCATTCATTTTAAGTAAAGCCGCCATCAGTACTATCTCTATCACTAGAATATACGTTGCATCTTGAGTCGCCCAACCTTTCATCTCTTTAGAATGAAAACGCGGGATCTTAGAAATAAATCTTCGTCCTAAGAAAACCACACAGGCAATAAAGACAAGTGCAGCAAGAATTTCGAAGAAACCTATTGCCGCATCATAAACTGGCCCTAAAAAAGACAGAACTCTATGCGTTCCAAAAACTCCGTCTATTAGAATCTCGAGTACTTCTATATTAATAAGTACAAAGCCCACATAAATAAGAATGTGAAAGAAACCAGCAACTGGCCTTACCACCATTTTACTTTGGCCAAGAGCTACTTTGGTCATCATTTTCCATCGCTCCGGTTTACTATCATTGATTTTTTCGTCTTTCCCAAGGAAAATATTTCGACGAACTTTTTTGATTTTTTGAGTGAAGAAATAGACTGCTACTCCTAGCACTATAACGAAAAGTATTTGTTCTAGATACTGCATTTCTGTTGGTTTCAAAAGTAGAACAATAATGCACTTAGACATATTTTAAATATCTACAGTACTTTTGTTTCCTAAAGTCAAGAATAGGCTTATTTTTGCAGCCGCTTTAGAGATAAAGTAAGGAGGTGCGGTAGCTCAGTTGGTAGAGCAAAGGACTGAAAATCCTTGTGTCGGCGGTTCGATCCCGCCCCACACCACTTTAAAAAGACTCAACTTTGGTTGGGTCTTTTTTGTTTACTGAAAATTATACTTCGCAAAAAATGTAAGTATTAAATGCACCGCAATCCAAATAGAAACAAGGAGAATACACGGACGAATCGAGAAGATAATTGCTCACTCACTATACGTAAATATCAATGCGAGTAAAAATTCAGCCTAGAGTTAGGATACAAAATTCACAATAGTAGGAACATGCCTCAGAGGCTTGTTCCTACTATTTCTACTTCACCGCCACTACACTTATCTCTACGTTCACCTCTTTAGGCAATGTTTTTACCGCTACAGCCTCTCTAGCTGGTGGGTCTGAGCTAAAGTACTTAGCATACACAGTATTGATAGCTGCATAATGCTCCATACTACTCATAAAAATACTACACTTCACTACGTTGGTAAAATCCATATCTGCAGCCATTAGAACTGCCGCTACATTGGTCATTACTTGCTCTGTTTCGGAAGTTATACTATCCATTACTAACTCGCCTGTAGCTGGGTTTAGGGCTATCTGCCCACTGCAATAAAGTGTATCACCTGCAAGCACCGCTTGACTATAAGGTCCTATGGCCGCTGGGGCATTTGACGTGCTGATTATTTTCTTACTCATTATTTATTCCTATTACTTTACGTTTTTACTTGGATGCCATACCTTTGCTAGTACATGATTATAGCAGCCAAAGGTCAACCCAATCAGATTATCGAACTAAGAGAACTGATATCGGATAAGCCCATTTTATCCTTCAATATTAACGAAATAGATAGCTACGATATCATATTTGACTTAGATTTTGATGATACACCTGAGCAGATTCAGTATTATTTGGAACTGGAAGGCAAGCTAATAGTATTGGGTGCGGTCAAAGTACAATTAGAAGAATTGCTGGCAGAAGCAGGACAAATGCCTACTTGCCCGATTATTGGAATGAACACTTTACCTACCTTCATCAACAGACCACTTTTAGAAGTCTGTGCCTTAACAGAAGAGCATAAAGCAATTGCCAGTACACTACTTTCAGCCTTAGGGTTAGAAACACGCTTTGTAGGCAGCAGAGTAGGATTAGTGACTCCGCGTATAGTGTGTATGATAATCAATGAGGCATACTTTACAGTGCAAGAAGGAACAGCCAGCCGAGAAGACATAGATTTAGGTATGAAACTAGGCACAGCATATCCTAAAGGCCCATTTGAATGGAGCAAAGAAATAGGACTAGATAATGTATACGAAACTTTGGAGGCTCTCTATCAAGACACGAAAGATGAGCGATACAAAATTTGCCCGTTACTAAAGACCGAATACTTACAGGGATTTATTCAAGAATAAAAATAAGAATAGCTCTGATAGCTATCGATGGCAAGAAAGCTGATATGGTCTCATTTATACTATAGTGTCTTGCACATAAGACCATAGACTTAGAAAAATAAATAGAATACTACCCATTTTCATTTTAGTAGTACTGAAATTAAAAGAATGCCAACTTATTGGCTACGCCGTACAGAATTAAAACTGCTGACCTATGAAGAAGTGAAATTGACCTTTTTGGTCATACCTCCCTGGATCCATAGCCCAAGCATAATCTACTCCTAGTAAACCAAACATAGGTAAGAATAATCGAACACCAACTCCCGCCGCTCTCTTCACATCAAATGGATTGAATTCTTCGAAACTGTTAAATGCGTTTCCTGCTTCTAAGAATGTTTGAGCGAATATAGTAGAAGACTGACCCACGGTAAGCGGATACCTTGCTTCTAAGGTGTATTTGGTAAATATTGGCATACCTCCTTGACCTTGTACAGGATCACTTATTCTTCCTTCGTCATACCCTCTTTGAGACACTATTTCGGTGCCATATAATACAAAGTTAGATAAGCCACTACCACCTACTCTAAATTGCTCAAATGGCGAGTCGCCTATGTCGCTATTCCAAGCTGTAACTGCACCAAACTTGTAACTTGGGGATATTACAAACTGTCTTTTTGCATTAGCAGGAAAACCTAAGAACCACTGGCCTGAGAACTTAGTTTTCACTAGCTCTACCCATTTAAACTTTTCAGCTGCAGGTAATGAGGCATAATCTTTCTTTGAATTGATAAGAGAATACGGTGGAGTAAACTGAATGCTAGCACTAAATGAGCTACCCTCTGTAGGATAGATCGGGTGATTAGTACTGTTACGTCCAATAGTAGTGGTAAAACTCAAGTTGTTCGCACTACCATTTGTAAACCCAAGCTCTGCAGATCCGAAGTTTGCCCAATCGTGTAGTCCATATCTTTGATAGGTTACAGAAGAACTGAAAGAAAAATAATCATCTGGAAATTTCAATTGCTTACCAAAAGAGATACTACCACCAGTAGTTGTAAACTTAGGTCTATCCTTAATGAATTGATATGTAGACTGGATATTATGGAATAAACTAACGCTTAATGAATTAGGCTTTTTACCACCTAACCATGGCTCAGTAAAGGAGAAGTTATACCCTTGAAATTGAGGTCCATTACTCTGAGCTCTTAGTGAAAGTTTTTGGCCGTCTCCTGCTGGGATCGGATCCCAACCTCCTTTTTGAAACATTTTACGCGAACTAAAGTTATTCAGTGTAAGTCCTAGTGTACCCACAAAACCACCGAAACCACCCCAGCCTCCAGATGCTTCTATCTGGTCACTTGGCTTTTCTACTACGGTATACTCTATGTCTACAGTTCCATTTTGCGGATTTGGTACAGGATTCACATCTAGCCCTTCAGGATCAAAAAATCCTAGAGTAGCTAGCTCACGCATACTACGTTGTATATCACTACGGCTAAACTTGTCTCCAGGTCGGGTACGTATTACGCGTAAAGCAACAAAATCACTCGTTTTGTCATTTCCCACTATGGTAACTCTATTTACAGTAGCTTGTTTCCCTTCATATATCCTCATTTCTAAGTCTATACTATCATTTTCTACTAATACTTCTACAGGATTCACATTAAAGAATAAGTATCCGTCATCCATATATAGACTAGAGATATCAAATCCGTTTTCACTCATAAAGAGTTTACTTTCTAAGCGAGACTGGTCATATATTTCACCTTTGCTTATACCTAGAAGCGTATCTAGTAAAGACGTTCTATATTTCGTATTCCCTATCCAAGTAATATTTCTAAAGTAGTACTTCTTACCTTCATCAATTGCAATTTTAAGGATGACAAATTTTTCATCTTTCCTGATAATAGAATCATAAACTAAGTAAGCATCTCTGTAGCCCAATGAGCTATATTTTTGAAGAATAGCTGGCCTAGTCTCCTCATATGTTGCTTCTACAAATTTAGAAGAGGCAATTGGATTCCATTTTTTATAGGTTCTCTTTGGCTTAATCAGCTTGCGAAGTTTCTTATCTTCTATACTCTCATTGCCTTCAAAAACAACATCGTAAACTTTAATCTTTTTCCCTCTTTTGATATCTATTCTTAAAATCTCAAAATTTGGTTTTTCCTTATCCTCTTCTTTAGAAAATGTAGTCTTAACACCGTAATAGCCCTTATCAAAGAAATAATTTTCTATCTCTCTTCTAGTTCTATTTATTAGATCTTCAGTGATCAATTGATTCTTTTTGAGTGTAATTTCATCTCTGATATTATTCGTCTCCCCTTTTCTGAGTCCTTTGATGGAATACTTAGATAATCTAGGACGCTCCTTTACATCAATATTCAAGAACAACTGAGCACCTTCCGTTTTTTCTATCCCTATCTCTATATCACTAAAAAGGCTCTGACGCCACATTCTGTCTATCGCTATTCTGGTTTCGTCACCAGGCAATGTAATCGTTTGCCCTACACTGAGGCCAGACATAAGTATTACTATTTTGCTGTCTGTAAATGTGTTCCCACTTACAGATATACCTCCTATTTCAAACTTTTGCGGATTGCTATAGTCTATTATTACGGTATTTATTTGGTCTATTTGGCCGTACGACATAAGTCCACACGCTACCAATAAAATTGCTGCTATTCTTTTCATTCTTTTCTTTTAAGCTAATTGCTCACTCGTTTTACCAAATCTTCTCTCTCTACTTTGAAAATCTAAAATAGCTTCGTATAAATGTTCTTTTCTGTAATCGGGCCACAATACTGTGGTAAAATACAATTCGCTATAGGCTATCTCCCATAGTAAAAAGTTACTTATTCTTAGTTCTCCGCTAGTTCTTATCATAAGTTCCGGATGCGGATATTTATGTGTTGTCAATGTTTTATTGATGAGATCTTCATTTACCTCATCTATACTTATTTCGCCGCTTGCTGCTTTTTGAGCTATGATGCGAGTTGCATTTACTATATCCCACTTGGCACTGTAGCTTAGAGCTAGTATCAATGTCATTCGGGTATTATCTTTGGTGGCCTCCATAGCCTCGTCTAACTCTCTAAGGCAATCCACTGGCAGCGTACTTCTATCACCTATGGCATCTAGCTTTATACCATTTTTCATTAGGGTAGCAGTCTCGCCTTTTATAGTTTTTACTAGCAATGTCATTAGAGCATTTACCTCTATCTTAGGTCTGTTCCAGTTTTCTGTACTGAAAGCATATAGCGTAAGGCACTCTACACCTAACTCTGCACAACCTTCTGATACTTCACGGACAGCTTTCACACCATTTTGATGGCCAAAAATTCTAAACTTCCCTTTCTCTTTTGCCCACCTACCATTGCCATCCATGATGATAGCTATGTGCTTGGGTAATCTATTTTTATCTATTTTTTCTTTGCTCAATACTTGGTCTATTTTAGAAAGGACATTTGATCGGAGTAAAACGATATGATATGGTGAATGCAGTCTGAAAATACCAATCCTTAAGATTTGGGTCTCCACGTTGATCACCTGTATTTGCTAATTGCTTGTTATTCTCTGACACTTCCCACGATCTATCGGTCAATAAGCTGGCTTCGCTTCCCCCACCAGTCATATCTGGGTACAGCGTACTTACATCATCTAAGTAATCTGTAAAAGTCTTTCGCCATCCCACTTCTAAACCTACTATAAAATTAGGCGTAACAGCATGCTTTACTCCTCCACCAAAAGGTACGGCTATCTGCACTTTTCTATACCTCTGCGACTCCGTGCCTATAGCAGTAAGATCGTGCCATTCATCATTTAGCTTAGCTTCTGGCTTATGCAAAAAAGCAGCAATACCAGCCATTGCATAAAAAGTAGATTTACGATGTATCGTTCTATTGCTGAATTGCTGAAAATTGAACTCAAACATACTTCCTACCTCAAGGATGTTATTACGAAAGCTGAGATTTCTGAGTCTATACTCGTCAAAATTACTGTCTGCACCACTTATCTTGAGATACGATATAGTGGGTTTTATAGACCAGTATTCATTAAAATTATATTTATAAAAAATCCCGCCTGAAAAACGTGTAGCTTTTGGTACAATATTATAAGCTAAATCTCCGTGATAATTAGCCCCCCCCAACATACCGCCAAGCTCCCAAGATTGGGCTAGGCTGCATAGAGATGCAGATAGAATTAAAACAAAAGTGCTAACTATTTTTAACATTGATTTTTAGTTGCTTTCTTATACTACGCAAAAATACCTAGGATGTTACCTCAGACGCACTAAATAGGTGAGAATTATGACTTTTATCTACTAAAACGTCGGACATTTGGGTCTGTTGCCATACAGTCTGTATGTCAATGTAACACCGAAAATACCATACGCATCATTTGTGCTTGGGTTTCCTCTGTATACAGGGTTCCCTTCTAAGTCTGTCTCCGTCTTCAATACTGCACTTCTATCTGCCATAGCAGCTGACATAGGTCCATACTGTGCAGACAAACGTACTGGATCTACATAAGTAGAACTTACGTCATCCATATAATCTGTAAAAGTTATGCGTAAACCATACTCAAGACCAAGTGTCCATTTGTGGTTCAGTTTAAACTTAAGCCCACCACCTATTGGTATTGCTACTTGAGTAAGTGAGTATCTTTTTTT
>Ga0307994_1000635_pt1 | contig 23851 bp, 20 predicted proteins | sample EllFjometagen261_FD_203171 | JGI IMG/M metagenome (GOLD analysis project Ga0307994, IMG submission 203171) | Marine microbial communities from Ellis Fjord, Antarctic Ocean - #261 | ecosystem: Environmental > Aquatic > Marine > Unclassified | place: Southern Ocean | collected 2014-11-02 | reverse complement strand
CTTTAGTTAATAAACTTAGACAAATGACAGGTGCCGGTATGATGGATTGCAAAAAAGCTTTGCAAGAATCTAACGGAGATATAGATGGAGCGGTAGACGTTCTAAGAAAAAGTGGAGCTGCAAAAGCTGCTAAGAGAGCTGATAGAGATGCCGCAGAAGGTTTATCTATTGCCAAAGCTTCTACAGACAATACGTATGCTATAGCAGTAGAAGTGAATTGCGAGACTGACTTCGTAGCTATCAATAAGGATTTTGTACTTTTTGCTAACAGCATAGCTGATTATGCACTAGAAAACAAAGTAGCTGATAAAGATGCTCTACTTGCTACACCATGGGAAGGAAAAACCCTAGGTGAGGTATGTATAGACAAAACAGCAGTAATAGGAGAGAAAATAGAAATTTCTAATTACGCTCTTGTTTCTTCTGAAGGAGTAGCTGCATATAACCACGGTGCAAATCGTATAGGTGTACTAGTAGCTCTTAACTCAGTAGAAGAATCTGCACTAGAAGCAGGTAGATCACTCGCTATGCAAATAGCAGCAATGAATCCTATCGCTGTAGACTCAGATGCTGTATCTGAAGAAGTAAAAGCTAAGGAGTTTAAAATTGGAAGAGAAATAGCAGAACAAGAAGGTAAGCCAGAAGCTATGCTAGATAAAATAGCAAATGGTAAACTTCAGCGTTATTTCAAAGACAATACGCTAATGGCTCAATCTTATGTAAAAGATAGCTCTATGAATGTAGCAGCTTTCTTGAAGACTGTAGATCCTGACCTTAAGGTTAAGTCTTTTACAAGATTCCAACTAGGAGCTTAGGTTCTTAAACCATAATCATATTTAAAAATCCTTTCGCCTTTGGCGGAGGGATTTTTTTATTTCGTTCCTTTCATTTTTCACCTTACATTTGACCTTTGAATGAGCGATTTGCATATTACGTCTGATAATTCCAAGCAAAACGGAGCAATCTCCGAAATCCCATTCATCCAAAACACAACACTAACCATGACTTACAAAAGAATATTACTTAAACTAAGTGGCGAAGCTTTGCTCGGCGACAAGGAGTTCGGAATAGATAGCTCAATACTTGCTATGTACGCCAGAGAAATTAAATCTGTAGTAGATGCAGGCGTAGAAGTAGGCATCGTGATAGGCGGAGGCAACATCTTTAGAGGAGTAAGTGGCGTAGAAGGCGGCATGAAAGACCGAGCTAATGCAGACTACATGGGAATGCTAGCAACCGTAATCAATGCTATGGCACTGCAAGGTGCTTTAGAAAATGAAGGCGTATACACTAGACTGACTAGTGCCATAAAAATGGAGCAGATAGCTGAACCTTTTATCAGAAGAAAGGCCATTAGACACCTTCAAAAAGGAAGAGTTGTAATCTTCGGTGCAGGCACAGGAAATCCATACTTCACTACCGATACTGCAGCCAGTCTGAGAGCCGTAGAAATGGAAGCTGACGTAATACTCAAAGGAACTCGTGTAGACGGTATATACACTGCTGACCCAGAAAAGGACAGCACAGCTACCAAGTACGAAGAGATAAGCTTTACTGAAGCTATACAGCGAAACCTAAAAGTAATGGATATGACCGCTTTCACTCTTTGTCAAGAAAATAAACTGCCGATAATAGTATTTAACATGAATAAACCGGGCAACCTACTTAGCGTAGTAAACGGTAATCAAGTAGGGACACTGGTTAGTTAAGGGAGTTAAAGTGTATTTCCGATAATTTCAATCAATTAATGTGATTCTGTCACATTTTGTCCATCAATTAGATTTTAATGCCTCAGTTAGCACAGTACCAATGCCAGATTAGTTAGCTTTTGACTCGAGAGAAATATCATGGTCCTATAAAAGTGTGAATTGCTATCTACCCTAACTTGGATAAGATGGATCATTTAACCTCTTGGAATTTTGGAGCAACTGTGTGGTACGACGATGAATCTTCTAGAAATGATCATCATAAAATATTCTTAGTTGACGTAGATATAAAATACTTTACTGGACAATGTAGAATCTTATCTATTGCAATCATACAAGTACTTAAACGCGACAGCAAAGGATAGAATCCCAAGAGGTCTGGTTTTTAGAAAAATCTAAAACTTATTCTTCCACATCATGCTTTCTACAGGCTTGATGCTTCGTTTATTATATTTAGCGTTTTTCTTCTTGTTGTACATTACCTCTATTTCTCCCTCTACTACGAAGTAGATAAGTTGACCTATTGGCATTCCTTTATAAATGCGTACAGGTTGTGTCACACTAATTTCTAATGTCCACGTATTACAAAATCCAACATCTCCTTTACCAGCTGTAGCGTGTATGTCTATACCCAGTCTTCCTGTACTGCTTTTCCCTTCTAAGAATGGAATGTGAGCATGAGTCTCGGTATACTCTTCTGTAACACCCAGATATAACACACCTGGCTGTAGCTCAAAACCATCAATAGGAATCTCAAAATGCTGTACTTTATTATGCTCACGAGCATCTAGCACTCTACTGGAATAACAAGCTAAGTGCTTACCCAAGTGTACATCATAGCTATTAGTACCTAAGTCGTCTCTACGAAAAGGTTCTATAAGTATGGTTCCTTTGTCTATTTCTTCTAAGATTCGTTTGTCGCTAAGTATCATCGGTTTTTGATTGGGTCAATTTTAGGGCATTATTTCAACTTTCCAAAGATACAGACTGCGGTCGTCACTACAACTTACGAACATATTTTCGTCTAACCATTGCACCTTATTGATGCAATTGGTATGTCCATTGTATTTTTCAAAGTCAATTACTTTGAGCAGTTCCAGCTCTTTATTCCAGAGCTTAATAGTCTTATCCATACTACTGCTCAGTAGTATACTGCCGTTATAGCTCAAACTTTTGGCCTGATACTCATGTGCTGGGACAGCATGTACTTCTCTGCCGATAGTGAGATCCCAAGCTCGTATCATAGCATCTCTACCCGTGCTTACTAGTGTACTCGCATCTATTAGTGCTAAAGCAAATACCGAATTGGTGTGCCCTATCAACTTTTGTTTTATCTCATAGGTCGATTTATCTAACTCATAAATGATATTATCTGAAGCTCCTACAAAGAGTGAATCTTCTGATTCTATAGCACATCTCAGGCTATCAGGTGCTAGTAACATAGTGTTTTTACCGAAGTGGCCGCCTACGCTATCTGCTATAGTTTTCGGTCTCAGAAGCACACCGTCTTCTCCCCCACTATATTTATTCCCTATAAAAAAAACTCCGCCTTGGTGCAGCTGAGTAGTGTCTGTCAAACTATTAGTAGCCAAGTCTACGGTGTAAATTACTCCGCTCCTACTGCCTACTTTTAGCGTATTCTCCACCTTAGCTATGCTATAAAAAGCCTCTCCACTTTGCAGTATCATTGTACCTTCCTCAGGATTATCTATATCCCATTTTACCACAAAGCCACCCGCACATGCTGAGTACATAGTACGTGTATCTGCATCCAACACAAAATCATAGATAGAGTCCTTGTGCCCTGCGAATTGTGCTACTTTTGTAATCTGAATATTTGGTCTACGTGCCACTACATACGAAGAAACATATAAAGAATGGAATAGTTGCACTTTGGTATATTACAGAGACCAAAGAGCAGCTGCAAGCTATGCTACCCCCAACGTGGCTAGATAAACTAGACCTAGATAAAGTTAGTACGCATAATCTTGCTGCTCGGGTGTTAGCACATAAGGTAAGTCCCGATTTTGCTCCATTAGAAAAAGACGAGTACGGCAAACCTTACTTTGATAGTGAGGACCACAAAATAAGCATCACCCATGCAGGAGAATACGCTGGTTTTATGCAAACCGAAAAGCGAGACTGTGGTATAGATATGGAAGAAATAACTGAGCGTGTGCGTAGGATTCAGTCTAAGTTCATTAGAGAAGATGAAGAACTTTTTTTAGCAGAAGATCTAAAAGGGCTCTTCGCCGTTTGGTGTGCCAAAGAAGCCATGTACAAGCACTACGGGCTTAAGGCTCTCGATTTTAAAAACAACATGAAACTAGACTACCAAAAACTAGCAGAAAAAGGGACGCTTACTGGCCATATTTTTAAAGGTGACTATACCTTATCACTGGAACTAGACTATGAGTTTTTCGATAATTACTTACTCTTGCATACGCAGTAATCCAGTTATTTAACCTTTCTAGTTTGGAGGTATAATGATGGATTTTGTGCTTAATTGAGACTCATTTTTTTATGCATAGCCGTAGCTACGGATTAAAAATAGCTGAAAAGTAAGTGCAAAAGACGAAATTTGACCCCAAAGAAGAGAGTTTAAAACAACTTCTATGAATAAAATAATCTGGATAACAGGAGCAGGCAGCGGTATAGGCAAGGCATTGGCTCTAGCCTATAATGAGAATGGAAATACCATCATACTTTCAGGTCGTAAAAAAGCACAACTGGACGAAGTAGCTAGCTTATTATCAAATCCGTATGTACTCCCACTTAATGTAGTAGATGAAGTATCGATAGCAGCTGCAGTAGCAGAAGTAGAGGCCGAATACGGCAAAGTGGATATCCTTATAAATAATGCAGGAGTAAGCCAACGAGCGTTGGTCACGGAAACATCCAACGAAGTAGGACGCCAACTGATGGAAGTCAATTTCTTTGGCAGCATACACCTTACTAAAGCAGTACTTCCTCTTATGCTAAAAAGGGGTAAAGGCAACATCGTAGGGATGAGTAGTGCTGCAGGGAAATTTGGATTTCCACTTCGCTCCTACTATGCTGCTAGCAAACATGCTTTGCACGGGTTTTATGAAGCCCTGGGTTTAGAACTAAAAGACACAGACATACACACCTCGGTAGTGTGCCCGGGAAGAATAAAAACAGACATCAGCAAAAATGCTCTGAAAGGTGATGGAGCAGCTCACGCGGACATGGATCCTGGCCAAGCAAACGGAGTAGATGTAGACATATGTGCAGCCAAGATAAAACGAGGAATCTCTAGTAATAAGGCAGAGATATATGTAGGTGGCGTGGAAATTTTGATGATTTACTTTAAGCGATACACTCCCTGGTTATTTAGATTCATTGCAAAAAGAATTAACCCAAAGTAATTGACTAAAATTCTATTTGCTCAACCTACCTAGTTCTTTTACTTTCGCCACCCTTGAAAAAAGAAATAAGCGGAATACAACAAATGGGAATTGGCATCCCAAACGTTCACGAGGCTTGGACGTGGTATCGTAAAAACTTAAATATGGACGTGCCGGTTTTTGAAGAAGCGGCTACTGCAGCTCTTATGCTTCCATATACAGGCGGCCAGCCACACGACAGACATGCTATCCTAGCTATGAATATGCAAGGGGGTGGCGGTTTTGAGATATGGCAATACACTAGCCGTACTCCTGTAGCAGCTAGCTTTGAGCCAAAACTAGGAGATCTAGGTATCAATATATGTAAGATAAAAAGTCCTAATGTAAAAGAAGCATTTGCTGATTTTGACAAGACCTACTTAGTATCCAAAGAGGTAGAAACTACACCCAATGGACTAAAACATTTCTTTGTAAAAGATCCCTATGGCAATCACTTTCAAATCATAGAATCAAATGATTGGTTCCAAGATAGAGGTGACACTACAGGTGGCGTATACGGTGCTATAATTGGCGTTTCTGATATTGAAAAGTCTTTAGCGTTCTATACCTCTGTGTTGGGTTATGATGAAGTAGTATGGCAAGGAGAAGGTCAGTTTACAGATCTTCACTCGTTAAAGAGTGGGAAGAGCACCTTTAAACGAGCAATACTGACACACAGTAAAGCACGAAAAGGCGGTTTTAGTCCGCTACTGGGCAAGACTCAGATAGAACTAGTACAAAACCTTGAAGAAAAAGGACAGAATATTTACGAAGGAAGATACTGGGGAGACCTCGGTTTCATCCACCTTTGTTTTGATGTGATAGGGATGAAAGCCCTACAAGAAGAGTGCGAAGCCGCTGGACACCCGTTTACGGTAGATAGTGCTAACTCTTTTGATATGGGAGAAGCAGCAGGACACTTCAGCTACATAGAAGATCCAGATGGCACACTCATAGAGTTTGTAGAAACGCATAAAATACCCATCCTAAAGAAGATAGGATGGTACTTGGATTTAACCAAAAGAGACGCTCTTAAACCCCTTCCACGTTGGATGCTCAAGAGCATGGGACTCAACAGAAAGAAAGATTAAACGTTAGATAGTTAGCATGTACAACAAGTTAGGGCTAGGAATTACACTAGTATTCGTAGGGAGTATTGCCGTATGGTTTGGGTTAAAAAATGAAGTAGTAGCTGAACCAGATATGAGTCAGCACCCAGGTTGGTTTGATCAATACAGAGAACTAAAAGGGGACGAGAATGGCAATATACCTCATGGCATGGCAATGAAGTGGTACAAAGCAGACCAATCTAATGCACTCTTGTTAAAAAAAGATGAGAATAATCTAACCAACATTCAAGAAGTAGGACCTTTCAATGTAGGTGGACGTACACGAAGTATTCTAGTAGACTATAGTGATGCTAATAGGTTTTTATGTGCAGGTGTGTCTGGCGGTATATGGGAAACTAAAAACGCTGGTTCGTCGTGGGATAAAATCAATGATTATGCCCCTACACTTTCTGCCACTAGTATTACCCAAAGCCCCTTCAATCATGATCTTTTTTATTATGGTACAGGTGAGCCTATGGGAAACTCTGCCGATTTAGGAGGCCTTGGTCTATTTAAGTCAGAAGATAGAGCCGCATCATTCCAGCACTTGGGGCATACCATGACTGCTGCTCTCACAGGCATTTGGGACGTAGAACACTCTTTAGTATACGACAGCACTATCTACGTAGCAACCCAAAGCGGCGGTCTATGGAGGAGTACTGACGCTGCTCAAACATTTACTAGAATATATGCTACTGGCACTCGTATACATGAAATAGAGGTACGAGAAGATAGCATTATTATGATTTCTATAAATGGCTACGGCATAGTAGAAATACACGAACGAACTCTGGCAACAAAAAGGCTCAATGGAGGCGATTGGCCTACTTCAGGCTATAGCAGGGTGAGTTTTGACTATGTGCGAGACTACCCGCAAGTAATGTATGCTCAGCTAGCTTCGTCTAATGGATTTGACATCAATAGTCTCTATAGAACTTCTAACGGAGGGACTACCTGGACTAAACTTACAGATCCCCCAAGTAACGTAAGCTATGCACAAGCGTGGTACTGTTTTAAACTTTCTACCGCTCCTGCTGATACCAATTTTATAGTAAGTCTATGTGTAGACCCTACTTACTCTAGCGATGGAGGTCAAACTTGGAGAACTATGGCAGATCCACATGCAGACTATCACGAGGTTACTTGGATAAATGATAATGACTTTTTAGTAGGTAATGATGCAGGTGTAAATAGATTCCGAAAGACAAACATGACGACCTCCACTAATCTAAATAATGGACTCAACATTACTCAGTTTTACGCAGGGCACTTCTACCCTACTGGGAACTCTGTAGTAGGTGGCACTCAAGATAATGGAACACGATATAGCAATAACGGTTCCGCTAATTTCTCTAATATAAATGGTGGAGACGGATCATTTTGCTCTATAAATCAGCAAAATGATGGGATACGCTATGTGTCTTCTCAATACCTGAATATGAGAAGACAAAGTAGTTCTGGAACGAGAAGAATAAGTGATTATATCCGAACTCAAGTAGGCGGAAATGATGGCGTTTGGTTTATTAATCCATTTGAAATAAACAATCTAGATGGCGACCAAATCTACGTACCTACACGTGATGAAATTTTTCGCTCACTAGACGGAGGAGATAGTTGGATACAACTTACTGAGAATGTACTAGGAGATGCTTTTGCAGTGGGACTTAGCAATAGTGAAGACCCTATAGCCTATATAGGTGGGACGGCATCTAGGCTATACTACGTAAAAAATGCAGCCAGTGCAGACCCAGGAGAAGAGGTTCCTATTTGGGGGCAAGGATTTTTACCTGACAGAAAATTTTTAGGCCATACAATCGGTTGCATAGAAGTAGACCCAAATGATGAAAGCACCATTTATTGTGGACTTACTAATATAGATGAAGATTCAAGAATTTGGAGAATTAGATATGCTAATAGCGACTCTGCTCAATACGATGATATAAGTGCTAACCTACCCCAAAGTATGCCTGTAAACTGGATAGAAATAGATCCAGATATGAGTAACCATATCTTGATAGGAACAGACTACGGATTGTACACCTCTTTAAACGCAGGGCAAAGCTGGAACAAAGAAACTCGATTTCCTAATGTACCAATAGACCAAATAAGACTAAGACACAGCGATAGAAAACTATATATCTACACACACGGCAGAGGAATATGGACCGCTGATTTGCTAGATAACCTTGTAGCCAGCGTACCTAAAGTAAAAGCTCCTGTAGTGACTGTATACCCAAACCCCGTTGCTAATAGACTAAATATAAAGGGAGAATTTACTTCATTAAATATTTATGATATGAAGGGCCAGGAAGTCTTAACAAGCAAAAATAGAAGTACAGATGTTTCAAGTCTACAAGCAGGCACTTACTTCGTGCAAGTGGCAAACAAGCAAAGCTCTACTACTAAAAAGATTATTGTACAGCGATAGACAAACTATCGTAGAGCATCTATTATCTCCTTACGTTGAGATAAAAGTGTATTTTTAGTTTCGTCTTTTAGGCTTAAGAATTTTAGCTCGCACCAAATGTGCGGCCAAGCATACACAAGCCTAAACCAGCAAATAGCTCCATACATACCCCCTGCGGTAAGCAGTATCCACCAATAAGAAGGGAAAACTATTGCCGTAAGTGTTGCTACGCCAATTGCAAGTAGAAGCGACTGAATCAATCCTATGCCAGCCTTTACTGCGTCTCTGAACACAATGTTCTTATACTTACGTGTTATGAAACGGTCATTCATTTTCCAAAGCACCCACCATATAGCAAATATGGGCAAGCTAAAACCTAATGTAGCGATAGCCACGATAGCAGATAGGTAATCGAAACCTCGGTTACCCACATTAGAATCTAAGATGCCATTTTCTTTTGTTGTTTTTTGATATGTCCGCACTTTAGCTGCTAAGCCTTCGTCCATAGTATTCGCCTTGGCTATGTCTAGCTCCCATCTATTATTTATTTTAAAAGGAATAGATTCATAGTTCTCGTTTATCAGCATGGTATGTACGAACTCCTTTTCATCCGTAAAATCTCCATTCGTCGCTACAAATGTGGCATCAAAAGCTTCTTTCACCTTGGCGGTAACCATATTAGCAAATGCTTTCTCATCTTGCTTTATCATATCCGTATACTCTTTTATAGGTATAGGCTTATGGTAGGTTACGTGAACTGTTTTTTGTAAGGTAGGCCAAAAATCTGTGTAATTGAGCGAGGTAGGTACTACATGTAAATCCATCTCGTAATTGCTTCTTTTTGCCATTTCCACAGCCATTGCTCCTGTTCCTTTTTTCAATGAGCGTTGAGCCTTCTCTGGATAAGCCTCCCCTTCGGGAAAAATAAGAATGCCGTGTTTTAATTGAAAACGCTCATACAGCTCATCCATAGTTCTAGCATTTCCACTTCTGGCCGTTTTAGGATCTGCGTCTCTAGCCCTAAAAATAGGCAGTATACGCATACTCCGTAGCATATAATTAGCCTTAGGCTTAGCAAAGGCATCTCCTCTAGCTAAAGTATATACCCTTCTTCTACTTATATGTTCAAATATGATCCCATCAAAAAATGAATTAGGATGCGTAGAAGCAAGTAAAACGGGCACATCCTTGGTAAAATTCTCTGTTCCATCAAAATGGACCTTCCTCACCATAACACCCACCGGAAGCCTAAGAGCATTCCTACATAAATGAAACATCCATTCGTTTACCATTCTATCTTAATATTACTGTTCCTATTTGATCGGTTATTTTTTTTCTAATCTCTTGCAAGTTTGCATGTGCATTTAAGCATATTAAGAGATCTTCTTCTGACTCTACTACTTTCATTTCCTCCTGATTTTCTTTCATCAAAATATCAATATGTTTCAGCTTTAGATAGTTCAGATTTTCAACTACTTTATGCTTGTAATTGTCTTCATCTGTCTTAACGACTTTTTCAAAATTATCTATCCAGCCATTGCTCAATTTATACTTTGGGCTTATCACCTCTGCAGCTAATTTACTAGTCTTTACATTTCTAATAAAATAGAGTTCATTCAATACTTTATTCTCTGTAAAATAGTCGTAGGCATCTTTAAATATATCAGCAAACTCTTCTGACACTGGCCATATTTCGTCTTCTTCTAGTTCTTTAAAAATATACTGAGCTATGGTATGCTCTTCATCAAACTCACGGTCGGCATACAAGATGAGGGAGATCAAAAGATCTTGCTCTTGGTAATTCTTCCCATCTTTTTGTAATGCTTCCGGCGTATTCTCCTCAGAAAAACTAGGCGAGTAATCAAAGTCTGGCATCATACCATTTGGCATTTCTGGCTCTGTATGGCGTGCCTCTCTCCTATCTTCTCGGTCTTTTATCTTCCGGTTTTCAAGTTTAAATTTATTGACCTCGTCTATCAATATTCGCTCTGGAATATCTAGCGATATAGCCGTCTCATTAATAAAAGCTGCTCTTTTTAATGGGTCTGAAATGAACGCTATGTTTTCGGCAATAGCTCGAGCAGTTTCTGTCTTCTTTATGGGGTCGTGTTTATTCTCTCCTAATTTTATCTCTGTAATAAGCTGTATGAAATTTTGTGCTTTCTCCGCTACATACTTCTGAAACTCAGAAGTTCCTCGTTTCTGTATAAAACTATCTGGATCTTCGTCAGCTGGGAATAGAGCTATTTTTACATTAATGTCTGCTGCTAGCAAGGTTTTTACATGCTTCATACTCGCATTCACGCCAGCCACATCACCATCAAAAAGCATAGTAATATTGTGAGTGAAACGCTTGAGCAAGCGAGCCTGTTCCTCAGTAAACGCAGTACCACTAGCGGCTACCACATTTTCTACTCCGCTCTGGTTTAGGCTTACCACATCCATATAGCCCTCTACTAAAAAGACCTCATCTTTTATACGGATATCATTTTTACTTACGCTCAGGCCATATAACTCCTTTCGCTTTTCATAAACTACCGTCTCTGGGCTATTGAGATATTTAGGAGCTTTTGTATCCTTTTTTATAATTCTCCCACCAAAACCAAGCACTTTGCTACTTACATTATAAATAGGGAAAACGATACGTTCTATGAAAGTATCTCGCAGATTATTTTCTAGTACGCCTGCATCGTCATTTATCTTTTTTACTAGCCCCGCATCAAAAAGCTGCAGTGCAGTATATCCGTTTTTAAGACCTTCTTGCAGTAGGTGACTTTTATCAGTGCCACTCAGTCCAATCTGAAACTTGTCTATAGTCTGCTGATTAATACCCCTTTCGTTCAGATACGGTTTATAGATTACCTTGCCATCTTGGCTATCATTTAGCCGCTCATAGAAGTGTTTTCTTGCGAACTCTAGACAGGCATATACGCCTTCTTTTATACGAGCTTCTTCTTTGAGCTCATTTACATCTATCTGACCTTCTTCTATTTCAATTTTAAACTTATCTGCTAACAATTTTATGGCCAAAGGATACGAAAGGCCTTCGTGCTCCATAACGAACTGAAAAATATTCCCTCCTTGCCCACAACTGAAGCACTTGAAAATCCCCTTGCTAGGAGACACACTCATACTTGCATTTTTATCATCGTGAAATGGACACAAGCCTTTGTAATTAGCTCCTGAACGTTTCAGCGTGACATACTCTCCCACTACTTCCTCTATGGTAGCTACGTCGAAGATTTTATCTATGATGGCCTGCGGTATCATTTAATAGGTGCAAATAAACATATATTTCATGTATGAACTGCCCTACTTGGCAGTTCATACATGTTGCAAGGCAGTTCATACAAAAATCATTTACCTTTGACCTATGAACCTATCTGAAAGGATAAAAAAACTCGCTGAACAACATTTTGATGATTTAGTGGCTACTCGCAGACACCTGCACAGTCATCCTGAGCTTAGTTTTGAGGAATATGAAACCACAAAATTCATTGCCAAAAAACTACTAGAAAGCGGATACGACCTACAAGCCATCACAGAAACTGGTGGATACATAGATATAAAAGGCAAGAACCCAGAGAGTAAAATTATTGCTCTACGTGGAGACATAGATGCTCTGCCTATCTTGGAGCAAAACCAAGTAGAATACAAGTCTAAAAATGAAGGTAAAATGCATGCCTGCGGTCACGATGTACATACTACGTGCCTGCTCGGTGCGATACGTATTTTGGATGAACTGAAAGACGAATTTGAAGGAACGGTGCGTTGCATCTTTCAGCCAGGAGAAGAGAAACTACCCGGAGGTGCCAGTATTATGATAAAGAATGGCGTACTCCAAAATCCCAAAGTAGAAAAAATACTTGGTCAACATGTGATGCCACTTATAGATGCAGGCAAAGTGGGTTTCCGCTCTGGACTGTATATGGCAAGTGCAGACGAAATCTACATCAGAGTAATAGGCAAAGGCGGACACGGAGCACATCCGCATCAAAATATAGATCCTGTAGCTATTGCTGCACAAATCATAACTCAACTACAAACCATAGTAAGCAGACACGCAAAACCGAGTATACCAACTGTACTAAGCATTGGTAAGGTAATAGCAAACGGTGCTACCAATATAATCCCAGATGAAGTGTATATGGAAGGCACATTCCGCACCTATGATGAAGAATGGCGTATGCGTGCACACACATTGATCGAAAAAATGTGCAACGATATAGCAGAAGCTCATGGAGCAAGATGTGAAGCTGAAGTACGAAAAGGATATCCTTTCCTCAAAAATGATGAGGACCTGAGTAATAATGCTCGTACGTGGGCTGTGGAATATCTAGGAGAAGAGAATGTAGAAGATCTTGAAATATGGCCAGCAGGAGAAGATTTCGCTTACTACAGTCAAGAAATACCTGCTTGTTTCTATAGACTAGGTACACGTAATCAAGAGCGTGGAATCACATCTATGCTGCATACTCCAACCTTTGATATAGACGAAAAAGCACTAAAAGTAGGAAGTGGATTAATGGCGTGGCTTGCGGTGCAGGAATTGAACGGCCCCTCACTAAAGTCCGTCCCCAAAGGAGAGAAACTTTAGTTCGTCTAAAGAAGTATAACATCTATTATCTCCCCTCTAATGTCTCAACATAAGCAACAACTCGGTAAGGAAGGAGAAGAGATAGCTACAGCTCATCTAATAAAGGAGAAGTACAAAATACTGGCAAGAAACTATAGAAGCGGAAGAGCTGAGATAGACATCATAGCGATGAAGGATGACCTCATTATCATAGTAGAGGTAAAGACTCGTGAAACGGATAAATACGGCAACCCAGAAGAAAGCGTAGGCACAGGGAAAATTAACATGTTGGCTCAAGGGGCAGAAGACTTTATGCTAGACCGAGACTTGCATAACAATGTGCGGTACGACATTATCTCCATCATTAAAAACCAATACAAAACAGACGTACATCATATGATAGACGCGTTTTGGCCGGGGTTGTATTAATTTACATATCGCCTAAAAGAATTCCTTTTTTCTAATACTCAAAACAAACAGCGTCTCTTTTATCACTGTCTATACTGCCTAGTAAAGACCCTAAGTATGTTATGAGGTATTCTACTTTTTTTTACTATTTTTGACCTTTATGACCATTCTAAAAACTCGAAGTTCCTTTCTATTTTTTCTACTTCTCACTGCCACTTTCTCTTTCTCTCAGGATCGTGAATACAGTATCATATCGGCGGGTGACATGCCAAAGGATTTTAGCACATCGTTCACAGGAAAATTTGAGGCTAGTCTAAATGATGATGAGATAAGAGACTTAAAAAATAGTAGCAAGGAATTTGCAGCTATGATAAACTTCTCTATAGACAACCTGCTTAAAAGCGGGAAAGTAGTGTACGGAGACCCTATCTCATCAAAATCGAATTCCATTATAAAAAAGCTACTCACTAGTTCGGGTTTATCAGATTACGACATAAGACTATATGCCTTAAAGTCTAATGATGTGAATGCTTACTCTACGCATCAAGGGATTATTATTTTAACCACAGGCTTAGTTGCTCGACTTCAAAATGAGTCTGAACTAGCCTACGTTTTGGCACACGAAATCGCCCACATCCTTCATAAGCACAGTGTCAATTCATTCAGTTACAATAAACAACTATTTAAAACCGAGGTATCTAAAAATGGAGGCTCCATAGATGAGAGTGTTCTTAAATCTACCAAACACTCCAGAGTAAATGAATTTGATGCGGACACCAAAGGTTTTGAGCTATATACTAAAGCTGGGTACTCCCCAGAGTTAATAGGCGGCACTTTTCAGAGATTACTGTATGCATATTTACCCGTTAAACAAGTTGCTTTTAAATTCGAAAAATATGAGGACCAGTTCTATATGCTTGACAAGGAAGCCAAAGATTTTGAAACCCTAGAAATAGACATAGAAGAAGACGTGGATGATTCCAAAAGTTCACACCCAAATATTTTCAAAAGAAAAGAAAATATTAAAAGCAAAATAGAAAGCAATGCTAAGTCTGAAGTGATAGCTCCTGCAGATAATTTCATACAACTAAGATCTCTAGCGTATAAAGAATGTATTTACCAATACCTATTGCAAGCTGATTATATAAATGCACTAATACTATTAGATGCTATCGACTCGGACATAGAAATAAATACAGCAGTAGTAACTAAATTTAGAGCAATGTGCTTCTTAGGCATACAAAAATTTGCAAATAATAGACAGAATGATCTTTTCACTAGTGATGACGAATTACAAGGCCATCAAGGTCTATACCATCATTTATTCGAAAGCTTAAGTAAGCGAGAGTTACAAGTCATCTGCTTTAGAGAGATAGCCAAAATATGGAATGCAAACCAAGATGATCCTACCATAGAAAGACTATTAAAACAAGGAGCTGCTTTACTAAAAGAAAATATAGACACTGATAAGTTTCTATATTCTGGGACTGATAGTGCCAAGGCAAGCAAAGGGTGCTTCACTTGTGAGTACGCATTAGTAAATATTAAAAATAGAGAAGGACTAGATGAGATTTTAAAAAACACGGTAGCAGAACCGGCAGACGATTCACACTCACAAGCAAACCAGAAAAAAGTGGTGATGCTAAGTCCTAAATATTTTGCTATGGACATGAGAAAATCTGTAGATGAACGATTCTTGGAAACTCAGAAAGAGAAAGAGTACATAGAAAGCAAAATGCTAGAATACGGAGATGATCTAGGAATGGAAATTAACATCATCGACTATTGGCAAGGCGGTAACCTAAGTACTAAAGACTTCAATAACTATACACTCATGATGGACTGGCTGCACGAGCGAGCCAACTACGCCGGAAATAATTTTCAAGGGCTGCTGTATGAGGAAATAGATGATCTAGCGAACGGCTACAATACTGACGCACTGGCATTTTCTACCTACTGGAACTTGCTAGAACGCAAGAAATTTAAACCTGCTGGACTGCTAACTCTACTGTTCCCATACTCTTTCCCAATTTACTTATACTGGCAACTGACTCCATATCACTATACTGGCTATTCCTATGTAATGTTGGATACTAAAACCGGGAAAGTCTTGTATGTAGATAGCAAAGAGTTTGATATGAAATACAACAAAAAAATGGTGAACGCACATCTATATAATTCTTTAAACCAAATCGCAAAATGAGAGTAAAAATATTCGCACTCACACTATTCTTATTTCTCTCATCGTATGGTCAAGAGTATGATAAGGTCTCTGGATATTTAGGAAAACGCCTCTTAATAGGCGTAGATTATAAACTAGGCCCAAGCTTTGAAGTACAAGAACAACTAGATGAGAACAGTAATGCCAGCTCCTCTAAGCTGAGGTTAAACAAGTTTTTACAGGCTAAAATAGAATATACTACGAATACCTTTTCGTCTATAGGTATATCCTACACCGAGCATACTACTTCTGCATTCATTAGTGATGATGATTATTTGAATGGAGTATCTTGGGGGCCACGAGTGGGTACTAGCTCCGGCCCTGGAAATTATAAGCATACTTTAACATCCATTTATGGAACACCACTAATAGAGGACAAAGCCATAGGCATATACTATAGAGCATTTTTAGGCAGGCGTGGAGCTATGGCTCCTGCAGGCACATATGTACAACTTGGTCTAAAACTGCACAACTACACTATAGATTTTTCAAATATGAGATACCATTCAAGGTCAGCCACAGAGTTTGGGGAATATGAAACATTAATATTTGCTCACACTCAAAAAGTAGCCAACTTGAAATATGGAGAAATTGATTTTGCATTTGGCAAACGAGTACCTCTTACTAAGAGAATCTTATTAGATTATAGTGTAGGGGGAGGAGTTCTATCTTCGGTTACTGATCTTGAATCTTTTATGGGCAATGAAACCGTTAATAAATCTGATTATCGATGGGATTCCCCTACACAAATTGGGATTATAGAAACCAAAGAAAGACTAGCTAAGTCTCACTACCTCAAATGCTCAATAGGTATTTCACTACTAATTATTTAACAAATATGTTACACAAACACGTCAATATAAAACTGATACTTACATTCACTATTTTTCTAGCATTTACAACAGGATGCAAGGAAGATTTTTTGTACGAACACGAATTAGTAGCCTCGTCTACTTCAGAGCCGGAGGAAATCATCACACCGTGCGATTATTCAGATGAGATTACACTAGAAGGATATTCTAACGTGACTGGAGGACTCCGCAGTCCAGACATACGAGAATCTTTTGACTATACTGAGGTTCGAAGTACTATTTCTCTTACCCCTAATATTGTACTATTTAAAATAAATAACAGCTTTGGATTAGATGCTGTAAAAAGTCAAGTCATAGACTACAGTGAGACTTCTGGTATAGTATCTATGAACTTAATTACGTATGACTTCTCGGAGTACTCATTCACACGAAAATCAGGTAAACTTTACATAGAACGTATAAACGAAAACACACTAAAATTCACGTGGTGTGACGTACAGTTTAGAGAATTCAGTTCAAGCTCTGACCGCAAATCTTACGGTAGCCTTTTATTTACTTACGAGTAAGACTATCATACACATCATTTTGAGATACAGATTTCCATAAAACCCTGGAGGCCATAGGTTTTATGGACAGAACAGGTCGATTACGCATTTAAATGGCAGTTTTCGTGTCGAGTGCTGCTGTGCTTTGGATGGAGCGGAAGAATATTCCGGTGATTGTATTTCGATTTTAGCAGACTACAACTTCACCACCTTACGTCTCACTATATCTCCATTTGCAGAGATGAATGAAAGGTAATACGTCCCTTGGGACCACATAGAAACATCATTTACTATCCACTCATTGCTAGCTTCTGTAGTATAGCTTAGCATCTCTTTACCTTGAAGATCTGTAACACTGAGCACTCCTTTTTGTGGCACCTGCATTTTCCAAAACAACTGATTAGCTACAGGATTACTCACCACTATGAAATTATCCATAGTAGCTTGACGACTAGAAGCAATAGTTCTAGCAGTAGTTAGTTTTATAGTAATAGGCAAGTGGTCACTCATATTATACAAAGCATCTATTACTGCTGCTGGAGCAGCATTATTAGTCCCTGCATTGATATCGCTATTGAAGTGATTACCATCATTCCCAAGAGCTGTATAGCTGCCTGGCACATACCCTAGACCTCGTTCATTATCCAACACTTCTTTGCCGCATAGCACAAAATCGAATCGATCGTCTAAACCACCACCACTATGGCATCCGCTACTTACTCTGGTGCTCTGCGTATGCACAGATGCATAGGTTCCACTATTATTCCAAGAGCCCGATTTGTCTATAGGGTCATGAAAATTAACAGCTGTATTGCTGCCATTTATTAGGTTCTGGTATCCTTGTTCAGAACTCGTATATATGTTAAAATCACCCGACATTATATACGAGTGGTCTCCGTTATAATTAGCTCCATGATATTCCATCACAGCCGCAGTCATTAAAGCACGCTGTGTTACATTTGCTGAGCCGCTACTTGCTTTGAGGTGGGCTACATATACAGTAAGAAAAGTAGTGTCACCTAAGTCCAATTCTGACTGATCTAAGTAGTACAGCGTATAGGCATCTATTTGCCTTACGAGTTGCACATTATTAGCCCCACGATCTATTTTATCTTGCTTATGCAGTACTAGCTTATTTCTGTTGTAGTACAACATATTACATAAGTTAGAATTTGCCGAATAATTAGCTTGTTTATAGTACGATCTTCCTTGTTGATTTAGAGCATTATCTAGCAATCTTTTTGCAGCAGTACCACCATCTCCTGCCATTTCGTTGCAGGTAATAATGTCTGGCAATACATGGCTCACAATAGTTCTCATATAGCCTTCCTTTTGTGCTGGACTATTATTATTCACCGTACAGTAGCTAGTGATATTCCTATAATTGAGCACATTGTAGTGCATAAAAGTAAGTGTGTCTGTAATAGTCTGTGCAGATGCAGATATAGAAAGCACACAGACTAGGATTAGTATTTTTCTCATACAATTTCAAAGGTACGTTATCGAGTGCTATACCCCATCTAAATTGTGTTTATTGACTAAGAAATGCAGGAACTCCTCGCAACTCCTTTCTACTACTTGATAGCACTCCTCAAAACCATCTTCATCACCAAACCAAGGATCAATAACATCTGTCCCCATATTCAATAAGTCAAAATCTCTAAGCTTGAGCATTTTAGCAGAAGCATTTATAGGGCTGAGTTCATTGGCATTTTGTGCGTTACTTTCATCCATCACTACTAGATAGTCAAAAGACACAAAATGCTGAGTAATGAGTTGCTGTGCTTTATGATTTACAGGAACGGAATGCTTATTAGCTACTTTTATAGTACGAGGGTCAGGATTTTCTCCTATGTGATATGCTGCCGTACCACAACTCTCTACATATATCTGTTTCTCTAGTCCTTGGGCCAATACTTGCTGTGCAAAAACGGCCTCCGCCAAGGGAGATCTGCAGATATTACCAAGGCAAACGAACATTACATTAATCATAAGTATACTTTTCGATAAGCAAACATAATTTAGATTACTAATAAAATCAACTCTAAAGTCCTTTAAATCATAATATTACATCCGTCAGCAGACAATTAAAGCAGTAATTAGATTCATTAAATTAAAAATACTTCAATTCCTACTTGTCAAATTCAATGAATGTTTGATTTTTGCAACTGAAATAGAAAGAACAAATGGAAAATATTTTAATCGTTTTAGGCATATTAATTTTAGGATCAGCAATGGGTGGCACACAGTTACCAAAACTGCCAGGAGCTATACTTTCATTAGGAGCAATAGCTCTTTTGTTTTTCAATTCTAACGCTTTTAGCAACATGGCTTCTACATTTTTTATCTTCCCGATAATACTAGTTGTAGTAGGTGTAATGTCTTTTATGGCAGAGAAAAGAGTTGCCAAAGAAGGAGAAAATGCAAGCAAAAACACAAAGTTAATGGCTAGCTCTATCTTTCAGGTATTGTTCATCGTAGCGGTTACTTTCTACTTTGTATCTGCATTCTTTTTTCCTTTCTTTAGCTAAAAATATCTCGTTTTCATATTTCCTGCTCATTACCTAAAGTAGGTAATAACCTGAGTGCTATTATTGTAGTATGGAAATCGCAATTATAATAATCGGCATTCTTGCCATTCTATTGGGTTTGGTAGGCAGCGTTTTGCCTGCACTGCCAGGACCACCTATAGCCTACGGAGGCCTTTTATTACTTCTTCTAAACCAAACTGCCAAGCTATCTATGGTGGGCAATAGCTATATATGGCTTATCACACTAGGTATAGTCACTCTCTTTATCACCGTGATAGATTACTATATGCCTATCTGGGGTACCAAAAAATTTGGTGGCACCAAGGCTGGATCTAGAGGGAGCACAATCGGTCTAATAGTGGCGGTGATTCTAACTTTTTTCACCTCGGGCTTAGCTGTTATCCTCATTATAGTAGGACCTTTTGCAGGGGCTTACATAGGAGAAAGAAGTGCAGGTCAAAACGCACAAGTCGCCTTAAAAAGTGCCAAAGGTTCATTCCTTGGTTTCATAGCTGGCACCTTTATGAAAGTAGCTATGGTGATTGCGATTGCTGTTTACTTTACAGTGTTGTTGGTTTAAAATACTCCTTCAATAAAATTTAAACCATTAAGGAAGTAAAAGTAAGGCAGACGCAGCTATTTGGTACAGGCAGATAACTAGACTCGTAAGTTTTTGTATTTGTCCCTATAGCTATCGGGATGAGTTGACTCCCCTTACAACTCCACCATATCCGCAATCGTCTTACCTATACTCAAGCTCGAAGTAGCAGCAGGACTAGGAGCATTAATCACGTGGATTGCACGTTTCTCTGTTACTAGTTTAAAATCGTCTAACAACCCCCCCGTTCTATCGCACGCTTGTGCACGCACTCCCGCCGGAGCAGCTACTAGATGCTCTTCTCGTACTTCTGGTATTAGTTTTTGTAGTGCTTTGGTAAATGCTTTTTTACTAAAGGAGCGGTACATTTCGCCTAAACCCGTTTTCCAATATTTGAACATCACTTTCTGAAAACCTGGCCACAATAGGCTACCAAAAAAATCTCTGAAATCAAAATCTGTTCGTTTGTATCCTTCTTTCTTAAAAGCAAAAACTGCATTGGGCCCTGCTTCTATTCCACCTTCTACCATTCTAGTAAAATGAACTCCTAAGAAGGGAAAATCCGGATCTGGCACTGGGTATATAAGATGTTTTACAAGATATTCCGCTTCGGCAGTGAGCTCATAGTATTCTCCTCTAAAAGGGATAATGCGTGTGTCGATATCTCCCAAATGCATTTTGGCTACCTCATCTGAGTATAGGCCAGCACAGTTTACCATCTGCGTACATTCTACAAAACTCTTGTTGGTTACTATCTGTATATAGTCATCCATCTGCTCTATAGATTTCACCACCGTATTCAGACGAATCTCACCTCCATTTTCTTCTATTTTCTGCACTAGTTTTTGGCAGACTTGCTTGTAGTTTATTATCCCCGTTTGAGGCACTCTTATACCTTGCACACCGGCTAGGTGTGGTTCTATTTCTTTCAGCCTAGCTTGGTCTAGCATCTCTAGCCCTTCTAGTCCGTTCTCTCTGCCCCTATCGTACAATTCTCGCAGTCTTCCTACTTCAGACTTGTCCGTAGCTACTACTACCTTACCACATAGCTCATAGGGAATATTATTCTCATCACAAAAAGCGAGCAACATCTTGTAGCCATCTATACAGTTTTTCGCTTTTAGACTGCCTGGCTTATAATAGAGTCCTGAGTGTATCACGCCACTATTATTACCCGTTTGGTGGTGAGCTACTTCACTCTCCTTTTCTAAAACTACAACCTTCTTATCTGGATACTTAAGCGTAAGGTGATATGCCGTGGCTAAACCTACTATACCGCCACCTACTATAGCTATGTCTACATTCATATATGAGAAGCAAATGTAAGAATTAGTGCAATTCTTTTACCTATTCCATCCCTTTAATAGGTGGAGCACCTGCCGTTTTTAATTCCGCATAAATGCTTTGTACTTTGAGTTGGATTACGGCCATCTTCTTTTCGTACTGGCTCAACTCTGCTGATGCTATTGCTAAACTTTGCTGTGCTGTGGTAGTAGGTCCGTAGCTACTGCCCCAAAGTGATCCTGCCGCTGCCCAGATTCGCTCATCCAGTGACGTATTATTCTTTTCTCCTACTTCCCTTTTTAGCGGATTGCCATACAAGGCTAACTCCATATTTCTAAGTTCTTTTCTCAGATCTGCCATTTCATTTTCTAACAGGCCTATTGATTTTGGTGTACGTTTGATAGCCAACTCAAGCGAACTTGCATTTCTCTTTGCTTGGTAATAGTCGTACATAAACAATTCTTTCTTACTTACCACTTCCATGTATCTACTCAAAAACCCGTCTTTGATGCTATTATTTTTAGCAGGTAAAGTGCTCTTGTATAGTTGCTTTACATTAAAGGACAGACTAGCCGTAACGGCACTCACCTCGCCACCTAATAACTGGTATATGGTAACGTTATACTCTCCCGGGCCAACTAAAAAGCCTCCATTTTTATTGCCAGCTACTTTAGCTCCTTTGTTTATGGGCATCCCGTTTTCGCCTCTCAGATTCCAAGCTACTCTGTGAAAACCCTTGCCGGATGGCACTTGCATTTTTCGTACTACTGCTCCTTTATTGTCTTTTATCATCGCCCAATGCTGCATTTTGACTTGGTCTTTTTCACTTAATAAAACATCCCATCCTGCAAAATCTATATCCTTGCCATTCTTGTTTTCCTCCTTCTCCGCCTTAGTTCTTATAGTACTTTTGGTCTCTTGACTTTCTTTGAGGTAGTAGGTGAACACAGCACCAAATTCTGGATTTTTTGCTACAAAATGCTGAGCTCCTAGAGAACCATTATTCCCTTGTCCGTTTTGCTTTGGCAAGTATAAAAGAGCGTCTCTCATGGGCAATATAGCGGCATCTTTCTCTATTACTTCTGCTGTCACTTCACGCAGAAAGGAGTAATCGTCTAGTATATAAATACTTCTACCAAAACTAGCAGCCACTAAGTCGTCTTCTCTTCTCTGAATAGCCAAATCTCTAAACGAAACATTGGGCACACCACTTTTTATCTGCTTCCAATGCTCTCCTGCATCTGGGGTAAAAAACAAACCAAACTCAGTTCCTACAAATAGCAACTCTGGCTTTTTATGATCTTGTACTATACGCCATACGTAGTGATTTTCTGGCAAGTTACTCGCTATCGATTTCCAAGATTTTCCTTTGTTAGCACTCACAAAAAGATACGGCTTGTAGTCTCCTGCCTTATGATTATCTATTGCCATATAGACTTTGTTCTCATCAAAAAGGTCTGCTTTTATATCATTGATATATGCTCGCTCAGGCACTCCAGATAATTTTTTTATGTCAAGAGTATTCCAATTTTCGCCACCATCTTCACTCATTTGAAACAAGCCGTCATCGGTGCCTACATACAGTATTTTTTGATTCTTAGGGCTTTCGGCTATACTGGTAATTGTATTGTAATTACTCATAGCATACACATCCCACGAATTCACAAAACTCTGCTTACGACCCATTATAGGCAAATCAAAACGTTCTTCATTTCGAGTTAAGTCTTCTGAAATAGCTACCCAAGTATCTCCTCTATCATCAGACTTCCATAGCCTTTGCGAAGCAACATAGATTCTACTAGGACTGTGAGCACTTACCAGAATAGGTGCATCCCAATTATACCTTTCATAGTTTTCATCCTTAGCCGGCTGCGGTCTTATGGCTACTTTGTCGCCAGACGCTATATCTAATCTTGTAAAATAACCCTGCTGGCTCTGTGCATATACTATATTAGGATTGCCAGGTTCTGTAGCGGGTTGGTGACCGTCACCGCCTAGCACCACTTTCCAATCTATATTGGTAATACCTGCTCGTGTATCTGTTCTGCTGGGGCCAGACTGCGTATTATTATCTTGTGTTCCACCGTATACGTTATAAAAAGGAGTAGCATCATCTACCGCTATTTTATAGAACTGAGTGATAGGCAGATTGCTCATATGTCTCCAGTTTGCAGCAAGGTCAAAGGTTTCGTACAAACCACCATCTGTGCCTACCATTAAATAATCTGGGTCATTCTTTCTAAAAAC
>Ga0307994_1000632_pt1 | contig 23938 bp, 23 predicted proteins | sample EllFjometagen261_FD_203171 | JGI IMG/M metagenome (GOLD analysis project Ga0307994, IMG submission 203171) | Marine microbial communities from Ellis Fjord, Antarctic Ocean - #261 | ecosystem: Environmental > Aquatic > Marine > Unclassified | place: Southern Ocean | collected 2014-11-02 | reverse complement strand
CAGGTGAGACCCCGGAGGCGCAGCCGAGGAGGCTCACCGCCAGCCCCGCGGAAAGCGAGCATCCTGGAGCGGAAATCAACTATTACTTTCTCCTTTACAATAGCAACAAACTATACGAAAAGAGCCTTCTTAAAAGAGATCTATCTTTACTCACCTTATATGAGAATGTTTGCTAAAATTCTTGTTTTACTTCTTTTTAATAAAGATTTATGCTAAGAAAGTTGATTGGAGCGGAAGGATGCTCGACTCCTGCGGGAATAGCTGGACAGGTGAGACCCCGGAGGCGTGCCGAGGAGGCTCACCGCCAGCCCCGCGGAAAGCGAGCATCCTGTAGCGGAAATCAACTACTACTTTCTTCCTTAAGATAACCATAAACTTTTCCTTTCTGTAAGGAAGGTCAAGCCTAAGAAATAGGAAAAAAGTATCGCGTGGATTGAATTGAAATTGTAACTGAAGTCCCCTTATATTATAATAGTGAATAGAAGAAATTTTCTAAATATTCAAAGGGAGGGATTACAATGAACAAACCATGGTTTGCTGAATATCCAGCAGAGATTCCCACGGAGCTCGATCTGACTGAAAAGCCGCTACAGTCCTATTTAACTGAGGCAGCTACCCTTTATAGCAGTAAAGTAGCCATTCAATTTATGGGCAAGGAGTTGACCTACACAGAATTACATGAATCCGCACTCAAGTTCGCTCATTACCTTAAGACCCTTGGAATTAAGAAAGACGATCGGGTTGCGATCATGCTGCCGAATACTCCTCAATCCGTCATCGCGTACTATGGCATTCTCTATGCAGGTGGAATTGTCGTACAAACCAATCCCTTATATATGGAAAGGGAAATTGAATACCAAATGAAGGACTCGGGTGCCAAGGTGATCCTGACATTGGATATTTTATATCCAAGAGTGTCGAAAGTGATGAAGAATACTGAACTTGAGCACATTATTGTAACCGCTATCAAAGACTACCTTCCATTTCCCAAGAATCTCATCTACCCATTCATCCAGAAGAAACAATACGGCATTGTTGTGAAAGTGGACCATTCAGGACAGAATCATTTATTTACGGAGGTCATGAAAACAGCCAAACCAGAAAGTACCGATCAGGCATTTGATTTTGAAAACGATGTGGCCCTTCTTCAATACACAGGCGGGACGACAGGTTTCCCGAAAGGGGTTATGCTTACTCATAAGAATCTTGTCGCCAATGCTTCCATGTGTGACGCGTGGCTTTATAAATGTAAAAAAGGAGAAGAACGTGTCCTTGGAATCCTTCCATTCTTTCATGTGTATGGTATGACAGCCGTTATGATATTATCCGTCATGCAGGGATATAAAATGATCTTACTCCCTAAATTTGATCCGGAAACAACCTTGAAAACCATTCAAAAGCAGAAACCGACCCTATTTCCTGGTGCACCTACCATCTATATCGGCCTGCTGAATCATCCGGAACTGAAGAATTATGACTTATCCTCCATCGATTCATGCCTTAGTGGAAGCGCCCCATTGCCTGTTGAAGTGCAGCAGCAGTTCGAAGGCGTCACCGGCGGCAAACTGGTTGAAGGCTATGGATTGACAGAATCTTCACCTGTCACACATTCCAATTTCCTTTGGGATAAAGAGAGGATCAAGGGAAGCGTAGGAGTTCCTTGGCCAAGTACGGATGCAGCCATCTTCTCACTGGAAACAGGAGAACCGCTTCCTCCGAATGAAATGGGTGAAATCGTCGTGAAAGGTCCTCAAGTGATGAAGGGTTACTGGAATCGTCCTGAGGAAACCGAACAAACGTTAAGGGATGGCTGGCTATTGACCGGAGATTTGGGGTATATGGATGAGAGAGGTTACTTCTATGTTGTGGATCGCAAAAAGGATATGATCATTGCGGGAGGCTTTAATATCTACCCTCGTGAAATCGAAGAGGTCCTCTATGAACACCCTGCGATTCAAGAGGTTGTAGCTGCAGGCGTTCCGGATGAGTATAGAGGAGAAACCGTAAAGGCGTATGTGGTCCTGAAAGAAGGAGAAGTCCTGACAGAGGAAGAACTCAACGAATTTGCCCGTAAATACCTGGCTGCCTATAAGGTGCCCCGAATTTATGAGTTTAGAAAAGAGCTTCCTAAAACGGCTGTAGGAAAAATATTACGCAGAGCACTTGTAGAAGAAGAGCGCCAAAAGACAGAAGAAGAACAGAAAACAAGTTAAATGAATACCATTGGGCTTTTTCTTTTTGCTGTGAAATTGGACAAGGCATCTTCTCTTGACAAGTAAAGAAAAACCTTTTATTATAAAAATATGAATGAACAGTCATTCATATTTTCTTAAGGCAGGTCAATAACTCATGAAACGAAATAAACCTAAATACAAGCAAATTATCGATGCTGCTGTTATCGTTATAGCAGAAAATGGTTACCATCAGGCACAAGTATCCAAGATTGCGAAGCAGGCCGGGGTCGCTGATGGAACGATTTATCTCTATTTTAAAAATAAAGAAGATATCCTGATTTCGTTATTCAAAGAAAAAATGGTACTCTTTGTCGAAAAAATTGAGGAAGTTATAGCAGGAAAACAGACAGTTTCAGAGAAATTATTAGTGATGATTGAAAATCATTGTAAAATTCTGTCGGATGATCACCATCTGGCGATTGTGACCCAACTGGAGCTCAGGCAATCCAATAAGGATATCCGCTTGAAAATCAACGATGTATTAAAAGGATATCTGCAATTAGTCGATAAAATTCTGATTAGCGGAATAGAATCCGGAGAATTTTCAAGTGATTTGGATGTCCGGCTGGCCCGTCAAATGATCTTCGGTACTCTGGATGAAATGGTGACAACGTGGGTGATGAACGAACAGAAATATGACTTAGTAGCTCAAGTCCCTGCTATTCACAAACTATTACTTCATGGGTGTGGCGGCAGGAACTAAATTAGTTTAGGGGGATGAGAGATGGAAAGTTTATCATGGTCATTAGAGGGAAAGGTAGCAACGGTTCTAATCCAAAGACCTCCTGCTAATGCTTTAGCCAGTGGACTTATTAAAGAAATCGATTCAGTTCTGGATGAGCTTGAAGAAAACGCTGAAGTACGGGTGATCTTACTGAAGGGTGAGGGGCGATTCTTCTCTGCCGGAGCTGACATTAAAGAATTCACAACGATTGAAACGGGTGAAGAATTCTCTAAATTGGCGAAAAAAGGCCAGGACGTTTTTGAGCGTATGGAGAACTTTTCAAAGCCGATCATTGCAGCCATCCATGGCGCAGCTCTAGGCGGAGGTTTGGAGCTTGCAATGGGATGTCACATCCGATTGGTCAGCGAGAATGCAAAGCTCGGCCTACCGGAGCTTCAATTAGGACTTGTACCCGGATTTGCAGGCTCCCAGCGCTTGCCGAAATTGGTAGGCAGGGCAAAAGCGGCAGAAATGCTATTAACGAGTGAGCCAATCAGTGGAACTGAAGCGGTACAGTGGGGACTTGCCAATAAAGCATATCCTGAGGACCAGCTTTTCGATAAAGCAAAGGAAATGGCCGATAAGATAGCGAAGAAGAGCCCAGGGGCGATGAAAGCAGCCATTGAGCTGTTAAGTTATACAAAAGATGATCGTTTCTATGAAGGTGTAATGAGAGAATCGGATCTTTTCGGTGAAATTTTCGTATCGGCGGATGCCAAAGAGGGTATTTCAGCGTTTGTTGAAAAGAGAGAACCGCACTTTAAAGGCTAGAATACATTCTTGTAATATAGTAAACTCTTATTGAGGGGCAGTCTTGAATGTTCAAGCTGCCCATTCAAAGGGGTTAAATTGTCAAAATCTTTTTAAGGGAAAGAATGTTTACATTATTAGGAGGGACTTACGCATGAACATCTATGTACTTTTGAAAAGAACGTTTGATACTGAGGAGAAAATTTCGATCCAAAACGGTCAAATTGCTGAAGATGGAGCTGAATTTATCATAAATCCTTACGATGAATATGCAGTGGAAGAAGCTATTCAAGTTCGCGATGCACATGGTGGAGAAGTGACGGTTGTGACAGTTGGCGGAGAAGAAAGTGAAAAGCAACTGAGAACAGCACTGGCAATGGGTGCAGATAAAGCAGTCCTGATCAACACAGAGGATGACCTTGATCATGGTGATCAATTCACTACAGCCAAAATTCTTGCCCACTATTTAAAAGAACAGGAAGTAGATTTAATCCTGGCAGGTAATGTTGCGATCGATGGTGGATCTGGACAAGTTGGACCACGTGTGGCAGAACAGCTTGACATCCCTTATGTAACAACGATAACGAAATTAGAAATTGATGGCGGAACGGTAACAGTCACACGTGACGTAGAAGGGGATTCAGAAGTGATTGAAACATCCCTACCTTTACTGGTTACGGCACAGCAAGGATTGAATGAACCACGATATCCATCACTTCCAGGAATCATGAAAGCGAAGAAAAAGCCTTTAGATGAAGTGGAATTGGATGATATCGATTTAGACGAAGATGAAGTAGAAGCGAAGACAAAAACGATTGAAATCTACCTTCCACCGAAGAAGGAAGCGGGTAAAGTGTTAGAAGGCGAATTGGATGCTCAAGTATCAGAGCTTGTTTCACTTCTTCGCAATGAAGCGAAAGTTATATAAGTCTCACTCATAGTAATAACTAACATTCAGGGGGTATTTAACATGGCGAGAAAAGTATTAGTACTTGGAGAAGTTCGGGACGGATCATTACGTAATGTTTCCTTTGAAGCGATTGCGGCAGGTAAAACAGTATCTGAAGGCGGAGAAGTAGTAGCCGTTTTAATCGGCAAAAGTGTAAGCGCTTTAGGTGAGGAAATGATTCAATATGGTGCGGACAAAGTAGTGGTTGTGGAAGATGATAAACTGGAGCAGTATACGCCGGATGGCTATTCTCAAGCCGTACTATCTGTTATCGACCAAGAGAAGCCTGAAGGTATAATCTTCGGACATACTGCACTTGGAAAAGATTTGTCTCCTAAAGTGGCCAGTAAGCTAAGCACAGGATTGATTTCTGATGCAACGGATCTTGAAGAAGCTGGAGGGAACCTCGTTTTCACTAGACCGATTTATTCCGGGAAAGCATTTGAAAAGAAAATCGTGACTGGCGGTGTGATTTTTGCGACGATTCGTCCGAATAACATCGAACCATTAGCGAAAGATGAGTCACGTACAGGAGAAGTTTCTTCCCTCTCCGTTGATATTAAAGACTTACGCACAATCATTAAAGAAGTCGTACGTAAAGCAAGCGAAGGGGTAGACCTTTCTGAAGCGAAAGTCATCATTGCCGGCGGACGCGGAGTGAAAAGTGAAGATGGGTTCAATCCTCTTCAAGAACTGGCGGATGTTCTTGGTGGAGCTGTAGGAGCATCACGTGGAGCATGTGATGCCGACTACTGTGACTATTCCCTTCAGATTGGTCAAACAGGTAAAGTCGTAACACCTGACCTTTATATTGCATGTGGTATTTCTGGAGCCATCCAGCATTTAGCTGGTATGTCGAATTCAAAAGTCATCGTTGCGATCAACAAAGATCCTGAAGCGAACATCTTCAACGTAGCGGATTATGGAATCGTGGGTGACCTGTTCGAAGTGGTACCGATGCTGACTGAAGAGTTTAAAAAGCTTAAAGTATCCTCTTCTTAATTCCATTGACGTTTTGAAGTAGCGTCTATAGGGTATGAGCATATTATGTAGTGAAAATAAGGATGCAGCCGGATGGCTGATCCTTATTTTTCTTCCCTGTATATTCCGTTATCTGAAGGGAATATTACCTACGAGCAGATTAATAGCATCACAAAAAAAACGGTGATATACTTACGTTACATTCAAAGATTTTAGGAGGCGCATATAAATGGCAATTACACATGCTACTGATCAATCATTTTCGACTGAAACAAATTCTGGACTGGTATTAGCGGATTTCTGGGCACCTTGGTGTGGACCTTGTAAAATGATCGCTCCAGTTCTGGAAGAGTTAGATGGAGAAATGGGCGACAAAGTAAAAATCGTCAAAGTTGACGTTGATGAAAACCAGGAAACAGCAGGTAAATACGGGGTTATGAGTATCCCGACTTTAGTTGTCCTTAAAGACGGCGAAGTAGTAGATAAAGTAATCGGTTTCCAACCTAAGGAAGCACTTGCTGAACTATTAAACAAACATGCATAAGAAGCACTTTTAAAACACCGGGGCTGTCATTACAGCCCCGGTGTTTTTGTATTTTATGGATGGTACATAATGCTTGTCGCTGCAGATTGAGCCCTCTCTCCTTCTATTTCAACAAAATTTTCAAAAAACGTTGACTATGAGAATCATTCTCGATATAATTTTAAACGGAAATGAAAATCATTATCATTTATATTTCAATACATTCTGGGGGTACATACATATGAAAAAGAGAGACTTAACCAAAATCTTCGCAGCATTTCTTTTAACAGGTTCCGTACTAGCAGGTTGCGGAAGCACATCTGAAGAACCGAAAGAAACAGATCAATCTTCTGAAGAGAAGCAAGAAGAACCAAAAGAAGAAAAAGAAGAAATGGCACTTAATGCAGAATCACAGGTTAAAGCGTACACAGATATGAAAGCTGAATTAGAGAAGATGAAAGAAGACAAGGAAGTAAATTGGGAGACTGTCAATGACATTTATACTTCTGAGTTACAAGCATCGGTAAATGAAGTGAATGGTGAATTTTCTCAAGGGATTGAAGCCGCTATTTCAGGCGGTCAATCAGGCGAGCTTGAGAAAAACGTTGCCCGTCAAATCATTGATAAACTGACACAATCGTATTTCTATCAAGTTCAAAAAGGATTACAGGGCCAAGCAGCTGAGGACATTGAGGCGGATAAAGCGGATGATGCCAAAGCAAAGTTTGCTGAAGTTAAGTACTTAGCAGAAAATGTATTCATTCCTACAGCTGAAAAGCGTGATAGCTTATATGAATTGTCAGGTGAATCCAGCATGGTAGAAAACATTAACAACGGTCTATCTCTTCAGGAAGAAGCATTGGCTGATTCAAATGCGGAAGACTTTGCTGTTTATAAGCAAGTGACAGATAAATCGATCTATCAAAGCTATTACCTTGCTTCAAATTCGTATGCTGAAAAAATCAGCAAAGCGGTTGAAGAAGGAAATACGGAAGAGTTAGCGATTATGCAAGCCGAAGGATATGGCTTCCTCCAGGCTATTAAAGGATCTTTAGCTGGTGGAGACGAGGCTGCTGCGAATGAATTGGATTCCATCTTCTCGCTGGAAAATGATCCATCCACGATTGATGCTGATAAAGTAAATTCACTTTATACGAAAGCAATCAAAGGTAAAGCAACAGGATATCATGAAGAAGCTGCAGAAGCTGTAAAGTCTGGTGATGTTGCGAAAGCAAAAGTAGAGGCTATGGAAGGCAATATGTTTGTTAAAATGCTAGAGGTGAACGTCAAGAATCAACTTGGAGAAGAGAAATCACAAGAGCTGTTTGACCTTTCACAAAAATGGTTTGAAGCGATCTCTTCTGAAAAAGCAGATGAAGCGAAACAGCATAGTGAAGCTATTCTTAACATCCTGAATCAATTATAATATAGTGTATGGAGGCTGGCCTTATGTTGAGGTCAGTCTCTATTTGTAAGTAATTCTTATTCTCCATGCACGATTGTGCTAAACTAAACCTATTGTCTAAAAGTCAAGAGAGTGTGATGAAAGTGAAAATAGTGATTACAGGTGGTGCGGGATTTATCGGGATGCACCTGACAAAAAGGCTTCTCAAAGTGGGTCATCAGGTTTCAATCATTGATTGTTTCCATACCTATTATTCAGCTCATCGAAAAAAACAGCACTTGAGTGAGATTCAATTCCCTACTGGGGATTTATACGAAATTGATCTCATAGATCGTGATAAGACTAGAGCGATTATCAATGAATTGAAGCCCGACGCGGTCATCCATTTAGCCGCTTTGCCAGGGGTGGCCTATTCATTGGAGGAGCCGCTGAAATATGTGGATTATGATATTAAAGCTACCATCAATATTGTAGAGGCTTGTGGAGAAGTCGGAGTCAAACATTTCTTGTTTGCGTCTTCATCCTCTGTTTATGGGGATAAGCCGGGAATGCCGTTAAAGGAAGAGGATGCAGACGGTATGACCATTTCTCCATACGCTGCATCGAAGTGGAGTGCAGAAAGCTTCTGCCATATGTATGCACATATGTACGAAATGCATGTGAACATCCTTCGCTTCTTTACGGTGTATGGCCCATGGGGAAGACCGGATATGGCGATTCCTAAATTCATTTCGAAACTTCTGAAAAACGAGTCCATCTCTATCTTTGGCAGTGATAGTGGACGGGACTATACGTATATCGATGATATAATCCATGGGATTGAATTAACCTTACAAAAGGGGAAAAGAGGAGAAACCTATAATCTGGGAAGTGGTCGGGTAGTGAAAATGACTAGATTGTTAGAGATTCTTCGTCACCATTTTCCTGAAATGAACGTGAACTATGATACTTATCGCCCGGGGGATGTTTTTTCTACTCATTCAGATATTTCAAAGGCTCAATCTCACCTGGGATATTTCCCAACCACCACCATTGAAGAGGGAATAGGGAATACCATTCTGTGGGCAAAACAAAATGAAAAGCATTTATAAATCTCTTAAGTTCATTATCGGACTCGGAATCATTTGCTATTTTGTTTGGTTCATTGCAACGGGATGGGACCATGAGCAGTTTAAACGGTTTTTATACCAGCTGACCCTTCATCCTGTCATAGTGATTTCGGGTATGGTCATTTACGGTTCCTCTTTCTATTTAAAAGGGATAGCCACGAAAAAACTTCTAGGTGATCAAATCAAGCTTTCCAGTGCCTTGTATGGTCTTTGGTACAGCTTGGCACTCAATCATCTGCTGCCCATCAAGGGCGGGGACGTTCTCCGTTCGTATATTTTATATGAAAGAGAAGGGTTATCTAAATCAGCTTCGGCACAATCTGTTATTATAGTAAGGCTGATGGATATCCTTTCACTCTGTCTACTCGTATCATTGGGGATATCGTTTGTAGCATTAGAAACCCCACTATCAACAGATGTCATTTTAGTTGTCGGAGGAATTATCTTATTGGTGATAGGATGGATCTCTTATTACAAGCGTCAATTCCTCTATCAGCAATGGAATGTCACGCTCTCTCTCATAAAGGGGAGGGGATTTTCCTATGCATTTTTCCTTGTTTTCATCAGTTGGATATTGGAAGCGGCCCTGTTGCTGTCTGTATGCATCGCAACGAATACAGGAATCTCCACCTTTCAGGGTATTTGGGTGAATAGCCTAACCATTCTCGGTCAGGTATTTCAAATTACACCCGGTGGGCTTGCGAATTATGAAACGATCATGGCTTTTGGCCTCAATCAATTCTCAATTACGATGGAAACAGGTATTACCATCGCAGTTCTGACACATGGGATCAAATTCATATTCTCCTATTTTGTTGGACTGTATGTGCTGGTGAAGTATCCTGTTTCACTGACACTCATTAAAAAGTTAAGTAAAAGAAAAGGAGGGGCATGAAGTGAAAAGCGCCTCTAAGTTTGAAAAGGTAGCAGCACGCTGCTGGAATTTATTAAATGAAGGAAAACCCTTCACACCCATTTTTACTGTAGGGACGATGCTTCTCTTTCATCTTGGTGATTTTGCCTCGTTACCTTTTTGGTTGAATTTCACGATTAGTTTAGCGATCACCCTGCCACTTTTTATATTATTTTTTGTTTATGATTTCCCATTGTTTTTAAGGAACTACCTGTGGCTGCCAATTGTGGCTTACTTAATCATTGGATGGGAATGGAATCTCGGGTTATCCCTGTTAGGAATCGGTCTTTACTTTTTCTTCACGATCTTATTCTGGGGAACATTATATTATCACTTACGCATCGGAACGTCGTGGCTTAACTTCACAAGGTTCTGGAAGCTCGTACTGAAAAACAGTGACTCTACAAGTGGAAATGCCCAGGAGCAGCTTCCTAAATTTCTATTATTGCTGGCTTACTGGCAGTACACGTATTCACTCCTCGATACAAGCCAGCAGCTGCCAATCGTTCAGTTTTTAAGCTTCTTTGGGGGTCTTTTGGTTTTCACCTTCATTCTTCACCGTTATTTATTCGATTGGAAGCCAAAGATGTATGAAGAATATGCAAAAGAGGGGGAAGATTGGAAAGAAGATCGGGCAGATCGTGTAGTGGTCATTGTGGTGGACGGGATGAGGAAGGAACGTTTTCAAGAAGCGGAAACCCCGTTTTTGGATTCCCTCAAGGCAGAAGGAACAGAATTCTCCAACATGGAGACGGTATATCCTGCCCGCACGGTTGTCTGTTTTTCATCCATGTTCACCGGGACGTATCCATATGAACACGGAATCACCTCGAATATGGTTTGGAAGCTGGGGATTAAAGTCGAAAGCATCTTTGACTCTTTACGAAAAGTAGGGAAGAAGGGAAGGCTTTTAGGGGTCGCCCATCTGGTCGATTCCATGGGGTCTGACGTGGATACGTTCACAGCCGTCATGCATAACGATAAAGCGGATCCGACGATCATGAAAAAAGCGAAACATATCATGAAAGAACAAGATCCGGATTTATTCATCGTACAAATGATCGGGACCGATCAAACCGGGCACAGTCGCGGGGTTTTATACGACGAGTATTTGCAAAAGATAAAAGAAGCAGACCGATTGATTGAAGACTTTGTCCAATGGATGACGGAAGAAGGCAAGATGGATCATACAACATTATTTATCTGTGCCGATCATGGACAGGCTGATGGGATCGGGGGACATGGCCATCTTGATGAAGGAGAGCGTTTCGTTCCATTTATCATGCATGGACCTAATATCCAAAAGGGACGCAAAGTAGAATCAAAGCATAGTCTTGTTTCCATGGCCAGCACCATCGCTCATATTCTGGGAGCACCACTCCCGAGCCATGCACGTGGACCTGTATTGGAAGAAGCATTTAGAAGAAAGGAAGAACACCGTGAATAAACAGAAGGTTGTTGTTTTTTTGCCTGCTTATAATGAAGAAGAAACCATCGGGGATGTCATCCGTGACATTCCCAGAGAGTTTCATCCTGATGTACAGGTGGAAGTACTGGTCGTGAATGATGGGTCGACCGATGACACCGTTAAGGTTGCAGAAGTAGCAGGAGCAGACTATATCGTACATATGGAACGTAATTCAGGCTTAGGTGCGGCAGTAAGAAGAGGGTTAAAGGAATCGCTGCTAAAAGGGGCGGATATCGGTGTTATGATTGATGCGGATGGAGAATATCCTGCATCTCAAATTCCTGAGCTGTTAGAGCCAATCTTCACAAATCAGTCAGACTATACAATGGGATCCCGCTTTAAGGGGACCATCGACGGGATGAGAATCCATCGTCGCCTCGGCAATTATTGTTTCACCTTACTACAATGTGTGTTGCTGAGAACCTGGATTTATGACGGTCAATCAGGGATGAGAGCATTCTCCAAACAAGTAATGGAACATGCTGAAATCATTCATGACTATAATTATGCTCAAGTGGTGACTCTAAATATCATGCGTAAAGGTTTCAGAATGACGGAAGTTCCGATTGAATATAGAGTTCGGACGAAGGGCGAATCCTTCATCAAGTTCAAAGCCTATATGTTTAATGTGCTTCCGGCGATCGTAAAAGAAATGAAGCGGCCTGTTGAAAAAGTGGATATCGATTATAATGTTCACAAAATTTCTGCAACATCCATTGAAGGCCTTTAAAATCGTATTGACAAGTATAATGATAATCATTATCATTGAAAATACAGGAGGATTTCCATATGAAAAAAAGCCTTTTTTTTAGTCTTTCACTGATATTTATTCTCAATTACATATTTATCCCGTTGCAGGCATCTGCTTATTCTTATGGGGATCCAGGAGAAGAGAAAATTGCTGAAGCGTATAAAGAGCTGGAAAACAGCTTAGAGAATGATGACTGGGATAACGCAAAGAAAATATATGATTCGTATGAAAAGGATTTTGGACTATATTTTTCAAAGGTGCAGCCTGATATAAACAAGGCGTTCGAGGAAAAAGACAAGGATCTTTTATTAGAAAGCTGGAGAGCGGCATTGATATTGAATATCGAAAGAAGACTGCATTTTGCTCAAGAGCAATTCGACGATTATGGGCAGGCGAAACTTCTCCTTGCTAAAGCGAGAGGGACTTTTAATGTTTTGGAACCATTTGTTGTTGAAGAAAAAAGCCAGGAAGAAGCAGATAAGATTTATGCTTCATTCGATACTGCGTTAAATTCCTTGGGAAATCCCGGGTTGTTCGGGATTGGAAGCAAAGATAATGATCCTGAAGCTTTCGATAAAGAAGTTGAATCGATCATTAAAGAACTTCGACCGGTATTTCCGATTCCTTCTGAGAAAGCGGATGAAAGTCATTTAAATGAAGAGAATCTTGGATTTTTAGATGGAATCGGTGAAGGGGGAAGCTCAAGCTTCTGGCTCTACTTCTCACTAGCGCTTATCTTGATTCTTATTATACTCATTACGATCAATAAACGTAAAAATAAACAGTAGCACCGGGGTAACAAAGGGGGAAATAAAGTGGATTTTCAAGCATTTTTGATTACACTGAGAGAGTCTTTAGAAGCGATTCTGATTGTAGGGTTGATTCTTTCTTATCTTACAAGATTAAAAGCAGATAAATATAAGAAATGGGTTTACGTAGGAGTATTGCTTGCTCTTGTATCCAGCTTTTTGGTTGCTTTACTGTTCCAGGTCGTCCTGACGGGGTTCTCGAGTTTTGGAGCTGAAGTTTACTTGAAGGTGGGGATCATGTTTGCATCCGTTTTCCTGCTGACTCATATGGTTGGCTGGATGAGGAAGCAGTCCAAAGGGATCAACACGGAAATGGAGAAGAAGATCAATGCGGCCTTAACGGCAGGCAGCGTATCAGCGATGATCATTCACTCCTACTTGATCGTCCTTCGTGAAGGTGTCGAAACCGTATTTTTCTTCGCTGCCATCAGTGGAGGGGACGTAACGAAAGTGTTCACAAGCTACGGAGCACTTAGTGGATTATTACTTGCCATGGTTCTTGGATATGCGTTTTTCTCAGGTGCCATGAAATTCAAGTTGAAAACGTTCTTTAATGTGACAGGTTTGCTGATCATGTTCATCGCAGCCGGGTTACTTGTTCAAGGAGTAGGGATTCTTCAGGACCTTGGGATCATGGGCTCTATATATACAACAGCAGAAGGGAAACCCGCGGAAGTGTATAATCTTGTGGAAATTATGCCTGAACACTTTCAAGATGAGCTTCATTATGAGAGAGACACAGGTAATGAGGTTCTGATCAGCGGTCAAGTCGGTCTGTTCATGGCGGCAATGTTCGGCTATAGCCACAACCCGACGATTGAGCAGGTGCTTGCCTATTGGTTCTACTTCGGATTCGTATTCTTATGGATTTACGTGATGCGAACGGATAAACTCATTAACCCATTTAAACGAAAGTCCGTGCCTGCAGGGATCAAACAACAGAAAAAGACAATCAAAAAATCGGATGATGTGAATTCAATAAATGCTTAAATCCCCCTGAACCAACTCATGATTGGAAACCATTCTTAGAAAGCCTTACAATAGGCTAAGAAGGTTTTCAAACTGAGTTGGTTTTTATTTGGAGAGAAACAGGAGAAAATCAATGACTGATAAACATTTGAACAAATGGATGATAGGTATACTGGTTGTTTTCAGCCTGTACTTTATATACAGACTTATATTGCTTCCTCCCTATGCTTCAAGCTGGGACGAAGTCGATTATGCTCTGGGCGTGATTGAATTTGATTTATTGAAGATGCAGCCTCATTTTCCAGGATACCCTTTTTTTATTTTCGGGGGAATGATGGTTCGCATCTTTATTGATGACGCGGTTCTATCCCTTCAGATTTTTAATGCGATTTTGCTGGTTAGCTCGATTCTTCCTGTATATTGGCTATTTGGCCATTATCTTGAGAGAAAGAAAGCCATCATTGCGACGCTTTTCCTTTTTTCCCTTTCTTATCCGAGTGCGATGACCGTTCAAGCTATGAGTGAAGGTGCGGCTATCCCTGTATTATGGTGGTACTTGTGGAGTCTGCACCGGGCTGTCATACGGAAGACGAAGGATGCGGCTGTCCTTCCCATTCTCCTATTTGCCATCTTGATGGGTATACGATTATCCTATATCGGGTTTGGTACGGGGATCCTCTACTATTGGTTTGTGTTTTGGAAGGAGGGTGGCAATGGTTCAGAAAAGGTGAAAGCCATCGCTTTTCATCTGACTCTTCTCATACTTTCCCAAGGGGTGTGGCTATCGGCACTGGCTGCCAATGCAGGGAGCCTTCAGACCCTGCTACAGATTGCCTTTGGGTTTACCGACGGACACTTTACGGAATGGGGAGGAACGGTAGAGTCGAATACAGGATTTTTTGAAAGGTTATGGAACTATATGTTTATCAATATAGGCTGGAACGGATTATTTACACAATCACTTTCTATTATGGTCATCACGGCTCTTCTATTTTTATTAAGTGTAAAAATGACTGGAAAGTGGACTAAACCTGGTACAGGCACTATATTGCTCCTGATTTCATTTAGCTCCTATTTTATCTGGGGGTTATTTGCACAAAATATTGATAAACCGAGACATATTCTGCCTCTGGCCATATTAGCAGCATTTTTCTCGTTAATAGGGTGGATGAAAAAACTCAATGCAATGAAAATCATCGCTCTGAGTTTGTGGTTTGTTTTGCATATAGTAACGAGTGTGGGCGTGTTGATCGATTATCACTTTTCTGCACCCGCCGTCTACAAAACAGAGTCATACTTCACAGAGCAAAATGAGAAAAGTCCGATTGTGGTGTACACATGGGAAGAAACAAGAGTATACTCCTACCTGGATGCACCTTACTCTCATAAGCGTGTGTTAACCTATTCTCAATTCCTTCAGGACATTCAGCATACGAATAAAGAGATCTACCTGACCGGAGCAGTGGTTAAAGGATTCGAACAACAGGGTATTGAAAACCTTGATGAAAAAATAGAAAAAGTCCAAGTATTCCATTCACAGGAGCTATTCGATCCTGTTTATTCAACCATCACCGTCTATAAATGGGCAGACAAGAAGGGAGAGAGACGATGAACCCTACCATTACGAATAAATTAGCTCTATTACCGGATCAGCCGGGATGTTATTTGATGAAAGACAGACAAGGTACGATTATTTATGTGGGGAAAGCAAAAGTTTTGAAGAATCGTGTACGCTCTTATTTCACCGGCTCTCATGATGCCAAGACTCAACGGCTGGTAGGTGAAATTGAGGACTTCGAATACATCATGACCTCATCTGATCTGGAAGCCCTTGTGCTTGAAATGAACCTGATCAAAAAATATGACCCTAAATATAATGTCATGTTAAAGGATGATAAAAGCTATCCGTTTATCAAGTTAACGAACGAGAGACACCCAAGACTTATTACGACCCGCAAAGTCCAAAGGGGGAAAGGCCGGTACTTTGGTCCGTATCCTAACGTAGGAGCTGCAAATGAAACGAAAAAGCTCCTGGATCGTCTGTATCCGTTGCGAAAATGCACCACCCTTCCTGATCGGGCATGTCTTTACTACCATATGGGTCAATGTCTGGCTCCTTGTATCAAAGAAGTAAGCAAAGACACCTATAGACAAATGACTGACGAAATTTCCAGGTTCCTGAATGGCGGATACAAAGAGATTAAGAATCAATTAACGGTGAAAATGAATGAAGCATCAGAGAATCTGGAATTTGAGAGAGCGAAGGAATTTCGTGATCAAATCCTTCACATTGAAGCGACAATGGAAAAGCAAAAGATGACCATGACCGATTTCACTGATCGGGATGTGTTCGGATATTCCGTTGATAAAGGCTGGATGTGCGTACAGGTATTCTTTGTGCGTCAAGGCAAGCTCATTGAAAGGGATGTGTCACTCTTCCCACTCTACAATGAACCCGAGGACGAATTTCTGACTTTCTTAGGTCAGTTTTATTCGAAATCCAATCATTTTAAGCCAAAGGAACTTTTTTTACCTGAGGAGATTGATGAAGAATTGGCGGCTAAGCTGATAGAGGTGAAAATCACCAAGCCAAGACGGGGAAAGAAGAAAGAGTTGGTCAAGCTTGCCGAAAAGAATGCGAAACAGGCACTCGAAGAAAAGTTCGCCCTGATTGAAAGAGATGAAGAGCGGACGATTAAGGCGATAGAACGTCTAGGGGAGCATATGGGGATTTATACTCCTTTCCGTATCGAAGCATTTGATAACTCGAATATCCAAGGTACGGACCCTGTGTCTGCGATGATTGTATTCCTTGACGGAAAGCCTGCGAAGAATGAGTATCGAAAGTATAAGATTAAAACCGTGAAAGGCCCGGATGATTATGAATCCATGAGGGAGGTCGTTCGCAGACGGTATACGAGAGTTCTAAAAGATGGTCTTCCTTTACCGGATCTCATCATTATCGATGGGGGAAAAGGGCAGATTGAAGCGGCGAGGGATGTCATTGAGAATGAGTTGGGGTTGGATATCCCGCTTGGCGGCCTTGCGAAAGACGATAAGCATCAGACGTCGGAACTGCTGTATGGGAATCCATTGCAAATCGTCCCTCTTGGAAAGAGAAGTCAGGAATTCTACTTGCTGCAGCGGATCCAGGATGAAGTCCACCGATTTGCCATCACCTTCCACAGACAGCTCAGAGGAAAAAGCGCCTTCCAGTCCACCCTCGATGACATTGACGGCATCGGACCGAAACGAAAGAAACAGCTTCTTAAACACTTTGGCTCCATGAAGAAAATGAAAGAAGCAAAGGTGGAGGAATTTGTAGAGATCGGGATTCCGGAAGCCGTCGCTAAGGTTTTGGCTGAGAAGTTGAAATAGGGGACATAAGAAATAGAAAGAATAGTTGATTATGATTACGCTCATTTTTAAAAGTGTGTTGTTAATTTGATGTTTTCCAAGTAACTAATTGACTATGATAGTTGATTGGAGCGGAAGGTGCTCGACTCCTGCGGGAATAGCGGGAAAGTTGAGACCCCGCAGGGCAAAGCCCGAGGAGGCTCAACTCACGCCCCGCGGAAAGCGAGCACCTGTAGCGGAAATCAACCTCTACTCGCTCCTACAAAATAGCAACAAAGTTTACGACGCGAAACAATAATATTATGAATTTATTTTCAAAATGTGCATTGAATCACAATTTTTTGTATGCTATAATTAACGAAAATTTATAACATTATCACTTTTTAAAGTGGTGATAGAGGTGCGAACTTCAAAAGTACAGGTAAAGAGGAGTATGAGCTCTGTTGAGATGCCTGGAAAGGGGAGATTCGCCGAAGTGGTTTTGGTCTCATGCCGATTCCTCTGGTTCTACGTTTAAGAAATGTAGGATTGTCAAGATGATTCAATCTTGGAGAGCTATCTCACAATGCCCATGAACCTATTTAGTATGTTCTGCTGTATGTTCATTAAGCAATGAGATATTATTCTCATTGCTTTTTTTATTATCCAGCGCAGGTGATGAACTTGTTCCATGAACGTTTAGGATGATTGTGATTGTACTCTTCACCATCAAAAAATGAGTCTTAACGAAGCACTCGATTGAGAAAGAGGGAGAAGCTGTGAGTATTATTGTTCAAAAATTCGGTGGGACTTCAGTAGGTTCTGTGGAAAGAATTCAAAATGTTGCGTCAAGAATCGCAGAAGAAAAAGAAAGAGGAAATGATGTTGTGGTAGTGGTATCCGCCATGGGGAAAACAACGGATACACTCGTTGGATTGGCAAGGGAAATTACATCGCAACCAAGTAAGAGAGAAATGGATATGCTTCTCTCTACAGGAGAGCAAGTCACCATTTCGCTCCTCACGATGGCCTTGATTCAATCCGGACATGATGCCATCTCATTCACGGGCTGGCAGGCCGGGATCGAGACGGAGTCCGTTCACAGCAATGCGAGGATCACCAATATCCATACTGAAAAGATGTTGAGTCACCTTCAATCGGGAAGAGTGGTGATCGTAGCGGGATTCCAAGGGATGACGGAATCTGGGGAAATTACAACTCTTGGTCGTGGCGGATCGGATACAACCGCCGTGGCGATCGCGGCTGCCCTGAAAGCAGAGCGCTGTGATATTTATACAGATGTAGACGGGGTATACACAACGGACCCGCGTTATATTAAAGGAGCAAGGAAATTACCGTCCATTTCCTATGATGAAATGTTGGAACTGGCTAATTTAGGGGCTGGAGTCCTGCATCCACGGGCAGTGGAATTTGCCAAGAATTATCAAATTCCATTAGAAGTCAGATCCAGTATTGAAAAAATTGAAGGAACGTATATTGAGGAGGAAGCAAGCATGGAACAAAACCTGATCGTGAGAGGCGTAGCATTTGAAGGTGAAATCACACGTGTAACTGTATTTGGACTGGGAAACGCATTAACGGGACTATCTTCAGTGTTTACCACCTTAGCCAAAAATCACTTGAATGTAGATATTATCATTCAAAGCCAAACCGATCAGAATACGACCAATTTATCATTCTCTATTAAAGAACAAGACCTGGAGGAAACCCTTGCTGTTCTGGAACGAAACAAAGAGCCATTAGGCTTTACACATGTTGAGCATGAAAGTGAGCTTGCAAAAGTATCGATCGTCGGCTCCGGTATGATCTCCAATCCAGGGGTGGCAGCTGAGATGTTCGAAGTACTGGCTCAAAACGACATCGTGGTGAAAATGGTCAGCACGTCTGAAATCAAAGTATCTGCTGTCGTAGACGAGGAAAATATGCAAAAAGCAGCAGGCGTCTTACATACTGCCTTTGACCTGGACGCGGTGAAGATGGAAGAAATCACGTTATAATACTAAAGGAGCAGAAGCGGAACAAGTGAAAAAGGGTTGCCCCGTCATGGGCAACCCTTTAATAGAGTATGAAAAGGATGTCGGTAAGGGCTACTCTACTTTATCTTTCTCGTCCCATCTTACAATCACTTTCACTGAATGACTCCGTTTATGTAGTTCGTCGGCAGCCTCTGCCACACATTTCTTTTGTAACTGTACTTGTTCGGCTAGAAAGCCCGTTTCCAGTTTGAATGTTACATCCGACTTTAAGGCAAGGCGTCGTTCTAACACCGGTCCGCTTATTTCAAAGGTCATCTCATTCTTTTTTTGTTCCAGCAGTGTAAGAGTTCCCCAGCCGGCTTCAGCGAAAAACGATATCAGTTCCTCTGATGACTGAAGGGGGAATTTCCGAGAGAGCTGTTTTCCACCCCAGTATAATATATCGGGTGTATGCTTTCCTAAAATTTCTGGAATCAATATGTCACGTAACATTTCATATCCGAAGATTGGAACGGACGGTTGATGTACTTCTTCTTTTTTCTGTTCCAAGTAAATCCCCTCTTTCTATAAAACTATTATATACATGAAAAGTGGATTTATCATCCCATACCTTGAAAAATGACCTTGGGATATTTTGGTGATATAATTTTTATTTGATATTTATTTGAATTTTCGAACATTTAACGTGGCAATACCTCATCTTTTCTGTTATCAATAAATTGAAAATATTTTTGCGGTATTGTCGAAATTATGTATACGTTTTCTTGACGCTTCCACTCCTTGGGAGTAAAATGGACATGTCACATTATTGTTACAATATAAAATATGTATCGTCGTCTAATCATTCTTAAAAATTCATTAGAAAACGAATTCATATTTTATCATTAAGGGGGGTAAATCATGGCTGGAAATCGAGAATTTAATTATCGCAGGCTTCATTCATTGCTAGGTGTTATTCCAGTTGGATTATTTTTAACACAACATTTAGTCGTGAACTATTTTGCCACTGGCGGGGAAGAATCATTTAACCAGGCGGCACACTTCATGGAAAGTTTACCTTTCCGTTATATCCTTGAAATTTTTATCATCTTCCTTCCATTGTATTTCCATGCAATCTACGGAATTTACATTGCATTCACTTCTAAGAACAATGCAAGTAAGTTTGGCTATTTCCGTAACTGGATGTTTTTACTTCAACGTGTGTCTGGAGTAATCACATTTATTTTTGTTACTTGGCATGTTTGGGAAACAAGGGTAGCAGCAGCATTTGGGGCTGAAGTGAACTTTCAAATGATGGAAAACATCTTATCTAATCCATTTATGCTAGGATTTTATGTGCTGGGTGTTCTTTCAACGATCTTCCACTTTGCGAATGGTTTATGGTCATTCTGCGTGAGCTGGGGAATTACAGTTTCACCTCGTTCTCAATTAATTGCTACATATGTTACGATCGGAATCTTTGTAGCGTTATCGGTTGTCGGTATGCGTGCAATTTTTGCCTTCGTATAAGAAGATATAGATACGAGTCTAATAGATTAAATAAGTGCTCTCGAAGTATGGTAGGAAAAGGAGTGAGTCACGATGAGTAAAGGCAAAATCATCGTTGTCGGTGGCGGCTTAGCCGGCCTGATGGCCACAATTAAGGCAGCAGAAAAAGGAACGCAAGTAGATTTATTCTCACTGGTACCCGTTAAGCGTTCTCACTCTGTATGTGCACAAGGTGGTATTAACGGAGCCGTTAATACCAAGGGAGAAGGAGACTCTCCTTGGGAACATTTTGATGATACAGTGTATGGTGGGGATTTCTTAGCGAATCAACCGCCTGTTAAAGCAATGACTGAAGCGGCACCGGGAATTATTCATTTACTCGATCGTATGGGAGTAATGTTTAATCGTACACCGGAAGGATTACTGGATTTCCGTCGTTTCGGTGGAACGCAGCATCATAGAACAGCTTTCGCCGGTGCTACGACCGGTCAACAATTATTGTATGCCTTGGACGAGCAGGTTCGTCGTCATGAAGTAGCAGGGCTTGTGAATAAGTTCGAAGGTTGGGAATTCCTTGGAGTCGTTGTGGATGACGAAGGAGTGGCAAGAGGAATCGTTGCTCAAAACCTTCAAACGATGGAAATTAAATCGTTTGCAGCTGATGCCGTGATCATGGCAACCGGAGGACCCGGGATTATCTTTGGTAAATCCACCAACTCTGTTATCAATACAGGTTCAGCCGCATCGATCGTCTATCAACAAGGTGCTTACTATTCAAATGGTGAGTTCATTCAAATTCACCCGACAGCCATTCCAGGGGACGATAAGCTTCGCCTCATGAGTGAATCGGCCCGTGGTGAAGGTGGACGAGTCTGGACATATAAAGATGGAAAGCCTTGGTACTTCCTTGAAGAGAAGTATCCTGCATACGGAAACCTTGTCCCCCGTGATATCGCAACACGTGAAATCTTTGATGTGTGCGTAAACCAAAAGCTTGGTATTAACGGTGAAAACATGGTTTACCTGGATCTATCTCATAAAGATTCAAAAGAGCTTGATATTAAGCTTGGTGGAATCATCGAAATCTATGAGAAGTTCATGGGTGATGACCCGCGTAAAGTACCAATGAAAATCTTCCCTGCTGTTCACTATTCAATGGGTGGACTATGGGTGGATTATGATCAAATGACCAATATCCCTGGTTTATTCGCTGCTGGTGAGTGTGATTATTCTCAGCACGGAGGTAACCGCTTAGGGGCGAACTCATTACTATCCGCTATATATGGTGGTATGGTTGCAGGTCCTAATGCTATTAAATATATCTCAGGGCTTGAGAAAACAGTTGAATCCGTCCCTTCTTCTCTATTCGATCGCTATGTGAAACAGGAAGAAGAAAAATGGAACAACATCATGTCCATGAATGGTACTGAGAATGCTTATGTCATTCATAAAGAACTTGGTGAGTGGATGACGGATAACGTAACCGTTGTACGTCATAACGATAAGCTGAAACAGACAGATGAAAAGATCCAGGAATTAATGGAACGTTACCAAAACATCAATATCAATGACACGGCTAAATGGAGCAACCAAGGGGCAACATTCACACGTCAATTGTGGAACATGCTGCAACTGGCCCGTGTTATTACAATCGGTGCTTTAAATCGTAACGAGAGCCGTGGAGCTCACTATAAACCTGACTTCCCTGAACGTAATGATGAAGAATTCCTGAAGACAACGATGGCTAAATACAATGCTGCAACGAATTCACCTGAATTCCATTACGAGGAAGTAGATACTTCACTGATTGCACCACGGAAGCGTGACTATTCTAAGAAAAAAGGGGGAAATAAATGATGAGTGAAAACAAAAGAGTCCGTTTTATCATTACTCGTCAAGATGGCCCGGAAACAGCCCCTTTCCAAGAAGAGTTCGAGCTTGATTACCGTCCGAATATGAACGTTATTTCTGCACTGATGGAAATCCGTCGTAATCCGGTCAATGCAAAAGGGGAACAAACTACTCCGATTAACTGGGATATGAACTGTCTGGAAGAAGTATGTGGAGCTTGTTCAATGGTGATCAACGGGAAACCAAGACAATCTTGTACCGCTTTAGTTGATCAATTGGAACAACCGATCCGCTTGGAGCCTATGCGTACTTTCCCTGTTGTTCGTGACCTGCAGGTAGACCGCAGCCGCATGTTCGACAGCTTAAAGAAAGTAAAAGCATGGATTCCGATTGATGGAACATACGATCTTGGTCCCGGACCGCGTATGCCGGAGAAAAAACGTCAATGGGCGTATGAATTATCTAAATGTATGACATGTGGTGTTTGTTTGGAAGCATGTCCTAATGTAAACAGCAAATCGGACTTCATCGGTCCTGCTCCATTATCACAGGTCCGTTTGTTCAATGCCCATCCAACGGGTGCCATGAACCAGGATGAGCGTCTTGAATCGATCATGGGAGACGGAGGCCTTGCAAACTGCGGGAATTCTCAAAACTGTGTTCAATCATGTCCAAAGGGGATTCCTCTTACGACATCGATTGCAGCTCTGAATAGAGAGACCACTTTCCAAATGTTTAAAAACTTCTTCGGAAGCGACCATATGGTTGATTAATCGTAAAAGTCAAAAAGCACTTTCCTTCGGGGAGTGCTTTTTTTGTCCTTTACAGGTTTCTTATTTATCCGAAAAAGATTATAATAAATAATGAATGATCATTCATTTTCTTATTCTATATTCATTTCCCAAAAGGAGGAGCCAATTTGAAACATTTTACATACATTGAAGATATAGCAACATGGCAAAAAGAATTTTCATTTTCAATCCATATAAAGGTTCGGTTTTCCGAGACTGATATGTTTGGACATATGAACAATACAATTCCATTCACTTATTTCGAAGAAGCTAGAATCGAATTTTTTAAACACAAAGGATTTATGCAAAACTGGGTAAAACCTGAACACGATACGATTCCTGTCGTTGCAGATCTACAATGTGATTTTGTCAAACAAGTATTCTTCGACGAACGGCTGAAGGTTTGTGTAAAGGCGAATAGTGTGGGGAAATCTTCAGTGGATTTACACTATATGGGTCTGAATGAAAAAGAAGAGGTTTGCTTTACAGGTAGAGGAACCATGGTCCAAATATCAAAACAGACCGGAAAAGGTGTCCCTTGGACGGAAGAAATGAAGGCGAAGCTTGACTGCAAAATGGCGGTTTCTTAGCCCATTGTAGTGTGTTGTGAAAACCGTTGCCTATTTTTCATTTAACTTCCTCCTCTATGTCACTCTAAACCCTCCCTTCACATATGATATTCTGACGACCACAATACCCATCCCCGCGGTTTAAAGCTGGCGAAGGCAAGGAGGGTTACCATAATTGAAGGACAATGATTTTACACACAAACCGTTGCTCACCAAAAGAGAAAAAGAAGTATTCGAACTGTTAGTTCAAGACAAAACAACTAAAGAAATAGCTAGTGATCTATTTATTAGCGAGAAAACAGTTCGGAATCATATTTCCAA
>Ga0307994_1000631_pt1 | contig 23941 bp, 21 predicted proteins | sample EllFjometagen261_FD_203171 | JGI IMG/M metagenome (GOLD analysis project Ga0307994, IMG submission 203171) | Marine microbial communities from Ellis Fjord, Antarctic Ocean - #261 | ecosystem: Environmental > Aquatic > Marine > Unclassified | place: Southern Ocean | collected 2014-11-02 | reverse complement strand
CTGACAAGTTCTTCAGGAGTCATAGGTTTCCTTCTGTGCTAGGTGGGCGGGTCTAGTTCGCTGGTGGGTCAGCGATGAAGACGGGGATCTCGCGGTCGCCAGCCTTTTCGCGGTATTCGGCGTAAGGAGGGAACACGTCGATGCCCCGCTGGAACCAGGTCGTGCGCTCGTTGCCAGTAGCAAGGCGTGCTTGGGTTTCCCAAGGCTCGGGGCCGTCCTGAACGAGCACGGTGGGGTTCGCCGTCAGGTTGTGGAACCAGCCAGGGTGGGCTGGCGCGCCGCCCTTTGATGCGATGAGCGCATACGAGCCCTCGTGTTCGACACGCATGAGCGGGACCTTGCGGACCAGCCCGCTTTTGTGGCCGATCGTGGTCATCACGATGATCGGCAGCCCGGTGTCTCGAAGCGTGTTTGCTTCTGTGCCACCTGAGGCTTCGTAGGCGACGACCTGTTCGGCCACCCAGTCCCAGGTCGAAGCGCCGTATTCTCCATCAAAGTCCATGGCCTAACGCTAGGGCATCGTTAACGAGACCACCCAATGTGCGACACCTTTCGACAGGTTCCCAATGCATGATTCAGGCAGTGGTGTCGTGCAAATGATGGGGTCAATGTTGTTTGTGCGACAGGTGAGTATCTGTGTCGTATATTTCGCGGGATTGCTCTCGGATGGTCCCCACTTGTGGAGCTGTGTTCCGTAGAGTCAGCGTAGTGACCTTGGAATGGGCGCTAGCCATTGGACCGGGCCATCGGCGGACGAACGCTGATGATTCGATTATCCTTACCGCCGCGACTTTTGGTATCCCACTCGATGCGATAACCGAGTACCGCATCGCCTATCTCCGCGGCGATCTGAACGACGCTCAAGTCGACACCATCGCCACCCGGCTTCTCGTCGACCCCGTCAACGGTTGGTCAAAACCAGCTGCCGAGCTGGCCCACGACAACGAACTCGTCATCGAAACCGGGTTGCGTCCCGGTGTGACCGATCGCGAAGGCGCTGAACTCATCCGAGCGAGTGGGCAGATCGGTCATGCGATCGATGCAGCGACCATCGGGCGCCGTTGGATTATCGAAGCATCGCCGGCGCTGACACCAGACCAGATCGAGGCGCTCGTACATCGGGTGCTGCATAACGAGGTGATCGAACGCTGGTCCATCGGAGTGAACTCACTTGCTGCTGGTTTCGTCGAGGATCAGCCTGTCACGCCGCCGACCGAGATCTTGGCGGTGGTTGACGCGTCTGACGATGGACTCCAGGCCATCACCGACCGCCGTCGACTTGGCCTGAACCTGATCGAGATGCAAGAAGTGCGGAGTCACTTCACCGCAGTGGGGCGCAATCCGACCGACGCCGAAATCGAGACGATCGCGCAGACGTGGAGCGAGCACTGTGCTCATAAGACGTTCAGGGCAGCGATCGACGTAACGAACGAAGCTGGTGAGACAGTCGAGCAAGTCAACGGCCTTTTAGATCAGTACCTGCGTGCGGCTACCAACACGATCGACGCGCCGTGGGTACATAGCGCCTTTGTCGACAACGCAGGGCTCGTACGTTTCGACGACGACTTCGACATTGCGCTCAAGGCCGAGACGCACAACCATCCTTCGGCACTCGAACCGTTCGGTGGCGCCAATACCGGTGTTGGTGGTGTGGTGCGCGACATCATTGGTGTGTCGGCCAAGCCGATCGCTGTGACCGACATTCTGTGCTTCGGCCCTCCAGATCTTGACCCAGCTGAATTACCTGAAGGCGTGCTACACCCGCGTCGCGTTCGGGATGGGGTCATTGCAGGTGTTGGAGACTACGGCAACAAGATTGGCGTTCCGAACGTCGGTGGGGCCATCGTCTATGACCCGTCCTACACGACGACACCACTTGTGTTCGCTGGATGCGTGGGTGTTCTGCCCGTCGGCTCGCATCCCACTGAACCGAGACCCGGTGACTCGATCGTCGTGCTCGGTGGTGCCGTCGGACGCGATGGCGTTGGCGGCGCCACCTTCTCTTCGCAGACCATGCAGGCCGAAACTGCCGATGTGGCCGGCAGCTCAGTGCAGATCGGCGACCCGATCGTCGAGAAGGGCCTGATCGATGTGGTCATTGCCGCTCGCGACGCCGGGTTGTACACCGCTATCACCGACTGCGGTGCTGGCGGGTTGAGTTCTTCGATCGGCGAGATGGCAAGCGAACTTGGTGCTGACGTCGACCTCGACTTGGTGCCTCGCAAATATCAAGGCCTGGCTGGCTGGGAGACCTGGCTTAGCGAAGCACAAGAGCGCATGGTGCTCGCTGCTGCCGACCCAACACCCATTCTTGAACTGGCTGCCCGATGGGGCGTTGACTCGTCAGTTGTTGGCACTTTCACCGGTGATGGCCGACTCGTCGTGCGCCAGGGCGGCGAGCCAATCGTTGACCTTGACTGCACCTTCCTGCACGACGGCTGCCCACTCCATCATCTGGTCGCGAACCTGCAAACAGCCACATCGACGCCTCGGTCGACTGACCCTGTCGATGCCCGAGCTGCAACGCTTGCCTTGTTGGCTCATCCAACGATCGCTTCGAAGGAAGCCACCATCCGCACCTATGACCACGAGGTTATGGGCGGCACGATGGTGCGCCCATTTGGCGGTCCGCGTGGCGATGGCGTCGGCAACGGCGCTGCGACTATCCCACCGGGAACCAGTGGTGACAGGGCAATGGTGATCGGCATCGGCGTCAACGCTCTCATCGGAAACCACGACGCCTATGCAATGGCATGGCATGTGGTCGATGAAGCCGTTCGTAACGCCGTAATTGCGGGAGCAGATCCCGACGAGCTCTCGCTGCTCGACAACTTCGCCTTCGGCAATCCAAACAATCCCGACACGCTGGGCCAGCTGGTGGCGGCCTGCCAGGGCTGCCATGACGCAGCGATCAATTTCAATGCACCGTTCGTCAGTGGCAAAGACAGCCTGTACAACGTGTTCGTGCATCCTGATGGCACCGCCGACCCAGTCGCACCAACACTTGTGCTCACCGCCGTTGGCATTGCCAAGCAGCCCAACAACATTCCACTTACTGGTGTTGTTGCTGCTGGAAATCAAGTCTTTCTGGTCGGTCCCGAACAAGGTGCACTTGGCGGATCCCATCTTGATCTCGTGCTCGGCATGGACCGAGGAGGCGCTGTGCCGCAGCCTGATCCATCGGCGATCGAGCGTCACCGCGAACTCGCTGCGGCCATCGCTGAAGGGCTGGTCGCATCGGCACACGACCCAAGCGAAGGCGGAATAGCAGTCGCTGCCTGCGAATGGGCATTTGCGGGCCGGCTCGGCCTGGAACTCGAACTTGCAACCGACGAGGCAACCCTGTTCGGCGAAGGCCCTGGCCGCTACCTGGTCGAAGTCGCTCCTCAAAACGCGGGTCGCTTCGCCGTGCTCGCGCCGAGCGCTCAGCCAATCGGCAATGTCACTACTGACAGCAACGTGGCCATTGGCACCATGCACTTCACGCTCGCCGAGATCGAAACCGCATGGAAGACACAACCGTGATTCCTTTGATTTTCCACCCATCAGTGACGCTGAGTTCACGCGATGCGTGGCGTGCGGCTCACAGACCTTCGGGAGTGTTGCAATGAGTGCACCCAAGGTGTTGATTCCCGTGGCGCTAGGCACCAATCGCGATGGCGACTTGGCCGATGCGTTCGAAGCCGCCGGCGCCGAAGCAACCCGGATGCCGCTCGAAGCGTTGCGCCAGGGCGAAGCCACGCTTACTGACTTCCAGATTCTGGCAGTTCCTGGTGGCTTCTCATATGGCGACGCACTTGGTGCAGGTCGGTTGTTTGGCCTCGACCTTGTGGGCTGGTTCGGCGATCAGCTTCGCGAAGCTCACGAGCGCGAGATGCCGATACTGGGTGTTTGCAACGGCTTCCAGGCGATTGTCTCGGCGGGGCTGCTTCCTGGCGACGCCGACAACCCTGGGGTGTTGACTGATAACGAGCAAGGCAAGTTCGAATGCCGCTGGATCACGTTGCGCCCCGAACCCGGTAATGATTCGATCTGGCTTTCTGAACTGACCGAACCAATCCGATGCCCAGTAGCTCATGCCGAGGGCCGTTTCGTGGCCGCCAACCTCGATGCCGTGGAGCAGCGCAATGGGGTTGCCTTCCGTTATGTCGATGCAGCCTCGGGCGAGCTTGCTGGCGGAACGTATCCGGCGAACCCAAACGGGTCTGCTGGCGATGTTGCAGGCATCACTGATTCGACTGGCCGGATCTTGGGGCTGATGCCACACCCCGAGAACCACATCTGGCCGCGCCAAGACATTCTTCGTGGTCGCCAAACCGGCGGCCAAGCACTACCCATGTTCAACGCCGCAGTTGCAGCGGTCAGGAGCTAATTCATGAGTAACGGCAAAGTGGTGATCTTGGCTGGTTCGCCCAGCGACGACGCTTGGGTCGACAAGATTGAGAAGTACCTGGGTGAGCTGGGTGTCAACTCGACGCGTCGCATCGCGTCGGCGCATCGGGTACCCGAGAAGGCGCTCGAAATCTTGCGTTTCTACGACAACGACGAAACGCCCACGGTGTTCATCACGGTGGCCGGCATGAGCGATGCGCTCAGCGGTCTGTCCGATGCCAACGTGGCTTCGCCAGTAATAGCGTGTCCTCCTCGTAGCGAGGAGTTCGCTCAGCTCGATGTGCTGTCCTCGCTGCGAACGCCACCAGGCGTTGGCCCCATGGTTACTCTTGAGCCAGCGAACGCGGCACTGTCTGCCGCAAAAATTTTAGGCCTCAGTGACCCTGACGTGCGAGCAGCTGTCCAGGCAAATCAGCAGGCGCGTGCTCAAAAAGTACTCGACGCCGACCGTGGGCACCCATCGTGAATTACGTCGATCCCGACCTCGATTCGCCAAAAGAAGAGTGCGGGGTTATTGGTATTTCGACCCCCGGTAACGATTCGGCTCAGCTTGCATTCTTCGGCCTGTACGCGCTGCAGCACCGTGGCCAAGAGGCTGCCGGAATCGCGGTTGCTGACGGTCAGGCGGTGCGAGTGCACAAGGACATGGGCTTGGTCTCGCAAGTATTTGACGCAGGCGCACTTGACCCGCTGGTGGGCGGGTTGGCTATTGGCCATACGCGTTACTCCACGACTGGCGCCAGCTCTGAACGCAACGTGCAACCCTACGTCGTCGAAACCATGCACGGTCCGCTTGGCATTGCTCACAATGGCAACCTTGTCAACGCCGATTATCTGCGGGAAGGCCTACTCAAGCGTGGTGCGGGCCTATCCAGTTCAAGTGATTCCGAAGTGCTCGCACTCATGCTTGCCGCCACCGAAGGCGAGAGTTGGGAGCACCGCCTGTCCCAAGTCATGGGCCAATGGCAGGGCGCGTTCAGCCTGGTTGTCCTTAGCGGCACCAAGGTTATTGGTTGTCGCGATCCCTGGGGATTCCGTCCACTATCGATGGGACGGCTCCCCAATGGTGGTCATGCGCTGGCATCTGAGACGGGAGCGCTGCGCACGCTGGGCTGCGACAACATTCGCGAGATCGAACCGGGCGAAATCGTTGTGCTGCAAGGCCAGATGGCGCGCAGCATCAAAGGTGTCGAGCCCGCGAATCGTCAAGCGCGATGCACGTTCGAGCAGATCTACTTCAGCCGCCCTGACGCGATCTGGGATTCCATGTCGATCCACCAGGTTCGCCAGCGCTTCGGTGCTGCGGTGGCCGCTCAGCATCCAGTCGATGCCGATGTCGTGATCCCGGTGCCAGACAGTTCGATGCCAGCCGCTATTGGTTACGCGGCATATTCCGGTATTCCGTACAACGAAGGCTTCGTGAAGAACCGTTATATCGGTCGCACGTTCATCGAGCCGACCGATGAGCTTCGTCGCCAGGGTGTGGCTCTTAAGTTCAACACGCTGCGCGAGAACATCGAAGGCAAACGAGTCGTCGTAGTCGACGACTCGATCGTGCGGGGCACCACCAGCGGCCCGCTTGTCAAGATGATCCGCGAGGCCGGTGCGCTCGAGGTCCATATGCGGGTGACCTGCCCGCCGATCGCTCATCCATGTTTCTTTGGTGTCGACATGGGCACCCATGATGAACTGATCGCCCACCATCTGAGCGTCGACGAGATTGCTACTCATATTGGTGCTGACTCGCTGGGGTACTTGAGCGTGCCCACCATGATGAAAGCGCTCGAGCGAGAAGACGGCTACTGCAACGCATGCTTCACGGGTGATTACCCAATCCCGGTTCAGCTCAAGATGCCGACCACGGCCAAAAAACGCTTCGATGGCGTGCTCGCATAATGGGTAGTCCGGGTAGTACGCCTTTGCTCCGCAAGCTCCGCAAACGCTGTCTGAGTCGCACAACTCTGCGGTCCCGGACCGCTCCGCTACGTGGTTCCTTGGGTAGTACGCCTTTGCTCCGCAAGCTCCGCAAACGCTGTCTGAGTCGCACAACTCTGCGGTCCCGGACCGCTCCGCTACGTGGTTCCTTGGGTAATGCGGGTCTCCTGGTGGGTCGATGAGGGTGTTGTTGATTGGGGCGGGTGCGCGAGAGCACGCTCTGGCCCAGGCGATCTTGCGCAGTGATGGGTTGACCTCGCTCGCAGTTGCTCCTGGCAACGCTGGAACCCAGGCACACAATGTTGTGCTCGATGTGGCCGAAAATGCAGCGGTGGTCGAGTACTGCGCGTCGAACCAGATCGATCTCGTCGTGGTCGGTCCCGAGGCGCCCCTGGTTGCCGGCCTGGCCGATGCACTTGTCGACGCCGACATTTCGTGTTTCGGTCCGTCGCAAGCTGCGGCTCAGCTTGAGGGATCCAAGTCCTTCACCCGCTCGTTCGCTGACGCCTGCAACATCCCGTCGCCAATATCAAAGACGTTCACGTCAAGCGCGGACGCCATCGCCTGGTTCGATGAGCAGCCGTTCGAGGTTGTCGTCAAGGCCGACGGGCTGGCTGCGGGCAAGGGTGTGATCATTCCCGAGAACCGCGACCAGACCGTGCAGGCCATCACCTCGATGATCGACGGCGGAGTGCTCGGCGAGTCCGGGTCGACCATCGTGCTCGAAGAACGGATGACCGGCGAAGAGCTCAGCCTGTTCGGCGTGAGTGATGGGTCCACGGTCGTAGTGCTCGCCACTGCTCAGGATCATAAGCGTGTTGGCGAAGGCGATACAGGCCCGAACACCGGTGGCATGGGTGCCTTTAGTCCTGTGCCCGGCATCGATGCTGCCCGCCAGGCTGAGCTCGCAGCGCTTTTCCTTGAACCAGCGATCGCTGGTATGGCCGCTGCGGGTACCCCCTATATCGGGGTGCTCTTTGCCGGGATCATGGTCACCTCAACCGGCCCCAAGCTGGTCGAATACAACTGTCGATTTGGTGACCCCGAAGCCGAAGTTATCCTGCCCATGTTGCAGTCCAGCGGCCTCGAGCTGATGGCCGCTGCCGCCAACGGCACACTCGACCAGGTCAGCGTCACGATGCGCCCCGGCGTCGCCGCGACCGTTGTTGTGTGCGCCCAGGGGTACCCCGCAGACCCGACCAGAGGCATTGTCGTTCCCGACTTGGGTTGTAGCGATGATGTCTGCACGTTCTATGCCGGCGCGGTACGAGATGGAGACAACCGCCTCGTTTCCAGCGGTGGGCGGGTGCTTGCCATCACCGGCATGGGTGATGACCTCGACTTGGCGCTGTCAAACTCGTATCGCCTAGTCGACCAGATTACCGGCAATGGCCTGTTCGCCCGTGGCGACATTGGCTGGCGCCACTCATCAGTCCGATCCAGTAAATCAAACACATCTAGCTACAACTGAACTCTTGACACCCCTCGGGTGTTCGGAATTGGAGGCATGCATGAGCGATGCATATGAGGCTGCTGGCGTTTCGTTGACGTCAGGCGCAGCAACAATTGAACGCATCTCGGGTGCGGTTAAGAGCACCCACGATGAGCGTGTCGTGTCTGGCATAGGCGGCTTTGGGGGTGTCTTCGATCTGGCATCACTGGCGGGAATTGATGACCCGCTCTTGGTCGCAAGCACCGACGGTGTTGGTACCAAGACCAAGCTCAGCGCTGCCATGGACTTGTGGGAAGGCGCTGGTGGCGACATCGTCAACCATGGCATCAACGATGTGCTGGTTCAGGGTGCGGTGCCCCTCTTCTTCTTGGACACCGTCGCTGCGCAGCGCCTCGATCCTGAAATTGTTGGTCGGATCGTCGAAGGTATGGCAGCGGCGTGCCGCGAATCGCAATGCATCTTGTTAGGTGGCGAGACTGCCGAGATGCCAGGTGTGTTTACCGAGGGCTCCGTCGACATTGCGGGAACGATGGTTGGCGCCGTGTCGCGATCGAAGTTGCTTCCCAAGGCCGGCATCCAGGCTGGCCATGTGCTGGTCGGTGTCGCAAGCAGCGGCCTGCATACCAACGGCTACAGCCTGGCGCGCCAAGTTGTAGGCGATACCCCATTGACCGATCTGCTTCCTGGTGGCCAGGGTGAGTCGATCGGAGCAGCGTTGTGCGCAACTCATCGCAGCTATCACGGCGTGCTCGCCGATGTCATTCAGCAAGACCTGCTGATGGCCATGGCCCACATCACCGGCGGCGGGATGCAAGACAATCTTCCTCGCGTGCTACCCGACGACATCGGCGCAACCGTCGACGTCAGCGCTTGGCCTAGGCCGCCGTTGTTCGACTGGCTTATCCGAGGCGCGGATCTGGCGGTTGACGATGCCCATCAGATCTTCAACTGTGGGATCGGCATGGTGCTGATCGTGGCACCCAAGCATGTGGCCGCGGTGCAGTCGGCGATCGACGAGCCGACCTGGGTCATTGGCGAGACTGTTGCCTATGACGGGACAACTGACCGCATCACGCTCATCAACACCTAGCGGTGATGTTGTGACAACGGACCGAAAGCCTGGCCGAATCGTCGTGTTGGCATCGGGCGGTGGGACCAACTGTCAGGCGTTGGTAGATGCATGTGCAGCAGGTGACCTTGATGCTCGCGTTGTGGCTGTGATCACGAATCGCAGTGACGCCGGAGTAATCAATCGGGCCACCGCAGCGGGAATTACATGCCATGTGATTGAACATGGGGGCAAGGACCCCGAAGTCAGGCGTTTGGCCGATGCTCGGCTGATTGATCTCATCGCGTCGTGTGATCCTGACCTTGTCGTGATGGCCGGTTGGATGCGCGTCCTAGGAGCCGAGGTTGGAGCATTGTTTCCCATAATCAATCTGCATCCGGCGAAACCAGGCGAGTTCTCTGGCATCGGATCGATCGACCGGGCTTATGAGGCATGGTGCGCCGGTGAGATCAATGAATCGGGTGTGATGGTGCATTGGGTGCCCGACGATGGCGTTGACACAGGACCGGTGATTCTCACCGAAGTAGTGCCGTTCCTGTCGAATGATGGTCTTGCAGACTTTGCGGAACGGGTTCATGCGACAGAACATCGGCTCATCGTCGCCGCCACCACGAAAGCGCTTGAACAGGAGCAGGGGGCCAATTGTTGAGGGTTTGTTCTCTCTGACGAGACAGAAGGAGAGCTGCGTCTATATGTCTAGATTGATCTATTCGTAACGGCCTTGACGCAATTTTGTGTTGCTCGTGTGGCATATGTGGTTTATGTTGTGTCGGATGGCACAGCAATTACCCATCGACTCGCGTGCCTTGAGACAAAAACCCTGGGCAGTTTTGCTCAAGTCGGCATTGTGGACGCCGGTACGCACTGTGCCACCTGCTGATCCGGGGCTGACCGGCTCCTCGAATTCCATCGCCCACACCGACGCTAAGCGCGCCGGGCTTTTGGCAGCGACCCGCCGAATGACGGTCCTCATGATGGCTGCGTTGCCGGTGTTCGTTATCGCTCTCGTGGTCTTCGTGGCGTTCCGGTCCAAGAACTGGTCGCCTGTGTTGCTCGTTATCGCCATCACGGCCACGTTGCTGTCATGCGCTGTTACCGCTGAGCTGTGGCGTCGGTTGGGGCGGCTATCTGATCTGACAACGCTCAACGAAGAGCTGCGCTATCGCGCTACCCACGATCTACTCATGCAAATTCCGAATCGGGACCTGCTGCAAATCGAGCTTGCCCAAGCCCTGGTCGCCAGTGGTGGGCGAGCCGGAGGCGTCGGCCTCTTGTTCTTGGATCTGGATCGGTTCAAATTCGTCAACGACTCGTTCGGTCATGCTGCTGGTGATGAGCTGTTGAAGGCGGTTGGTGTTCGCATCAAAGGAGCGCTTGCTGACGAGAACATCGTTCTCGCCCGCGTCGGCGGCGACGAACTTGTTGTCCTGATGTGCTGTCTGACATCTGCTGACCATCTGGGTTCGGTCGCCGATCGTCTTCTGGCCGAGTTCGTCGATCCTTTCACGATCGACGGCGTGAAGCTCAGCATCGGAACGAGTATCGGCATGGCGGTCTCTGTCGCTGGCGAAACGGCAGACGAGATATACCGCCACGCCGATGCTGCTCTCTATGTAGCCAAGGAGCGTGGCCGAGGACAGGCAGTCCTGGCTGATGCTGAACTTCGTGCGAAGCGCGATGCCAGGGTCCGCACAGAACTGGCGTTGCGTGAAGCACTCGTCGACGGCCAGATCGAAGCCTGGCTTCAGCCCGAGGTCGACTTGGTTACCGGCGAAGTAATCGCAGCAGAGGCCCTCGCTCGCTGGCGCACCGCTGACGGCGTAGAGATAGCCAGCTCGTTCATTGATGTCGCCCGTCGTGCGGGCATGCTCGAACAGCTCATGGCTGAGATGGCGGGTCAGCTGTGGGCGTGGCGACGGCTCAGCCACAGCAATCTGCCTGTTGCCTTGAACGTGTCGGCTACTCATCTTCCAAGTTTGTTGGCGCTACACGAGCAAGACCCGGCCGCTCGCCCATTCGTGGGCATGCGTCTCGAGATTGCCGAGACGGACATCATCCATGATTTCGATGGGGCCCGCGCGATATTGACGAAACTCCGGGGGCTTGGTGCTCAGATCATGCTCGATGACTTCGGTGCTGGCTACTCGTCGCTGCAGATGTTGAGCGACCTACCGATCGATGGAATAAAGATTGACCGTAGCTATGTCGCACGCATCGAGACGGATTGGCGAGTGCGCAACCTGGTGACCAGCCTGGCTGAGTTCGCCCGAAGCACGAACATGATCATGGTCGCCGAGGGTGTTGAGACATCCCGACAGGCAGAGTTCCTGACCAAAATCGGCATTGATCGCGGTCAAGGTTTCCTCTTCAGCAAGGCCATCGACGCCGACGAGTTCGCAACTCTGTTGGACAACGGCCCACTTGTGGCCCACCTCTCTGGTCGCTTCTAACAACGAACCAGTGCCAGGCACTGGTTCGTTCTATGTGGCTGTTCGTTCTTGAGCGTTCGCGGCAGACTGATGGCATGACGTCGACGAGCGAACGAGTACTGATGGTGGCTCGGCCGTCGCGCAACGACGTGGCAATCCAGTTGAGCATTATTATTCCCGCGTACAACGAGGCGTATCGGCTGCCGGTCGCTCTCGAAGCGTTGCGACACCATGTCGACTCGACGAGAACCGAGATCATCGTCGTCGACGATGGTAGTACCGACGAGACGGTGATAGCGGCACGACGGGCTGGCGACTGGGTCAAACACCTCGTCGTGATCGAGCACCCACAGAATCAGGGCAAAGGGGCTGCAGTTCGAAGCGGTGTTGCTGCTGCTCGCGGCGACGTGATCGCGTTCATCGACGCTGACAATGCCACCGACCTGAGTGCGTTAGGCCCCATGATTGCAGCACTCGGCCCGAACGTGGCGGCGGTGTTTGGTTCACGACACGCGCCGGGTTCACGCGTGACCGGCGCTCCAGCGATCCGGGGTCTGATGGGCAGGGTGTTCAACCATGTGGTCCAGGTTGCGGCTGGCACATCTATTCGAGACACGCAGTGCGGAGCCAAGGTGTTCGACGCGACCTCCGCCCGGTTGGCGTTCGCCGGCGCCGGTATCGATGGCTTTGCCTTCGACGTGGAGATCCTGAGGCGGCTCTTGGCCATGGGGCTGGGCGTCGTGGAATACCCGGTGACATGGCATTATGTCCATGGCACCAAGATCAGACTTACCACGCCGCTAAAGATGTTGAGCGACATCGCTCGCCTTCGGTTGTGGAAGGCCGCAGGCATGCCACAACACATCGACACCGTCTATTCGTCAGAACTCGCCGCCACGCTTGATGTCTTCGGTGCTGACGCTCCGACGACCGGACAGCCATGTCGTATCGCTGCGCTGCCTGATCAGCTACTGGACGTACAGGCGCAACTCGATGCACTCAGCCTTCCGTCGCAGCCTGGCCGATCGCGAACCTGGCCCGAGCTTCTCGGTCAATCGTGAGATCTAGTGTGCACTGACCCCGTGAGAACAACCAGGGGAGTGCACACTGGCGATGGCACATAGTCAGATGCGCTCGTAGGACCAGCTCACGGGGACATCGGCGTCGTAGGGCATGGTTCCGTGGAAGCTGGTCTGGTTGCCGTCGAAGACAAACGGCAAGAAGTGCTTGTCTCCCGGCCACATAGGTAACTGAGTTGCCGCAGGTCCACCTTGGCATGCTTCGAGCAGCAGCGAGCGGTCAACCCACTCAAGCTCACCTTCGTTGTTTGCCGTCAGGCACTCGCCGGTCCAACCAGTGACTAGGAAGACGAACACCAGCCACTGCTCTCGTTTCGGGCCGAAGTCGCTGAAGGTGACCGTTCCACGCATCTGCATTTCTGTCGCTGTGAGTCCTGATTCTTCGAGAACTTCGCGGCGAGTGCTCGACACGATGTCCTCATCGACCTCGACCTTGCCGCCGAGTCCGTTGACCTTGCCAAAATGGTCGTCGTCGGGGCGAGCGTTGCGGCGGATGATCAGCACCTGGTCAGTCGTGGGATCAAGAAGGTAGGCGAGCGTGCCGACGACCGGGGTAAAACGCATGCCGCACCTTATGCCGGGTTGGTGAGGCACCCCTTGGTCAGATAACAAGAAGGCCATGACGATTGCGCTCGAAGAGCTCACGCTGTTGCACACCCGTAGTTACGACATCAAGGTGTACCGCGACGGTGACCATATGGTCGTCGTTGGATCGGTACAGGACGTGAAGCCCCCCGGCATCTACATCGATGGTGATCCCGACTCGCTCGAGATCCATCACATGGTGGTTGTGCTGCGGGTACGGCTGATCGACCTTACGATCACCGACGCTCAGGTCGAGTTCCGCACGCACCCCAATGCGGAATGCCCATCCATTACCCAACATTACGAACAACTTGTTGGGCTCAGCGTCGCTCGTGGGTTCAACCGCAAGGTGCGCGAGCTGTTTGGTGGTCCACGGGCCTGCACCCACACAACCGCCTTGCTGCAGGCCATGGCGCCGGTTGTTATCCAGGCAATGTGGTCGGTTCGTATGGATGACCGTCGCGACGAAGGTGGTAACCCGTTTGACCCGGGCGCTGAGGGTGGCAGTGGGCCAGCGCACTTCGAGTTAAACCTGAACACCTGTCATGTGTGGGCCGAGGGCAGCGACTTGATTGAGCGAGCTCGAGCGGGCCAAATGCCGGAGGTCCCGATCTGGATCGAACGTCGCTTCGCCGAACTCGGTCGAGACCCCAACGAATGGCGCGAGGGTTTGTAGCCAGCTTGTTCTACACGATGGTTCGCTCGAATCTCGGGTAGCCCTGTTGGTGACATGACTAGTCAGGCTGTCTAGCTGAGTTGCGCGCTACGGTTTCGCCTCGGATGACCGCCACCTCTACCCACCGCCGAGACTCGGTTGCGCTCGGCGCCGCGGTGGGCCTCGTCGCCATCACCTTTGGTGTGCTCGCGTCGACTGCCGGGCTGTCGCTGGCAAAGGCTATGGCGATGTCGCTGCTGGTGTTCACCGGCGCATCGCAGTTCGCCGCGGTGGGTGTGATCAGTAGCGGTGGTTCACCAGTATCGGCAGTGGCAGGAGCGCTCCTTCTGGCGGCCCGCAACTCGCTCTATGGCATGCGGCTAAGCGAACGCCTGGCTCGCCACGGGTGGAAGCGCATACCCGGTGCTCACTGGGTGATCGATGAAACGACAGCGATGTCGGTAGCGCAGGACGACGACGTCGCCGCCACCGAAGCGTTCTGGTGGACGGGTGCGGCGCTGTTCACTTTCTGGAACCTGGGCACCGCGGTTGGGGTCCTGGTCGGCGATGCCATTGGCGATCCCGAGATCTACGGCCTCGATGCGGCTTTCCCTGCGTCGTTCGTCGCGCTGCTTGGCCCCCACCTGTCAACAGCTCCCGGCCGAGTGGCCGGGCTCATCGGCGCTTCGATCGCGATCGTCGCCGTGCCGTTCACGCCAGCAGGAGCACCGATCTTGCTCGCTGCGCTAGCGATTATTCCGGCACTGCTCATGCCGGCGGCTATCGAGACGACAGATCCGGCTGGCTCACCTGCTGAAGGAACGGCATGAGTTGGACGGCAATCCTTGTCCTGGCCGCGGGTGCTTATGGGTTCAAACTCGCTGGCGTGCTGGTCGGCACCCGCATCGAACATCCACTGTTGCGGCGGTCGGTTTCGCTGATCCCTCCGGCGCTGTTCTGCGCACTGATCGTCTTGCAGACGTTCGAGAGCGACACCGACCTCGTGCTCGACGCTCGTGCCGTCGGGCTTCTGGTCGCACTGGTGGCCAGCTGGCGGAAGGTCCCGTTTGTTGGCGTGATCGTGCTCGCCATGGCAGCAACTGCGCTCGCTCGCGTCATTGCCTGAACCGCACAGCTCTAACTACGCCACCAGCATTGCGAACTAGTTTCAAAGGGAACGAACACAAGGGAGCACCACAGCATGGCCTGGGACTTTGAGACCGAACCTGAATTCGAAAAGAAGCTCGCGTGGATGCGCGCGTTCATGAAGGAAGAGGTCTTCCCACTCGAAACACTCGCAGCAGAGTTCCGCAGCCCGGAGGGTCGTGCTGTCTACGACAAGATCACTGCACCGCTCAAAGAGCGAGTGAAAGAACAGGGCCTGTGGGCCGCGCACTTGCCACCAGAACTCGGCGGCGGTGGCTTCGGTCAGGTCAAGCTCGGCCTGATGCATGAGATCCTTGGTCAATCACCCTTGGGCCCACGCATCTTTGGCAACAATGCTCCTGATTCAGGCAATGCCGAGCTGTTGTCACTCGGCGGCACCGAAGAGCAGAAGAAGAAGTGGATGGAGCCCCTGCTCAACCAGGAGATCCGGTCCTGTTTCTCGATGACCGAACCGGGTGCCGGCGCGGACCCGACGCTGCTCACCACCCAAGCGGTGCGCGACGGCGATGAATGGATCGTCAGTGGCCACAAGTGGTTCTCGTCCAACGCCTCGGTATCGGACATTCTTATTGTGATGGTCAAGACGAACCTGGACGAGGATGCTTCGCCGTACTCGGCGTTCTCGATGATCGTGATTCCAACAGACACGCCGGGTGTAAACATTCTGAGAGATGTGCCCACGATGGGCGAGCCTGATCACAAGACCGGCGAGCCCGGCGGGCACGCCGAGATCATCTACGACGAAGTCCGGGTGCCATTCGAGAACCTGGTCGGGGGCGAGGCTGGCATTGGACAAGGCTTCGCTCTGGCGCAGAAACGCCTCGGCCCTGGCCGTATCCATCACGCGATGCGCTGGCTCGGTCAATCAAGCCGTGCCTTTGATCTGCTGTGTGAACGAGCACTGACTCGCTATACCAAGGGCTCGATCTTGGCCGACAAGCAGATGATCCAAGATTGGGTTGCACAGTCGTACGCGGATCGCGAAGCTGCCCGCCTACTCACGCTGCAAGCAGCATGGAAGATGGACAAGCTGCACGAAGCTGGCGGCACCTATAGCGATGCCCGGCTCGAGATAGCGGTCATCAAGTTCTGGGGTGCCAAGGTGCTCCACGATGTCATCGATCGTGCCATTCAGATTCATGGCTCACTTGGCTACACGACCGATCTGCCGCTCGAATCGATGTACCGCGCGGCTCGCGCCGCCCGCATTTATGACGGTCCGGACGAGGTCCATAAGGTAACCGTCGCTCGCCAGGTGTTGAAGCGCTACCGCCCTTCGGACCCATCGATCGACCATGTTCCAACGCGACGTGCAGCAGCACTGGAGCGCTACGGCGACTACCTGGACGAACTGGCCGTCAACTCCTAACGGCGAGGGCCTCCGGCCTTCAAGGAGAACGATTTCGACTCAGATGTCCGAGACACCAGCGCGGTCGGGCCCATTGCGGCCCTTCCGCGACCGGGCGCGTTTAGGGCGGACCGGATGGCAGGGGTTCTCAAGTCCGGTGGTGTCGGCATTGACGGGCCTGGGCGGCGACAGAGTCTGTCGCTTGTCGCGGGTTTACATCGTGTGGCACAAAGGCCTCACGGGTAAGGTCCGGGCGTGTCGATAAATATCAGCCGGGTTGGCGTCGAGTTGTGGCCGGGTGCCGAGTCGATGGGCTACGAGCTGACATCGGATCTAATGTCGGTGACGATCGCTGATCTAGGGGCGCACCTGGCGTTGGTGATCTTGCGCCTCGACGATGACGGAGAAGTGCAGATTAATGTCGGCTATCCGCCGGGTGCAATCGACGGCACGGGTTATCACGGTGCGTCGGTCGGTCGGTACGCCAACCGGATTGCTGGCTCACGGTTCGAGCTCGATGGTCGTGAGTACGAGGTCGAATCGAACGAAGGGCCTAACCAGTTACACGGCGGCCCGGATGGCTTCAATGCCTATGCATGGTCGGCCGACGCGGAAACGGACGGCGACACTGGTCGAGTCGTGCTGCACCACAAAAGCAAGGCGGCTGCTATGGGCTTCCCGGGCAAGGTCAAAGCCAGTGCGACGTTTGAGCTCACCGGCAATCGTCTGTCGATTGACTATCGGGCCACTGTTGATGAGCCGACGCCACTAAACATGACCAATCATGTCTACTGGAACCTTGCGGGTGAAGGCTCGCTTGACGGGCACGAGCTGAGCATCGCTGCGCCCGCCTATGTCGAGGTCGACGAAGCGAACATCCCCGTGCCGGGTCCGCCCGCCGCAGTCGGTGGCACCCGTTTCAATTGCAACGACAAACGCTCGCTCGCTGGTGTGGTCGAAGCAGGCGGCTATGACCATTGCTTCGTGCTGGATCAAGACGTCGAGACCGCGGCATCGCTATGGCACGAGTCGGGCCGTCGCATCGACTTGACCACGAACCAGATTGGTTTGCAGGCCTATACCGGGCAACACCTGGATGCTGGGCGGCGCGGCATAGCGCTCGAAACTCAGTGCCTTCCCGACACCCCGAACCGCCCCGACTTCGGCGACTGCATCGTGCGTCCGGGCGACGACTACCACGCCTCGACCACCTTTACCTTCACCTCCTGACCTCTCTAAAGGTGTCTCGCGAAGACTCCCGCCTGTTCAACGCGCAGGGTGCCATCGACTAATTGCATGATGAGACGACCGCTGGAAATCGGTTGACGGTGCTGATGGTGACGAGAGGTAGGTGCACCACTCGGCGATTTGTATCGATGACCTCAACGCTCCTAGCCGAAACTCTCCAGCTGGGGCCACCGAACATCGTTAGGGCCAACCTTTGACAGCACGGCGGACCAAGGTGTTCTCCAGGGCAACGGCCGATAACGAGGGTGATTTCACTCCTCAGGACTGAGCGTTGATCGGTGCATCCATCTCCATCGTCGGCGCCTTCCTCGCCTGTTGCCGGACCCGTCGACGAATACGTGACCCCATAGGAGGTCACGTATTCAGGCAGGAGCAATGATTGGTTGTTCTTTCAGCTTTGGCATGGAACCGGCCTGTGCGGCTTGTGGGAGACTGGATCATGGCTGACGACACCACGACCCATGACCTGATCGTGATCGGTGCAACCGCCGGCGGACTCTCGGTCGCCGAGGCGGCGGCCCGTGCGGGGGTTAAGCGGGTCCACATCATGGATCGGGGCGACACGGTGCTGATGCCCGAGGTCATTAGCCGCAACGACCTTGGCATTGGCTATGGCGAGAAGGTCAGCCTGATTGACATCGATGAGGACGGCATGGTCATAGTCGAGAGCAATCGCCGCCGTCGCAAGGCTCGCGCCGTAATCATCGGCGAACGGACCTATCTGCACGAATCGGCGCCGCCGATCGAGGTCGCGGCCAATGAACGAGTGACCGTCGACAACGTGCCCGCAAACGCCGGCGACGCCGACGTGATGGTGATCGGCATATCCGACCACGCAGTTGAAGTGAGCGCCCAACTCGCCGCTGCAGGTGCCAACGTTGTGCTGGCTGCCGACGGCCTAGACCCGGCTCGCTTGTCACCGGTTGCTGGCGAGATGCTGGCCACGCTCGAGCGGGAACGCCGAGCGACGGTGCTCTACCGCTCGACCCCTAACGCGATCGGCGAGCGCGACGGGTTCCCTATGGCATATTTCGCGGATCGCCGAACCCCTGACCTGGAGTTCGATCACATCGTTTTTGCCAGCAGCCGCGCACCGGCCGACTTGGTGTCGCTCGGCGTGACCGAGGCTGCCAAGGCTTCCGACGCAGTCTGGCTGTTCTCGGGTAAGGCCGAAAAAATTGATATGCACGGTGCATTCGGTCCCGACCTGTGGCCTTCGGTCGCTGCGGCCCGATTCCCCGACGCTGTTATCGAGCCTTATGGGGTGCGGTCGTGGAGCCGCGATACGACGCTGGCCGACGAGCTCGCCGGGCACTTTTACAACGCCACCATCACGCTGTTTGAGCCGACCCACTCTGATCTGTGGCGAGTCAAGATTCGCCCCGATCACGGCGATACGTCTCACCTTCCCGGACAATACGCCACCCTCGGACTCGGCTACTGGGAATCTCGAATCGATGAGGCGACCGATCCTGGCCTCGATGACAAATGGCTGAAGATGATCCGCCGGTCGTACTCGATATCGAGCCCCATGTTTGACGAGAACGGCTACCTATCTGACTATGCCGCCGGCGACGAACTCGAGTTTTACATCGTGCTGGTTGCTCCAACCGACGACAATGTTCCAGGGTTGACACCACGTCTGGCCCTCAAGCGGCCTGGTGATCGCATCTTCCTGGGTTCCAAGGTCGCAGGGCGCTACACCCTGGCGCCGGTTGTCGACCCGTCTCGCACGTGTGTCTTTTTCTCGACCGGCACTGGCGAAGCACCTCACAATGCCATGGTCACAGAGCTGCTGCGCAAGGGCCACCACGGTCCTATGGTGTCGGCCGTCACGGTGCGCCAATGGGCTGACCTTGGGTATCGCAGCGAACACGAGAAGTTGGACGCTAGGTACCCCAACTACCACTACATGCCGTTGCCGACCCGCGAGCCTGACTTCCCCAAGACGTACCTGCAAGACGTGATCACCAAGGGCATGCTGTCGACCCATTGCGGTATTGAACTGGACCCTGACACTACCGACGTGTTCCTGTGCGGCAATCCGTCCATGATTGGGCTAGCCGAAGGTGACCCCGAGCAATGGCCCGAAGTCACTGGTGTGGTCGAACTGCTGACCAAACGAGGTTTCAAGATTGACCGGCGTGGCGACCCTGGCAACATCCATTTCGAGGAATACTGGTAGGCGCTACGAGTCGGTCCGATTCACCAGATAGCGTGAACGCGTGGCTATAGCCGACGTCGATACCACCAGCAGCGCTCGCGATGCTGGCGATCAGCCCGAGCGGCTTTTCAGCCAATCGATCTTGATTTCAGCCATTCGTTGTGTGCTGACGTATGTGATCTTCCCGTTCATCTTCCCGGTCGTAGGCATTACGTCGGGTATTGGTTCATCGATCGGTCTGGTCGTCGGAACCATTGCGATCGTCGCGAATATTTTCAGCATTCGCCGCTTCCACCGGGCCGACCACAAGTACAAGTGGCCAGTTAGCGCACTCAACGCCGGCATCATCGTGCTACTCGTGATCCTGATCGCTCTCGACGCCAACAACCTGTTCAGCTAGCCGCTCTGACGCAAATTAGGAGCGTCACCCGCGATACTCGCGGATTGCGCTCCTTATTTGCGTATGGGGTCGGTGCCGAGGACGGGTTTGACGTCGGAGAAACGATCGACTGCGCGCAGCGCAGGGAATACAAACCAGCCCACGCCTACTACCACGAGCGTGCCGATGCCTCCGATGACGACGGCAGGGGCGAGCCCCCACCAAGCTGCAGTTTCGCCCGATTCGTATGCGCCCAGTTCATTCGACCCGCCAATGAACACGTTCTCTACTGCGAGCACGCGTCCGCGCATCGATTCTGGCGTAGCTAGCGGAACGATGCTCGCTCGAATAAAGACACTCACCTGGTCGGTTGCGCTCAGCACGGCAACGGCGAAGGCCGCGACTGGAAAGCTCCTGGTGAAGCCAAGCACGATCGTGGCCAGGCCGAAGATTGCGATCATGGCGAACAGGGTCGGTCCCGCCTTGCGAGTGAGGGGCCGCATAGAGAGCACGAGCGCGGCCAAGGCCGCAGCTGCGGCTGTGGCCGCCCGCAGGATGCCAACGCCGAGGTCGACGTCTTCTATACCGAGGCGCTTGTCGACAATTGCGGGAAGCAAGGCGACAGCGCCGCCAAACAGTACGGCGAACAAGTCGAGTGAGATTGCACCAAAGACGATCTGGTTTCGGCGTATGAACCGCAGTCCTTCAACTGCATCTCGAATGGCTTGGCGGGGTCCGGCAACGGACTTCAACTTGGCGGTTGCTGGCTTTGAGATCAGTGCCAGAACCAGGATCGCCAGAAGCTGAGCGACGACGACGAGTAAGTAGGGGAGTACGTGCGAAGCCTTGTTAGCGAATGCGCCAACGAGGGGGCCCACGATCAACGCGACTTGAAACGTGAGTGACCGCAAGGCGATGATGCGTTCAAGCGCCCCCTCTGGAGCCAAGTCGATTGGTAACGCTCGGCTCGCGGGTGTACCGACGGCCCGGCCGATGCCGTTGACGGCTAACAGCAAGAAGATGGGCAGCACGCTTGTGGGATCGGTGGCGGCATAGGCCATTAATCCCAACGATGCCGTGATCGTGATGACAAGGCCAGCGCCGAACACGTGACGCCGATCGAAACGGTCGGCGATGGTGCCGGTGAACGGCGACAGCAACAGGATCGGGACAAACTGCGCTAATCCGACCAGCCCCAGGTCACGCTCGCTGTCGGTGAGCGCGAAGACCTGGAGACCAATGACGGTGGCTAACACCGAGAAGGCGAACGTGCCACACGCCAATGCAACAAGCAGCAGCTTGATCTCGTGGGGGATCTTGACCCGCTCGCTCACGCTGAGAGGCTAATTCCTTGCCCAAACGACCGGTGCATCATGGTCAGCACTGCGTACTACCTCCGGTACAACCCGCAGGTGCTGAAGGGCTGTAGTTGTGATGTCAGATGCGAGGTGGGAAGAAGTCGCGAGGGATGCTGATGTCGTCGGGCGAGAGGTCGGCGATCCCGGACTTGCCCATACCGAGCATCGTTGCGTCCATGCCGCTGCGAAGAATGTCGAGCACGTTCTCGACGCCGGCCTGGCCGTTGGCCGCAAGACCCCACAGGTAGGCGCGGCCGATCATGACAGCCTCGGCGCCAAAGGCGAGTGCCTTGACGACGTCGGAGCCACGGCGAATGCCGCCATCCATGATGACTTGGATTTCGCTGCCCACTGCATCGACAACTTCAGGAAGGACTCGAATAGGCGCTGGCGAACTATCGATGTTGTTGCCGCCGTGATTGGACACCGAGATAGCGGTTGCGCCGGCTTGCACGGCGCGCCTGGCTTCGTCGGGCCGGCCGATGCCCTTGACCATGAACTCGCCGCCCCATTCTTCGATGAGTCCGGCGATGTCGTCCCAGCTCGGAGGGGGTGTGGCCATCCAGGTGCCGTAGGCCTCGAAGAATCCGGGGATCGGTGCGCCGCCGGTCGGGAAGTTAGGCACGCCCAAATCGGGCAGCTGCTTGGTCTTGAGCCAGCTCATGAGCCACTGGGGGCGAGTCAGAACGTCAGGGGCGTGTTCGATCGCCGTCTTCAGGTCGATTTTCTCGGGGATTGACGGGCTGCCCCAGTCGCGCCCGTGTGAGAACGACCAGTCGAGTGTCAAGATCATGCCAGCGGCACCGGCCTTGCGGGCTCGCTCCATACGGGCACTCATACTGTCGCGGTCGCCGGCCCAGTAGATCTGGAAGAAGGTTTGTGGGTTGGCCTCGATGACGTCCTCAAGCGGCTTGCTACCGAACGAGCTGAGTCCCATTGGCACACCCCGGGCAGCGGTGGCCCGGGCAACAGCGATTTCTCCCTCGGGATGCACGGCCTGCACGCCAGTGGGCGAGATCATCACCGGCATTGATGCGGCCTGGCCCATGATTGTCGTCGCCATCTCGCGGTGCGGATGCTGGCCCGCTGCGATGGGGCGAAGCCCGAGCTGGTCAAAGGCCGACAGATTGTCGTCGCGCGAGATGCCAGCTTCGGCACCGGCCACGATGGCGCCATAGACCGATCGGGGAAGTCGCTTCTTAGAGCGAGCCTTGGCGACAGCAACAGTTTCAAACCACGGATTTCCCACGTCGAGAGCCTATGGGCCGAGCGGCCAGTGTCGGACACCTAGCTGGCGCATCGTTGGCGGGCCGCTAGCGTTCGCATCGTGGAGTTGGCGAAGCAAGCATGGCCGCAGGTCGATGGAGGGTCACTACTACTGCTTCCGCTCGGCTCAACCGAACAGCACGGTCCCCATTTGCCGATGGACACCGATGCCCGAATCGCGGAAGCCTTGGCCAGAGGTGCAGCCGATGCAACCGGTGCCACGATGGCTCCAGTACTTCCGTACGGGGCGAGTGGCGAGCATCAGGGGTTTGCCGGCACCCTGTCGATTGGCACCGAAGCGCTACATCTCGTGCTTGTCGAACTCGTCCGCTCAGCAGCGTCGACGTTCGAGCGGGTCGCGTTGGTGAACGGTCATGGCGGCAATATCGACGGCGTCACTCGGGCTGTCACTCAGCTGCGGGCCGAAGGCCACAACGTGATCTCGTGGTCGCCATCGCTTCCCGGTGGCGACGCCCATGCCGGTCGGACCGAGACGTCATTGATGCTGAGGGTCTCTCCCGACTCGGTGAAGCTGGACGCCGCTGAACCGGGTAGCACCGCGCCGCTGAGCGACATCATCGATGACCTGCGCTCTGGCGGCCTTGCCGCTGTCTCGCCAAACGGTGTCCTCGGTGACCCGACCGGAGCGACCGCCGTCGAAGGCGAACAACTGGTCGCAACCCTTGTCGCTCAGTTGGTTGCCGCATTAGCGACATAATGAATCGATGCTAGGAGCTTCGGTGGATATGCCCGGGCGGCCCGAGTGGCGAAACCGACAAAGAGCGGAATTGCGAGGCTGGAGGAAGCTGAGCCTGCACTTATCTGTTCTATCTCCTGGCAGGGATTCGTTATCCGGCGCTGTCACCGGGCCCGGGGAGGCGACTGGCTAGTCGCAACCGCTCGGCGTCATTATCTCGCAATGTGTAGTAGCCCCGGGATCGAACCGATCGCTGCCACGCGTTGATGTCTATCGAGGCGTGTCGCCCTGCACCTGCACCCGATGGATTGTGCGCGCATTGTCGCCATGGTCGTGCACGGCGTAATGCAGCACGGACCGGTTATCCCACATGACTAGGTCGCCAGCGTTCCACTGGTGCCGGGCTTGGAAGTCGGGCCGAGCCGAGTGCTCGAAGAGGGTGTCGAGCAGCCCGCGGCTCTCGACGGTTCGCCACCCTTCAAACTTGGTCGTGAAGGCCCGACAGACATAGAGAGCATCATCGCCCCGGTCTTCATGGCGGCGCACAACTGGGTGCACAGCCCGAGGCGCATCGGCGGGATCTCGCTTGTATAGGCGGGCGAGCCCTTCAGCGGTGTGGACGGCGTTCATAGTGAGCAGCTGTTCTTGCAGCGTGCTGGAGAGCTCGTTGAATGCGAGATGCTGGTTGGCGAATGCCGTGTCGCCGCCGATAGTTGG
>Ga0307994_1000618_pt1 | contig 24267 bp, 18 predicted proteins | sample EllFjometagen261_FD_203171 | JGI IMG/M metagenome (GOLD analysis project Ga0307994, IMG submission 203171) | Marine microbial communities from Ellis Fjord, Antarctic Ocean - #261 | ecosystem: Environmental > Aquatic > Marine > Unclassified | place: Southern Ocean | collected 2014-11-02 | reverse complement strand
ATCTGAGTTTGCGTAGCACTTAACGTCATTGGTGTATCTAGGAAAGAGGTACTCTTCTCTACTTCTCTATTTTGGAGGTGCAGTGCTGTCACGAATGACCAGAGACACTGGCAGTATTACGTTGTGGTCGTGGCTATGCCCATCCGGGGATTCAATTCGCTCCATCAGCATGGATGCAGCGGTCTCACCGAGTAAGAGCCGGTCTTGGCGTATGGACGTGAGTGGTGGAATGAATTGTTCCGCAAAATCAATGTCATCAAAGCCCATCACAGAGACATCGTAGGGTACCTTTAAACCGTGGCGGGACAATTCAGCAATGAATCCCATCGCTAATTGATCCGATGCACAAAACACAGCAGTTGGGCGGTCATCTAATGCGATCCAAACCTTTGCTGCTGCGCAACCGGCGGCCAGTGAAAAATTTCCAATGATGATCCATTCAAGTTTCAACTCGAGTTTAAGAGCTCCTATTTCAGCAACAAACGAATCTCTGCGGGTATGTGCAATGACATTGCCTTCGGGGCCAGTTACATGGGCAATTTTACGATGGCCGAGGCTGTATAGGTGATTGACAGCTTCGCGTGCACCGTTGCCGTTTTCGCTGCGCACAGATGGGAAGTCTGTACCCTCAACCCATTCACAGGCGAACAGGATAAGCTTGGTCTTTGGGGTCATTTTCAATGACTCGACCACATCAGCATCTAATCCGCCATCAAGGATGATCATTCCGTCAGCACGGGCATCATCAAGGTAATCAATTAATCGTTCACCGCTGCCGTGCACCTGTTTAGTGCTGGCGATCAACATGGAATACCCCTTGCTTGAAAGGTGCCGAGAAATGCCTTCGAGGATGCTTGAAAAGAATGGGTTAGCCAAGTCTGGCAGCAAAACTAATACCGAATGCGCACGCTGTGTACGCAGGTTTCTTGCAGCCCGATTGATACGATAGCCAGTCAATCTTACTGCCTCAGAAACCCGAACCTTGGTTGATTCGGATACGATATCTGGGTTAGACAAGGTGCGCGAGACTGTCGCCGTGGAGACTCCTGCAACACGTGCAACATCTTGAATTGTGGAAGTTTTCAGTGTCGTGACGCCTTAGATTGAATTTATCTTATTGTAATCGTTTACATAAACACTTGACAAGCTTAGTTGCGTTAAAGTTTAATGTAATCGATTGCAGGAAATGGCAATCATAAAATAATTGGTGGAAAGCCACATTTTCTGGAGTAAAAAACATGTCTAAAATATTGAAGTCGCTGCTAGTAAGTAGTGCGCTTGTAGCAGCGCCTGCGTCGCAGGCGATTGAATTAGAAGTTACTCATTGGTGGACATCTGGCGGTGAAGCTGCTGCTGTGTCTAAGTTTGCTGATGCATGGAATGCCACAGGTAATTCATGGCTCGATGGTGCAATTGCTGGCTCAGGTGGCACAGCGCGCCCAATCATTATATCGCGTATTCTTGGTGGTGACCCTATGGCAGCGACACAGCTGAACCATGGCCGTCAAGCTGAGGAGCTGATTGAAGCTGGGTTGCTGCTGGATTTGAGCGACGTTGCAGAAGCTGGCGGCTGGGCAGACATCGTTAACCCGTCTGCGTTATTGGATTCCTGCACATTGGACGGTAAAATTTATTGCGTCCCTGTTAACATTCACTCTGCACAGTGGTTGTGGTTATCCCACGCTGCATATGAAAATGCAGGACTTGACGTCCCAAATGATTGGAATGAATTTGTAGCATCTGCAGGTAAACTGCAAGCAGCTGGGACATTGCCACTAGCAATGGGTCAGCAGGGTTGGCAACAAAATTTGGCGTTTGGCGCAATCACAATTGCGGTTGCTGGTACAGAAGCTTGGCGCGAAGTGACAGTCAACAAGAATGCTGAGGTTGCAGCTGGCCCAGAATACGCAGCTGTATTCGAAGCAATGGTGAATGCACGTGAACTTGCATCTGAGTCCAACGTTCAAGACTGGAACCAAGCGACTAACATGGTGATCACTGGCACTGCTGGTGCACAGCTGATGGGTGACTGGGCTCAGGGTGAGTTTGCTGTTGCAGGTCAGGTTGAAGGAGTTGATTATTCATGCTTACCCGGTTTAGGTCTGAATGATATTTTGGACACAGGTGGTGATGCGTTCTACTTCCCAGTTAACGACGATCCAGCAATTACAGCTGCCCAAAAAGAACTGGCCGCGCTGCTAATTTCTCCTGAAGTTCAGGTATCGTTCAACCTTGCCAAAGGCTCATTACCTGTGCGTGGTGACATCGATATGTCGTCTGCAAACGGGTGTATGCAAAAGGGTCTGAAAATCTTAGCTAGCGGTGGTATTCTGCCATCAGGCGATATGTCCTTGTCTGCTGACACGCAGACACAGATTGAAGATTTGATGGCGCAGTTCTGGTCGGGCGATATGTCTGCTGCCGACGCGCAGGATGACTACGCTGAGTTAATTGCAAAAGCTGACTAAGTAGCTCTCTGGCCCAGTGGCGTGGCTGCTGGGTCAGCCCTATTCCCCAACTTTATATTTGGAGCCGACACGATGACCGTGATCTCGGACCCCCATGTCCAACCTACCAAACGGCCTCGTCGTTTGTTTAAGAACTTGATGGCTAAGCTTGCTTCGATCCCAATGATCTTAACAGCACTTGTTGTCTTTGTGGGAGGCACAGCCTGGACGGTTGTCTACTCCTTTACTGGTTCGCGGATGTTGCCCAAGACCAACTGGGTTGGGCTTGATCAATACGAGCGTCTTTGGAATTCTGACCGCTGGATAATTTCAATTACTAACCTTGGAATTTATGGCTCGTGTTCCTTGGTGCTAACTTTGGTGATTGGCTTCAGTCTTGCAGCCTGTCTCGATCGAAAAATTCGATTCGAGAGTGCCTTCCGCTCCATTTTTCTGTATCCCTTCGCACTTTCGTTCGTGGTCACTGGCTTAGCCTGGCAGTGGATTTTGAACCCTGACTTTGGCGTCCAAAGTATCGTGCGTGGGTGGGGTTGGGAAAGCTTTGTGTTCAACCCACTTCACGACGCCAACACCGTTATTTATGGTCTTTTAATTGCAGGTCTCTGGCAAGGGACAGGTCTAATTATGTGTATCATGTTGGCTGGCCTTCGTGGCATTGACGAAGACATTTGGAAAGCAACACGTGTTGACGGCATTGGCACAATAAAAACCTATATCGTGGTTATTATACCGATGATGCGACCCGTGTTCATCACCTCACTTGTGCTGATCGCATCGGGTATCATTAAGCTTTACGATTTAGTCGTTGCACAAACGGGTGGTGGCCCTGGCCTTGCGTCGGAAGTGCCCGCCAAATATGTTATTGAGTACATGTTCCGCGCCCAGAACTTGGGTCAAGGCTTCGCAGCCTCTACTATGATGTTGTGCTCTGTTGTGGTCATTCTGATCCCATGGGCCTACTTAGAATTTGGAGGCCGTAAACGTGGCTAATATAACAACAGGTCTTTCTGATGGCCCTCGTGGCCCAAAGCCTAAAAAGGCCTTTTCACGTGCCAATATTATCCTTTATGGCACTTTAATCATGGTTTCTATGTATTACCTTTTACCGCTCTATGTGATGATTATGACTTCCCTAAAAGGCATGCCAGAAATCCGCATGGGCAATGTGTTTGGGCCTCCCATGGAAATCACCTTCGAGCCTTGGGTTAAGGCGTGGTCAGAGGCTTGCACAGGGATCAATTGTGACGGATTATCACGTGGATTTGGTAATTCTGTACGCATACTGATCCCATCCGTTCTGCTGTCGATCAGCATTGCGTCAGTCAATGGTTACGCACTATCGAATTGGAAATTCAAAGGCTCTGAAGTCTTCTTTACCATTCTCATCATTGGTGCATTTATCCCGTATCAAACAATGCTTTATCCGATCGTGATATTGCTTCGGGAACTTGGGTTGATGGGTTCTATTGGTGGCCTGGTACTCGTACATACAATTTTTGGTATGCCGATACTAACGTTGCTGTTTCGCAACTATTTTGCCTCCATACCTCAAGAGTTGTTTAGTGCAGCGAGAGTGGATGGTGCAGGATTCTGGCAGATCTATTTTCAAATCATGTTGCCTATGGCTCTCCCAATTTTCGTGGTTGCGATCATTTTACAGGTCACAGGCATTTGGAATGACTTCCTCTTTGGGGTGATCTATACCAAACCGGCGACGTATCCAATGACAGTGCAGCTCAATAACATCGTGAACTCGGTCCAAGGCATCAAAGAATACAACGTCAATATGGCAGCGACTCTCCTGACTGGTTTGGTTCCTCTCATTATTTATTTTGCCTCTGGCAAACTCTTTGTCCGCGGCATTGCCGCTGGCGCAGTCAAAGGCTAAATTACCCATGAAAAATTCTGTAGAAATAAAAAATCTAGATCTAAATTTTGGTGCTGTGAAAGTTCTTAAACAACTCAACCTAAACATAGTAGAAGGCGAATTTATTGTCCTCTTGGGCTCGTCAGGATGTGGTAAATCTACACTCCTGAACTGTATTGCTGGGCTTTTGGATGTGACAGACGGTCAGATAATTATCAAAGGCCAAAACGTCACATGGGCGGAACCGTCTGATCGCGGCATCGGCATGGTGTTCCAATCATACGCTCTATACCCGCAGATGACTGTGCGTGGGAACCTGAGCTTTGGACTCAAGAATGCCAAGATCCCAAAGCCTGAGATCGCCAAACGGGTAGCGTGGGCCGCCGAAGTCTTGCAGATCGAACAGCTTCTAGATCGAAAGCCTAGGGCATTGTCAGGTGGGCAGCGCCAACGAGTGGCTATTGGCCGTGCGTTGGTGCGCGACGTGGATGTGTTCTTGTTTGATGAACCACTGTCCAATCTCGATGCAAAATTACGTACCGACCTGCGGGTTGAATTGAAACGACTTCACCAGAAACTTAAGAATACAATGATCTACGTGACCCACGATCAGGTTGAAGCAATGACGCTGGCCGACCGAATTTCAATCATGAAGGACGGCTTGATCGAACAGTTGGACACGCCCGAAGTCATTTACGCGAAACCATGCAACAAATACGTTGCAGACTTTATCGGTTCCCCAGCAATGAACCTCTTCACAGGTCAGATGAGTGGTACAAAATTCTCTTGCGACGGGTTCGTGGTCGATGTCACGGGCTACGAATTTGATACTGATGGCGAGCGTGATGGCCCAGCATGGCTTGGTATCCGGCCTGAACATATCCTTACTGGTGATGCTGCGCACGGTGCGTCCTATAGTGGCACCGCCGAGATTGATATTGTCGAACCTATGGGCTCTGACACCTTGGTTTGGGTTAACTTTGCTGGTCAGTCTGTGCGCGTGCGCACTGAGGGCCTAGCTGGCCTGAAACCTGGTGATACCCTCAAAATCGGTTTTGATGCGGCGCGGATGCACCTATTCGATGTGGAATCTGAAATTCGTCTCTAATCTAACTGGAAAGAAAAATCATGACTGTATCAATTCAACTTTATTCGATGCGTGGCTATGGGGATCAAATCGCCTTACTGGATAAATTATCTGCTATTGGGATTACGCAGATCGAAGGTTATGGTGGGGTTTATGGTGATCCTAAGGCCTACCGTGCAGCGATGGATGCCAGTGGAATTTCTATGCCCTCGGGGCATATGGGATTGAATGACATCGAGGACAACTTTGACACCACGCTGAACATCGCTACAACCTTGGGAATCGTTTGTATTTTTGCGCCTTACCTAGAGGAACAGGACCGTCCTGACAATACTACTGGGTATACTAAGTTGGCACATCGTTTAAATGCAGCAGCAAAACGATACGCTGAACATGGAATCTCATTTGGCTGGCACAACCACGATTTTGAATTTGTCACCCTCGCCGATGGAGGGGTTCCGATGGACATCCTGTTAGAGGAAGCCCCTGATATTACATGGGAGGCTGATTTGGCGTGGATTGTGCGAGGCAAGAGTGATCCTTTCGACTATATCCAACGCTATGGCAGTCGATTGCGTGCAATTCACGTGAAAGACATCGCCAAAGACGGCACCCATTTGGACGAGGATGGCTGGTCTGATCTTGGCGCAGGGGTCTTAGATTGGACAGCACTTTTGCAGGCCTGTCGCACTCAATCCTCGGGCCTAATCTATGCACTGGAGCATGACAAACCTAGCGATCCAGTCGGCTATGCTACCCGCTCGGCTGCGGCCTTTCAGAATTTGTGGGAGAACACACATGACTAAACCACTGGGTGTTGGTATTATTGGGTGTGGGAATATTTCGGCAGCGTATTTACAGTTGGCACCGATGTTCAAAGGGTACGAAATTCTTTCTGTGGCGGACATCAACATGGAGAATGCGACCGCGCGGGCCAAGGAATTTGGCGTGCGGGCTGAGACAGTGGAGGAGCTGCTGTCGGCAAATGATGTTGATCTAGTGATCAATCTGACGATCCCTGCGGCGCACGTAGAAGTCTCCCGTGCAATTCTGGAGGCGGGCAAGCACGTCTATTCCGAAAAGCCGTTTGTCCTCAGCCTCGCCGAAGCGCAAGAATTAGGTGCGGTTGCGCAGGCCAACAATGTGCGGATCGGATCGTCACCTGATACGTTCATGGGGGCGAGCCACCAGCTTGCGCGCAACCTGGTTGATAGCGGCGCGATTGGTGCTGTCACCTCGGGTACTGCCGTGGTGATGTCGTCAGGGATGGAAGACTGGCATCCTAACCCTGACTTTTTCTTCCTAAATGGAGGTGGCCCGATCCTTGATCTTGGCCCGTATTACATCTGTAATCTAGTGCAGATTCTTGGGCCTGTGAAAAAGGTTACAAGCTTTACAGGTTCGGCGAGCGCGACACGCACCATTGCCAATGGCCCGCGCAACGGCGAGATAATTCCTGTTGAAACACCGACCACCATTCATGCACTGCTATCCTTTGAAAACGGTGCAATTATCACATTGCTTGCCAGTTGGGATGTTTGGGCCAGTACTCACCCCATTATGGAACTCTATGGTACTGAAGGAACGATGAATGTGCCCGACCCAAACTTCTTTGGTGGGATCGTGACGGTAACCGAACGAGCAGGTGATCTGGTCGAAAAAACATGGGATCACCCCTTTGCCATCCCAAATTTTGAAGAAACCCAAGCGAATTACCGTGGAGCTGGTTTGGCTGACATGGCGCTATCAGTCAGCGCGAATACCCCCCATCGTTGCAATGAGGCCTTTGCAACCCACGTTGTCGAAGTGATGACGGCTGTTTTGGAAGCTGGCGAAACCGGTGAAGTAATGACAATGACAACAACCTGCGAGCGCCCCGATGTTTTGGGCCCAGATCAAGCACGAGCTTTGCTAGTGTGATCAATATAGACGGAAAATAAAATGACCAATTTAATTAAAGGACCCGCATTATTTTTGGCCCAGTTTGTCAGTGATGAAGCACCTTTTAATTCCCTGCCTACCATTGTGAAATGGGCGGCGGATCTGGGGTATAAGGGTGTACAAATCCCAACGTGGGATGCCCGTATTTTTAACCTGGACAAAGCGGCCAGTAGCCAAAACTACTGTGATGAAATATCAGCAATATGCGCTTCACATGGAGTAACAATCACCGAGCTTTCTGTGCATTTGCAAAGCCAATTAGTGGCTGTTCACCCAGCCTACGACACTGCATTTGACGCATTTGCGCCCACACATGTGCATGGAAAACCTGATGAACGTCAGGCTTGGGCAGTGGATCAAGTAATCAAAGCTGCCCAAGCATCACAAAACTTTGGGCTTACAGGAGCCGTGGGCTTCACTGGGTCCTTGGCCTTCCCATATATGTACCCTTGGCCACAGCGGCCTGCCGGATTGGTTGAAGAAGCGTTCAGCGAACTGGCGCGTCGGTGGAAGCCAATTTTGGATATTTATGACGAGGCGGGTGTTGATTTAGCTTTCGAAATACACCCTGGCGAGGATGTTTTTGATGGCACAACGTTTGACCGCTTTCTCGATGCACTCGACAATCATCCGCGTTGCAAGATTCTCTATGATCCGTCGCACTTTTTGTTGCAGCAGATGGATTACCTAGCCTTCATCGACATTTATCATGAGCGAATTAGCGCCTTTCATGTCAAGGATGCTGAATTTAATCCAACAGGCCGACAAGGTGTTTATTCTGGCTATTCAGATTGGACTGATCGAGCGGCTCGCTTTCGATCGCTTGGCGATGGGCAAGTGGATTTTATTAGTATTTTTTCAAAGCTTGCTCAGTATGGGTTTCAAGGATGGGCTGTGCTGGAATGGGAATGTTATTTGAAGCATCCTGAACAAGGTGCTGCAGAAGGTGTGCCATTCATAATTGATCATATTATTCGTCCTACGGATAAGGCTTTTGATGATTTTGCAGGTGGGGCAACAGACAAAGCAGCGCTGCGCAAAATGATGGGTTTCTAACATGACTCCTCTTAAGCTGGGTATGGTAGGCGGTGGCCAAGGTGCGTTTATTGGTGGTGTGCATCGTATGGCTGCAAGGCTTGATGGGTGTTATGAACTTGTTGCAGGGTCTTTTGCATCAGATTCTGTGCGTGCTCATGCTTTTGCTGATGAGCTAGGTATCGATGCGGATCGATCCTATGATGATTACACTCAGATGGCGAAGGCGGAATCAGCCCGACCAGATGGTATCGGCGTGGTGTCTATCGTTACACCAAACCATCTGCACGGTCCCATAGCTGAGGCGTTCTTGGCCCAAAATATTCATGTCATCTGCGACAAGCCAATGACAGCCACAATGGCTCAGGCGGAAAGCCTTATGGCTGCGGCTGCGGCGTCCAATGCATCGTTCTTTTTGACCCATAACTACACCGCTTACCCGATGATTCGCCAAGCTCAGCAAATGGTGACCGAGGGTGTGCTGGGCGACATCCAGATCGTTGAAGCCAACTACTTACAGGACTGGCTCAGTGAAGTTCCTAAAGCTAATAATAAGCAGGCCGCGTGGCGAACCGACCCGATCAAATCTGGAGGTGGTGCGATTGGGGATATTGGTACACACGCCTATAACCTCGTGTGTTTTGTGACAGGTCTTCGTACACAGAAGCTCAACGCGACCTTGCACAGTCACGTTGCAGGGCGCGCTGTAGACGATGATGCCCGCGTTACGTTGCACTTCCATGGTGGCGCTCGTGGCCATATCTGGGCAAGCCAAGTAGCTGTTGGGAACGAAAACAACCTTACCTTGGCTATTTATGGTACTAAAGGTTCAATTAGGTGGTCTCAAGAGAACCCTAACAACCTTTGGTTCAGTAAATTGGGTGCAGCACCACAAATGTTTACACGTGGTGGTGGTTCTGCATACCCTTCAGCTGCCGCAGTTACCCGCATTCCGGCAGGGCATCCAGAGGGCTACTTGGAGGCTTTTGCGACGCTCTATCGAGAGGTGGCAGAAGTAATTACGACGAATGGAAAAACTACCCACCAAAGTGTGGTTATTGGTATCGAACAAGGGTTTGACGGTGTGCGATTTGTTGATGCTTGTCAGCGATCGTCAAAAGCACGCGCAGCATGGGTTACTCTATAGTAGTTTTGGTAAGTGCAAAATAAGCACCTATTTCTACAACGCCGATGTTGAACAACAATTCAATGATGCACAAGCTGCGAACCGTGTGATCATGAACAACAGGCTCGCCGGCAATTCTGACGATACAATCTCTCAAATTAAATCGGAAGGAATAGCACGAGAAAAGTAATAGTAACCACCTTTCAAGTAAGTGTAAGCTGGATGCTTAGGGGTGCTTTGTGTCTTCATAAATGTCTACCGTCACAGTTGGATTAGTGAGATTACATAGACATTTCAATGAGTTACCTGAGGATTCTCAGGGGATAATGGCGGTGAGGGAGGGATTCGAACCCTCGGTACCTTGCGGTACACACACTTTCCAGGCGTGCTCCTTCGGCCACTCGGACACCTCACCATTTGAAGGCGCAGATTCTATGCTTTTGCTGGATAAAAAGCAATAAAATTCAACGCATTAATGCCAATGTTTAATGAATTCTTGGCTACTTAATACAGGCGCTGGCCTAGGCGCTACTGAAGGTGTCCCCATATAAATCATTGCGATGATTTCTTCGGACTCTTGCACGTCAAACGCTTGCCTTATTGTCGGATGACTCACTGGCCAACCTGTGCGCCATACTGCTCCAATGTTCTGAGCGTAGGCAGCAAGTAACATAGCATGCCCTGCAGCAGCAGTGGCCTGCACTTGCTCTGCTGTTGGCACTTTAGGGTGCGGTGTTGGACTAGCTATTAACACTAGGATGCTAGGCGCACGGTGTGGCATGTTGATACATCTTTCCAGGGTTTGTGCATCGCTTTCTGGATCACGCTCTAGTTGCGCTTTTTGGAGGATTTTTCCCAACTTTTCAAGGCCCTCGCCCGCTACCATGACACTGCGCCAAGGTTTAAGCTTCCCGTGATCTGGAGCTCTCAGAGCGGCTTGCAACATCAGTTCTAACTGAGCTTCTGTTGGCCCTGGAGATTCAAGTCTTTGGATCGAAACCCGATTGAGTAAACCGTGTAATAATTCCATGAAAATACCTCTAAAGCGCTATTGGCGCTGAGTACGATGATTACTAGGCGACAGCGGCCTGGTAGAGCGATAAGGATTAATATCTAAGCCACCACGCCTTACATAGCGTGCATATACGGTGAGCTGCACAGACTTACATTGAGCCTGTATATCGAGAAATATTTGCTCTACGCATTGCTCGTGAAAGTCACCGTGCTCGCGGTAAGACACAACGTAGGCCAACAAGCCTGCTCTATCAATGGTGGGCCCTTCATATTCAATGACTAAGGTTGCCCAATCTGGTTGCCCAGTAACAGGGCAATTACTTTTGAGCAAGTTGCTGTGTAAAATTTCTGTACGATAGACCTTAACATCAGACCACAACAAACTAGCATCTGGCGTGTAGGTTGTTATTTCAATATCTTGCTGGTCTATGTTTGCACCCGGAGTCGGTAATACCGGCATCACCATATCATCCAGGCTATACAAACTGACCTGCACTTGTGCTCCCGCTGCGGCAGAAAGATCTATATCCATATGCTGCTGCACTTGTGATGCGTTAACCATTTTAGTTTGGTTAAACGAGTTCAAATACAGCTTAAAGGATTTACTTTCAATGATGTTAGGGCTGTCGGCCGGGATACGAAATTCAGCCAGCGCCATTTGCGGTAAGCCTTTTTCATTGAGCCAAGACACTTCAAAGGCATTCCAGACATCAATGCCATAAAATGGCCGAGACGTAAATTCTGGCTGCCAAGGCATATTGCGTGGAATAGGGAACAATAAACTTGGCGCATATTCAGTAACATAGGCACTTTTGTCACCTAAGGGTGACGCTTCTATAAACTCATTTTGTTGCATTGTTCTCTCCATGACAGGGCAATTATTTACGAATACCCTTGCCAGTATTCAATAGGTGCATGCAGTAGCTAAATAAGGCAACGATAAACACGCTAATAACCAATAATGCATAGCCCACTGGAATATCAGAAACACCCAAAATGCCATAACGGAAGGCATTTACCATGTATAGAATAGGGTTGAGCTGTGACACTCCAGCCCAAAAGTCCGGCAATAAGTCGATAGAGTAAAACACTCCGCCTAGGTAGGTTAAGGGGGTTAGAATAAAGGTTGGAACGATAGATATATCGTCGAAACTATTAGCAAATACTGCGTTAACAAACCCGCCTAAGCTAAACAAAATGGAGGTCATTAGCACCACTAATGTGATGATGCCCAAATTATAAATTTCCAGGTGAGTAAAGAATAACGATAAGGTGGTCACTATAGTGCCCACAGCCAACCCACGCGCCACACCACCAGTGACGTAGCCTGCCAATATCACCCAATTAGGCATAGGTGACACCAGCATTTCGTCTAAACTACCCTGGTACTTAGTGCTATAAAACGAAGACACCACGTTGCCATATGAGTTAGTAATCACCGACATCATGATTAACCCTGGCACAATAAACTGCATATAATCAAAGCCACCCATTTGGCCAATTCGACTGCCAATTAAATTACCAAAAATGATGAAATACAGCACCATAATAATGGATGGTGGTAATAGGGTTTGCACCCAAATACGCATAAAACGCTGAATTTCTTTGCGTACAATAGTTGAGTAAGCGATATAGATTTCATAGGTAGACATTAGGCGCTCACTCCTTTCAAATCCGTCTTGTTGCTAGTCACTAGATTAACGAATAGCTCTTCTAAGCGGTTGGTCTTGTTGCGCATACTGGTGACTTTTATTCCTGTAGCTGACAAGGCAACAAACACAGTGTTGATATCTTGCCCTTGGTTAAGGGTTACTTCTATGTGAGTGTCATTAACTAACAGCAAACGATAACCCTCCACTTCTGGGGCTTGTGATAGCGGCTTTTGCAAGTCCAGCACTATGGTTTCTGTATTGATGGTTTTTAGAAGCTCTCCCATTGGACTATCTTTAATGATTTCGCCCTGGTCAATTATGGCAATGTTGCGGCACAGGCTTTCGGCTTCTTCCAAATAATGAGTGGTGAGGATGATGGTTGTGCCCTGCTCATTGATCCGTGTTAGGAATTCCCACATAGAACGGCGTAGTTCAATATCTACACCAGCGGTAGGCTCATCTAAGATCAGTAATTTAGGTTTATGAACTAGGGCACGGGCTATCATCAAACGACGTTTCATACCACCAGACAGGGTACGGGATGCATCATGACGTTTGTCCCATAGGCTCAATTGCGTTAGTAACTGCTCAGTACGACGGAGGGCTTCATCACGAGGAATACCATAGTACCCAGCTTGCTGTATCACCACGTCTTGCACTTTTTCAAACATGTTGAAGTTAAATTCTTGCGGCACCACACCCATCATACATTTGGCTTTACTTACTTCTATGTCTAAGTCATGACCAAATACTTTTACTGAACCTGCGGTTTTATTCACCAAAGATGACACTACGCCTAGGGTGGTGGATTTGCCAGCTCCATTAGGGCCAAGCAAGGCGAAAAAATCGCCTTGCTCAACTTTCAAGCTGATGCCCTTGAGGGCCTCGAAGCCGTTGTCATAAGTTTTGTGTAACTGATTAATTTCTAAAGCGTAAGTCATATTGATTCGTTATTGGCATTTAGGTAGATATTTGCCTTCTCATAATGGGGGCTGTTTAAGGTTTTTTAAAGGTCTGAGGGTTTGGATTAGCTCACAAACAGGCAGGTGTTATCACTGACGCGCTTGGCGAAATCTGCTATAAATATGGTTACCGATAAAAATCCAGACGCAACGAATGTCAAAACAACAAGAATACAGCGCATGGAATCCCGGATTAAGCGCCAATTTACCTCGGGAATTGAGTTCTCTAGAAACTATTTTTCAAACTCCAAACGTTTATACCAGCTACGACGAAGTGCAAGAAATCGCCAACCTCACAGGCCTTAAACCGGAACACCTTGTGGGCTTCACGTCATGGCGTTTGGTGATGCACGAACTTATCGTGCGAGTGGGTGCCAATATTCATATTCCAGAAGCTGAACATGAAGAAGACTTTGGTATCAATTTTCGGCGTATCACTAACGACATTTTAGATCAGCACATTGCGCCTTTATACGACTCTATTGAAGCGGATTTTCAAAGTTTATCTGCATCAGTTAAGTTAGAAGTAGATCGTTTATTAGCTGAAGAAGTAATGCTAGATCCACAACCTGCTCCCACAATCAAAAAAGGCTTATGGCCATGGGGGAAAAAGCCGGTGATTAAGAAAACTCACCTCAGTGGTGAAGAAATTCAATTCAAAGCCATTAACCGACTTAAAACCACAGGCCTTGCCCATACAGATCCTTTGATTAGAGCTGTCTACAAGAGCAGTTATCAAATACTAGGTTCTGTGGCCTCAACACGGGGTTTAATTGGCAATGATAAGGCCTTTATGAGCCGTATCATTTGCCGCCATGCACTTAATAACTACGGTAGTTTTATGGTTGGCAAGTCAATCGAACCTGCCATAGATTCCGCTGTAGCCGCCAATGCATACCAACTGTTACGCCGTGTAGAAAAGCCTGTCATTATTAGCCTTAAAGGAGCCTCTGCAGCAGGAAAAAGCACCCTTAGGCCTTTGTTAAAACAAACCATGGGACAACGAGGCATTGAGTCTTCTTTATACGGCATTATTAGCCCAGACATTTGGCGTCGTCAGTTATTAGACTATGAATCACTAGGCCCTAATTATAAATACTCAGGCCGTTTTACTAGTAATGAAGTGAACATTATTGACGGTAAGTTAGACCGTTACATTAGGCGTACAGGTCAACAAAATCAATCCATTCCCAATATTTTGGTGGATCGTTTTCGATTTGATAGCTTTTCAACTGAACAGGTACAAAAGGTGTTACACGGTACCTACGCCAAATACGCCCATATTATGTATATGTATTTTGTTATTACGCCACCAGAGGAAACAGTAGAGCGAGGGTGGATCCGAGGCCAACAACGTGGCAGGTATAAATCTGTGGAGGACTTTTTGGGCCACAGCGTGGAAGCTTACCAAGGCATCCCTAAGCTCATATTTAAGTGGCTAGCCCATACTAGCCCTCGCTACGAATTCACTTTTTTCGACAACAGCGTACCTAAAGGTCAGTTCCCACTAACTAGCGTTACAGGCAACCAAAAAGGCATACAGGTATTTGACCCTATGGTATTTGTTAACATTGAGCGTTATCAAAAAATCAATATCCACGCACGTAGTTTAAACGAGGTGTATCCTAGTGCGGAACTGATGTCGGTAGCCAACAACATGACCTTCTTTAATCAATGTTTAAAGCGCTTCCCTCAGGCGTCCTTTAGCCTTGCACAAGGGGCTGAACCTTACTTAATAGTGCGTCAAAAAACCTACACTATCAGCCACCAAGATGAGTTCAACCAGCAACTTGAAGACCCTCAGTTAAGCCTGCTTTTCGAGCAAATCCTAGGGACTCGGACCGGTCATTAACCCCTTCACGCACTCAATTGCCTATGACCTTAAGTTCAGGCCTTAATGTCACCACTGAGCAACCCTCGAAGCCCAGACCAGCGCCGGGTTTTGTTGCCCACAGCTTTGTACCAGACCGATTTATTCACCTTAATACTACAACTCATTTTTGCACGAGTAACCGCGGTATAAAGTAGTTGGGAAGACAACAAATGCTCCGCTTGGGGGGCGACCACAAGTGCCACGTGCTGAAACTCTGAACCCTGAGTTTTGTGGATGGTCATAGCATAAACGGTCTCTAAGTCTTGCAACAAACCAACATTCACTTTACGCACCTCTTCTGAGTGCAGAAAACACACATTAAGCTCGCCGCTGTCCTCAGCCCACACAATACCGACATCACCATTGAATAAACCTAAGCCATGGTGATTCTTAGTCACCATTACAGGCTTACCATGGTAATTTTGTGCCAACCTAACTTGTGACAAGCGCCGGCTTAACAAGCGTTCAACCTGTTCGTTAAGCCCTTCTACACCCATGTTTCCTTGGCGAGTAGCAGCAAGAATCCTGAATTGGTTTAAACATGAAAAGGCCTCTTCTAAACTTTTTGCCTTTAACATTGGCACAAAGTATTGATCGCACATTTGCTCTAGCCAGGTTTGAAACTCTTCTTCTACTATTAAATTCAGATCCTTGTGAGTTAACAGCACCTGCCAGCTTTTTTCTGCCTGATTATGCATCACATGATTTGCCAGCAGCCCTATGCCGCCCTGCCCATCAAATCGATGACTTTTATGCAAATAGCTGATCGCTGCAGGCGGAATATCGGCCAAAACCGATCCAGCGGCCACAGATGGTAATTGTTCTGCATCACCTACCAACACTAGTTTGCAGTGCTCTGGAAGGGCATCTAACAACCGTGCCATCATGGGCAAATCCACCATGGAGACTTCATCAACTAACAATAGGTCTATAGGCAATGGATTGGCACTGTCATGTTTAGCAGAGTGGCTGTTGGGGCGCAGGCCAAGCAACCCATGCAAGGTATGAGCTGCATTGGGAAGACTATCTATGAGTTCTTTATCTATACCCTGCTCTAACAATTGGCCCTTGGCAAGATTAATAGATTCCACTAAACGCTGTTTTGCTTTGCCAGTTGGTGCAGCCATAGCCATCGTTAATGGGGTTTCATTAACTGCCTGCAATGCCACTAACAGACGCGCCACAGTGTAGGTTTTTCCTGTTCCTGGCCCACCAGAAATAACGCTGACTTGACGCTCCAGTGCTTCTTTAACAGCCTGAGCTTGCCAGTCTATTTGGGACTCAATTGGCACTGTAAATAGCTTTGATAACAGGTTGTTTGCCGTGAGTTGTTGCTCTTGAGACAAGGGATGCACCTGCATCCGCCGCAACAAATGCTGTGCAACTTGCTGTTCATAGTGCCAGTACCTTCGCAAGTACAGACGCTCGTTTTCTAACACTAGCGGTGCTTCGTGGCCTGCAGTAATGGGGTAGTTTTGAACGCTACTCATCAACGCTTCAAAGGAGGTAAAGGTGTAACCTGGCACGCCTGCTATACCTGTAGCTGCATCAGCCGTTGTAGACCAATAGGTTTGGCCCGCAATATCGGCTAAAGGTAAGCAACTATGGCCGTTACGCAGCGCCTTGCTCAGCGCCATAATTAAATGCTGCATAACCTCACATTGGCTACCCAGGCTTTGGCATAATTGAGCAGCTAAAAACTCATCTACAGCTTCCAACCCTACATAATCAGCATGCAACTGAGCTCTGGAAATCAGCATGGTGACTCCCCTGCAAACAGGTGATCCAGCTCATGCAATTCTTCTGTAGTAATGGCCGTAGAAAATACCCCCGTAGCGGCTTTGGGCGACATACCTCTGAGGTACAAATAGTACACCCCACCGAAATGCAGGGCAGGATCATAATTGGGCATTCTCTGACCAAGGTAACGGTGCAGAGCTAGGCTATATATTAAATACTGCAGGTCATAATAATGCTGTTGGTTAGCCTCTAACATCGCTTGTTGATGGTAGTTTTCAAGGCAATCACCCAGATGATTAGATTTGTAATCAGCCACAAAGAAGCGACCATCATATTCAAACACCAAGTCTATAAATCCGTGCATCATCCCTTGGAGTACCGGATGGCTTGGCAATGCTGTGGGCAAGCCACCGCGGTGGCGACTCAATATATGTGCCAAGGTAGATTGTTTAGCCTGTTGTAATGGAAAGTAAAATTCAACCTCTCTTAAGGTTTGATGCTGGGAAAGTTGTCCCAGAGTGATCCCGCCTTGCTTGTGCGCTGCTGCACTGCCGCCTGCGTCAATATGCGGCATGGATGACTCTAAGCATTCCTCTAACCACTGCTGCAGGCACACGAGCTTTTTAGCGTCATCTTGGCCAATGCCCACCATGGTATGGTACTTGGCCAATGGCACTTCCATAGCACTAGACCAGCTTGGTTGTGCAAAATCCACTTGCTCTAAAATATCATGCAATAACAAGCCACTATTTTTACCTTTCGCTAAGGTGAAGCGTAATTCATCGGATGCGGTATTTTGGTTAGGGTCCACAAGCTGACTGCTACCATCACCACGGTCTTTTACACTTGCTTGCTGTGCATGAGTACCGTAACTGAGTTGTCGTACCAAAGCGCTGTAAGACAATAAATTGTTGTTCGAATCAATATGACCACTAAAGCTTTGAGTTGTTAGGGCTTGCGCTATTTCACTTACAGTGTCTTGAGGCACAGGCATTTGCACTGAGTCTTCTTCGATGAGTCGTAACTCAGAGTCTTCAGGGTGAGTTAATTGAGCTAGAGCCTCTGGCCAATTCATTTCATCAGCTTCACCATGGTTCCAAAAAGCCACTTGGCCTAAAGGCGATAATTCACTGTTACTAAAATCGCTCACTGGGATATAACACCGATATTGAGCGCGAGTAACAGCAACGTACAATAACCGTAAGGTTTCCTCTTGAGCTGCCAATGTAGCCTGATTACACACCGCCATATCCCTGCCTATCATTAACGCAGGGCAATGTTCTTGTGGATGGTAATAGGGAAATAATTGAGCATGCTTGTTGCCCCGCTTGAGCGGGTCTTTGGCTTGGCTCGCAAATGGAATAAATACAACAGGGTATTCCAACCCTTTGGAGCCATGCTGGGTAACAATCTGAATTAATTTGGCATCGCTTTCTAAACGCAACTCCGCACTGGAGTCTGCACTGTCTTCATTACACTGCTGTTGCAGCCATTCCACCAGCAATAGTGCAGAACTTGCTTGGTTGGATGCCTTTTGTAACAACTCGGCCAATTGCACCATGTTGGTCATGTATCGCTCTTTGTTTTGTGCTGGCGGCACAGCACGTTGCTTGAGCAGATGTATCACAAGGGCCATGACGCCCTGCCTCAACCATAACTGACGCAACTGCATCATTTGGCTTCTTACTTCTATTAAACAGTTGTCATCAAAGTTTAGCTGGGCCAGCAACGACACACTGCCACCCCATAGATGGGTACTTGCCGCACGCACAAGTTGCCGTTGATCTTCACAGTGCAGCAAGCCATTGAGCAGGCGTACCATTTCTGTAGCTTCGGCACTGGCATACACACTGCTTCTATCGCTAATATACACACTGGCTAAATGGGCTTGTTTTAATGCGGTTTGCAAAGCCTGCGCTTCACCGGCACCACGCACCAGCAGGGCAATATCACTAGCGTTAAAATGACCTTGGTTTAATAGTTGTTGTACTTCTCCAACACACCATTGTGCAATGTGTTGCTGCTTACGTTCATTGGTTAACAGCTGCGTAGGTAGCCAGGCATAGGTTAAAGCCACCCCGCTAGCTTTGACGTTGTTTGCTTCATTGGCTGTGGCAAAGTCACTGGCGTTAACATCTGTATAATTAATGCCACTACCAAACACTTTTCGTTCTCCAGAACCTTCCGAGAACAAACGATTATAGGCCGCCACCATGGCATGACTAGAACGCCAGTTAGTATCCATGTGCCAGCGATAATCTGTGGTTTGTGACGCTTTCAAATAGGTGTGAATATCACCCCCTCTAAAGCCATAAATCGCCTGTTTTGGGTCGCCAATCATAAATAGCGCGGTAGTATTGCTGGAACGTTCGTAGAGGCGATTCAAAATAGCATATTGATGACCGTCGGTGTCCTGAAACTCATCCACCAAAGCCACTGGGTAGGCCAACCGCAAAGCATCCACTAAAGTTGTATTTTCTGGCTGATTGACGCACTCGGACAAACGCCTCACCAGATCATCAAACTCCATAATCTGTTGTTTTTGTTTAGCCTCTTGGTACGCTGTTCTCACAAACTGCACTGCCTCTAATACAAGAGGAGCAACCATCGCTTGATTGGCATAAGCCAAGTATTTATCGTTGAAACTCTTATTATTAATAAGCTCCCGAAGAGGGGTGATAATAGGCTTTAATTCTGGTGATTTAGATAATCTGTTGCCATGCAGGCACGCTAAGTGGTCTTTTGATGCTGGTCCAAACACATCTGTACCTAACCAGTTTAGTAAATCTTGCCACTGAGCTAAACGAACCGCCTTTGACTTAGTATCCGCCATGGTGGCTTGGGTCATTTGCGCTTCTAAAGTAAGCAAGTGGTCACGAACGTCCAGTTTATTGGTGTGCCATGCCCGATGCCATGATTTAGCATCAGTGGCAAACACAGGTGTTTGGCTTAATAGAGCGCCACTAAAAGCGTCCCAAAAACCTTTTGGCGTGTGCCAACCCTGCTGTTCCAGTTGGGAATATAAGTCTGGCTGATGCATTACTACGCGAAGCCAGTCTTGCAGACCAGTGTAGGCGAGGTCCCGGGTATTGGTTTCTAACACCACTTCCAGGCCAGTTTGGCTAGAAAATGCATATTGTTGCAAAGCTCGACCACAAAACGCATGTATGGTGAATATGGCCGCTTGATCTAAATTCAGCAGTGCTTGGTGCAAAAGTAATTGCGCTTGCGCAGGTTCTACCTGTTGGTAGAGGTGCTGCCAGTAGTCGCCTTTATGTACGCCCCAGCTTTCTTGCGCTTCACGAAGCGTGTCTTCTATGCGCCCACGCAGTTCTTGTGTCGCAGCACGGGTGTATGTCATTAACAATATTTGTTCTACGGGGATCTGCTTCTCTATGAGCAAGCGCAAATAGATACGGGTGATGCTGTAGGTTTTACCCGTGCCTGCACTGGCCTCAATGAGGTGGCGTCCTTGTAACGGTAAATTAGCGAGGTCTAGGTTAGGCATGTTTCACCTCTTTGATGCAATCAACCATGGGTTGATACACCTCAGAAAACTGCTCATGCCAATCATCGAATGCGGGGGTTTGTGGCCATAACCAACGTCTATATGGATCGCTTGAGAAATCAAAACTTTGACTGTATTTGTGGTGGTACCATTTTTTCTGCCACTTGCCACGGCGTTTATCGATGTCATTTGGGTCTACTTTGAGCAACTCTTGACCTAGCTCAGCATCCAGCGGCAGGGCTTGGACTAAGCCCTCTTTGTATAGCGCTATGATTTTGTGTAGCTGATCTACAGCGCCATCCAACTCATGAAGTTCTAAATTCTTTTCTAAGTGCACCGAGACACCCGTCACAGCTTGTTCAAAGGCCACTTGGGCAATCAAACTGGTAAGCCAAAGGGTAAGCCTGTCTTTAGGTTTTGCCTTACTGGGCCTACTAAGAATAACGTTTAGTAAACTGTCTTCATCATCAGGATCGCCTAGTAAGGGTAATTGATCTTCTATGGTGACGCCTAATACACTGATTGAAACCCGATGTTTCTCTACCTGCTCATAACCCAGTATTTGCAGCTCATCTACTAACGCCTCTGCCTGCTCTTGGCTGGTGTCAATGATGCTGGCTGCAAGATGGCTTTCTGGCAATTGCCCATTCAATTGATATTCTTCTCTAACAGCCTTACACGCCTCTGGCTCATGAGATAACACCGCCGTTAACATGTGTTGGCGCAATTTATACTCAACTAATTTGGAGCTATCAAAGGGTTCATCATCTTCTAGCTCTAGGTCATAGTCGTGTAAATATAAGCCTAAACTTTGATTAGCAAAGGTACGACCTGGGTTTTCTAAAAATCGCACTAAATCACTCACAGTCAGCGATTTTATTTGTCCCGGCGGCGCGACAATACCGTGCTCTTCATCAACGCTCTGAGCTTGGAGCAAACGTAACCAAGAGGTCTCGAAGCTAGGGTTAGATAGGGGATTAAAGTTATCTTGACTGAAGCTATGCAAAGGTAATTGACGAAGCTTTGAATCAGGCTGTGTTGGGTTAAAGTTCCAACCATAGCCCTTAGTCAGGTAGTCCATTAGTTCAGACAACACCAAACTGGGTTGGCGTGGGGAATTGTTTTTGCTATCGACGCCTTGATAACTCAAATACAAACAAGACCGGGCACTGATTAAAGCTTCCAAAAATAAGTAACGGTCGTCTCCACGACGGGAGCGGTCACCTACCCTGCGATCTTCTTGAACCATCAAATCAAAGTCTAATGGTTTAGATTGCCTAGGGTATTGCCCATCATTAAGGCCCAGCATCGCTACCACTTTAAATGGAATGCTACGCATTGGCACCATAGAACAAAAGGTGATTTTCCCGGTGATGAAGGCTTGGCTACTACTTGCTACAGACAGCTTTTGCGTTAGGCTATAGCGCACTACTTCCAAAGTAATGGTTTGACTATAATCAACTTGCTCAACCCACATAGCCATATTGCCAATAGCCGTAGTTAAACATTCCTTGGCCTGTTCCTCATTGCGTTCAGACGCTTGGTCGTGGGCAAAAAACTCGTCAATCATACCCGTAAGATAGCCCCTCCAGGCTGCGCCTGTGCGAGGAGTATTAAGGTGTCTTGCGTGCCCCTGTAACTGTTCAAGCACCTGCATCAAGCGGCCTAAAAGCACTGCCTGGCTACCCTCTACATCTGCCAACAACCAGTCATCTTGATATCTTAGCGACTGGCCACCTTGAGCAAAACCAAGTAATAAGCGCTTCAGCCCCCAAGACCAACTATGCGTGTTTGTGGATTCTTCTTGACCCAGCGTGTTTGCTTTATGACGCTCATCTAGTCCCCAATGGACACAGGCATTAGCCAACCACACAGCAATCGTTTCAAGTTCTACTGGATCTATACCAAACTTTCGTTGTATCGCTGGCAAACGTAAAAAGTCTAATATATAAGACACTTGAAAGCGGCTGTCTGGCAATTGTAAAAGCTGTAAGTAGGCGGCTACTAAAGGCTCTGAATCTTGGGGTTTACGGTCTGCAATAGAGCACGGTAATTGTGGTGTTTCGGTATTATTAGAGTCCGACCAAGAGCCATGCCAGGAACCAAACTGCCTACCATGGGTATCAAATACTGCCCCCACATAGGCAGCATAATCCTCTACTTGTGGGCACATCACTAATATGTCACTAGGCTTAAGGCTGGGATCTTGTTGAAACTTGCCAAGTAACCAGTCATGTAAACCTTGTAACTCTCTCAAGGCACTGGAACCATTAGCGAAAACAAGGCTGTCATCTACCTTATGATGATTATCATTACGAGCATCTTCAAGATGCAAAATGTCTTGTTGAATCTGCTGTAACGTAGACAGATTTCCACTAGCACTAATAGGTTCTGCTTCTTCAAAGGCATCAATATTGTAACTGTCTTGCTGTTGTAGTAGCCGGAAAAATTCCTTGCCTTGACTACCTAAATTGGCCAATAAGGGATTGCCACCATCAACTAATACGTCATCGTCTTGCTGTGCTAACCAATGTTGAAGGTGTGTAGCCGCAATGGCTTTTTCAGACTGAATATGCCCCCAATATTCGGCACAGGGGTTTAGGTGAAATACGTGTACCTGAGTATGTTGAGCTAAGGCCGAAAACACCTCCAAAGTAGCCGGCGCCATAGTATTAAGGGCAAACAGACAAATTTGTTGAGGCAATTCTATATGTTTAGACCCAGTTAGCTGAGAAAGGCAGCGTATCAATTTTCCCTGAATATCGATGGGATGGCGTCCATCTTGTTGACATAAAATCCCCCACAACTCAGCTTGCCAATGCTCTGTTTGACCTTCAATTTGCCATTGATTAAGCCAATCGGGACGGTAGAGAATATACTGTTCGAAAAGATCGGCTAGTGCGCTGGCAAGCTGAAAGCGTTTTAGGAGGTCGTCGGGAGTTTTTGTTTGATCTTGAGGCGCTGACTGCCAATAGCGATTGGCCTCAGAGAAAGCTGGGTTGGTGAGGATCGCTTCACTCGCCAATACATCATCAATTCGCCATACCAAGGCCTCACGCTGATAAGGTGGTTGCTGAGGTACTTGATCATCACCCAATAGTTGACGCGCTAATTGCCAAACAAACTTTCCAGGCAACGGGTAATCAATGTTCATCGCAATGCCGTTCTGTGTGGCTAGTTGCGTATTAAGCCAATGCTGCATGCCTGTGTTTTCAACAATAACTTGAGCAGAATTCAACACTCCAGAAATCCCGCTAGATTGTCCAAGCTTCAACACATGGTTCAGCAATACAGCCAGATCTTCTAGCCTATTTGCAGGGTACACCATGAGTTGTTTTGCTGCAGCCATCCACCTTAGTCCTTGTGTATTAACTTATTTTTCAAGTATTACAGACCATAAACCGTTATAAACGTTGAGTTATTTTCACTGTCATATGGTGCTCAGCGTCACTTAAGTGCATCTGATCTTCTTCAATAATGCATCCCAAGCTCATCGTTTTAACCAATAATTTTTCTAACGAACCAGCACCTTCTACATCGATATGAAAAACCTTTACCTTTTTATTAGCAGACAGGCTCGAGCGATTCTTCTCCAACCAAATATCGGCTTTATTATCATGATAGGTATAAATAGACACCTGCTCGGCTTTACCACTGGCCTGACGAATACGCTTTTCATCGGGCATACCCAATTCAATCCAATGTACAATATGTCCAGTTAAATCCCGCTGCCACAAGTCTGGTTCTTCCACTGAACTAATGCCCTTTGTTAGCTCAAGGTCCTCATGGGCAGCATGTAAAAAGGCAATTATCCGGCACATTAGGCGAGTTTCGTTTTCCGACGGATGTTTCGCAACCGTTAGGCTGTAATCAGCGTAATGGTGACTATTAAGGTTAGATAAGTTTAGATTTGCCTTGTAAATGGTCGCGCCTATGGCCATGATTTTTCTCTATGCTCGGTTTTAATAATACGTCCGTTAGAATCACTGCTAGA
>Ga0307994_1000617_pt1 | contig 24272 bp, 13 predicted proteins | sample EllFjometagen261_FD_203171 | JGI IMG/M metagenome (GOLD analysis project Ga0307994, IMG submission 203171) | Marine microbial communities from Ellis Fjord, Antarctic Ocean - #261 | ecosystem: Environmental > Aquatic > Marine > Unclassified | place: Southern Ocean | collected 2014-11-02 | reverse complement strand
GTCCTGGGAGTGGGGAGGTGAAGTCAATGTCAGCGCCGGGGAATACCTGGGAGGGCAGAGACAGGGAGTTGATTTGAGTTTATTCTGGAAGCCGAACCCAGTTTGGGCAGCCCGGATTACGGCGTCTAATGCCTGGCATCAACTACCGGGGGGCGATTTTGATACCCTCGTTGTGAATAGTTCGGTGCAGTGGACGCCGACGACAAATTTGCTCCTGACGGGTAACTTGCAATACGACAATGTCTCGGAGGAGATCGGCATCAACGCGCGGGTGAGATGGGCGGTGAAGCCGGGGAGTGATGTCTACTTCGTGGTGAATCAGAATTTGGCGAAGATTGGTCCAGAGAGACGTTATGAAAGCGCGGGAAGAGAGGCGGTTGCGAAGGTGGGATGGACGTGGAGATTTTAGCAAATCGAGATATACTATCCGCAGATTACGCAGATGAACGCAGATTAAATTGAGGAGGATAAGAGAAAATAATCTGCGTAATCTGCGGAAGAATGGCTCCACTTCAGCGAAGGAGCAGTTGTTGATTTTAGACCTTCCCAGGGGCGGGGATTTCGAAGCCTTTTCGGTTGGGATCTTTGAGGAGGGCATTGGCGGCTTTAGCGTGGTCGCCGATGTGCTTTTCAGTTTTGGGGTCGAAGGTGAGCCAAGGGCCAACGTTGTAGTTGGAGCCGTCTTTCGGGACGCCGACGCCATCGGCCATGATGCTGTGGAGGCGGCCGAAGTGTTCGGCGGCTACGGCGTTGTCGCCGAAGCGCCCGGCCTTGGAATTGAAGGGCACTTTTTCGCCGAGGCGGTAAGAGTTGTTCATGAGGTGGCCGAGGACACAGCCGTAGTGGGCCTCGAGGACATTGCCGTTGGCCATCTCGGGTTTGCCTTCGCGGCAGGCCGTGATGAAGCTGCCCCAGTTGCCGCCGGGGGTGACGTCGCCGGCGGGGACCTTGACGGGTTCTCCTTTTTTGGAGCCGGGAGCATAGTATTGATTGCGGATAATGCGGCCGCCGTCTTCGAAGTAGTATTCGTTTTCGACCTGACGTTCGTAGCCATTGTAGTTCACGTTGCGGACGTTGAAGAAAGCCCACTGTCCGTTGGGATATTCGGCCATGCCCATCATGGTGTTGGGAGTTTCGCCCTGGTCGCCCCACTGGAAACGACCTCCAAGGGACATGACGCGGGTGGGGTTGGTTTGATCTTCATCGAGAGCCCAGGCTGCGACGTCGAGCTGGTGGGTGCCCTGGTTGTTCATGTCGCCGTTGCCGGTTTTCCAGAACCAGTGCCAGTCGTAGTGGGCGTAATTGGCGTGGTAGTCATCGATCTGGGCAGGACCGCGCCAGAGATTCCAGTCGAGGTTTTCGGGTGGAGTGGCTATTTTATCGACGCCGATGCCGTTGCGGGGTTTGCAGCAGTATCCGTAAGAGATCTTGAGGCGACCGAATTTGCCTGCGCGAATCGCTTCGCTGAGACCGGCAATATTTGCATCGGAGCGACGCTGGGTGCCGTGTTGGATCACGACGCCGTATTTTTGTTGGGCTTCAACGCAGATGCGTCCTTCTGCCACGTCGTGGCTCATGGGCTTTTCGACGTAGACGTGCTTTCCGGCCTGAGCGGCCCAGATGGTCATGAGGGAGTGCCAATGGTTGGGAGTGGCGATGGAGAGGGCATCGAGGTTTTTGTCACCAAGAGCTTCGCGGACGTCGGAGATTCCTTTCGTGGTGAAGGGCATGCCTTTGGCTTCGACCTTCTTGCGCAGGTCTTTCATCCGCTGGGCGAGGACCTTTTTGTCGGGATCAATCAGGTAGGCTATTTCGACTCCTTTCTGTCCGAGGAAGCCGTCGATGTGGCTCTTCCCGCGGCCGTTGAGGCCGGCGACGGCGAGACGGAGGCGGTTGTTGGCTCCGATGATTTGAGCACCGGCGATTCCTCCCGAGATGAAGGGAGCGACGCCAGCGGCGAGGGTGGACTTGAGGAAGTGACGACGTTTGTTGAGCATGGTTCTAAAAAGAGTTGGCAGTGAGCTTGAAGGATTAGTTCTGGGAGGGCAAGGAGGGAAACGGATTGAAAGGAGGGTGCCGAGCCGGGCGTAGTCGGGTTGGCCTTTGGTCCAGCGGCGTTCTGATTTGAGGGTGCGGTAGTGCTTGCGCCAGCCACCGATGACATCGAAGTTTTCTAGGGCGAAGCTGAGTGGGGCGATTTTGAGGGAAATCCATTGTCACATGGGTGGACCACGCCAAAACCGCGAAGCTTTCGCACTCGAATCTCCTTAACAAACCCAAGCGTCAAACAATCGAGGCTTTCGGGGACGACAACGCCATCGGCATAAAGCCACGTTCGGTAACGATTCTGCCCTAGGCCTTCCCACGCATTTTGCTGAACATCGACCACCTTGCACAAGCCCCTACGCGCTCGTCGGTTTCCCGACATTGCTTCGCCATACCCCGTCCATTCCGAGAGCGCGGGATCATCGACGAGATCAGCGCCCCCCTGTCTTATCTCTGTGAGTCATTCATCACTGCGGCCTCACCCAAAGAAGCTGTAGGCCACAAAGATCGCCGCGATGATTCCAGCGAAATCCGCCGAGAGTCCAGCGAGCAGGGCGTAGCGAGTGCGGCGGATGCCTACCGAACCGAAGTAAACCGCGAGGACGTAGAAGGTGGTCTCGGTGGACCCTTGAAAAGTGCAGGCGAGACGGGCCGCGAAGCTATCGACCCCATGAGTTTCCATCGCTTCCGCGGCGAGCCCGCGTGCGCCGGAACCGGAGAGTGGTTTCATGAGAGCGGTGGGGACGGCCTCGACCCAGCGGTCATCCATCCCAGCCATTTGGGCTCCCTTTGAAATGGTATCGGTGATGGCGGTAAAGCTGCCAGAAGCACGGAAAACTCCCACCGCGACAAGCATCGCGACCAGGAAGGGAATGATTTTCACCGCAACCCCGAAGCCTTCTTTGGCTCCTTCCACGAACTCCTCATAGACATTGACTTTACGAAGAGCTCCGAGACAGAGGAACCCGATGACGATGGAAAAAATGACGAAGGCCGCGAGGAGGGCGGATTGGGATTCGACCGCGCTTTGGGAGAGTTGTTGGAAGTAGTAGGCTAAGCCGGCAATCGCGGTGGTCATTCCGAGAAGCCATACGAGGACGATGGGCCGGAGGAGGTTAATTCTTTGAATCAGGGAAACGATGGTGAGCCCGGCGAGCGAGGAGCAGTAGGTCGCGATTAGGATGGGGACGAAGATGTCGGCAGGGTTCGCCGCGCCAGCAGCCGAGCGCAGAATCATGACCGAGACGGGAATGATGGTGAGGCCACTGGTGTTCAAGACGAGGAACATGATTTGGGCGTTCGAGGCGGTGTCTTTCTTGGGGTTGATTTCTTGGAGGTCTTTCATCGCCTTCAGGCCAAGCGGGGTCGCGGCGTTATCGAGGCCGAGGAGATTGGCGGCGAAGTTCATGATGATCGATCCTTGGGCGGGGTGACCTTTGGGAACTTCGGGGAAAAGTCGCACAAAGAGAGGGCTCAGGAGCCGGGCGAGGATGCTGACGGAGCCTGACTTCTCACCGACCCGCATGATCCCGAGCCAGAGAGCCATGCCCCCGATGTAGCCGAGGGAGAGAGTGGTCCCGATCTTAGCCATATCGAAAAGGGCGGTCATCATCGCTGGAAAGACCTCGTAGTCTTGCCAGAAAATCGTCTTTGCGAGGGCAACGATGAAGGCGATGAGGAAAAAACCGAGCCAGATGAAGTTAAGGGCCATCCCTGAGCGTCTTGATTCTGGGGGAAGAGTCAAGAAGTGGAGTTGAGCGCTGAATTTGGCTTAGAGATCAATCGTCAAGTGAGGCACATTGAGATGATAACGGGTTCCTTTAAGTTGCCCCGTCTTCACCATGAGACCGAGCTCTTGCAGCTCGGCGAGGTCTCGCAGTGCGGTGCGATCTCCGATCCCTGTCATCTTTTGATATTTGGTGTTACTCATCCCCCCGTCGAAGCCTCCTTTGAGTTCGTAGTCGATAAGACGATTGAGAACCTTCACTTGTCGTGGATTGAGGTCTTCGCTTTGATCAAAAAATTTCGTGCGGAATGCCGTGAGTTCAAGAAGCAGCCCGGTTTCTTTGACCGCATTCAGAAACAGCGGATTCATACTCTGAAGGGTCGATGTCAGATCAAGCCCCGCTTGAAACTGAGCGTAATAAGTTTTCAAATCCTTGTTAAAGGCTCTCGAAAGCGCGAGCGGAGTGTTTCGGCCAAGGTCTCGACAAAGCCCCATCAAGATCAGGCTGCGTCCGATCCTGCCATTACCATCACAGAACGGGTGAATCGTTTCAAAATGAACATGCCCCTGCACGGCATTGGTGAGTGGGGTATCGGCTGGGCATTGGTGATACCATTCGATGAATTCCGTCATCTTTTCGTGGACCAGTTCTTTACTCACGCCCTCGTGAACGACGGTGTATTCTTGGTCGAGTCGATGACCGCTGACGATCTTCATATCGCCAACATAATTACCGATTGATTCCGCTGGAACGTTTGCCCCCTTCATGATTTCCCGATGCATCGATAGAAGGAGATCGTGGCTCAGTTCCCGATCGCAGTGAGCCAAAGCCATCTGAGTCAATGCTACGGCCCCCTGCTCCTTCTCATGAACGGGCGTCAAATTGCTGACAAAGGAACTATGGACCGACTCCCGATCAAGGATCACGCCTTCAATCTCTGAGTTTGCGACAATTTCTTCGGTAAAAACGTCATCAAAACCGACTTCTTGCGTGTGAAGCATCTGGTCCAACTTGGAGACCTCCTCTTGAAACTTCTCCTCAAGCACCCTGCTCACCGCTGGATTGTGGTAAAAGTGAGGAAAGTCGGCTTCTTGCCAGAGGTAAGGTTTACTCATGTCGGATATTATCAGATTTATCCGACATATCGGATAAAAGATTATTTATCCGCCATTTCGCAGTAAATGTCAAGCTCTCGGCAACTCCCAAACGGAGCAGATTTCGAGGGGGAGCCTTGCTAATTCAGCTATCGGTAAGGAATTTATCGTCTTTTTTATGACTTCTCACCGACCCTTTGTCACAAAAAAACGTTCCCGGGAAAACCGGGAACGTGACAACAAAGCAAGTGATGACGAGAATGCTTACTCCTCAGAAACCCGGTAGAAAGCTTTCAAATCACCCGCAGCAACAGCAGGTGAATTAGTGACCGCTCCACCCGAGATCACTCCGTCTTCGATTTCGAAGAAGGTATCCAAATCAAACGACTGCTCGATCCGGTAAGATTTTCCAGGTGCCGAATTGAAGGTGAGCACCACCGTCCCGGTATCATAAGCGATATTGGTAATCTCAGGATCTCCAGCGGCTCCTCCGAAGTAGAGTGTGTCCGAGTAATAGGTTAACCCTTTCCGCTCGTTGATCGCTCCTGAAGAAAAGGAAGTTCCAGTCAAAACTCCGTTCGCACCATCGCCCGCCATGTTGGCGCTTCCCACCCCGAAGGCGGAGCCATTCGTGCCGGTCCAATTTCCACCGAGCAATGCGGAATCTGACGCGACCAATGCACCATCCAGGTAAATCGCGATGGCAGAATTCCCGTCATCGTCGAGCACATCATAGGTCACGACGATTTCTAATTCCCCCGCAGCAAGCTGTTCAGCCGTCAGGGTATGACTTGCTGTTGCAAGTTCCAGACCGCCACTCCCGGACGCCCGGAAAACAAGCTGACTCCCGATCTCATAAAGGAGCGAAATTCCAGTCGATCCTCCTCCGGTTTCAAAAATCACTTCCCTTCCGCCTTCCGTTTTTTCTTCGAAGTCGATCAGGAACCTGAACGAGGCGTCGGCAAAATTATTCGCCAATAGAAGAGCATCATACGAAGTCCCCGTTCCAAAGCTACTGAGGTTACCCGACGGTGTCCCAATCCCATCTGCCGGTGGAACACTGGCAGCGCTACTCGGATCAGAACCGGCACAGACTTCAAAGAAATCGCCAAAACCATCGAAATCGGTATCGGCCACCAAAGGATTGCTTGAAGTTTCTCCATTCACTTCCTCTCCATCCGTCAGTCCGTCATTGTCAGAGTCTGGGTTAGTGGGATCTGTCGGCTCGGCCAGGGCCAACTCGGTGTGATCATCGAGCCCGTCGTCATCGGAATCCGCGAGGGTCGGATTGGTGCCCGCTTCCAACTCCTGGAGGTTGGTGAGGGTATCGCCGTCGTTATTGTCGGATGGCCCTTCATCCAGATTTGCGAAAAATTGCATTTCCCAAAAATCGGGCAGCATATCTTCATCAGTGTCACCATCAACAATGGCATCAGCGATTCTCAAGAAGGCCTCATCTGCCTCCGCCGAAGTGAGCGGACGGTCATAGATTTTGGAGAAGCCGATATCCCCCTGGAAGGTCGTCGTTCCTATCGGAGCGGTTCCGCCGGTTCCTCCGAGGGCCCCATCGGCACCCCCACCAAATCCAGACCAAGTGAAAAGACTGGCCCGGCCATTCGGAGCACCGATTGAACCATTTGCTGTTGCCGACTCGGTTCCTCCAGCCGCTCCTTTGACATAGAGGGCCACATCTTCCGTGACGGAATCAACCGAAACCAGGATCTGCACAAAATCGTTGGGATTAATAATCGAAATCGGGGCTTCCAGATCGACCGTATTCACTCCTCCGGTGCTGTGCAAAAATCTCACCGAGGACATCGTTACCAAAATCGCGGACCCTTCGGCAGGACCTCCGGTTTCAAAAATGACCTGCGGGTCTGCGCTCAAGCTCCCCAGGCGAACCCAGATCTCAAAAGAGGTGTCCGCCGACGGGAAACCAAGTCCCATATCTCCACCGGTAGCGGCTCCGGTATTCACCCGGGCAATGGCCGCCGTCAGACTGGTGTGATCCGAGGTCAGACCGGTCAAAAGATCTCCGCCGGTAATATCGAAGTTCTTTCCTCCCACGGAATCAAGAATGGCTCCACTCGATTGATTCGCCAGTGAAGGGTCCCAGCAATGGATAATTGCGGCACTCAGAGCGTCTACCTCGATCTCTATCTGGGCATCCACACTCCCCGTCTCATTGGTCGCCGTGAGCGTGTAGCTCGTCGTCGTGGCGGGAGAAACAGAAGAGGATCCTACCGATGCAACCGCACCCGGAGCCGGAGCAATGCTCACCGTATCAGCACCCGAAACATCCCATTGAAGAGTCGTCGAGGCACCGGGAGCAATCAGCGAATCAGTCGCGGTGAAGGAATTGATCTCGGGAAGTTCATCCACCACCACCGTGACCTCACGGGTCACCGACACCGCGCCCTTTTGAGCTGTGAGGGTGTAGGCCGTCGTCGCCCCGGGCATCACCGCACTTTCGGAGAGTGCCGTGACATCAATCCCACCTGGGTCGAGGGTGAGAGAATCAAAGTTTGAGGCCGTCCACGCGATCGTGCTGGAAGCTCCCGCCGAGATGGCTGCGGGGCTTGCGCTCAGGGAGTCGATCTTCGGTCTCTCGGAATCCGAGGTGAGAGTCAGCGTGACCACATCGCTTGCCCCTGATCCGTAAGCGACCGAAAAGGTATAGCCCTGCAGGTTGGTAAAGGACTCGCCCTGGGCAAATTGACCGCTCAGGGTGGTGTAGTTCATCAGGGTCCAGGCATCATTGATCGCAAATGCACCTCCGAGCGTCACCGAAAGAGTCGCGGCCGGATCAATCGTCATCTGGAGTCCCGTGGTATTTGAGCGCTCTAGGGAACCGACATTCGCGCCATCGATGATGAAGGAAAGAGTGCCGGTCGCCCCGATCGTGCTGGCATCGTTCGAATTGAAAAGGTTACTTTGCCCCGTTGGCTGCATTTCCAGAGTTCCGTTGGTCAGAGTCAGAAATTTGTAAATCTGCAAGACCCCTGCTACGGAAACAAATCCGCTCCCCCCAGCGTTATCGCCAATCGCCAATTCCATCCCGCCTCCCTGGCTTCGATAGGTCGCTCCTTCCTCGATAATGAGAGTTCCCGTGCCTCCGTTTGCTCCCACAAAGATGCCATTGCTTCCTCCGTGAGCACCGCTGAGCGTCCCACCGGTCACGGTGACAGATCCAGACTGGCCCGCTCCACTTCCGATCTCAATTCGAGAAGGATTGTCCGTGTTACTGGTCCCGGTATTTTGATCCACAAGCGCATTTCCGTTGATAATGGCGATCTGATTGTCAGGAACGACAATCCCGGTATCCCAACGGGCGGCATCCAACCAGTTACCGTCTCCGGTAAAAGTGCTTTGCCCGGAAAGGATCCCAGGCATGAGGGCGAGAAGAAAAAGAGTTTTGTTCATAGCTGCATGTGCGGTTCGCGAAGATATAGACCACAACATTTCAAACCCTCCGTCAAGGAGCCGCGCAATTAAAGGCCTGTCCCTTGGTCACATGACGAAATTTCACAAAGATATAACCCTCCCACCGTCGTCCGGTCTCAGCCCCAATCGGGGCAAACTACACAAGCCCAGGGCAACGCCCTGGGTCCCCCACGCGGAAATAGGAGAGCCCTGAAAGGGCGATCTAATCTCCTGCACCACGCAATGGCTTGATCGCCCTTTCAGGACTCACCCTTACGCCAAAGCCCCGCCTGGCAGCCCAAAGAGATTCCGCTCGACGACGGCCGGACTCTCGTCCTCGACGACAGCTGACAGGTAAGAAGCTTGGTGACCCAAAAAACCCGCTGCCAAAAAACAACTTGGCAACGCGGGCTGGGAATCATTGCTCTTCTGCAATGAAAATCGTGCTAAAATCTCCTGATTCCAAAAAAATATGCCAGGCATACAAAAAGATTAAGACCCCTCAATCCAAGTAGTGCCAGTGATCTTGAGACGGGATGTGGAGAGGGAAGATAGCGCAGAAAATGCGTTTTCGGTTGGTCGGGTTCACACTTCACGCGTTCGCAAAGAGGATGAGTCGTACAGGCATGTGGGGAAAGCTGACCGGTTGATGGAATCAATGGAGCTGGCGGATGATTAGATCGCACTTTCAGCGCGCTTGGTTTCTCGGTTGATTGAGATACCAGGGCGGTGCACCCAAGGGCACTTTGCCCCTCGCTATGTTAGTTTGCCCCTTTTACCCAAGGGCACTCTGGGGGCGGGAAGAATGGGGAGCGCGGACGTCTCGCCCTACGTTGGTTTTTGATCAGGGAATTTTTAACACAGATTTTTTCGGAAGCACTGATCTTACTTTGAAAGGAAGATGTCGCTTTGCACGGCGGCATGGATCAGCGAGCGGAGGCCAATTGAATGGTGAGGGGTGAGTTTTGAATTTTGAATTCCCGAGGAGTTGATGATCTTTTCGATCTCGCGGCGGTCAACGAATTCGATGGTGGCTCCGGTGGAGTAGACGACGATTTTCTCGAGGAGGTTGCGGGCGATCTTGAGGGAAATCCATCGTCACATGGGGGGACCACGCCAAAACCGCGAAGCTTTCGCACTCGAATCTCCTTAATCATACTCAACGATCAATCCGCAGGGTGTCTTCTCTTGTGAGGCAACACATACCGTTTCCGGAGCTAAATGCCTCCTTGTCGCATGCTTTGACAATCGGCATGCTGACCCTGCCCTATTCATGAGATCCTCCTTCTTTATCTTTCTGTCGGCTCTCTCCCTGAGTCACGCACAGGTCATTCTACCCAGCGTCGAATCGAGCCAACTGGCACCCGAATTGAAAGGCCGGGTTCTCATTGAAGAACTCAACTGCGTGGCCTGTCACCAAGCCGACGAATCCCTCACCGCCGCCTCCCGAAAGTCACCGCGCCTAGCCTCTGTCGGAGCCCGCGTGAATCCCGACTATCTCAGGGACTTTATCGCCTCCCCGCACACGGTCAAACCCGGCACCACGATGCCCGGTCTCCCGGATTCCTTGAGCCCGCAAGAAAAGGAAACCATCGCGACCGAGATCACCCATTACCTCGTCTCTCTCAACAAGGGCCACCAGTTCAAGCAGGAAGCTCCCGATTCCGTCGCCGCTAGCAAAGGAAACGAACTCTTCCATTCCGTCGGCTGCGTCGCCTGCCACTCGCCGCGCGATCCCGATGGCAAGGAACTCCTCCGCAAGACCTCCGTCCCTCTCGGAGACCTCTCCGAAAAATACGCGCACAAAAGCCTCCGCGAATTCCTCCAGCGTCCTCATTCCGTTCGCCCGTCCGGTCGTATGCCGGACCTCCGCATTCCCGGTCAGGATCTCGACCGCATCACACACTATCTCTTGAAAGACACCCGCATTCCCGGAAACCTCGCTTACACCACTTGGCGTGGAAAAGTTTGGGAAGGACTGAAGGGCGACGTCCAAGCGGAGAAGGCCGGACAAACCGACGATTTCTCACTCAAAGACTTCCAGGGCGGAAATGGCAAAGTCCCTCAACACACCGCCATCCGCTTCAACGGATTCCTCAATATCAACACCCCTGGCGCCTATACCTTTCACCTCGAAATGAACGGCGGTTCACTCCTCCTCAACGGGAAGGAAATCCTCAACGAAGCTCCCAGTGATCGTCGTGGAGTCAAGAAACTCACCGGCACCACCAATCTCAAAGAGGGATGGAATCCCATCGAGTTCACCTATTTCCAGACCGGAAGGAACGCGTTCCTCAAGTTCGAAATGGAAGGCCCCGGTTTCAAACGTCAAACCATTCCTTCCTCCCTCCTCGCAACTTCGGATCAAGCCATTCCCGTCGTGAGCCCTCTCAAGGTTAATCCGGACCTCGCGGCAAAAGGAAAAGCGCACTTCGGAAAATTCGGCTGCGCAAAATGCCACGACGACATCAAGTCCACTCCGAAAAATTACCCCGCACTCTCCGCGCTCAAGAACGACCATGGATGCCTCTCTGCCAGTCCGACCACTCCTCGCTTCGATCTCACCCCGAAACAAAAGAAACTCATCGCCCGGGCCTTGCCCAAGGCCGAAGCCGCACCTTTCACCGATCACCAACTAGTCAACAAAACCCTCACCACCTTCAATTGCATCGCTTGTCACGACCGCGAAGGCCTCGGCGGAATTTCTCCCGAGCGTAATCCCTACTTCACCGGCACCTCGGAAACTCTCGGCGACCAGGGTCGCCTTCCACCACCACTCACTCACGTTGGCGCCAAGCTCACCAAATCCTGGCTCAAGGAAATCCTCGTTCACGGAGGCCGCCAGCGCGAATACCTCAACACCCGCATGCCCCTCTTCGGCGAAGCCAACGTGGGCCATCTCGTCGAGGGATTCGGCAAGGTCGATTCTCTGGAGGAAGCGACCCTCCCCAAAGTCGTCAATATTCGTGAGTCCAAAAATGCCGGCTACCAAATGATCGGAGCGGGTGGCCTCAGCTGCATCGCGTGCCACGATTTCAACGGCCAAAAATCCGGCGGAGCAGGAGCCCTCGACATCATTCACACCACCGAACGACTTCAGAAGAATTGGTTCCACCTCTACATGCGCCAACCGTCCCGCTTCCACCCTACCGTCATCATGCCCAGTTATTGGCCCGGCGGTCAGGCCATCCGAAAGGAAGTTCTCAACGGTGACACCGAGCAACAAATCGAAGCTCTTTGGGCCTATCTCTCTGACGGTCAACGGGCCAAAAGTCCCAAGGGCCTCTCCCGCCAATCCCGCGAACTTCGCGTCGCCGATGAAACCGTGATGTGCCGTGGTCGCGGACCCGCCAGCTACCGCGGCATCGGCGTGGGATACCCCGAACGCATCAGCCTCGTCTTCGACTCCCGTGAAATGAATCTCCGCCACCTTTGGAAAGGCGAATTTGCGAGCGTCAACCACGGCAGCTTCCAGCTCCGTGGCGACAATCGCATCACTTTCCCCGAAGGCATTCCCTTCCACCGTCTCACCGACATGGACGGCCCCTGGCCCTACAAAGGAAAGACCAACTATACCTTCCCTCACGATCACGGATATCAGTATCGCGGCTATCGTCTCAATAAAGAAAAGCGCCCGACGTTCCTCTACCACTATGGCGACATCTCAGTTGAAGACTACTTCGAGGACGCTCTCGATGAAAAGGGCAAGGCCTACTTCAAGCGGACCATGACTTTCAACGCCACCGCAGCACAGGAGAAATTCTACTTCCGCGTCGCTTCCGGTAAGAAGATCACCTCCGCCAAAAACGGCTGGCAAATCGACTCTCTCAAGCTCCACCTCTCCGGCGCAAGCGGCGGTGAAATTCGCGACGGCGACCCACAGGAACTTCTAATCCCAATCACCCTGCCCGCCGGAAAAACAACCCTTCACCTGGAATACCGATGGTAAACACGATCCTCAAATCTCTGACCTTGGGCCTGCTCGGCCTGCCTGCACTTTCCCTTGCCGAAGACCTCGGCGCAATGTGGGGCACCGCCGAAGCAGAAGCAGAATACTATCCACTCGTCGACATCCCCATCCCTCCCGAGGTGCCCATGCACCCCGGCAGTTTTGAAATCCTTCCCGATCAAAAACTGGCCGTCGGAACCCGGCGTGGCGATGTCTACGTGATCACCGGGGCTTTCGAAACTCCTCCCAATCCCACCTACGAACTCTTCGCCAGCGGGCAGGATGAAATTTTCGGCCTTTCGTGGAAAGATGGCACCCTCACCGCCACGCAATTCGGTGAAGTCACCCGCATCAAGGACAGCGATGGCGATGGTTCCGCCGACCAATTCCATGCCCTCACCAACAACTGGGGCTACGCCGAAGGACACGAATTCGCCTTCGGATCCAAGCACGATCCCGATGGCAATATCTGGGTCGCCCTGGGCCTCAGCGGCTCTTACAAGTCACACAATCTCTTCCGTGGCTGGGCTGTTAAAGTCACCCCTGATGGCACGATGATCCCCGTCTGCTCGGGTCTCCGTAGCCCCGGAGGGGTGGCCGCGAATGCCGAAGGTGTGATGTTTACCATCGAAAGTCAGGGCCCCTGGAACGGCTCGTGTTCCCTCAAGCACCTCAAGCAAGACCACTTCCTCGGACACCCCGCGAGCTACAACTGGTATCCCTTCGTCGAGGGCCTCGATGCCCCCGCCGTGGAACCCAAATCCAACTCGCGCATGCAGATCGAAAAGAAGCGCGTTAAAGAACTGGTGCCGCCCGCCATTCTCTTCCCTTACATCAAAATGGGCCGCTCGATCTCAGGCTTTCAGCTCGACCAAACCAAAGGAAAATTTGGTCCCTTCGAGAACCAACTCTTCTTCGGCGACTACACTCTCAGCCTCATCATGCGTGCCACCACGGAAGAGATCAACGGCGTGTGGCAGGGTGCCTGTTATCCCTTCCGCGAAGGCCTAGACACTGGAATCATGAATGTCCAATTCACTCCCAAAGGCCAACTGATCGCCGGAGGATTCACCACCAGTCGACAATGGCCTGTCCGTGGAGAAAAGCCTTTCGCGATCCAGCGCCTCGACTGGACCGGCAAGACCCCCTTTGAAATCCGCGAGATCAAGATCCGCCCCGATGGTTTCCTCCTCAACTTCACCCTCCCCGTCGACCCGTCCGTCGCCGCCAAGCCGGAGACCTACACCCTCACCACCTACACCCACAACTTCGGCGCCGGCTACGGAAGCCCGGAAGTCGACCACACCGAACCCATCGTCAAACGAGCCGTCGTTTCGGACGATAAACTCAGCGTCCGCCTCTTCATCGAAGGCATTCAAGAAAGCCATATCCATGACTTCGATCTCGCTCCCATGATGAGCGCCGGGAAAAAGTCGCTCCTCCACACCAAGGCCTACTACACCGTCAACGAGATCCCAGCAGGCGAATAAAGTTAGGCGCTAGCTCACTAGCCAAAGCATGAGATGCGAATTTGCTTGGCGGCTCGTCCTTTTTGGAAGCGCCGATCGCAAGGTTTACATCCGGAGTTATCCCGATCTTGAACCTGCCGGGGAATTGGACATCGAAAAAATGCGGTCCGGCAAAAAGGAACTCCTTCACATGTCGGTGATTGAGATGCGGAGAAATCGTGAAATGGATCTCCTTGCCCGGCATTTTCTTCCAGTTTTGGTAGAGGGAATTGCGACATGTTATTCCTTGCAAGAAAAATTGACTGCGGCACCTTTCTTGCCGTCATAGTGCTCCGATCCATGAAAACCAATTCTACCTTAACCATCCTTCTTGCTGCCGGCATTTCGTGCCTCAGCGTCCCGTTCTCAAATGCTGAACTTGTCGACGGTCTCATCGAACACTGGGCCTTCGACGGCGACTACGCCGCCGCGCTGGACGACTCCAACGATGGAGTTCCCGTATTGACGGGCACGGGTAGTGCCACCTTCGTTACTGGCAAATTCGGTTCCGCTGTTGATTTGGAGAACAGCGCTAATAACCAGGCTGCCATCAACGTTGGTGATCCGGCTGAGTTCGCTTTCGAGGGCGGAAGTATGTCCATTTCCGCTTGGTACACGACCGAGTCCCTTTACACCAGCTGGCAAGCTCTGGCCAGCCAATCTGAAGGTGGAAACTGGCGAATTGCTCGGCATAGCACCTCGGACACCAACTTCAAGTATAGTGTAGGCGGCCCAGCTGGCGTTGCAGCAAATATCGATCAGCAGGACGGGTCATGGCATCATGTGGCGGTAACGCACCAGTCTGGTGGAGACATCACGATGTATATCGACGGGGTCGAAGCGGCAGCTCAGGCGGAATGGGTCCTGGGGAACGGCAACGGTCTTAGTATGCAGATCGGGGGCAATTCCCAAGCAGCCGGAAGGGGATGGGACGGAAAGATCGACGATGTTGCGCTCTGGGATCGCGCTCTTACTCCGGAAGAGGTGACTTCAATCTGGAATGACGGCACTGGAGCCAGCATCGCCAGCCTTACCGGCGGCACTCCTGCGCTCTTTCAGATAGTTGAGGTAGCGCATACTCGCACTGGGGATAATATCCTTGTCGATCTCACCTTCACTTCGAAAGAAGGGAGCTCTTACTCCGTCTTTGCCACCAACGATCTGTCCCTACCTCTCGCAAGCTGGAGCGAATTGAATGATGAGGTCCCCGCTGCTGCCGCAGTTTCTACCACCGTCTTTCCTGTCGATTTCAATGACCAAGGTCTGGTGCTGGATGATTACCAGTTCTTTGTGGTCGTAAAAAATTAATAAGGAGCACCTGCGGTAACCTCCCGGATGATTGGGATTCCCTGATACGTTCAAGGAACGTATCATTCGGGCATGAGAAAGTACCGTAATTTGGATGGGGTGGAAATTTCTTCGCCGCGTTGGACCATAGAAAAATGCAGGAATTAGGTGAATTTTTTCCAAATAGTAACAGAGATTTCAGGCCATGTGGAAACTGATTCCGTTCCTAGTCAGCATCCTGTTCTTAGTCGGCTGCCGTGATGAGGAGCTTGGCAACGACGACCTTACAGGAAAGGACGACGAACCGAAGATCGAGGCAGCGTCGCCATCTCCCCAGGCGATAAATCTGGCTTCATTGGATCTCGCTGGTGACCGTAAGTTGATCGCTCCACTCGCCGACGCTTATCGCCGAATTGATCCCACCGTAGATGGCTGGCAGACCGAGGCTTTTAGCGAGAAGGCGGCAAGCCAACTGGACCGTCTTGCGGAATCACTTCAGAAGAACGATGACACCGCCTCGGGTGCGTTGGCGAACAGCTCAATCGAAATACTGGAAGCTTTGGCGACGGCCGATTTTCGCTCCAGCTCGCTCCGTCCGCAGCTTGCCGAGGTGCTCAATAGCGACGGTCTCCTTGTTTCCCGATTCGACCCTTCTGACCCTCCGGCCGGTCAAGGCCGGGGCAAATCTAATCAAGGTAGGGATGGCTTTGTCGCTGCAATAATGGAGTTCCTGAGGCAGGGAAATCTCAAGGCCGTGACTCACGCCAAATTCAAGGTGAGTCATGTCGAGGTCACGGACAAAAAGGCGAGGACCCGAGTGCTGGTGCAGCTCGACGGACCATCCGCCTCCACTCCTGGCATGACCCAGATCAATGCCACCTGGGATTGTTCATGGAGCAAGAGCGCGACTGAGCACGCTCTGTTGACGGCGATTGAGGTCGTTGCATACGAAGAGGTGGTCAAGCAGGGCAAGACCCTCTTTACGGACATGACTGAGGCGGTCGTTGGCGACCTCGACTCGTTTCGTAAGCAATATGCCTTCGGGGTGGATCATTGGCGACTGAGAATACCTGCGCATCTTGGGATGACCGTAACGGGTCATCACGGCCTTGCGGTGGGGGATGTGAATGGCGATGCGTTGGAGGATGTCTACCTCTGTGCTGATGGGGGCTTGCCGAACCGGCTCTTGATTCAGCAGCCGGACGGTCGCTTCCGTGATGCCACCGGGGAGAGTGGCGCCGATTGGTTGGACTCAAGCGCAAGTGCCCTCTTACTGGATCTCGACAGCGACGGGGATCAGGACTTGGTGGTGGGGTTGGCTTGGCATGTCGTCTTGATGGAAAACGATGGCAGAGGGCGTTTTAGCGAGAAGGCGATCTATCAATCCCGGGGCCAAATCCTTTCGATGGCGGTGGCTGACTTTGACCAGGACGGGGATCTCGATCTTTTTTTGTGCGGCTATCAGGGCGACGGCCAGGAGCTTCGACAGGGTGCCCTTGCGATGCCCATCCCTTTTCACGATGCCAACAACGGCGGGGCGAACACCCTTTTCAAGAATCAAGGAAGCTGGAAGTTTGAAGATCAGACCACGAGCAGTGGATTGGATCAGAACAACCAGCGCTTCAGTTTTGCGGCAGTGTGGGAAGACTATGACAACGATGGCGATCTTGATCTCTACGTGGCGAACGACTTTGGGCGCAACAATTTATATCACAATCAAGAGGGTGTTTTCACCGATGTGGCCGCAGCGGCGGGGGTCGAAGATAAGGCGGCCGGGATGTCCGCGGGCTGGTCGGATGTCGATCACGACGGCCACATGGATCTCTACATCAGCAACATGTTTTCCAACGCAGGCAACCGAATCACCTATCAAAACCAGTTTAACGCCCATGCCGGGGCAGGGGACAAAGCGGCCTTCCAGCGATTTGCACGCGGCAACACGCTCTTTCAGAATCTCGGGAATGGGCAGTTCTCCGATATTAGTGAACGAGCGGGCGTGACGATGGGGCGGTGGGCGTGGGGTTCCGTGTTCGCGGACTTCAACAATGACTCACTTGAGGACATCATCGTCGCCAACGGCTTCATCACTTCGACCGACACCGGGGACTTGTGAAGTGTCTATTGGCGACAGGTCGTGTCGCAATCCCCTCTGACCGCTACCAAGGTCGGGATTGATCAATACAAGCAAGGCTGGAAGTCGCTCAACCGTTTCTTGCATGAGGATCGCAGCTTCAGTGGGCACGAACGCAACTCGGCTTTCCTGAACCTCGGCAACAGGCGTTTCGCTGATCTGTCCGCGGCCAGTGGCTTCGGGTTCTTCGATGATGCCCGCGCGGTCGCGACCTTCGACTGGGATTTCGATGGAGACCTCGATTTTTGGATCGCGAACCGGACGGCACCACGCATTCGCTTCCTGAAAAACAACAATACCGGGATGAATCATTATCTCGCTCTCCGTCTGGTTGGAAACGGCAAGACCACCAATATCGACGGCATCGGGGCGCGGGTTGAGGTGGTCATCAAAACTGGCCCGGACAAAACGACGCTTATCAAAACGCTCTATGGGGGCAATGGCTTCTTGTCGCAATCCTCCAAATGGCTCCATTTCGGACTGGGCGCTGCTGATGTGATCGAGTCACTGGTCATCCACTGGCCCGGGGGCACCAGGCAGGTCGTTCGTGGTGTTGATCTTGATCGCCATTACCTCGTCTCCCAGACCACCGGAAAATTGACGGTCTTCAAGAAGCCTGCCACCACGCGCGTTGACTCGAGTTCGGTGCTTGAACTGCCGCCATCTGGCGACGCGGCGCGCATTGTCTTGCCCTCCCGCCTTCCGCTGCCGGCGCTGATTTACCAGACGTGGGAAGGTGACCCGGTTTCAATGGCAGGTGCCCAACCCTCGCCCTTGCTGATCAATATTTGGGCGAGTTGGTGTCTGCCGTGCTGGCAGGAGTTCGCGCAGTGGACTGAAGAGGCGGATGCCATCAAGGCCTCGGGCCTTCGGATTGTTGGATTGAAGGTGGATGACGTTGGTTCAAATTTAGAGGGCAAGGATCCCCGCCCACGCTTGGCCAAGATGGGGTTTCCATTTGAAACTGGGAGAGGCGATCGCGTCTTGCTGGATACCCTTGATGCCTTTCAACGCGCGACGCTTGACCGTTGGCGACCGCTGCCGGTGCCGACAAGCGTTCTTGTTGATGAACTCGGGCGCGTCGCCGTCATTTATCGAGGCCCCGTGGAAGTCGATCAGTTGCTGGCGGATGTCAAACTGTTGAAGGCTTCACCAGAGGCGCTTCGCGAGGCGGCTGTGCCTTTTGAGGGGCAGTGGTTTGATCCGGTGCCCGTCGCCAATCCCGGCACGGTTTCGGCGCAGTTTATTGACATGTCGATGATCGGTCACGCTTACCGATATCTCCTGGGCTACGCCGATCAATTCGCGGGTCTCGAATTATCGCCCGGTGAGCGTCGGAGGGTTGGAGATGCGTGTTTTACTGCGGCGGTCTTGTTGAAGGAGAACAGCGCATTTGCTCGCGCGGCTGAGACCCTGCAAAAAGGAGTGGCGGCCAACCCCGACGATTTGCGAATCCGTTCCCTGCTCGGCGAACTTCAGTGGCGACAAGGCAATCTTGACGAGGCTGCGCTGCAATACGGTGTCGTCGTAAAAGCGATGCCCTCTGATTTCACGACGCTCCGAAAATTGGCCTTGGTCTATCTCAAACAAAAAAAGTACGCCGCCGCCCTCCCCTTACTGGAGCGAGTGACTCGCGCCCAGCCCGGCAACGCCGTGGCCCACGTCAACACCGCGTCAGCTTGGTTGGGGTTGAAGGACCATGGCAAGGCGGTTGCCTCTTACCGTGCGACACTCAAGACGGCGCCTCGCATGCCCAAGGCCTTGAATAATCTGGCGTGGATTCTTGCAACCCACCCCGATCCAAAAATTAGAAGCGGGGCCGAAGCAGTCACGGTTGCAGAACGTCTGTGCGAACTCAGCAAGTATACTTCCCCGGTAAGCCTGGATACCCTCGCTACCGCCTACGCGGAAGCAGGGCGTTTCGCGGAGGCCCTCGCCACGTCTGAAAAAGCGATTGGACTCCTTGCTCCATCGGCGGACGCGGTGCAGGTCGGTGATATGAAACTCCGACTGGAGCTTTACAAACAGAAAAAGCCGTATCGAGATCAGTAATCTGACCTGCTCCCTGATCGCGCCGAGGTAGACTTTTTAGAGCCTCCCCCCCTTGCCCCGGGTGCAATTATGACTGCGGAGCAGGGGAGCCGGGAAGAGTCACTTCGAAGGTTACCACGCCGATCTCGGGCATGTGGGAATTGGCGATGGCGTCAGAGGCGGCATTGGATGAAAGAAGTGACAACTTCGTTCGGTTTGAAATGATTATGCAAATGTCCGCCAGATCGCTTACCTGCCTGTTCCCCGCCGTTCTGATCCTATTCCTCCTGATTGGCGGCACCGGGTTTGCGGAGAAGAAAATCCAGAAGAAGGACGGAAAACCTCTGAAGGCTCTTCTCGTGACTGGAGGTGGTTATCACGACTATAAGAAGCAGAAGACGATTCTGACGGAAGGGATCAGTAAGCGTGCGAACGTCGAGTGGGATGTTTTCATGGGGGATGCCGCCAAGACCAAGGCGAAACTCAGTGAAGATGGGTGGGCCGATGATTATGATGTGATCGTTTACAATCTCTGTCACGCCCACGAGACCGACGGGAATTTCGTGGAGGCACTCTCCAAAGTGCACCGTGAGGGCAAAGCTGCCGTCGTCCTCCATTGTTCGATGCATTCCTATCACTGGAAGGTTCCCGGCGAGACCAAGCACTGGCCGGCGATGTTGGGAGTGACCTCCCCGCGGCACGGAAGACATGCTCCGATCGAAGTGACGAACCTGGCCAAGGATCACGCCGTGATGAAAGGCTTCCCGAAAAAGTGGACGACTCCGAAGGGTGAGCTTTATCACATCGACAAGACCTGGCCGTCCGCAACGGTTCTCGCCAAAGGATCGATCGACGGCGGCAAGAAGTTCCACGACTGTGTGTGGGTGAATACCTATGGCAAAGGTCGCGTCTTCGGCACGACCCTCGGTCATCACAACGAAACGATGTCTGAAGACAACTATCTGGGCCTCGTGACCAGAGGACTGCTCTGGGCAACCGGCCATCTGGAGTAAAGTTGGCGCAGAGTTCACCTCCCTGGCGCAACTGACCTGACCCGGAGATCGCTCCACCGCCGGGCGGCGGGATTGGAGCTGGGAAATTTCCATGAAGCAGCCAAGTTCTCTTCCTCCTCAGCAATTTTTTACAATGAACAACAATCGATTACCCCGTCGCCGAGCGACGTTTCTTAGTCTGGCTTTCGCGATGAGTGTCGCCAGTCCTTTGGTTCTCAACGCACAAGCGCCGCCAGAACTCGACTCACTCAAATTCTCCGGGCCGGATATCACTCCGTGTCCCGCTTGTCTCTGCACCGCGCCGACTGGCGAAGTGTTCGTGGGAGTCGATCTGCTTGGTTCCCTCGGGAAGGGGGCCGGGAAGGGCCGGATCGTGCGCTTGGTGGATGCCGATGGAGATGGAACGCCGGAGACCCATTCGGTCTACACCGAGATCGACAATCCGCGGGGCCTCATCTCCGTGGGGACGAAGCTGTATGTCCTGCACACTGTGATCCCGAAAAGCACCGGCATCCTGGAGTCCATGAATCTCTCGGTCTTCGAGGACAAGGATTGGGATGGAGTTGCCGACGGGGAGGGTAAGATCCTGATTTCCGATGTGAGTCCGCCGAAACACAATCAGGATCGTGGTGCGGACCATACCACCAACGGCATTCGCATGGGGATCGATGGCTGGATCTATATCGCGGTCGGTGATTTTGGAATTCATGGAGCCAAGGGCACCGACGGCACGGAACTGACGATGCTTGGTGGCGGCGTGGTGCGCCTCCGCCCCGATGGGTCGGAACTGGAAGTATACACGCATGGCCTTCGCAACATCTATGATGTTGCGATCGATCCCTTGATGAACATGTATACCCGCGGGAACACCAATGATGGAGGGGGATGGAATGTGCGGTTTATTCATCACATTCAATCCGGCGAATACGGCTACCCCGTTCTCTTCAAGAGTTTCACGGACGAAATCATTCCAGCCCTGGTCGATGTCGGTGGTGGATCGGGAACCGGGTCACTCTTCCTGCAGGAACCCGGCTGGCCGGATAAATTCAACAATGTCCCCATGATGTGTGACTGGGGGCGCAGTCAATTGGTGATTCATCGTCTCACTCCGGACGGTGCGAGTTTCACCCAGGAACCTGAGAATTTCATCAAGCTGTCCCAGATCAGTGACATTGATGTCGATGCTTCCGGGCGTCTTTACGGTGCCGCGTGGAATGGTGCCGGGTATTCCGGAAACCCCGGCAAGGGTTTTGTCCAGCGCTACGTCCCCAAAGGATGGACATACAAGCCCTTCGCGAATCCTTCGAAACTTAAAGATCCGGCTCTGGTGGCCTTGCTTCGCTCGGAAAGTGCCACGGCGCGCTTGGCCGCATCGCAGGAATTGTTGAACCGTCCGAGAGCAGTGAAGGGTGTGATTTCCGTCGCGACGGATCAGGCTGCTTCGCTCGAGTCGCGAGTCGCGGCAATTTTCACCTACAAGCAAATGGCCGGGAAGAAGGCCAATCCAGGCTTGGTGAAACTGACTGCTGATCCGCTTGTGAAGGAGTGGGCGATGCGTGCCCTGACCGATCGTAAGACGCAGCTCAACGGGGTCACCAAGGAGTTGTTTGTCGCGAGCCTCAAGAGCACGGCCCCTCGTGTGCAGGTTGCAGCGGCAGTGAGCCTCGGTCGCCTCGGGGATCGTTCGGCGGCCTCTGCCTTGCTTGCGATTTCCTCGCCTCCAGGTGAGGCCGCCCCTGCCGATTTACCCAAGACTCTCGCATTCCAAAGCAAGGTCATCAGTGGTAAAAAGAGCGTGAAGATTGACGTCGACGTCAGCGCTTTCAAGCAAGTCTACCTCATCGTCACTGACGGCGGAAACGGGACCGGGAATGATCACGCGGCGTGGTTTACGCCGGTCTTTGAGAACGCGGCCGGGAAGGAAACGAAGCTTTCGTCCTTGAAGTGGAAATCGGCCAAAAGTGGCTGGGGAAAAATTGGCTTTGGCAAGAGTGCGGCAGGCGAAAAGTTGAAGACGACGGGTGGAGTTGATTCGCCCGATGGCCTCGGAACTCATGCGGATTCCGTGATCGTTTACGAAGTGCCGAAGGGAGCCACCCGTTTCAAGGCGACTGGTGGGTTCGCTTCGACCTCAAAGGGAGGGAGCGTTCGCTTCATCGTGTCCGAAACGAAGAGTGCTGCGGTGGGCGGTTCCTCCAGTGAGGGCCCACACGCGACGCCCAATTCGAAGATTCTCGTTCCTCACATCGCGGTCAAAGCCTTGGTGGATCTCCATGCGGCGGGCGCTTGTGTCGATGCCGTTGGTGGGCCCAATTCCCAGGGAGCGCTCTGGGCTCTGCGGAGGATGCACGACGTCGACGTGGTGGACGGCTTGATCGGGAAGTATGGATCCTCCGCAGCGGGGAATGGCCGGGTCGGAATTCTGCAAACGCTCATCCGTCTCTATCATCAGGAAGCACCCTATGACGGCTCTTGGTGGTGGGGGACTCGACCTGACACACGCGGGCCCTACTACAAGCTGGCCAAGTGGGAGGCCTCCGACAAAATCGAGACCTTTGTTCGCAGGGTATGGGAGGGCGCGGATGGTGCCCTGCGCCAGATCATTGCGGCATCAGTGACCAAGAATCGCGCCGGATTGACGGGGATGGATGCGGCCCTCGCGGCGAAGACTGAAATCAAGCCGGCGGACCCGACTGTTGACCTTGCCAAGATTGCGGGGAAGAAGGGCCAGATTGGTAAGACCTCGATTGAGGATGTCATGCTTTCTCTCAAGAAGCTCAAGGGGAAGCCGGAGCTCGGAAAGAAGCTCTTCACGGCGCAGGGGTGTATCGCCTGTCATACCGTCGAGAAGGGACAAGCGCTCAAGGGGCCCTTCATGGGTCAGGTTGGCGCGATTCTCTCACCGGAGCAAATTGCCGAGTCGATTCTCAAGCCCAATGCCTCGATCTCCCAGGGCTTCGCGACGGTTCTGGTCGAGACCAAGGATGGAAAATCGATCACCGGATTTGTGACTGCGGAGAGTGCCGATGAACTCGAGTTGCGTGATATCGCAGGGAAGGCCTATCGGGTGAAGACGAGCAACCTCAAGAAGCGCACCGAACTGGAGATTTCCATGATGCCGCCCGGACTGGCCAACGCCCTGAGTCTGGATGACTTTGCGGCACTGGTGGCGTTTCTCTTCGCGCAGAAAGGATAACTTGAGTTCGCGATCGATGAACCGGTTCTCCTCATCTAGACTGCGTGGGGAGGAAAGAGTTTGCAGAAGGATTTCCGTCCGCCGAGTTCAGGCGGGGAACTTGGGCCATATTACCAGGAGATGCTCGGGCACGTGAAGGACGTGCTCGGCAACCTCGGAACGCACTTTCCCGAGTTGAAGGGACGGGATCATGAAGTGGCGGGCTTTGGTTGGCACCAGGGATGGAACGACGGTTGCGGAATGCCCGCGACGCTTGAGTATGAGAAGAGCCTCGCCAATCAAATTATCAAGCGAGCAATTCCTTGATGACATGGCCGTGCACATCGGTGAGGCGGCGGTCGATGCTGTCCTTGCGGAAGGTCAGTTTCTCGTGATCTAGGCCGAGGAGATGCATGATTGTGGCGTGGATGTCATAGACTTCGGTGGGATTTCGACGATCGAGCGGCTTGTAGCCCCACTCGTCACTTTCGCCATGGACCAGGCCGCCCTTGATCCCTCCGCCCGCGAGCCAGTTGGTGAAGACAAAGGGATTGTGGTCGCGGCCTTTGCTTCCTTGGGTGGAGGGCATGCGGCCGAATTCGGTGGTCCATAAGACGATGGTATCATCGAGCATTCCCCGCTGTTTCAGATCGGCGATCAGAGCGGAAGTGCCAATCGCCATGCCGCTCGCGAGAGGTCCGTGATCACGCTCGATATCCTCGTGGCTGTCCCAATTGCGTCGGGGGAATCCGTTGTCGTTTCCGCTCCAAATTTGCACGAACCGCACCCCTCGTTCGAGGAGTCGGCGCGCGGTCAGGCACTTGCGTCCGAAATAGTCCGCCTCTTCTGGCGCGTTGATCGTCTTGGGCCATTGGGTGCCGGGTTCCG
>Ga0307994_1000616_pt1 | contig 24386 bp, 19 predicted proteins | sample EllFjometagen261_FD_203171 | JGI IMG/M metagenome (GOLD analysis project Ga0307994, IMG submission 203171) | Marine microbial communities from Ellis Fjord, Antarctic Ocean - #261 | ecosystem: Environmental > Aquatic > Marine > Unclassified | place: Southern Ocean | collected 2014-11-02 | reverse complement strand
CCTTCACTTTAGCCAATTCATCTACACTGGCTTTGGTTAAATCTTGCATGCCACCAAAGTGAGTTAGTAAAGCTTGGCGGCGCTTTGGCCCAACACCATCGATCTGCTGGAGATTTGACTGGGTACGCTTCTTATTTCTTCGTGCGCGATGGCCTGTTATGGCAAACCTATGGCTTTCATCTCTAATATGCTGCAATAAATGGAGTGCTGAGGAATCATCAGGCAAGGCGATCTCCTCTCCGGTCCAGCCATTAAATAAGCGCTCAAATCCAGCTTTACGAGTGTCACCTTTTGCTACGCCTAAAACATAAAGGTCCTGTAGCTGCAGCTCCGACAATACCTGTAGAGCTTGAGTAATCTGCCCCTTGCCACCATCAACAATAAGCAGGTCTGGCATCACGCCTTGATTCTCCTTTAACCGGGTATAACGTCGGGTAATCGCTTGTGACATCGCCGCATAGTCATCTCCTGGAGTGATTCCTTCGATGTTGAAGGTTCTATAGTCGGATTTTTTAGGCCCACCTTGATCGAATACAACACACGAAGCAACGGTCGCCTCACCACTGGAGTGACTGATATCAAAACATTCAAGGCGTTCTGGCATTTGCGGTAAATCCAGTGCTTCTTGGAGGGCTGCAAAGCGAGTGATTTGTGTTTGTTTATTAGCGACGTAACTAAGTAGCGCCTGGTCAGCGTTGGTCTGAGCTAGCCTAAGCCACTGTGCTCTAGGCCCCCTTACATTACTAATGACCTTAAACCCATGCTCAGTCCGCTCGGCTATGGTTAATGCTATAGCTTGCTGAGCCTCCTGAGCATCACTCACCAACACCTCATCTGGTACGTCACGATATTGACCGGATAAATAGTACTGACCTAAGAATGCCGTAAGAACAGCCGGTTTTTCTTCTTCTAAACCTATTTTTGGATAAAAGTTTTTACTACCAATGACCCTACCCGAACGAACCATTAGTTGATGAATACATAAGCCAGCCTTGGAACTTGCAGCAGCAAATACATCCAAATTACCCCGCTTTGATACAACATGTTGTTGCTCCTGAACCTGCCGCAAGAATCCAAGCTGATCCCTAAGTTGGGCTGCCGATTCAAACCGGAGCTCCTCAGCAGCCATATTCATTTGCTCACTAACTTCATCTAATAACTGTTTGTTTTTACCTTCAAGGTACAAGGTAGCGTGACGCAAGTCAGCCGCGTAATCTTGTGGACTTATTTCGCCCGTACAAGGCCCACTACACCGGCCAATTTGAAACTGTAAACAAGGGCGTTTACGATTAGCAAAAAAAGCGTCTTCACACTGGCGTATACGAAAAATACGCTGCATTAGGTTAAGACTTTCTCGTACTGCTCCGGCACTAGTGTAGGGGCCAAAAAAGCGTCCTTTACGTTTCTTTCCACCACGCACATATTGCATTGCAGGGAAGTCGTGCTGATCTGAGATGTAGACGTAAGGGTAGGATTTATCATCTCTAAGGGAGATATTATAAGGCGGCTTTAATCGTTTTATTAGGGTGTTTTCTAACAGTAACGCTTCACTCTCGCTGTGGGTTAAAGTGATTTCAATTGACACCACCTTGGACACCATCAACTGAGTCTTAGTATTATGACTCTTACCCCTGAAGTAGCTCGTAACTCTATTTTTAAGGTTAACTGCTTTACCGACATAGATCACTTCACCAGCAATGTCGAACATGCGGTAAACACCGGGGCGCAGCGGTAACTGTTTGATGTACTCATCGATATCGAAGGATGTGGTGTTAACCTGAGACATAATGCGTTAGCTTACTAACCTTGAACGTTTATTTTCGCTCATATGGAAATGTGTAGCCTGTTTATAAATCTCATCAATTTGCTCATTACTTTCGGGCGTAATGCCGGCACCATGAGACAAGGAAACTTCTAAATAGACTCCTATCTCAGCATAATAATACAAACGTGCGTTAAATGACTGAGCGCGTCGCATTTTATTAAAAGCAATTCTAGCGCCGTTTACAAGAATGTGATTAATGTCTGTATTCATAATTCAGGTTAACTATATACAGTGGTTAATGCTCTATTCTACCCTATCTTCAGTTGCCCGACTGCTCATCTTTTAGTCTAAATCAATATTCTATGAAACCTTTTTTTGGGTTATAATTATGCGCTTTGCAAGGCATAAATATGACAATCACATACGCTGAAGCCGTATCGGTTCACGAACAAGCCGATTTATTAGTCAGTGGTGAAACTATTGCTGCAAGCATAGACACCATGGCAGCCGAGATTACTGCCACTCTGTCAAAGGAAATGCCCTTAGTTCTGTGTGTGCTTAATGGCGGCATGATACCCATGGCGCAACTTTTACTAAAGTTACAATTCCCTTTAGAAACGGATTACCTTCACGCTACACGCTACGGTAAAAAGACCGTTGGTACTAACCTTTCATGGTTGGCTCGTCCTAGCACAGACATTAGCGGCCGTACGGTGCTTGTCGTAGACGACATCTACGACGAAGGCCATACTCTTGCAGCTATTTGCGAATATTTAGAAGAAGCTGGCGCTAAAAAAGTTTATGCTGCTGCCTTATTAAATAAGGTCCATAACCGAAAAGTAGAATACGTTCCCGATTTTATTGGGCTCGATGTTGAAGATCGCTTTGTTTATGGCTTTGGTATGGACTACCAAGGTTACTTCCGCAATGTTGACGGAATTTACGCTGTTAAAGATATGTAAATACTTTCTTTAGAATATAAAAAAGGCAGCCTAGGCTGCCTTTTTTATGGACCGTTATTAAGCCTTTACTGGTTTAAAAAGTTTCTACTACTGCTTGGCCACTGAGAGAACTTTCAAGTAACTTCACATCACCCTGCCCCTGCATGCGTGTTAACGCCTCAATCAAGGACAATCGCTGCTCAGGAGTTTGCTCTTCAGGATTTGCGTCAGTAACACTTTGTAACTGAATGATACTCACATCGCCAGTGAAGCTAGGCGCTATTCCGTAGCTTACACCCCCCGACACTACACGAGGCAAACGAAATGCAGACTGAACAAGCAAGCTATTCACTACAGTTGAGCCGCGAACCAAGTTATTAAACTGCTGCCAGGTTAGATTTTCAGTGGTTGCAACCGAGCCCATGTCTGCACCACTATTTAACTCTTCTACATAGGCTTTAGCTTTTATATCCAAAGCTGCAGAAGACTTTTGAGCAACCAGTTGCTCAACAATATCTACTTTTACATCAGCGATAGGTTGTTGAGAAGGTTCATTATGTTGGTTCACGCGAATCACCACCAACTTATCAGATGCCAACTCCAACACGCTGGAGTTGTTACCTTGCAATAGCACATCATCGGCAAATGCAGCAGCAACTACTCGGTCGTAGCTAGCGATGTCTTCACCACCCTGGCGACCAAATGGTGAACTGGTTTCTACACTTAAACCTAATGCTTCGGCAACTTCTAATAAATCTGGTGAAGAGAAAGCGATATCAGCCATCTCTTCGCTGGCAGCAACAAATAAACTTTCAGCCCCAGACTGCTTTAGAGCCAGGTTAAGGGCATCCTTCTGCTCTTCGAAGGTGGGCTGGCCTGCCGCGTCGTCGTGAGCGTAGACAATTTGCACACCAAACTCAGTCGTCACTGGAGCACTATAAGTTCCCGGCTGTAGGTCAAACAATACCTTATCGAAGGCTTCACCAAACTCACCTTTCGCCAATAAGCCAATATAACCACCATCAGAAGACGTACTGTCGTCCTGTGAGTGTTGTTGAGCCACCTCAGTGAAGTCTTGGCCTAGCTCAAGTTGATTGAATGCAACTCCTGCCAGTGCTAACGCTTGCTCTTCAGTCTGAGAATCATTGACTAAAAACAACAGGTGAGATGCTTCAACCTCTGACTTCTGCAAGGCAGTTTGTTGCGCGTCAAGGTAAGCATTTTTAAGGTCTTCGTCAGTCACTTCGACCAAGTCATAAAAGTGACTCTTATTTAGCATAACAAAACTGACACTTACGTTTTCTGGAGTCATAAACCTTTGTTTATTATCTACATAATAGGTGTCAATATCTTGCTCATCTATGGAAACATTAAGCATTTCTAAAGCTAATGGTAAGGTTAGCACTGCAATATTACGAGTTTGACCATCTAGGCTAGCTACTAAGTCAGCATTCGGTTCCAGAGTAAACGCTGAGCCAGCGACAGCCTGCTGAACCTGCCCTACAAGGTTGCCACGCTTAAGCTGTTGGCGATAAGTTGTGGGCGTTAAACCAAAGTTTCTTAACAATGATTCAAATAGCTCACGATCAAACTCCCCGTCAACTTGAAAGTCTTTTGACTGGACAATCATTTGATCCACTGCTGCCTCGGATATAGCCAAGTCATTACTTTGGGTGTACTGAAGCATCACCCTTTGAGAAATAAGTTGTTGCAACGCTGTTGCTTGAATTGCTTGTTGGTCGAGAGTTACAGGATCTATATCTGGATTGTTCGACAGAATTTGTCGGCGCTGAAGTTCTGCAGTTTGCAGCAATTCTTGCAGACTAATTTCTTCGCCGTTGACTTCTGCAGGTGCGCTATTATCTGTCGAAAAACTAAATAACGATTCAGCTCCCCAAATTACAAAGGTAAAGGCAATGAGGCTTACCAGAACTTTGGATATAATGCCTTTTGAATTGTCACGAATATTTTGTAGCATTGTGTATGGCTTCTACAGCCTTACTGGCTGCCTATTAAGATTCTACAAACAAAAAACGCATTCAAAGGAATGCGTTTTTTCGAAACTACGGGGCAACTCTCGATAATAGAAAGCTTATACGCCCATAGAGTACAAGATTCAGTCTTAGTTGACTGCGTCTTTCAGCGCTTTACCAGCTTTGAAGCTAGGAACGTTGGCAGCAGCAATTTGGATTGCAGCTCCTGTTTGTGGGTTACGACCTGTACGAGCTGCGCGAGCCTTTACAGAGAAGGTACCAAAACCCACTAAAGAAACAGATTCACCATTTTTAAGAGCACCTGTTACGGCACCAATAACTGCGTCTAGCGCACGTCCAGCAGCAGCCTTTGAAAGATCAGCTTCCGCTGTGATGGCTTCAATCAGTTCAGATTTATTCACGTTAATCCCCTTATGTGTGTAAAAAAATAGGTTAATCTGCTCCAGCAGATCTTTTTTTGTTATATCGTACTATGTTCAGCTCTAAAAACCGAAGTACAATTTATACCAACTTGTTCAAAGCCTTGTCAAGTAAGGCTTTGAATTAATTTAGTCGAACAGCCTAATGAGTGCTAATAACGTCAGCAGTTACCGTTTCACTGGCTTTGTCAACCACCAATCCAGCTTCATTTTGTACAATAGGTGTCGGTGCGAATTGTAAAGCCAAATCAAGTACTTCGTCTATCCATTTCACGGGTTTTATGGATAAATCTGCTTTTATGTTGTCAGGGATCTCTTTTAAGTCCCTTTCATTCTCTTCTGGAATGATAATTGTTTTAATTCCACCCCGATGAGCAGCCAACAGTTTTTCTTTTAATCCACCAATAGGAAGCACCTGCCCGCGCAAGGTAATTTCTCCAGTCATTGCCACATCTGCTCTGACAGGAATACCTGTGAGAACAGAAACCAAGGCTGTACACATACCAACTCCGGCACTTGGTCCGTCTTTAGGAGTGGCTCCCTCAGGCACATGGATATGAATGTCACACTTTTCATGAAAATCTGGCTTTATACCTAACCCAGATGCCCGACCACGGACCACGGTTAAAGCTGCCTGGATAGATTCCTGCATTACATCACCAAGAGAGCCTGTTTTCACCAAACGACCCTTACCCGGCACCACAGCAGACTCTATGGTCAATATATCACCACCTACTGAGGTCCATGCTAAACCATTAACATGTCCCACACGGTCATCTACATCTGCTTGACCGAAACTATGCTTACGTACACCAGAGTATGCTTCTAAATTGCTCGAGTCCACTTGCTGAGCAGGGCTATCTATAGCCGTTTTATAACCTGCTAATAGATGTTCTTTAACAACTTTACGACAAATTTTGGCAATCTCTCGCTCCAGGCTGCGCACCCCTGCTTCGCGGGTGTAATAACGCACTAGATCAACAATGGCGTCATCTTTTAGTGCCAATTCTGTGGGTGATAAGCCATTAGCTGCAAGTTGCTTAGGCAGTAAGTAGCGCTTGGCAATACTTACTTTTTCATCTTCTGTGTATCCTGGAATACGGATCACTTCCATCCGGTCTAGTAATGGGCCCGGAATATTCATCGAGTTTGCAGTACACACAAACATGACACTGGATAAATCGTAATCCACTTCTAAATAATGATCGTTAAACGTATTGTTTTGTTCCGGGTCTAACACTTCTAATAATGCGGAAGCTGGATCGCCACGGCTATCCATACCCATCTTGTCGATTTCATCCAACAAGAACAATGGGTTTGAAACCCCTACTTTGGACATTTTTTGAACTAACTTGCCCGGCAAAGAACCGATATAGGTACGACGATGGCCCCGAATCTCTGCCTCATCTCTTACACCACCTAATGCCATACGCACATATTGGCGACCCGTCGCACGGGCAATGGACTTACCTAAGGATGTTTTACCCACACCTGGAGGGCCAACTAAGCAAAGTATAGAACCCTTCACTTTTTTAACACGTTGTTGCACGGCTAAATATTCAAGAATACGTTCTTTTACTTCAGATAAGCCATAGTGGTCTTCTTCCAGCACCTGTGACGCCTTAGCCAAATCATGCTTAAGGCGGCTTTTCTTCTTCCAAGGAATAGTCACCATCCAATCAATATAACTACGTACCACGGTGGCTTCTGCAGACATTGGCGGCATCATTTTGAGCTTATTAAGCTCTGCTTGAGCTTTGTCTTTTGCTTCAGCAGGCATGCCCGCCAAATTGATTTTATTTTGCAACTCTTCTAAATCGTTAGGAGCAGCATCATCGATGTCACCCAGCTCTTTGTGAATGGCCTTAATTTGCTCATTTAAGTAGTACTCACGCTGGCTCTTTTCCATCTGCTTCTTTACACGGCCACGAATACGCTTTTCTACTTTAACTAGATCAATCTCACCTTCCATCTGCCCCATCAAGTGTTCAAGGCGCTGGGTAAGATCACCCATTTCTAACAAAGCTTGCTTCTCTTCAAGTTTCAAGTTCATTTGCGAGGCAATCGTGTCAGCTAATCGACTTGGATCATCGATATTAGTGATAGAAGACATGACATCATTTGATATTTTTTTACTCAGCTTCACATACTGCTCAAATTGAGACATTAGAGTGTGGGCTAGAGCTTTGCGCTCACCTTCTGGCGGTTCCGCATCATCGATCGTATGTACCGTGGCCGTATAGAAGCCTGAGGTCTCAGACACTTCTTCAATGGCAACACGCTGTTCTCCTTCAACAAGAACTTTCACCGTGCCATCAGGCAGCTTAAGTAGCTGTAAAATGCGTGCAGAAGTGCCCACCTCAAACAAGTCTGCAATTTGAGGTTCATCAACGGTGGCGCTTTTTTGGGCAACGACAACAATCGCCTTGTCGGCAGCCATGGCGTGTTCTAATGCGTCAATGGAGTTCTGGCGTCCTACAAAAAGAGGAATCACCATATGTGGGTAAACCACAACATCGCGCAATGGAATAAGGGGAAGAGTCTGAGTCATAAAAGATCCTGTAGGCTAACATCGCGGTGGCTTGCGAATTTTCGGTATGCTTTATTAAATGCGGACAAGGGGTAGGAATACAAGTGTTTAAGTAAAATGAGAGCAAAAAAAACCACCCGTAGGTGGCTTTAGTGCTCTACAACAGCACGTATTACTCGTCTGATGCAGCGTATTGGAGCTCAACGTTGTCCAAAACCATTAATGGTTCGCTTTCTCCAGTGATGCTTTGCTCGTTAACAACAACCTTAACCACGTTGGCGCGATCAGGAAGCTCATACATTGTAGGCAGAAGTACAGATTCTAGGATAGATCGTAAACCACGTGCGCCTGTCTTACGTTCCATTGCCTTTTGGGCCACGGCTTTAAGGGCTTCATCACGAAATTCAATTTCTACATCTTCCATCTCAAACAGCTTGTGGTACTGCTTTGTTAAGGAATTCTTAGGCTCAGTCAAAATTTGAACTAGCGTTTCCTGATCGAGCTCTTCTAAAGTGGCGATCATCGGTAAACGACCAACAAACTCAGGGATCAATCCAAACTTAACTAGATCCTCAGCTTCAACAGAGTGCAACAACTGACCTACGTTCTTGCTATCGTCCTTACTCTTCACCGTTGCAGAGAATCCAATACTGCTCTTTTCAGTACGATCACGAATTACTTGATCTAAGCCTGCAAAAGCACCACCGCACACAAACAGAATGTTGCTGGTATCAACCTGCAAAAACTCTTGCTGTGGATGTTTACGGCCACCTTGTGGTGGCACAGAAGCAACCGTGCCTTCAATAAGTTTTAGCAAAGCTTGCTGAACACCCTCACCTGATACATCACGTGTGATCGAAGGGTTATCAGATTTACGAGAGATCTTATCAATTTCATCGATGTAAACAATGCCGCGTTGAGCTTTCTCAACATCATAGTCACATTTCTGTAGTAGCTTTTGAATGATATTCTCTACGTCTTCACCTACATAACCCGCTTCAGTCAGCGTGGTCGCATCTGCAATAGTGAAAGGCACGTTCAATAAGCGCGCTAAAGTTTCTGCTAATAGCGTTTTACCACTACCCGTTGGACCTATGAGTAATATATTACTCTTACCTAACTCAACGTCGTCTTTGCCACCAACATAATTCAAGCGCTTGTAATGATTGTAAACCGCTACCGATAGAACCATCTTTGCTCGTGGCTGACCAATAACATACTCTTCTAACGCTGCACGAATTTCTTTTGGAGTGGGCAAATGATCTTCAGCTTCTGGCAGTTCCTGGTCCAGGATTTCTTCGCGAATAATATCGTTACACAAGTCAACACATTCATCGCATATAAAAACTGACGGCCCAGCAATTAGTTTGCGCACATCGTTTTGGCTTTTACCACAAAAGGAACAGTACAGTATCTTACCGCCGCCTTCTCCAGTTCCGTCTTTGTCTATGCTCATATAATTACCAATATTTGTAGCCCACTGCAATCGCTAGGCTAAGATTAAATCTTTTCTATATCTATTATCGACTAACTTTAAGCATTATTTAGCTTTTAGTAAAGTCACCTATTGTTGGAACTTATACTGGACGCTTGTCTAGTACAGTATCAATAAGTCCATAGTCTACTGCTTGAGCACCTTCCATGAAATTATCACGGTCAGTATCTGCAGCAATGGTTTCTAGCTTTTGACCAGTATGGGTTGCCATAATTCGGTTCAGCTTGTCACGGATGTTTAGAATTTCTTTAGTATGAATTTCAATGTCCGTGGCTTGGCCTTGATAGCCACCCAAAGGTTGATGAATCATCATTCTTGAGTTCGGCAAACAATAACGCTTACCTTCCGCACCACCAGTCAATAGTAAGGCACCCATGCTGGCAGCTTGACCAATACACATAGTGCTTACATCAGGTTTGATAAACTGCATGGTGTCATAAATAGACATGCCAGCAGTCACAGAGCCACCAGGAGAGTTAATGTATAAGTGGATGTCTTTGTCTGGATTTTCTGCTTCCAAAAATAAAAGCTGAGCTACCACCAAGTTAGCCATGTGGTCTTCCACCTGGCCTACTAGGAAAATAACACGCTCTTTAAGGAGGCGTGAATAGATATCATAAGAACGCTCACCACGGGAAGTTTGTTCAACAACCATAGGTACTAAAGCGCTTAATTCTTGGTTTAATTGAGGGCTTAGCCCCATTTGTGGAGGAAAAGAAAAACTCATTGTCGCTACAACTCCAATACATAAAAACGTTACGAACCACTGTATATAGTGGCGTATCTAACAAATGCCAAGGCCTAGGCTAATTAAAAGACTAAATTAATCTGCAAAAAAAACGGCATGAATCACATCAAAGTAACTCATACCGCTGATCTGTTCAAGTCCAATTGAGGCCAAAACAGACGATAGAAGAATTACACTTCTTCGCTTGACTCTTCTTCATCACCTGTTACGTCTTTGCTTTCTGGCTCAACGGCTGTTTTGTAATCTACAGCAACTTCAGTGATGCTAGCCGCAGCTAACAAATGCTCAACAACCTGATCTTCTAGCACGACACCGTCTAACTGGCTGCGTTGCTCAGCGTTGTTCATGTAGTAGTCGATGAACTCTTGTGGGTCTTGGTAACCCTGAGCCATTTCTCCTACCAATGCCTTAACTTTGTCTTCGTCAGCTTTAAACTCATTCTGTTGAATGATTTCAGCAGCTAACAGGCCAATTTTAACGCGCTTGTCAGCTTGATCTTGAAACATTTCGTCTGGCAAAATACTAGGATCTAGATTTTCGTTGCCACCACCAAACTGTTGCAGCGCTTGCTGCTTTAGGCGGCCCAATTCTTCGGTAACCAATGCTTTAGGCACATCAAATGCGTTCAATTCTAGGTAAGCATTTAACAAGCCGTTTTTAAGTTTAGACTTAAGCGCTTGGTTCATCTCACGGGTCATGTTAGAGCGGATTTCCGCACGGAAACCGGCTTCGCCTTCTTCCTTTGGATTAAACCGTGCAAAAAACTCGTCGTTCAGTTCAGGCTTAGTCGCTTCGCTAACGGTATTCACTTTGATGGTGAAAACAGCTTCTTTGCCAGCAAGTTCAGCAGCATTGTAATCTTCTGGGAAGGTTACCGTGATGTCTTTGTCTTTGCCTGCTTCCATGCCCAAAATGCCTTCTTCAAAGCCTGGGATCATGCTGTTAGAGCCTAGTACAAGGTCATGACCTTGTGCTGCGCCGCCGTCAAATGCTTCGCCGTCTAGGTAGCCTTCAAAATCAATGTTGATCTGATCGGTGTCTGCAGCTGCGCGTAGAACTTCAGTCCACTGAGTTTGCTGGCTTAACAACATCTCGATCATTGTATCTACGTCGGCATCTTCAATGCTAGATGTCATACGCTCAACAGTTACGCCAGAAGCGTCTACTAAAGCGATTTCTGGATAGACTTCTACAACAGCAATGTAGGAAAACTCACCTTCACCAGCGTCTTCTTTAGGCTCAATGTTAGGCATGCCAGCAGGCTTAAGATTTTCCTGCTGTAGTGCTTCAAAGTAGCTAGACTGGATCACATCACCCAATACGTCTTGACGGATGCTAGCACCGTAACGCTTTTTGACGACCTTAGTAGGTACTTTACCCGGACGAAAACCGTCAATCCGGATAGTTTTAGCGGTTTCGTTAACCTTTTTATCTACTGCGCTATCAACTTGCTCAGCAGGTACTGTAACGGTTAAACGTCGTTCGATGCTTGTAGTCGCTTCAACTGAAACTTGCATTTAAATGCCTCATTAATTATCAAATGAACTTGCCCTTACTCGGGCTCGCTCTACTAAAGTCTTGCCTACTTACAGCCTTAACAGCTATTACCAAAATTTTGGCAATTATAGGCGAAATTAAAAGACCGAATTTTCCGTATTTAACATGTAATAGTCAAGCCATAAGCACTAAAGAGGCGTATTTTTGCCAAAAAAAACGCCTCTTTGTAAGAGACGCTTTATATTTAGTACTATTATAGGCGTAATAACACCCTATAGCTTAGGCCACCAATTGAGCTGCCACATCGGCTACTGCCATTTCTGGAGGCAAATAATCGTAACCCAAAGCCATAGCAACATGCTCATTAGTAACTTTGCCAGCATGAACATTTAAACCAGCCAAAAAGTGTACATCTTGTTTCAAGGCTTGCTTCCAACCCATATTAGCTAGTTTCAAAATATACGGCAACGTAGCATTGTTTAGTGCGTAGGTGGATGTCATAGCTACACCACCAGGCATGTTAGCCACACAATAATGCACCACACCGTGCACAACATAAGTTGGGTCTTCATGGGTAGTGGCCTTAGATGTCGCAAAACAACCGCCCTGATCAATCGCCACATCTACCAACACCGAGCCAGGCTTCATTGCTTTTACCATAGCTTCTGTGACCAACTTAGGTGCCTGCGCACCCGGGATCAATACACCACCAATCACTAAGTCAGCATCTAACACATATTCCTCAAGACTATCTTGGGTGGAATAAACTGTTTTAACGGCACCATTAAATTCTTTATCTAATCGCGCCAAAGCGTGAATCGAGCGATCTAGAACAGTAACTTGAGCCCGTGCACCTAAGGCCATCTGAGCTGCGTTTGAGCCAACTACACCGCCACCAATAATAACCACCTTAGCTGGCGCTACACCCGGTACGCCCCCAAGTAGCATGCCACGGCCACCTTGAGCTTTTTCCAGCACATGTGCCCCCGCTTGAATAGACATGCGACCAGCCACTTCAGACATAGGTGCCAGTAACGGCAAACCACCTTGTGCTGAGGTAATAGTTTCGTATGCAATGCAGGTTGCACCGGATGCCACTAAATCTGCTGTTTGTTGCGCATCTGGAGCCAAGTGCAAATAAGTAAAGAGCAACTGCTCAGGGCGCAACATGGCGCGCTCTTCTGACTGAGGCTCCTTTACCTTAACTATCATATCAGCACGGGAAAATACGTCTGCAGCACTGAGGGCAATTTCTGCACCTGCTGCAGCATAATCTTCATCAGAAGACCCAATACCACTGCCAGCCAAAGTTTCAACAACCACGCTATGGCCAGAGTGAACAACTTCTCTCACACTCGCTGGCGTCATGCCTACACGGTACTCGTGATTTTTAATCTCTTTAGGTACACCAATCAACATTACACAGCCCTTTTATTTTACGATTGTTTACTTAGCGCCACAAATGTGGCCATTGAATATAATGTCATTGTAGTGCTGTTTTTAAGGCATTATCTTGTTATATTGTCATTAATAATTACGATTAAGACAATTTAATTTTATAATAATGGATAATGATGAAACTTAATTCAATTGAAAACATAGAACTTGATCAGATTGATAAAAAAATTATTAATTCACTACAAAACAATGCTCGTTTAAGCAATGTAGAACTTGCAGAGCAAATAAACCTTTCACCATCTGCGTGCTTGAGGCGTACCAAGTTTCTACTGGACAGTGGCGTGTTTGATCGTTTCGTTGGTTTATTAAATAGAGAGTTGTTCCACGTGCAAGGTACAGCCTTCATTTTCATTAGTTTGGATAGACAAAGCGAAGCTGTGTTTGCAGAGTTTGAAGTTGCCGTTGCCCAACTTGAGCAAGTTATGGAGTGTTACTTAATGGCTGGAGATAATGACTACATGCTCAAAGTAGTTTATACCGACGCCAAGGATTACGAAGAACTTTACTACAAAAAATTGTTACGCTTGCCAGGCGTTGTTGGCACACAGACTCGTATGGCCTTGCGCCAAGTACACAGCAATACAACCATCACAGTGACCTAACAACCCCCTCCCGTCGATCAATTTAAACTATTTGTTAGATTCAGTGTAAGATAATTGGCCGCCGAACGACAAAGACCTTTATATGACAAGTAATTCCCAAAGAGACAACTGATGTCATCTACAAACAGCACCACCAAAAAAATCTTATTAATTCTTTTTATCGTAGCGATTGGCGCAATGTTGCTACTTTTGAGCGAACAGTCGATTGACCTAGCACGCATACAAACCGCTATAGCCGAAATTAAACAATGGCGTCTGCACAATGCAGAGCTTTTTGTAGGCCTATTTTTTGCTACCTATGTGATCATTACCGCCACTTCATTACCTATTGCGGTGTGGATGACTTTAGCTGCTGGCGCTTTATTTGGGCTCTGGTGGGGTACGCTACTGGTTTCTTTTGCCTCTAGCATAGGTGCCACAGTGGCATTTTTATCGTCACGCTATTTTTTACGTGACTGGGTCACATCCAAACTTGGCAGCCGTGCCCAAGCAATTGATGCAGGATTAGCGAAAGATGGGGATTTTTATCTATTTAGCTTACGTTTGATCCCCATATTGCCATTTTTTGTTGTTAACCTGTTGATGGGCTTAACAACCATGAAGAGCTGGCGGTTTTATTGGGTGAGTCAGTTAGGTATGTTGGCTGGCACCATCGTGTACGTTAATGCCGGCACTCAATTATCACAACTCAACAGTTTATCTGACATCACCTCTCCAGAGTTGGTCATTTCGTTTGTAGCTTTGGCACTTCTTCCTTGGTTAACACGCCGTGTTTTGGCTTTTTACCAGCGCCGAAAAGCCTACGCCAAGTGGGTAAAACCCAAGCATTTTGATCGTAACGTTATCATTATAGGTGCCGGTGCTGCAGGCTTAGTTTCAGCCTATATCAGCGCAGTGGTCCGTGCTAAGGTAACCTTAGTAGAGGCCCGGAATATGGGCGGTGACTGCCTTAACTACGGCTGCGTACCTTCTAAGGCCCTGATTAAAAGCGCTAAGGTGGCCCACCAAATTAAACACGCGGATCATTACGGCCTACAGGCATCTAACCCTACCTTCAGCTTTAGTAAAGTAATGGAGCGCATACACCAGGTGATAGCTACCATTGCTCCTCACGACAGTATTGAACGTTACCAATCACTGGGCGTTGAAGTATTACAAGGGCACGCTAAACTAGTAACCCCGTGGTGCCTAGAAGTGACCCATGCAGACGGCAGTAGCACCCAACTAACCAGTCGTAGCATTATCATTGCCACCGGTGCCGCGCCTTTTGTACCGCCTTTACCCGGCTTAGAAACAACAGGTTACCTCACCTCAGACACATTGTGGGAGCAGTTGCGCCATGATGACAAACCACCCGCACGCTTGGTGGTGCTTGGAGGCGGCCCTATAGGCTGTGAACTGGCTCAGTCTTTTGCTCGCCTCGGTTCACAAGTGACTCAAGTAGAAATGCTCGATCGCCTCATGGTGCGAGAAGATGCAGAAGTCTCTCAATTTGTAGAAGAAACTTTGCAGCAAGACGGTGTTACCGTACTCACAGACCACAAGGCAGTGAGGTGTGGCCTAAGCGAAGGCGAAGGTTTGAGAGGTGGCGTTAAATGGCTTGAGGTAAAGAGCCAAGGCCAAACTCATCGTATTGAATTTGATCAAATGATAGTGGCCGTAGGCCGAGCACCAAGATTAAAAGGCTTTGGCTTGGAGGCATTGGGTATTCCCACGAATAAAGTGGTTCAAACCAACGATTACTTAGAAACTTTATTTCCTAACATTTATGCCGCAGGCGATGTGGCAGGCCCCTACCAGTTTACTCATGCAGCCGCCCACCAAGCATGGTACGCGTCCGTAAACGCTCTATTTGGTCAATTCAAGCGTTTCAAAGTGGATTATCGCGTTATTCCTTGGGCTACTTTTGTTGACCCTGAAGTGGCAAGAGTTGGCCTAAACGAACAAGAAGCCACCCAACAAGGAATCGCTTACGAGGTCACTCGTTACGGTATTGATGATTTAGATAGAGCCATTGCCGATGGCGCAGCTTCTGGCTTTGTTAAAGTACTTACAGCACCAGGTAAAGACCGCATTTTAGGCGTTACTATTGTGGGCACTCAAGCGGCCGAGCTTATTGCTGAGTTTGTAATCGCAATGAAATATAACTTGGGGTTAAATAAAGTGCTTGGTACCATCCATATCTATCCCACCATGGCAGAAGCCAATAAATATGTAGCTGGCGAATGGAAGCGCAATCATGTTAATCCTAAACTGATGCTTTGGCTACAACGCTACCATACATGGCGCCGGTCATGATTGATGCTCGTATATTGCCCTTGCAGCACAAACTACTCTGCCCTATTGCCAGACTGTTAGTAGGCTTAGGTGTACGGGCTGACCAAGTGACGATAGTTGGGTTTGTATTGGGCGTTGGCGCCCTGCCACTACTAGCTACGGAGCACTATCTATGGGCCTTAGCATTAATCCTGAGCAATCGTTTACTTGACGGGATAGACGGCCAAGTGGCACGATTAACTAGAACGACTGACCGCGGTGCGTTTTTAGATATCGCCCTTGATTTTATGTTTTATGCCTTAATACCGTTAGGTTTTGCCTTCGCCGACAGCGCTGCGAATGCCCTAGCAGCTGCAGTGCTATTAGCCGCTTTCGTAGGCACGGGATCATCTTTTTTGGCGTTTTCATTAATGGCAGAAAAACGCGGATTACATGCTAAAAACTTCCCTAGTAAAGGCATCTATTACTTAGGCGGCCTCACTGAAGGCGCTGAAACCATCGCCTTATTTGTGGCCTTTTGCGTGTGGCCACACTTATTCTCCCTCTTAGCTTACTGCTTCGCCTTTGCTTGTGCTTTAACTATCTTGAGCCGTTGGCTACAAGGTTGGCGCATGCTTGCTGACTAACTGATTACCACCTATTACCACATAGAGACTATAACAATGACCTTACATGTTAACTCCACCTTGCCCAAGCGACTGGGCGTGATATTATCTTTATTAGCTGCGGGCCTTTTAAGCTCTTTGGGCTATTCAGCAACAGCATCCACGGCTGTCACTACCACCGATGTTAGCAGTGCCGGCCAATGGCAACAAACCCTTGAGCAAGCCGCAGGTGAAACCGTGTATTGGCACGCTTGGGGCGGCGACGGTCGAACTAACGATTTTATAACCTGGGTGGGTGATCAAACCGAAGCTTTATATGATGTAAAAGTGAAGCACGTTAAATTATCGTCCACCGCCGAAGCTGTGACTCAAGTAATCGCTGAAAAGGCCGCTGGCGAAAACACCAACGGTGCCGTGGATATGATCTGGATCAACGGGCCTAATTTTTTAGCGATGAAGCAGCAAGAGTTATTACACGGGCCCTTTGTAAACCAATTACCTAACTCTAAGTATCTGGATCTAAGCACTAATTCGGCCGCTTCTGTGGATTTTACCGAAGCCGTTGCAGGCCTAGAAGTACCTTGGCGCTTGGCTCGCTTTGTATTTCTAGTAGACAGTAAGCGAGTAAAACAAGTGCCTTTGTCAATGGCTCAAATGCTTATCTGGGCACAAGAAAACCCCGGACGCCTTACCCATCCAGTAATCAGTAACTTCATGGGTACCACGTTTTTGAAGCAAGCTTTGATTGAGTTAACGCCTGATCCAAGCGTATTGCAGCAACCCGCTACAGAACAGTCATTTGCACTAGCAACTGCCCCTTTGTGGCGCTGGTATGATGCCATCAAGCCTCATCTATGGCGCGCTGGCAAAAGCTTTCCAGAAAATGAAGCCATTCAACAACAAATGCTTAGTGACGGTGAAGTTGACATTGCCATGGCATTTGACCCAGCCGCAGCGGCCGCGGGCATAGCTAGCGGCTTATTACCTACGAGTGCACGGGTGTTTGTACCAAGCCAAGGCACCTTAGGTAACATTAGCTTTGTAGCCATTCCTTATAACGCCAGTCATACCGCAGGATCTAAAGTGGTGGCTAACTTTCTACTACAACCAGAAACCCAAGCGCACATGCAAAATATTGACGTATTAGGCAGCTTTTCTGTACTGGATCCAAACAAGCTAGACGCTCAACAGGCGCAAGTATTTGCCGCTTTACCTAGCTCTGAGGCATTACCTACTCTGGTTGATTTGGGCCCCACATTACTTGAACCTCATGCCAGTTGGACGACAAAATTAAAGCAACACTGGAGTCAACGATATAGCCAGTAATGTCATTTAGCAGTTGGCCAAAATGGTTAATGCTGACTGCCTTAGCCATCGGTATTTTGGTACCAGTGCTGGTAGGCCTTGGTGAAACCATATGGGCTGCTTTTGGTATTTTACCGGCCCTTGGACGGCATACTTTCAGTTTTAGTGCTTGGCAACAATTATTCGAACTGCCGGGCCTAGTCACCAGTTTAAGGCTGTCACTTGTGAGCGGTTTTGGTGCCACCTTAGTGTCTTTGATTTTGGCATTATTTGGCAGCGCGTGGGTGTATAACACCTCTGTAAAAGAGTCTTTTTTAAGCAAGGTTAAGCCCTTTGTACAAGCCATATTAGTACCCATATTAGCAGCCCCTCATGCCGCCATAGCGATTGGACTGGCGTTTTTGTTGGCACCATCTGGCTGGCTGGCTCGCTTATTTAGCCCATGGCTCACTGCTTGGGAACTGCCCCCAAACTTAGCCACTGTGCAAGACTTATGGGGGCTAAGCCTTATGCTTGGCCTGATCATTAAAGAACTACCTTTTTTGTGGTTGGTAAGCCTTGTAGCCCTTAAGCAAATTGACGTATCTAGGCAACTTACCCTAGCTCAGAGCATGGGCTATAGCCATACGGTTGCTTGGTGCAAAATCATTGTGCCTCAGCTATACCCTCTCATTCGCCTACCAGTATTTGTGGTGTTGGTCTATGCACTTTCAACCGTTGATATGGCTCAGATGTTAGGCCCCAATAACCCTCCCACCTTAGCTCTAGCCACCATGCGTTGGTATAATGATACTAACGTGCAGTTGCTGTTACCCGCCTCTGCCGCCTCGATACTTTTAGGCATACTAATAGCAGCTAGCGTTTTACTATGGGAAGTCGCTGTGCGCACGGCAATACTTACCAGCAAGGTGATGATTCGCTCTGGTGATCGTACTGGCAAGTACTCAATTTTTACTGGGGTATTAACCACCGCCCTGCCCATTACAGTGATATTGGGCTTATTGTCATTACTAGTGCTGGCACTATGGTCTATCACCTGGCGGTGGTCCTTTCCTAACGCCTTACCCACAAGCTGGTCATATCATTATTGGTTACAACTAATAACGCATGTGCCCTTAGCTTTACAGCACAGTTTAATTGTGGCGCTTATGAGTAGTGGCTTAGCTTTAACGTTAGCTGTAGCTTGGTTAGAGGTGCAAGACCGGTTTGGTGGCCACCTATATAAATTGACCCTATGGTTTATATACTTACCTTTACTGGTACCCCAAATTGCTTTTTTATACGGCCTTAAAGTGGGCTTTTTACGCCTTGGCCTAAATGGCAGCATGATGACAGTAATGTGGGCCCACCTACTGTTTGTATTTCCCTACACCATGCTCAGTTTGGTAGATTCTTGGCGAGCTTTAGATAAACGCTATTTACAAGTTGCTGCTAGTTTAGGGAGATCTTCGTGGCACTGTTTTTGGCACATCAAAATTAGCTTACTGCTAAGACCTTTATTGCTGGCATGGGCTATAGGAATCGCTGTTTCAATTAGCCAGTACCTGCCTACACTGATGATTGGCGCAGGCCGTGTTGAAAGCCTTACCGTCGAAGCGGTCAGTTTGGCCTCAGGAGCAGATCGTCGCTTAGTCGGTGTTTATGGGCTATTGCAGGCTTTGGTGCCGTTGCTGGCATACTCCTTTGCCTTACTGCTGCCTCGTTTGGTAGCATTGAAAAAATAAGAGAGTTAATGATGAGTATGTTGTTTTGAGTTTAGAATTACGAAGCCTGAGCGCCACCACCGAAGGCATTAATTTGTTTTCACCTGTCGACTTAGCCGTTGCTAAAGGTGAAGTGGCGTGTGTAATGGGCCCTTCTGGAGTAGGTAAATCAACCTTACTCAACGCCATTGGCGGTCACTTAAGTACTCACTTCGGTGTGACTGGAGATGTATTATTAAATGGCCAAAAAGTAACACATAAGCCGGTGGCAGAACGTCAGATCGGAATTCTATTCCAAGACCCCTTACTATTCCCTCATTTAACTGTAGGTGATAATTTAGCATTTGGCCTTAGTTCTAATGTGATTGGCGCAAAAAATCGACGTGCGCAGATAGAGCAAGCGTTAGAGCAAGCTCAACTTCAGGACTTTTACCACCGTAATCCTGCCACTTTGTCTGGCGGCCAACAAAGCAGAATAGCTCTCATGCGCGCTCTATTAGCACAGCCACAAGTACTGTTGCTAGACGAACCCTTTTCCAAACTAGATTTAGATCTCAGACACACCATGCGTGAGTTTTTGTTTGCCCAAGCAAAGCTACGTCTTATACCGATGCTGTTAGCTACTCATGACCCAGCGGAAGCAAACGCCGCTAATGGTCCCCTGGTGATTTTAAAGCCAGCATAGCGTGCAGCTACTAATGATTGCAGTAATGCTTGAAACGTATCAAAATTAGGGCACATACACGTTCTTTCAAAGACTGACCAATGATTACAACATCCTATCCAACTTATGACCCAACACATGGGTATATGACTGAAAAAATCCAGCGTAAGTATATTACTACGGCAATACAGAACAAGACCCTTCCAACAGAAGCCTACAGAATGGCAGAGATAATCTCCCTATCCGCTTCTAATAACCTTTCTAAGCCTATTCAATTTTGGCAACTATATTCTGTTTTAGGACAACAAAACATCGTTAGCATAGTGCGTAACTTTTATACAAAAGTTTATCAGGACGAACCTTGGTTTAGTTCAGTATTTGCACGCATTGGCGATATATCCCACCATGTGAGCACGCAGTCTTCAATGTGGCTAGATGTAATGGGTGGCGGCTTTAAATATCATGGCGCTGAATTTAGGTTGAACTTTCACCATCAGCACAATGCATTCGAGATTATGAATGAAAAAGGGGCCGAGCGTTGGATGAAACTTATGGTTGAGACGCTCGATGAGTCCGCTGGTTATATGACCGATGATCCCCGTGTTAGAACTAGTATCAACACGTTCCTTTCTCATTTTATGGAAAAATATGCAACGGACTTTGGATTTCAAAACAAAGCAGCTTTTGGCTCCACAAATACTGCAGTTAAACGGAAATTGAATTTCCTTAATATGACAGATGCTGCGATCGAGGCATTGTCCGAAGCCGAATTGCGTGAGGCTCTTGTAGGTAGGAGAGGGATAAGGATTGATGAGCACACTGATAGGAATGAACTTATTCAAAAAGCTAAGAGCTTATAGGCGTCATTGGCCTAGCCTGTTACCGGATAGGCAGCCTTGGTTAATAAAGAACAGTCGGCGTAAGGCTCGTTACAATGAACTTCATTTTGTTATAAATTAGTATTATTATGTTGACTCATTATTTTAACAAAATTCGTTAGGAGTTTAGTCATGCGTGTACTTGTTTTTCAGCATGTTGATTGTGAACATCCTGGCTCTCTGAGGCAGTTTTTAGCTGAAGATGGCATCGAGTGGGATGCCGTATATTTACACCGTGGCGACATAATCCCTAGCTTTGATAAGTATGATGCACTTTGGGTTATGGGTGGCCCAATGGATGTCTGGGACATTGAGGAAAACCCTTGGCTGGTTGCTGAAAAAGCCGCTATTAGGCATTGGGTTAGCGTGTTAGAGAAGCCATATTTAGGCCTATGTCTTGGACATCAATTACTTGCCGATGCCCTTGGCGGAACCTGTGGGCCCCAAAAAATTCCAGAGATTGGTGTTCTTGAAGTTGAACTGACTAGTGAGGGTAAAGCAGACGCACTCTTCACAGGCACACCTGATACACAGAAGTGCCTTCAGTGGCATTCGGTCAGGGTAGCGCAAGCGCCAGCAGGTGCGATTGTTTTAGCTAAGTCAGATGTATGCCCTATTCAAGCAATGAGAATAGGGTCCAATGCTTGGTCTATGCAATACCATGTTGAAATAGAGCCTGATACTGTGGACAACTGGGGAGCCATTCCCGCTTATGCAGAAGCATTAGAGGATACACTTGGTAAGGGCGAGCTGCTAAATCTTAAAACAAATGCCAACAAACACATGGATCAATGTTTGAGATGTGCAAGGCAAATTTATGACAATTTTATGCGGGCGATCGTTTAGCAAGTCTAGCGTATCCACAATAGAATCAATACCGGAGCAACCTAAGGTGACACTGGCCATCGGGAGCAGTGCCGGTACGGGAGAAGACTACATACGTGCTGCAGGGGATTTTGATCTGACATAAAGCCCTATGTGCAGTAAAGAATTAACAGTGATTAGTGGCTAAAATCAAATGTATCTAGCCGTGCTTGCGCTAGGTCATAAATGCCTTGATAGTATACTGGGCTTTGGTTTATTAATTTTGCACTTGAATCCCCAATACCGTTAGCATAATCAATCCACTTTCGCATTATAAGAACGTCACTTAATCTCAAACCCGAAATACTTGGTCTTATATCTTCCTTGGGGCTCGTGGGGTGTTTTACATCATGCTCCTCTTCAATAACTTTCCAAGCTTCATTATAATTCATTAACTGAGGGCCAGAATTATTTATTTCCTTATAATCAGGAAAAGCAATTGGGTATTCCGAACACCCTCTCTTTACCGTGGAGGATAACCCTGGTCCAATCCGTTGCTTGACAAGCATATCGAGAGACTCTGCAACTTGGTTAGCTTGTTTTAGCCCAGAGCAGTAGATAAGGCCTTTATAAAAGCCAGGAATCTCCGGCCTCAACTCAACCATACACTTTCGAGTGTTACGGGCATGTAGTTCTAGTTCATCAAAAATTAAAAACAATTTGATTAGCTCAATTATAGACCTAGGCTCAATTTGAACCTTGTAACAACCAAAGCAAAACTCTGGAATAACATCATATGTATTAAAGATCGAAATATGTCTTTTACAGTTTAAATCAACCGAATTGTTACGATAAGACTGGCTTAGATCAGTTCTAATTTTTAAGCCATGACTAGTCATGTAGTCTGAGGATGTGGAAAAAAGTTCAACAGCTTCAGCATCTGAAATAATGTTTGAAGCGTCGCTTTTTAAACCGATTTTTCGAATTCCACTGTTAACCCTAACAATTAGGTTCGAACTTTCTTTTTGAGGAGTATATGAGGTTAGTAAAGTAACCAAATTAGTTTGTGCCTCACCATAATTAGAATTAATCTTTAGAGCCAAACTGTAGTTGTCTACAGCCCCCTCCAGATCATCCATATCATTTAGGGTATTCCCTATATTGTTATAGGCCTCTGCATAGTCTGGCTTAATTTTTAGAGCTTTCTTGTAGCTGTTTATAGCAGACACTAGATCACCCTGATTGCCCAAGGCAATACCCATATTATTAAAGGCCTCAGCATAGCTAGGATTGATCACTACAGCCTTGTTGTAGCTAGATATAGCCTCCGTCACATCACCTTTTTCGTTCAATGCAATACCCATATTGTTGTAGGCATCTGCATAGTCAGGGTTAATCTTTAGAGCCTGTTTGTAGCTATCTATAGCGGCATCTGCATCACCCTTTTCTCCCAGCGCAATACCTATATTGTAATAGGCCTCAGCATACTCAGGGTTAATCTTTAGAGCCTGTTTGTAACTATCTATAGCGGCATCAAAATGCCTCAAACCTACATTGGCAGCCCCAGCGATGTTGTAAAGGAGAACTGAATTAGGAAACCTCTCCAGCATTTGACTGGACTCAGACAACGCTTGTCGCAGCTGACCTCTAGTGTAGAGGTTAACGATAGACTGCAACTGTTCCTTGGAAGGGTCTTGCAGTACTACTCTGGCTCCTCCAAATAGTGATTTGACAGCAATTAATGCATTCTTATTTTTCGGGAATTTTTGCAGAATTTCTTGGTATATATTGTTTGCTTCTTCGACATGTCCATCTTTATATTTTCGCTTCGCTAGCCTTAAAGCCTTATCAAGTTTCATTGTATCTAGAATATTGGGTTTTGAATAATTGGAGCCTTCCGTTCTCGCTATATTGGTTTCATCGATCTTCTGCCCTTGTTTGGCAATCTGTTTCTCGAGTTGGTCAATAGCTTTACCGTTAGCGCCTTTACTTTTAGCCTGATCAAACACAGCTTGCGCGTCAGTAATCCGACCTAGATTCATCAAAGCATTAATGTAGCTTAGCCAAAATTGAACTATATTGGGGTTAGCACCCGAGGCAGCTTTAAAGAACGGTAGAGACTCTTCCACTTTACCCACGCCAACGGCCAACACACCCATATTATGATTAGCATCAGCATGATTGGGCTGGTCATTTAAGATAGTAGTATAAAACCCCTCAGCTTCTTGCAGCCGGCCAGCTTTATGCGCTTCAACACCCCTCTTCAGAGCTTCGCCTACTGTCAATTCCATAAATCAATCCGTAATGCATTCGTTAGTGAAATACTAACATTGAGGCACATCTATTTAAAGATTTATTGGATCGCATAGTTAGGCGATAGTGTAAGTCAATTAATGTAACTACGTGACTTGTGATCACCTAAACAGGTCTCCCTGATAGGATTATTATCTGGTGTGAAGGTAGGCTGACTAAGAGCAGCCAGTGAGTGTTGCAACGTTCAACGATACTGGTTGGGCAATGCTTGTTAACACGGCAATGTTACATCCGAATAGAATGATAAGCTGCTGCATCCGTGTAAGCTGGGGAGATTCGCACTCCCTAGCTTTTCAAGGACTACTTTCTAATTAGTGCTTGTCACCCCATACACCATGGAATTCGTAAGCAACCGCTTGAGTGTCACCTACTACCCACGCATCATGGC
>Ga0307994_1000613_pt1 | contig 24509 bp, 14 predicted proteins | sample EllFjometagen261_FD_203171 | JGI IMG/M metagenome (GOLD analysis project Ga0307994, IMG submission 203171) | Marine microbial communities from Ellis Fjord, Antarctic Ocean - #261 | ecosystem: Environmental > Aquatic > Marine > Unclassified | place: Southern Ocean | collected 2014-11-02 | reverse complement strand
TTTTGCACACGGGTAGGCAGCTAACGTCACATTTTGCGTCCGGCCTCTTTTTTTTATTCTAAAAATGAAAACTTTTTTTCGGACCGGACGCAAAATGTGACGTTAGCTGCCTACCCGTGTGCAAAACCTATCGATGAATTTTGGGCCAAAAAAAACACTCGAGCGACACCTAACGTCACATTTTGCAGGCTGAATTCATCGATATGAACACCTTTTTCGCGCCATCGATTAAAAACGGACGTTGCTCGAGTAGAATTCATAAATAAATTATGTGGCGTAGAGGTGCAAGCGGCCTGTCACGATCTCAGTTTGCACCCCTACATCGATAGCGGGTGCCGATTTTTCTATTGTTGCACTTCTACAGCGATGGCGGGTGCTGATTTTCCCAACATGTTGCACCTCTATAGCGATGGCGGGTGCTGATTGTGTCTTGCGGCTGGCGAGTATCGATTGCAGTTTTGGCGCAGAGTTCGTCAGCACGGTTATTTCTGCAGCAGCACATTGTAAAGATGGGAACGTATTCTGCGGGCAACACCGACCGGACATTCCCAAAGGCAGCAGTATCTCGCAAGAACGGCGTTGCTAAAACCTACGGCAGACATCCAGCCGCTCGACGGCGAGCGGAGATTACAGCCCCTGTCCAGAGACGGGCGGCACCGGCAGCGGAAAGGGCGTCCGGCGTGCAGAGACTGACGACGTTGGTAGCAGCGGCGGAACAGATGGCTGATTATTTCCGAGACGAGCTCCAGAAGCTGGAAAGCGAGCGTCCACACCCCCCATCGCCACCGCCACATTCGCGCGGAGCCGCGGCGGGCGCCTCAGGGTCACCACTAGAGAAGGACTTCATGTAGTTAGTTATACGAATGGAAGTGTTTATAAAATATAAAAAGCGGATTTCACGCCGGCTAGCAGTATAGCGTGCTGTCTAGAAAGCGCGTGTCCTTGATGCCCTCGGGAATCCACTCATTTAACTTCCGGCTGACACACGCATCTCGTACACTGAGGAACAGAGGCCTGAGTAGCGGTTTGACCCTTTGGCGCGCACTCTCAACCATATCAACGCCGCGTTTTCCCAGCTCCTTGGACGGCTGAAAGTCGCCTGCTTGCGCGTGAAGGATGTGCTCGGAGAGAAACAGGGAGGTGACTTGGTTCTTGTCGTCGATGACGGCGTACAGACTGTCCAGCTGTTGTACATGGTCACCAATCACAACCGAGCCGCCGTCCAGCGTTCCCAGCTTGTACTTCCAGAGCAGCGCAAGTCCTTTCTCCAATTCTTTGAACATTTTTCGAACGTGTTCGGGACCCGGCATGTGTATTTGGTTTTTGGTCGAAAGGACCCGTTCGAGCTGCAACTTGTTCGGAGCTTTTTTTGCGCAGGCAACGGCCCCTTTAAAAGTGCTTAGCGCTTTCAGTTTCACCTCATGGGTATCCCCGCGTTCATCGGATCGGGTCTCTATGCGCTGCGACACTTGGTTGAAAATCTCCAAGTGGGTGTTCATCCACAATCTCTCTGCTTCCTCGTATTTGTTTCGGCGAGGGCCAGGGCCATGTGGGATATCGAGCGCCCACCATAGATCGCGTAATACGATCAGCATGGGGCGTCGGTCCATGCTGCTCACGCGGCTCCTCTTGGGCAATTTGGGAGACATGGGCAATTTGGGAGGCACGTCCGCGGTAACGGGGCCGATGATAATGTCGCGCGCGGTTTGAATGTCGAATGCTCTGGAGCCGCTGCCAGATTTTACCATGGGAGGGAAAGATCCCAAGAGGCTGAGCACACCCCCGATGAGCTTTGGATCTTGCCGAAAGATGCCTGCGTCGCCCTGGCACTGGAGCCGGTCCAAGTGGTACTCGAGAGAGTTGCCGGGCGACGTCTGCCAGACCACGGGCGTGTCTTCGCCGCCTCCAGCGCACAGATGCTCGGCGACGTTTTTGGCCCGACCGAAATTGCTTAGCAATTCGGGAAGGTTGCCCGCGACGGCGGCGGGGTTCTGGTCGCTCTCGCGGGGCGGGTTCCACTGTATGGAGGCGTACGCGTTGTCGCGGACGGGCCATTCTTTCCCGTCGAAGGCGAGCGCCACGGAGCCAAAGGACTGTCTCGGGCGCGCCCACGGGAATGCGTTAATGAGGCGAGTCGCGTCTAGAGGCTTACGGAAGTGCTCAAAGAAGCTCTCCCACTTACGGTCGCCAAAGCTCTGCCCCTCCAGGTGCCCCTCCTGGAAGACGCGGATGCGTAACCGCAGGTCTGTGTCGGCAGGGCCAAAGACACCGACAGGGCCAAGGTGGGATTTCCACGTCTCTAGGATATCCTCCACCTTGTACCCGAGATTGGGTGCGGTGATTTCCTGGCTGCCTTTGGCGACGACGTGCGACAGAAGGAGCGAGTCGAAAATGCGCAGGATTGCGTGCACGCCCATCGCGTGCAAAAGGGTAGCGAGGTTGGGTGCCTCGACCATGGACAAGACCTCCTTTTCCATCTGCAGATGGATCATCCGCGTCTCCACCAGAGGCGGACATCGGTGTTGGTCGGCCATCTGCTCGTGCGTCCGCAGCAGCCTGCTGATGGCCGGCACGCTCGTCGCTTGTCGGAGCTCGGAGATGAGAGTGTCTGCGTCCACCGGCTCGGCCTCGCTATTAAAGCGCCAGGGCACGGTCTCGTCTGCGGCCACCACGATGGTGTTGCAGGTGACGGCGACGCGCACTTTGCGCGACCGCTGGCCGAAATCCGCGGCGAGTGTGTCGAGCAGCCCGCGCAACTTGTCCGCCACGTACATGGGCGTCGCGAAAAGCCGACCCCTATCCATGGCGGCGCCCAGCGTCTCTGTATCACTAACGGTCTCGGGCGCCCTGCGATTGCACACGGGAATACACGACGGGGGCACCGCCACATGTGGGCCGGACACGGGGGCACCCTTGATGATCCGGGGTCGGCGCGTCGAGCTACTCTTATATGCCACAACCAGGCGGGCGACGGCAGGGCGCGAGGGCTTTTGCCGGGCAAACATGTCGCACAGATGGTAGAGGGCCTCTAGCGGGAACCGCGCGTGCAAGTCTTGCAGCTTGGAGTCTTCGAGGCCCGCCGACCGGACGAGGAAGTACATGGAGGCCGAGAGCCGTGTGAGCTCCTTCTGCAGATTTTGGTCGGAGTTCCGGTTCGCTGCCAGAGTCTTCAGCTCATTCAGCGAAGGGTCCATCCAAAGGGCACTCATCCGGAAATCGGCGGGAGTGACTCTACCACCGCCCAGTAGAAGGCCATCCGACACGCGATTGGCATGGTACGTGTCCACCTCTGCGACCTGGCGGACGTACCGCACCGGGCGGGTCTCCACATCATCACTATTGGGAATTGTCGGAATCAGCATGCCTTTGATCGGATTTCCGCCCAAAAGGTGTCTCACTCGAGTAGTCGCCGACAGGGCCACGACGCGGGTGAGAATGAGGAGGTTGCGGAGCGGACTGCCTTCCTTACTGTACTCGGTAGACACCTCCACGACGTCGTTCTCGCTCAATTTAAAGTACACGACCGCGAGCACGGGTGCGCCCGGAGGGGGCGCGCGTACCACGAGCCGGGTGTTCCCAGGGCGCGGGAGGCGTTGGCGCGCACCGTTAGGGTAGCTCGACCCCTCATGCAGCTCGATCCACGAATGGGGTTTAGAGAGCCAAGCGTTAAGATCATCTGAATTAAAAAAACTTTTAACCTTGTTTTCCGGCAAAATCCATGGGTCTTTGTCATCCCAAACACTCGTTCGGATCTCGACCCGCATTTCGGCGGGGAACGCAACCGCATGAAATCCGTCCGTCCCGTCACGCACGACCCACGCTGTATTAGAGAGCCGCAGCGTTAGCGACGGGGACGGCAACGACTTGTGGGCGAATTCGAATGTCTGCGATAACGATGTGGCGTTCTCCTCCGCGACAACAGCTCGGTCATCACCGCTGTTCATAAGGAGACGGTCATCGTCATCGGTCGTCAGGTTGAGCTTTGCCACGAGCGCCCCCATTTCCGAGAACGCGAGAACATCGTCGCACAAGGGACCAATGCACATACCGCGGACGAGACGGGGAATGACGCTGCTTGCGGCTTTTTTTGCTTTGTCGCTCCATTTCCCCACGAGACGCAGGAGCAGCGTCAAAAGCCCCGCAGTCACGTTAGCTTTTGGGTTGAAGATGATTTCGTTGTCGTTTTTCGCGTCCGGCTTTCGCACGCTCGCCGCAGCTACCCGATGGGTAAGACCGCGCGGCGCCAGTGGCGCGTTTATATCCACCATATTCAAAACGAAGAGATACAGCGTGCGCTGCACGCTTCTTGGCGAGTGCAGCACATCATCGACCGTCATCGGGCGTGTTGCTTCGATCGACTCGAGCGTGTATTTCGGCTTGGACGTGACGGCCGCCCGGACGGCGAGCTGCATTTCCACGGCTTGGCGCACCGTCTCGTATGCGAACGGGAAGTATGATGTCTTGTTAACGACATTCTTAATGGAGGTGCTCCGCTGAAGCTCGACTTGCAGCAACTCTGTGACCAGCCAGTCCTCGGTAGAGCTAATTATCTCCGGGACGGACGGTTGGCTTACACCCCAATCGAGCAGCAAGTCTATGCCCTGCTTGCATCGATCGACGGACGTGTCGAGGGACGTAAATCTAACCGATTCCAATCTTCCAATTTCAAATGCGGCGTACTTGGGCAAGAACTTGGGTGTCAGCGCTCTGCTGATGACATACGCAGGCGCTTGGACGCCCATGGAGCTCCGGATGCTGTGTTGAATGACATCCCGCGCGTCTTCATATCCGTCGTGTTGTTCCGGGTTCGGGGCGGTATATGTCCAGGTCATCTGGTATATCTTGACTGGAGATTGAGTGAGCTCGAGGTCGGTTCGGACATAGACGAAGCCACTGTTTTGCGAATCATCGAACAACAAATGTAAGAGATATAATTCCGCTCGTTCGCGCTCAACCAAGTCGCGATTGTCGATGCCGAACACGGTTGGAATTGTTTCGTTTGGGGCGAGGGCGACGAATGTGCTTCCTGGGCCGACAATGCGCTCGATCCACTGGGAGATGGCGGCTTCGTAAGGGCCGCTGACCTCTGGCAGCGTCACCTTTCCAAATTTGCTTGCGAAATACAGCTTTAGATCTTTTGAGCCGAGCTTGATGAAGTGCGCGGAATCCACCCTGGAAAGTTCATACTCTCGCTTGCCGAGCTCGAGATTGGCGCCCACATCGCCTGGTTTGGCGTTCTCGACGTGCATATGGACCGAGTCCAAGCACCACCTCACTTGCCTGACAGAGCCAGAACTCCCGTTCTTCAGGATGTCCACCAGAATGTCCAGCTTCCGACCCTTCTCGCTCGCTTGGGCGATTAAGGATTTGATTAGCTGCTTCGTCTTCTGCTCTTCTTCGGAAGTCTCTTTATCGTCTTTCCAGTATTTCTTGAGATACTCCAGCATGTCCGACCGCAGCCCCGATTCGACTGGTGACGAATACCGGAACCAGCCGGACACATAATAATTGCCCCTCAGCGACGAGTGATGCGTCTTGGCAAATGCGAGGGCTTTTTTAGCAATATCTGAGCTTTGATGCAGTGTGAACAGTCTGCTCTCTTCGCTGTCTGCGAGCAGCCTGACCGCCCAACCGCCCTCGCGCACCGCCTTCGCGTCTGTATACAGCTTTTCAAACCGCTTTTGCAGATCCTTCTCAGTTTTTTTATGTCTATAAGTGGAAGGGTCGTCCCCGAACGCGCGCGCGACGGCCAGCGCCCATACACATTCACACTCCACAAGGAGCGCCTCCTTCTTCCCGATAGACGCCGCATTCCTGTACAAGTCGATGTAGTTGAACGACGGCGCCTCCAGCCGGTATTCTTTTCCGGGTCCGTCGGAGCACAAGAGGGATGTAACACCACAAACCAGCTTACAAAGGTCCGCCTCGGCTTCGGGCACGTCACTCAGCATGTCTCGCATCCACTTCCGCATGTCGGTATTGATTCCCACCGATCGTCTGAGAGCGTCCACAGTTTTTTCTATCCCGTCATCCAAATTGATGTAATCAATCAAAAACTGCACAACTTCGAAGGTGTGGCGCCCGTTGTTGTCTACTCCAGCAAGCTGCATTAGCACCACCACGAGGCAATGAAGGACGGATTTCAGTATCGTCGATGCCGCGCGGAGGCCCAGATCGGACTGCTCGAACTCTACACGGGACATGCTGCTTCCCTGGTGCTGGTGCTCCGACATCAGAGCATCCCACACGTACAACACGACGTGACGCCAGCTCACGTTGGGTGTGTTTGTGCCGGGCTCGGGCAGGTTTGCCTCTATGATGGCGGCATCCACGCCCCCACCCTCTCTGAGTGTCTCGAGGTGTTGCCTTGCCTGCGTCCCAGTTTGGGATGTGTCCCCGTGCAACCGGGCATCCAGACGCGGCAGCGCGAAGCGAACGACCGACCGTGGCTTCTCCTCCTCATCCGACTGGGAGGAGGCGTCAGTCCCCACCAGCCGCAGCAAGGAGTTCACGCGAGTGTCCTGGACTGCAGGGTCGTTCACCCACTGAATGATTGCTGTTTTTATTTCTTCAATGGTCATATCCTTCAAAGTTGTCATCAGCTCTTTAAACTCTTGTCTGAAAAAGAGCTTCCGGATATTACTTGGGAGCGCTTTTTGGCTGTGAATTTGCAGTGTCTCAATGACCGCGTTTCGATTGGGTTCGTCCGTAATACCCCCGGTGTCCAGCATGACCCGATGGGCATTACTAATAACAATGGCAGCCTGCTCGGCAGCCTTGGCAGGATTTTTCGTCTTTTCCCGCCGCTTTTCTGCGGCTACGCGTTGCTCCTCCTCTTGTATGGCATCGGGTTTTTCGCCACCAAACTCGGGAACCCAATGATTCCTGAGGGGGTGCGCCGGGATAACGTCTCGGGTGTCAAATATCTCCCGTGCCACCTTTTCGAATTCACTCTTACTGCTGCCGATGTTTCCCGCCATCGATTGGAAATTCACGCGGGCGCCGTCTGGGAGGTGTGTGTGTGTGTAGAAATAGCCAGCCGAGTGGCGCAACGATTTGACAGAGTTTTTGCCGCTGGCGTATTTATAACCAGCACGACATAAAGCGTAAACTCCGTTAGTACATACACACACTCGCGCCATGGCCAAGACTCTGCATATTGCCGGCAATGCGAAGCGCCGCCTGGCCACCACGGGCGGCCCCACGAGGTCCAAAATCACAAAGTCGGCCATCAAGCACCTCGCGCGCCGAGGAGGCGTGAAGCGCATATCGGGTCTGCTGTACGAGGAGACCCGCTCCAACCTGAACAGTTTTGTCCTGGCGCTCGTCAAGGATGCGTCGCTGATGACGTCCCACGCGCGCCGCCGGACACTCAAGTCCGCCGACATCTTAAGGGCGCTCGAGAGGAAGGGCCGGACAATCTACGGCTACTAGAGCGTGCTATCCGCGGGGGCAGATAGACAAGTAGTGACCATGAATTTGTAACTTTAACTGATAATATAACGAGAGTTTGTGCGCGCGAGGATCTAGTCTCCGGACGCCTTAATCAGGATGCAATCGCTGTACAGACTGTCCAGCTCGACACCGCGGCCCTCCTCGGCTGGCGTCATGAACTCTTTCTGCACCGCCGCTGCCGTGGGCCAGTTTAGAAAGTGGCGGTACACAGTCATGCGGCGTGTCTCCGCCTCGGTCGGGGCGGCGGGCCGCAGCGGCATCTTCGGGTCCGGCTTGGGCGACTGTGCATGTGCTCTGTAGCTCTGCATCTCTTGCACGGACAGAGCTCGGACTTCTTGGGCGGCGAACCACACCGCCTGCTTTTTGAAGCGGACTTTGCGCACTTCTTCAGTCTGGAAGGCGTGCACCGTCTTGCGTAGGTCGGCGGTGTGCTTTGTCTGCCGGTACAGGGCTTCGATTACCGCCATGGAGATTTCGGACTCGCTCGGGCCGCTGCCCTTGCACCTGTACAGGCCCCCCCCCTGTCTGCCGCAGATGCACATGAAGACTGCCAGGAAGCGGTAGAGTCTCGAAATGTCGCCCTCGGGGCGGCAGGCGGGGAGTATGTTTTTCTCAGAGTAGTACTCCAGCACCAGCTCGATAACCTTGTCCGGGATGGTGATGGGCAGCACTTCCTCCAGACGCCGCGCGACGGCACAGACGACGTCTTGCATTGCGCACAGAGCCCCCGAAAACTGGAGATGCATGGACAGCTTGATGCCGGCGCGGACGGCGCTCACGGGGTCGCCGCCGGCCTCGGATATGAGACGTGGGATGCTGTCCGCCTGGTCGAACTCGGTCATGGCGGGGCTCGCCCCGACGAGAAACATGCCCAATAGCTTGTCCACCTTGTCTTTGTTTTCTACATTGGGGGACCAGCTCTCCAGATAGTCGACCGTGATCGTCAGCACATTCCCCGCGTGCTGCATCACAGCCGTCTGGACCGGCGTTCCCGGGCCGTACATGGCGAAGGCGGCTGTCTTCAAACGCCCGGCGCATATCCCCGCGGCCTCTGACCACGCGCGGCGAAGGCTGTCCGGTTTCTTGCTGGACTCCCGCCTGACGCGCTTCGGCACCGACAACTTGCAGACGCAGTCCAGCGGACCGGCCGCCCCCTCTGCATCTTCCGATAACAGGCCGTTCAGGTTGGGGAAGTGCGCGTCAACGCCATGTAATTGGCGCTTCATACTGCCATAGGCGGGGCCGCGGGAGGGGGGTCTGGCGGCCGGGGGGAAATAATGTATCAATATTTCCTCCCGACTGCCTCTGCCAGACCTCGATAGGAAAGATGCTGCGCGCATAAATATTACATCGATATCCGAGTTCCGAACACACGGGCCTGTCGATACGGACAAAACATTGATATCGATGGTTTTTATGTCCGCGCCGCTCAACTTGGAGTATAAACACATAAACGCCGCAGCGATCATACGCGCGCGCTCTCACCTCTCCCGTCCGAATAATGAAAATGAAGGCCGCCAATAACATCGCCATGTCGTGTCACATGTGGCACAAGCGGCGGGTGGACAAGTTTGTGGGCAACAAGAGCGCATCGGAGCAAATCACGTGCTCTGTCTGCATGAGGAAGGAAATGGTGCGCCGACATTTTGTTTTGTGGGTCTGATGGCACGCCCCCCCCCCCTCGTTTTTTTTCCTAAATCACACGTGCACCACCTCCATACGCGCGCCCCGCAGAATGGACACTTTTACGGCATCAAGGTGACGGCTGACGACGGAGGCAAGATGAAGTGGAACGGGCACGTCCACAAGAAGTGTCCGCTGAAAAAGTCCGGCGGGTGCAAAAGCTGCTTTGTTGTGCTGAATGGGCTGGTGACGTGCCGGCAGTGTGCGCGGGTGACCGAGAGCGGCAAGCCTCCGCTGCGCACAGCGGGAACACTGGAGTGGACGTGGACCGACGCGAGCGCGACGGTGGCCAAAAGCGCGCCGAGCACACCGGGCGGCAACGACGAGCTCCTGCGCAGGAGCCTGCGCCAGAGGGCATCCGCGCTCTATCATCTCGAAAACTTATCAGGCAATATGTGTGATTTTCTGAAAAGTATCTATTCGGTGTCCGAACTTAACGAGTGCTTGGACGGCGCCCATTGTGTCTCCGAGCCCACCGATATGCCGGAAATAGACGCGCTCCTTCACTCTACGCGTGGTCAGTTGGATGAGGAGTACGACCCGTCTGACGCCCTGATACGGCCGATGGACTGGTTCATTTTGCTCATGACGACCGACAAGCAGCTTGTCGAAAGCATTGACGCCTACCGCATCTGCCTGCGGACAGCCCTGTCCAAGCAGCTGCCGCCTATCGATCATAAAACAGCGCCATCTGCAAGCAAACAAGTCTGATATCATGTCCGAGTTTTTGGCGCTCGACGTCGAGTGCGCAGCCTCCGGATGGGGCCACAACGACCGCGTGCCTGTGCGAATGGCCCTCGTGAATCTGCACGGCGGGGTATTGGTCGACAAGGTCATTCTGCCGACAGTGCCCATCTTTGACTCGCTTGAGCAGTACACCGGGCTCAGAAGCGATGAGATCTTTGAGACGGGCGAGCCGATGGAGGAGGTGCAGGAGGCGATGCAGGCACATCTAGGCCCGCATGTGACTCTCATCGGGCAGCGGGTCCAGTTCGACGCGGATTGGCTTGAGCTCCGGAAGGGCACTCACTACAGGGACGTCGTGGACCTCGCCGACGTCTTCAAGCGGTGGTCGCAGAAGCGCAATCACTTTGTGCACTTTTCGCTGCAGGAGGCCGGGTGTGCATTGCTCGGGCAGAAGACGCCACAGACACACGACCCGGCGACTGATGCCAAGACAGCCATGGCGCTCTTCGTGTCGTTTGTGCTCGGATCTACCGAGACAAGCTTGGCGAGGACCCGCGCCCGGTTACTGAATGGCACGCGGCGGTACCGGTCGGAGAGGGACCGCGCCGCGCATGGTGTCCAGGGGGCGGGCGGCGCACCGCATGCCGTGTGTCATTCCAAGTTTAATGGCAATACATGCACATGCGGACAGCGGACGTTTGATAAAGACACGGCGTGCATTAGCGTGAACTAGATGTTAAACAGATTATAGTATACAATTCTTAAATTTTAAACTTTTTTTTATATTTTGGTCGGCCTATACTGGTCAAAGTCCTCCTGCGTCCAGGAGCGGCAGCGCTTGCCCAGTGACGTCAGCGAAGGCGGCGTCACAAGCGGAAGCGCAATAGTGCGCCCCGCCTGCTTGCTGTTCGGCCCGTAGCGACGGGTGGTGCACATGGCCGGCACATACTTGGCCGCGGCGGCCTCGAGCTTGTCGGGCCAATTGCAAATGTAAAGCTTCGGGTACATCGGCGCAACGTCTCCTCCCTTGTGGATGAGGGCCTCTTGCACCCGCATGCGGCGCTCGTTGTCAGCGTACAGCATATCGGTTGCCCGCGTGAGGCGGAACCCCATGAACTTGCGGTACGAGTCGTGGGTGCACTTGCGGCCGGACACTTCGTGTAGAATGTTCTCGAAGAACACGACGAGGTGTCCGGGGGGGACCTCGATGCGCCGCTTCTGGCTGCGGAAGTCGAGCTTCTGCTCGGTGCAGGTGATTCTGGTGAACCCCGTGTGGCGGCCGTCGCTGTGTAGCAGGTGGGACCCGGGTTGGCACGAGAAGAACTGCGAGCCGCAGTCGTTGAGGTTGACAAATGACCCAAAAGCATTGTCGGCGGGCAGGAGCCCGGCCGACAGGTCACGGTGCACGCTCTCACTGGACGGCGAGTCGCCTTTCGGGCGAAAGAGGACGCGGTCCGGCAGCATCTCGAAGCGCGTGTCGGCCGCAACTTGCTCCTGGAGACCGAGCAGCGGCACCAGCTGCGCGGCAACGGGTCTGAAGATGCGCGTGCTAAACTGCCGGTCGATCTCCCGGCAGATGGGCGCGTGGTAGGCAGTGGGATAGTTGATGGCACCGAACCCCCCTGTCGCGACACGCCGGGCCTGTGGGCCGAGCAGCGCCGAGCCGTCGCCCTGGACGCCCTGCCAGAATGTCTCATTCAGCTCGGGGGCGGTCGCAAAAACCTGCTCGACGAGCAGGGCGCGCAGTGCGGGCACGTCCGCGATCGTTCGGACGTCCAGCACGCAGACGCCTTCGTCGAACAGGATCTGGGCGGTCTGGCATGGGCTGAAGCTCATCTGGGAGAGAATATTGGCCGTCCATACAACTGCTGCGGCGCGGGCAGACATCATATCGATATCTATCGGAAAAAATTTCCTGGATATCGATGATTTATCTGCCCCCGCCGCCAGTTTCATGATTGATGGTAAAAATCCAGGTCTTCTTCCCGGCACACGCCCCCGACTCCAGGTGTGCTATATCGATATAACTGCTTGTCGCGATCCAGGGTTCTATCGTGACCATTGTTAATTGTTGTGTTTTCTTTCCGTGCCGCCGCGCGTCGCGTGCTTGCAGATATGAGCCGGCGCGTGCGAAACATCTCTGCCGCCCCCGGGTCCTTCGACGGGGGCATGCCGCGCGGAGCCATCCAGATTGTCCGCGACTCGAGCCAGAAGCGTTCACGGGAAGCGACCCTTGGCGTCGCCAGAGAACAGAAAACCGTGGACGAGCTGCGGCATGCCATTCTGTCCGGCGACAGGATGGATGGGCGAATGCTGTACTTCGTCTTCGACATGCCGCTCATGCACGTCGGCGGGCGCTTCGAAGCCGTGTACAAGCAGGTTTTGAAGATCATCGACTCTTCGAAAAAGTTCAAGGACGCCTTGCCGGGAACGTTTATCAGGAGCAACGTGATGAGCAACGCGGGCGGGTTCCGGTTAAACCTGCAGAGCGCGATGCAGAAGCTTCGGTTGGAGTCGGCGCCGACCTCGGCAGTCACGCGCACTGAGGACCTGTTTATGTACTGTTTGGTGCTGCCGCCGGTGTCGATGCTGTGCTCGATGTCGGGGCGAGACGCGCACACAAACGAGCTGTGGAAGGCGATGGTGGCCCTGATTGAATTGCACAGCACGGCGAACGAGCACACGCCCGAGCATTTCAGCCTCGTGCGGGACGCGTACGTGTTGTTCAAGGCTCACTTGGCTACCGCGATGCAGGGCAAGTTCGGGCTCCCCAGGCAGGGGATGATGGGCAAGCGGGTCAACTACTCGGGGCGGACAGTGCTCGCCTCAAACTCGCTCATCCCGCCGACGGAGGTGCGCGTGCCGTACTTCATCATGCGCGAGTGGAAGTCGTGGGTCAAGGTGACGGCGGACAACCTCGAGGAGCTGCGCGCGGCGTGTGCGATCGGCGAGGCGGGTTACTCGCGCTCGGCGGATGGAGCCTGGAGGGGACGCGGGGCGACGCGGGTCAAAGTCAAGCGCAACGGGGCGTTCGCCGAGGTCAAGATGGGCGCCTTGCGGGCAGGCCACGGCGGGCTGCCGGAGCTGCCCTTGGGCGCGCTGGTGTACGCCATGCCGCCGGAGAAGGGGTCGTACGTCATCGTCAACCGGCAGCCGTCCAACACGCCCTACAGCATGATTGCGCTGGAGATGACTGGCAGCGAGGACCACACGATCACGATCAACCCGGTTCTCCTGTCGCTCCTGCAAGGGGACTGCGACGGTGATGAGGTGAACGTGCACTACGTGGACCGCCAAGGAGACCCGACCATCCGGTGGCAGATCCACGAGCGCATGTCCATGGACAGCTACTGGCTGCGCAAATCGACCGGCCGCGCCAACACGGGGCTGGTGATGGACAGCTTGTTCGGGGCGCAGCGGCTGTCGCGGTGCCCGCTCGTGAGGCTGCCGGGAGACACCATCCTGCCTCTCATGACAGGGTGGCCGCTGGACCTGCAGAGCGGCTGGACGAGCACGGTGAGCCTGACGGGACTGGAGCTCTTCACGCTCGCGGTCTTCAAGCCGCTGTCGCGGCAGGCACCCCCCTTCACGTACAGGCGCGGGTGCGGAGCGGTGGTGGTGCAGGACAACGTGCTCATGCAGCCGCTCACCAAGGGCGACGTGGGCAGCGGCGGCGCTCTGATCACGGCTTTCTGCCAGCAGTACGGCGGGGAGATGACTTCACGGATGGTGCACGCGTTGCAGCTGATCAGCGAGGCGTTTCTGCAGACGGAGACGCTCAGCATCGGCGCCGCCGACTGCGACTGCCTGTCTCCAGCTGACAAGGGTGCAATGCGCTCGCACATTGCCACCCAACTCGTCAACGTGGCGGCGCAGTCTGAGGCGACCTTTAGTCAGCTGGCGATCCTCTGCAACAGCGTCAAGGAGCTTGCGAACGAGAAACTGCACACTCTGCTGGCCGAGCTTGAGTACAGCGGCAATCAGCTGACCGCCATCACGTGCAGCAAGGGCGGGCCGGCAAACATCGCAACGCTCAACTATGGTGTGCCCGGCCTCATCACGACTGCAAATGGGAGCAAAATTGACGCTCGGACGCCGATGGACGTGCCGGGCGAGCCTCTCTCGCTCAAAACGCCCGAGAACCTGCCCATCGGGCTTGTGGTGAACTCGCTGGTCGCGGGGCTTACATACCGCGAAGTGCTCTACATGGCGTTTCGGTTCGTGGATGACGAGCAGACCAAGAACGTGCTGGTGCGCCTGGCGGGCGCGCTCGGGCGCAAGTTCACCAAGTCGGTCAAGGAAGTGGGTGTCTCGCTCGCCGGCGTCGCGGCGGACCCGTCGGGGCGGGTTGTGTCGTTCAACTACCGGGATCACCAGATCGGCACCCCGGTGGGAGAACAGCAGGGCGCAATGCTGCGCGACCATTCGCAGCAGACCTGTCTGCAGATTAAGCACTCGGCGGACGGCGCCAAGGGTATTGAACGGCAGCTCAACTACATCATGAGCATGGTCAAAGGCATGATGTCGCTGAGCGACACGGAGGTGCGCTTCGAGCTGCACTCCTTCGCGGGCGTCGAGTCCGAGCAGCTCGGCGAGCACGCGCCCGATCTCTTGGAGAGTGCGCTCGATACGGCCGGGGCCATCATGCAGGTGCTCGGGACGCTCCGGCTGTGCAACCTTCTGCGCGGAGGCGCGATACAGACGCCGCGCCCGATAGTCCGCCAGGGAAGGGGGGCTTCGCCTCTCGACGGAGTGCTCCCCGGGGACCGGGGGTGGGTCACGAAGCAGCGGCGGTTCCACGCGGCGGCTCGCGGCCTGGCTGCGGCACCCAAGCAGCCAGCTGCAGCGTTTGTGCTCCGGCTCGAGTTTGAGCTCGGCGGAGGGGCGCGACGCTGGTGCAGCGCCATCACCGTCCGTAAAGCCGTTGCCGACGTGCTGCAGACGCTCGTCGCAAAGAACGAGTCAGGGGTCGCGCACTGCGACGTGTCGGCCTTCGCCCCCGGCGACGCGACCGGCGTCGCGATCATCTACACCACGAGCTTCCGGGCAGCCATGGTGGCCCTCGAGAAGCTGCGGGAAACGCGTGTCGAAGAGCCGCACGCGTGCCGAACCCAGGGCATGACAGAGGTCCGGTGCACGCGGATCGAGCGATACAGGGCCGGGGAGACCCCGGGCGAGTCCAGCCGCCAGATCGTCGCGGTGCGCGGCGTGGGGTTCGCTGACCTCTACAAAAGCAAGGGCGCCATGGGCCACCTGCTGCGGAAGATGGAGCCAGGCAGCGACCTCTTCGACTCGGCCACCTCCACCAACCCCTTCCACATCGCGTCAGAGTACGGTCTCGAGGCTGGCCGCGCCTGCCTGCTCGAGCAGCTCGAGGGGTCCGGGTTCGCAAATACGGATACGGCGGCCGCGCTCGAAATGTACGCCGACATGTGCACCAAGGACGGCACGATTTACGGGATGATCTTTGATAAGCAGCACAATTCGTCGTACGACTACGTGCAGCAGATTGCGCACAACAACGACATCCGAGCCAAGAAAGGCGGCGGCGTCAACAGGGGAGCCGTCCACAGCGGCGGCGTTGCCGCGGCCCTCAGTAACTGGGCGCTCGAGGGAGACACCATCAATATCGAAAACTCGGTCGCCGGTGGCTTTATGTGCGGCTCGGGAGCGGCGGTCGGCGCCGCTTACCGCTTACCGCCCGGCAATCCCGAGGCCCGGGTGCTGTGGGGTGGGCATGGCGCTGGCGGAACGCACACCCGCCCGGCGGTCGAGTGGGGTGGGCAGTTGGGAGGTGAGGTGCAGCCTGTGATGCACCGAGAGATTCACATGGCCGACCCCGGGTCCGACAGCGAGGGCGAGCCAGACGCGCTCCTCGGCGGCTCTGAGTCCGACGAGGAGGGGCAACCGCTACCCGCGGGTCGCCGGGTTCGGCGGCGCGTCCAGGCCGAGGACGAGGACGAGGACGAGGACGAGGACGAGGACGACGGTGGCGTACAGATGAGTGGCGGGGAGAGCGACAACGATTTTATTGACGACTCGGGCGAGCTCAACGATGAAGAGATGGCCCGGCAGCGGCATAACATGTACCGGGCCGACGAAAGCGTGCAGGCGGCGGTCGAAGTGGGGCGCAGGGCTGCGGCTGCGGCTGCGCCAGTCGCAGACGAGTCCGAGTCCGATTCGGAACAGGACCGACGAGCGGGCGAGGCCGACGACATGCAAGATGCCATAGATGGAGGGGACGTGGCGGCACTGCTTGACCTAGACTGCGACTGCGACATGGCGCCGTAATTTAGAATGTACATGTATCACACTTTATCGGCTATATATATATTTCGACCGGGATTTTACATTACCAATACGCGAGACCATGGCCAGCTTGGAGCTTCAGGAATTGTGCTGCGGGGACCCGCTGCATATAAACGGTTTGCTAAAACCGGACAACGATGACCTATTGCGTTTTGATGCGTGGTTGAAGAGGCCTCCAGTTGAATGGTCTTTAAAAAACCCATCATACGCATTCACTTACGCCGACGGAGACAACAACCCTCCACATCTGCAGCTATTCCCCTTCCCCAATAACCTAACTGCGGTGTCTAAACAATGTAACCCGTTCCACGAGCTGTATGTTGCAAGGAACGGTAAGGATAAGGGTAAGGGTTGCATCAATGAGAACCGGCTCAACGGAGATGCGTTCGTCTTTCCGGAGTCTCACCAGGATGCCAGCCGGAGAACTGAGGCCCGTGTCTTCAGCGCCGGCCGTGACCTTGTCGCTGCGAGCAAGGTCCAGCCGGAGAAACGCGCGGCTGATTTTGTAGCGGCCCGGATGGACGAGATAACGGCGCATGCCGGGTGCGACGTCCCGGTCGAGACGCTTCTCAACGTGCCACCCGGTGTCGAACCGAGGGTGGTCGTGAAAACAGTCGTGCAATTTGAGCTCGAAAACGTCGACCCCGGCGACGTTGCAACGACGCTTCGAAAGCGCGCGCTCACGGGGGCATTCGCCAACCTGCTGACCGCCGTAAATGGAGATGGACTTTGGGACGGGAGGGGACACAGCGCCTTCCTACCGACTGCGCTGCAGAAAGCCGTCAACAAAAACGGCGGTGAAATGCAAGTCTTGCAGATGCATGGCGCGGAATCCGCTGAAATTGTGACCGTACAAAATAAGAACTCGCGGCGTCGCGGCGGCGGCGCAAGTACAGTCGTTCGTCTGACAGTCTCGCACACCTGCAGGAGCGTGTGGACAGACACGGCGGCAGACTCCGAAGCCAAGCCGCGCGAGCTCACACGGTTTATGCGCTGGCTCACCGGGCAGAGCCGACTCGTTGCAACCCGGGTGATCCAGAACGCAACGATCGAAGGGCCCTTCCCGATTCCAGACGGGCAGTCGCTCCCAACTCTCGCGAAGAAGAGATTCGGTGACGGATTGCCAGATGATGAGCTGGCGAGGCCAGAAGTGCCGAGTACGCCACACCTGGCACATTATTTGGGGAAGAGCAACAGCGATGCCGAACAATTCGGGTTCGAACCGAGCGTCTCGGTCGTGAATAAGACAGGAGGTATAGAACCAAAAACCCGTGGCGGATGGTGGGCCTTTCTCTGCGCCGACGTCGGGATGCCTCTGCACAAAGCACTCCGCGTAAAATTGTCGTGTGGGCACGGAACCTCCGAACAGATTTCGTGGAAGCCCTGCTACCGAGATGGAGTGAAAAAGCCGAAGAAGATGAAACGATCGGGCGTCAAAAAGCCTAAAGAAAAGAATGAAGATGAAGAAAATAATGAGCAAGAAAATAATGAGCAAGAAAATAATGAAGAGGATGAAAATGAGGAAAACAAAGATTCGCGCGAGAGACCTTACAGGCTGGGTAAAAACCGCTTCAGGGTGAGCAACGACCCAGGGAACGCGCGCTACCATATCCCCGTCTCGCTCAGACCCGTCGTCACAGAGGACGCAGCAAAAACGAATAAGATAACGATCTTTCTGAATAGCCTCCCGTTCGACAAGAAGCTGCTGGTCCTCGTTGAACTCGAAGGGGCCCTGGCGCGAGTGCACGAGGCTCTCGTCGTAGCGTTCCGGCTCGAAGCCGAAGCAAACGAAGACGACGTCAAGATACCAGACTACAGTGATGTAAGCAAAGCTAAATACACAGCTAAATCTTTTGGAACAGACTTATGCGCGTTTAGGCCGAACACGCAAGTGGACGACCTTTTTTTCACAGAGAACCATATGTTCGACTTTGCGGACGACCACGAGACCCTTAGCGATGATGACGTAGAAGTAGATTATGACTAATTCGATCAGTGTAACTATGATGGTAAAATTTCTATTATGGTAAACAGCTACTATTCGCGGTCATACGCTGGTAGACGTGTGTTTGTGTGCCCGCAACACGTCTTCCACGTTGATTATTTTGTACGACGGCTCGGGCGACGGGACACGTGTCGCAGCGTCCGGCGGAAGTCTCTCTGAACGAACGACCGCCCTGATGCGGGCACGCCGTCTGTTGCGCCTGGCTGCTCGGGTCGTCGGCGTCTTGGGGGGATCCGGCCGGTTGTCCATGGTCGCTCTTCTCCTCTGCAGAGCTAGCCCGCAAAAAATGCCAACCAGAGCAGGACATGGTTTCGCGGCGAAGCTACATCATGCAGCACTGGTACAACGTGGAATGCCGCCTGGCGGTTCTGCGCGAGGCGTCACACTGCCGAGACGCCGCCATTTTGCGGCACTTGGATGCGAGCAGGTGGTCTACGACCGCGGACAGCTGGAGGTCGGAAGCGGGCGACAGCTCGAGGAGGAGAGCAGCGCTGCGAGGCGACGTGGCGACCCACTCCCAGAACGCCGGTGTCAACTCCCCCGTCTGCCCGACCACCGCGCGCTCTAGTCTCCGCACCTCTGCGCCACCGTCGCCGCACAGGCCGCTGCAAAGCGCGCCCCAGATGGTCTGCGCGATTTCCTGCTGGGTGTTGAACTCTGCAGCCTGACACAGGACGGAGTCCACCTGATTCTTGCCCTCGCCCGCTTTGTACGGGATGAGCGCCTCCAGCAGCATGCACACCCTGGACACCGAGCTGCCGCAGGACTTGGCGATGGCGTCCGTGCGAAGCTTCCCGTACCGATAGAGAAGCAGCGGGCGCGCCGCGAGCAAAATCCCGCGGTACAAGATGCGGTTGCTGTTCGGCTCCGGTGCGGTGGGCGCTGGAGCCGCGCTTGCCCCGCACAGCTGCGAATGCAATTCCCCAATCATCCTCCTGTACCGCATGTGCGAGTCCCGGTGCCGCCGCACGCGGGCCAGGGTGGCAGAGTAGCGCGAGTGAATCGCCGGCTGCGGAAGGACTTTGTTGGCCGCCATGAGTCACAGTCGCAGTTCGAAGGAGTTTTTATGATTGCGCTGATTAATATATGACGCCAGATTAGTTTTGTAATCGATACAGAACTCGGACATCGATAGAAATACTAGCGACATAAATGCAGCGCAATACCGATTAGTTCGCGCGCGCAGCCCTGGCAGCTGCAATGGACGCTGACGACGAGCCTGCATCCCCTCCCAGCAGCCTGTATGAGAAAATTCTGCTCAATGGTGCCATCCCGCGACGTTGGAACTCGTACGGCATCCAGCACATGCACGACGCGGCGACCGACGATGTAACGCTCGTCATCGGCGACCAATGGACCGACATGCTGGAGCAGGATGCAATGGACGAGGTGGCCGGCGACAAGTGGCCGCTCGACGCCCCGACCGAGGAAACGGTCAAGTACCACGGCATGATGACCGTGTGGGACAGCACCCGGACGCGGAAGCTCCAGTCGGAAGCCTTTTCGCTAGGCGTGTCGGAAGAAAGCGGCGAGTGGTTCACGCTCGAGACGTCCGCCAGCGCGAGTCCGCTGACGACGGCCGCCGAACCAGGGGCGGCGGTCGAGATTGCGCTCGGCTGCGGCTGGACGCAGCGCGGTTTGAGGGGCAAGCGCACGCGGCGCGAGCTCTATTTTGTGCACGGCTCCCTCGTGACGCCCGAGCAGCTGGACGCAATCGGCGGAACCTCCGCCGGCAAGATGTACGGGCTCTCGAACCACATGCTCCTCAACGTGCATTGGGGAGGGCGGTTCGCCATCACCCAGATATCGCTCCGGTGCAACCTGTCGTCGTGTCCTTTTTAGAAAAAATAAACGAATTGAGCCCGTAGCCTAACAAAACGCTTACCATATAAATTGCGAGTTGTCAGAACAGCTTTTCACACTGAAGCATCTGGGAGAAGGATAGGCTTTTTCCCAAGGCAGTAACTTCAATATGCCGAGGTCGATGCTAGCATCGGCGGCTCGGGCGGCGGGCGGACTGTCACACGGCACCCTTCCTGCCAGCGATGACGCAGCGGCGGGCACCGATGAGTGGTTTCTCGAGTTTCTTCTGTTTATCGCACCAGTAATGCTCTGGGTGGTCGTGATCATCTACCGAGCCCGCAAAAATAGCGACACAACAAAAAGCGAAGGCTACTCAAACGAAGCGTTTGGCATTCCCGACAAGCTAAACTCGCACGGCGATTGCAAGTCGGACCCATCCAGCACGTACTTTGGCCTGCATCACATCGGTTCTTTCGTGGCTCACTCGTGGCTGTTCCAGCCAGCTGTGGTACTGACACGGTCCACCGCGTGCTCTTGGCTATCCGTCATCTTCGTGGAGATTGCGCTCTTGGGCATTATCCTGTCCGACACGACGTCGACCCTCTCGAAGACAGTTCTTCTTTGGCCGCTGCTGTACGTCCCCATCGAGATCTTCGCGCGCTCCGCGTTCAAACCCGTCGTCATCCAGGACGGCGCGCAAGTCGACGCCTGGGGCTACATTGGCACCAGTCTCAGCTGCGTCATTGCCTTATTTGCGGGCTGGTGCTACATCACCCGCGCGACCGAATTCCGAACGAGCGACACGTGGTACTGGATCGGATGCGCGATGTACTCGGCCGTTCTTGTCGGCTTTACGCTTTTCACCATCCTCTATACCCAGAAGAGCGCAATCTTTAAGTTTGACAAGGTGGAGCAAAAGCTGCACTTCCGCGGCGAACTCTACGCGCTCGTCACACGATTGGACCTCCTCCTATGGGGTCTCACACTGACGGCATTTGTCGTCTGGCAGACATCGACGCTCGTGTCCGTGGCGGCGTACAAGAATGCCGGCTGGCCCATCTTCAGTTTTTTCCTGCCTATCCTGGTCCACTTCTGCCAGAACCTCTTCCACATCATCCACCTCAAGAGCGTCAAGCGCGGCGTGTGGAACATCCTCATCTGCATGCTCTTCTTCGCCACCATCATATGCCTCCACTACGAGATGTGTGACGTGGAGGGCATCGAGTGCGCCAAAGCGACGAGCACATTCTGGACCAACGATAGCGTGTTTATCATCGTCACCCTGGCGATCCTCTCGTGGGCCACCCTATTTGTCGGCGTCATTGACTCCACCTACGCGCCGCAGATGCATTTCAACCTCGACTGCCTCGCCAAGAAGACCGACACCACCCTCTCCACTCCCGTCATGGCTGGCCATTATTACAAGCAGTAGAGCGAACTAGCTAGATATTGCGCAAAACAGCTTAAAATACGTACTGGTTTATTGGATTTAATTTAGCTAATGAAACACAGTCCCGTGGTGCGATACAGAACTCCCGTGCGCGCCGCACGCGAATTGAATCGTGCCAGCCGAAGCGCCGCTCACAGCCGCGTAGGTCGCCTCGGCGCAGCACGCGTGAGTGCAGTAAAAACACGTCGTCAGCGGCCCGCATGCGCACACGCGCAAACCGTTCCGCACCCACGGCATAAAACAGTGCCGTGGGTTGATGTCCCCGTCTAGATGCAGGCTAGGGAAGTCAGCCCAGACCGCCCGCGCGAACGACCGAGCTTCGTCTTTCGAGCGGCACATGAGCTCCGGCATCCGCGCCGCGCCTTCGCGAAACCCCCACTGCGTGAGCAGCAGCTGCTCACGGGTGCCGGGAGGCAGCTCCCCGAAAACCCGTAGCCGGCCAATATGCCCCGTGCCACGCGACGTCGTCCACTGCACGCGGAGTAGCGCCGATGGCCCCGGCAGCAGCGATAGCGCGGGCTGCTCGGGCCGCGGAACGAGCCGCGGCGTCTGCGTCAGGCGCCGCCGCCAGGCGGGCTCCGGCGGGGGGCCCTCTTCCCGGCGGACCGCCTCTCCGTCGACCAGACTGCGCAGCACGAGGCTCTCGCATGGCATTTCGCCGCGGTGATCGGCGCGACACACCGGGCACGTCCGCGTGGAGCCGGCGCAGTTCCAAAAACCGTGCAGACAGTGGCTGCAGAAACTGTGCCCGCACCCAGGCAGCGTCACCGGCACGCGAAACCGCTCAAAGCACACGGCGCATCTCAGAGGAGACGCGGCGTCGTCGTCCGGGGGAGGAGGATCCATCACTACGGTATAGTATCGGAGAATATGGCCAGCTAGAGATTTTTTATCGATACATTGTTTTGAAAACTACGTGGTGGGAACACTACTCGGCGGCGGGCTCGCACTTCATCTCGGTGGCGGGCTCGCCCTTCATCTTGGGGATGGGCGTGCCTAGCATCTGCGCACACGCGTGCGCGCCCTTAAATCGGTGCGACTCCTCCCACACCATCTTGGCATAGTACATGTCCTTGGCGCACAGCGTCTGGCTCCTGCGGAAGACCTGGTTGCACACCGACCGCCCCATGAGCTCCGTGCCGTACTCGCGCAGAGCCTCCTCCACCGCCGCGTAGGCCTCCTGGCTCACGCGCATGTCGTCGTGGCCCAACTTCGAGAGCGAGTCCCGAATCATCGAGCGGATTAGCACTTTGGTGAATGTCTTAAACCGACGCTCCTTCTTCGACCCGCCCCAGCCGGAGCCGTTCGAGTTCTTCTGGACGCGCCGGATCTGCTGCACGGCGGCCGTCCCGGGGCGCTTCCGGGGCTTCTTGCGCTCCTTCGGCTCATCGGGGGTGGCGCCCGCCAGCTTTTTCTTCTCCAGGTCGGAGGACCGACGCGCCTGCTGCTTCGTGCGGCCCATTGCACGTGATGCGTTGAGATACTGTACGCTCGGCGTGTGTGGTAGGTATATCGGACACTCTTGCGGCTCGTTCTTAACAGATAATGCTTAAATATGCTGCCCAGAACGGGTGACAGTTGTTCAGCGGAGGGTACTATTTTCAAAACGTGCTACCTCACTAATTCAATCGATGAAGCGGCCATTCGGAGTTGGGCGGAGGGAGCCGCAGCTCGGGGGGGAGTGGCAGGGCATCGAATCTCGCCGCCTCGGCGCTGCCCGCCGCGGCAGATGCATGGCTCATGTTCTGGCTCACAAAAATGTACTGGTCCAGGATGTCCAACTCGCGCTTGTGCAGGAGCGTCTGCGCCCGGTCGCACAGCGCGACTTTAACGGCCTCGACCACAAATCTCTGCAGCGCCGCTGCGTTCTCGTACTCGCCTTCGGCAAATGCGCACGCCGCGGCCAGCTTGCATGCTTCCGCCTGGGCGCCCAGGCCAAAAATGACAAGCGTGTCGTGGAGCTCCGGGCATAGACCCTGGACCGCCGTCACACAGCGAGCGTCAATCAGACCCGACACGCGTCTCCACGCCCCGGACAGCTCGGCGTCGCTCAGGTTCACCGCGTTCTGGAGAACCGTCACGTGATACAGGATCTCTGCCAGCGTGGAAAGAGCCGACAGGTATGTTTCGTCCAGATCGGCAGCCTGCGCCCCAATGCCAGACGCCGGCAGGTTGCGCCACCCGACCAGCAGTTCCCGGGCAGCCACCAGCGCCGCCGTCGCCCGTGCCAAACCAGCCACCGCCGCGTGGTGAGACTCATCCGGCGGCGACGGGGAGAACCGCATCGCCCGCGGCGCGTGCTTCTTGAGCAGTCGGATGCCGCCCGACAGCGAGAGCATGACCGACTCGTAGCGCGTGCAGCTCACCGCGAGGCGGGCCGCGGAGCCTTTTCCGCCGAGCGTCCACGCAAAACTCGGCACGCCCGCGGCGTCGTCGTGCGTGCAACGGGCGTTCCTCGGCGTGCGGTACACATGCCCCGAGCTGGCCCACGCCCCGAGGTACGCTTCGAAAGCCTCCGAGTCGGACGGGCGCTGCTCCACGGCATCCCGAGACAAGCGCGCAGACGCGGGGAGCACGCTGTCGGCCGCACTCGGAGAGTGCGAGTGCGGACAAGGCGCGGCCGACCATTCCCAAAACAGCGGCAGACTGCCGCCGCTGTCGTTCGAGAAGGCGGCTCCCAGGCACGCGTCCATCTCGCGGGTTCAACACAGCCAATCGCCCACAGCACCCGGTTTGTATTTATAGACACGGCAATTATTTCCCGGGGAGACTGCGTCAGTGGCAGCATGTCATTCTCAGCGGAGACGGACGCACCCGCGGACGACCCGCCCATGATGCTCGTCCTCGAGCCGCGCCGCGCGCACATGCGCAGCAGCGGCGGGTGTGCCCAACGGACGAGCCACGCGCCCCGAGAACGCGCACATCCGCTGCGCCGCGCAGCTACGACCCACCCGGGGACGGGGCACGACGTGTGGAGCTTTAGCGGCCGCCCACGTGCTGTCGGCACCCTCGCAGCACCTCTCGTGGGTTTCGTGGAAGAAGCAAAGAAAAAACCGGACAAGCAAGACAAAGTTAAAATGTCCAAACTCAAGAAAGAATTCCGTGATTCTTTAAATA